>Ga0137390_10003662_pt1 | contig 12581 bp, 15 predicted proteins | sample 15con2h24AmetaG_FD_104937 | JGI IMG/M metagenome (GOLD analysis project Ga0137390, IMG submission 104937) | Vadose zone soil microbial communities from Angelo Coast Range Reserve, California, USA - 15con2h2.4A metaG | ecosystem: Environmental > Terrestrial > Soil > Vadose zone > Saprolite... | reverse complement strand
CTAGCACGCGCGCCCGCACGCGCCTCAACCCGCGCGAAAGCGCAGACTGCTTCTTATCGCGGTGTGCCTTGAGGTTCTTGAGTGTCCTGGCACCGCCACGGCCGACGACGTTGTCGGCGGCGGCGGGATAGCTGCAGTATTTGCACGTGCAGCGCGGAGAGCGACGCGAGTCGGGCGTGCGGTGCGCGCCGCGCATCAGCCACTCGGCGTGCTTGACGAATTCGAGGGGCGAGGCGAAGCTCGGGACGTCTGTCGCGCCTGTGCCCGCACACCCACAAACGGCCCCCGAGCTCCAAAGTAAGCGACGAGGAAGAAAGAGCGGAGGGGAGGCGGAGGTACCCACCGTAGAGGTAAAAGTCGCGGCGGGCTTTGGAGGGCTCGGCGCGGCGTGGGGCTTTGTGCAGGAGGAGGACATAGCCTTGTGGGAAATCTGCGAGCGTCCAGGGCAGGGTGCCCATCGAGGCTGTGGGTAGCGGTGTGTGTATGTGTGCGGTAGTTGGGCACGTTTACGCATATCGAATGTTTTTGGCGCATAATGGGCGCAGCACAAGCACGTTTACGTTGAGGTTGCGGGGAGACGTGGTAAGGGAGATGCAGAAACATCCGTGAGTGAGGGACGGGGCGGGTTTGTGAGACGCGGATACGGGCTTTTGTGTGTGATGAGGTGTACGTACTGCCTAGGACGAGCGGCGCGAGATACTTGGCTATCTCTTCGCGCCAGCGATGCGAGTCCGCGTGGTCGAGTGGGACACGCACATAGTAGTTCTGCCGGAGCGTCCCGTCCTCCTCCTCCGGCTCTAGGATGTCGTGTTCGGTCGGACGACGGCTGCTGTCGCCGTCAGACAGCAGAAAGACGAGCTCGCCCTCGTCTGTCGCTTGAAAGTGTGGGCCATCAACGAGCATGATGGACGAGGGAATGAGGAAGAGCAACTCTATTTGATGCTGTACATGTACGAATTGTCTATATCACATGACCATCCGTTGTATAGCGAACACATCCATTAGCGAATCGACCCCGCAAGTTGTCCGGCACGTCGCTGACTGCCGAAAGCGGGGTTTGGTAAGGCGAGTTGTGATAGTAAACAGTAGGCGACGGTGTGGTTGATGTTGAGGAGAAAGTCGACGAGTCTTATATAAGAACAGAAGAAACGACACCGTGACGTGCAGGAGATGGTCTATCCGCAACCTGTACACATGAGGGTCGCCCACAATGCGCAGGCCATGCTCATTCCAGACAGACCGAAGATAGTTATCACCCCCGCTCGACTGCCAGTGTACGCGGTCAGTGGCCAATAATTACACATCGACATCGTACAACAACACAAATAAATATCTCTGGCCGAATCCTTCCAAGTCAATCGTATTAAAAATTCCCACTACTTGTCTCAGCTAACATACGACGTTCTAATCGTTAGGTCACTCGCCCAATTTCGACGGGGGTAAATATCTTCGTCCATGGCCCGTGCGTATCAATTGCGGCAAGTCGTCGGAAGGACCGTGGTAGATGCTGTAAATCGAATACATCCATGACCTCGGGACCATGAGCGAACCGAGCCCGCAAGTCGTCCGGCACTTCTGACGTGACCAGCTCGCCGCATATCATGTCCAAAATGGACTTGATGTCGACCTTGAGCGTTGTGTCCGGCCCGGCCTCGAGCTGGCGCAGTAGAGGGAGCACTTTCGACAGCAGGTTGGCCGCCACCGCGAGCTGGAGGTGGCCCTCTCCCTTGCGCCACCTGTCAATGACGATAGAGGGTGCACCAAGTTGGAGTTGGAGGAGTGAGGAAGCCTCGGATTCGGAACATTGCCACCTGCCATTTCTCCACATGGCCGCGACCAATGCCTGAATGCAATGGGCACGGATCGCGATGACAGGGTTCGAATCACCTGTCAACTTTGTCGCCATTGCCCATGTCTCTGTGGAGAGTGGTCCCCATGGATCGTTTGTCGGTTGCGCCCATTGGCCCAAAATTGCACGGAAATGGCGTTCGGCCGTATTGGAGAAGCACCAGACAGATCCGAGGCACGCGGTGAGACGTTGTCTTCGGATTGCTTCAGGGAGAAGACCGGTTGTGCACGTCTCGAACATCTTGTCGGCGACAGTGACCACCAATTCCTCTAATTGCGACTTGAGTCCCTGTGCGTGTTGGGCCATCGACCCATGAAATAGTCCCGGAAGACCATCAAGGAATTCCTCCAATTCGTGGTCTTCGTCCAAGGACATCAACGTCCACTGAAGCGCGTGGGCGTCGACCTGCGAAGTGAGGCTATTGGCGGTCTTTTCGAGCGCGAGGCGCATGCCCTTACTAATCTTGTCCCGGCGCTCGCGAATGGCATTCTCCACGGCATCCGTTCGCCGGCGCAGCCAAAGCTTGAGTAAAGGTGCGGCTTCCATGATGAACCAAACGAGGGCCGAAAGCGGGGTTTGGTATGGCGAGTTGTGAAAAAAGAGGGGCATGATGGTGAGTAGAAAGTATACAAGGACCCCGAGCGAAACCAACGTGAGCAACATGTAGGCGACGGTGAGGTTGACGGTGAAGAGGAATTCGACGAGTCCTGCGTAGAACAGAAGGACCGACGCGTGCAGGAGCGCAGGAAGCACTTCGACAGCCGCCGGGAGCCCGAATTTCTCCACGCCGTCGTGAAAAAATGCACGGATCCGCGCGCGCTTCGGAGGGTTGTAAGGCCTACCCGCAACCTGCACATATCTCCGGGTCCATTGTTGCATGAGGGTCGCCCACAGTGCGCAGGCCGTGCTCGTGGCGAGACTGGTGAACCAGAGGATGTTTACACGTACGGCGTACGCTGGGGGTTGGAAGGATGAGTTGTTGGGGACGGTCAAGGGCACCGAGGGGAAAGACCCATTCGGGAGCACCGACAATTGTTGGGAAATTTGGGCAAGCAGCCGATTTGTGAGATCGGTTGGACTGGGCTGCAACAATGGATAGCTGACGACAAGGAACGACGCCACAGTCGCGGCGAAAAGACCAGTCTGGCCAGCGTATCGGTGTGAGTACCATCTCGGTGGTCTAATTGCATAAAGCCTGACGCACGAACACTAGGACACCATCTGTGTTTGCTGTCCAACTTTCGGAGTGCTGTTTGTCAAACTTCTCTGCTTGGGAAAGATAGAGACCCCAGATCTTGGCTGACGGATCGCCGTACAAAGTACGGCCGGTAAGACCTGTGTCTCTTCGCGGTATATTGTCCATGCCCTGGTGAATTATTGGACTGTGGATACCACCAAACCTATGATCTTCGATTCGGGATGAGAGGGCAAATACAAAGAAGGGAGGGGGGGGAATAATTCTCACCTTGAGAGAACTTTTCTTCGATGGCAGAGTCGCTAATATACATAGATTGAGGAGGGCTGGCAATGGGACCTTCGTGAAACGTTGATCCACCGAGGCCTGCAGGGTCTGAAAATGAATGCACTGTCCACATGTCGGACATGAGATCCAGCCCTTGACGGACACGAGGGAGGGACAAACTGTGCCGTGAAGACGGTGAAGGGCCGTATTCGAGGTCGGTCTGAACAATATCTTCGTTCATATCGTTGCGAATGAAGAGAGAAAAAGACGATTTGGATGTTTGCCGAGGGTGACAAGAGGTTGACTGGGGAGGGAGGGAAGGACAGCGTCAGGGTCCCCAGCAGGGTAGAAATAGTGGGCGCTAGTGTGACTTGCCAACCACGATCCTCAGGGTCTGGTGTGGGGAAAGCACCAGTCGGAACGCTGTCGGAACATTGGGCGTAGCCTGTCAGTGGCCATACGCGAGGGCGGAATGGAAGTTACCTAATTGCCAGTGAACGCTCGAGCCTCGAGCTCACCCTTTGAGCTCACTCAGCACGTCTGCTCGCTCGCCCTTCTGTCAGGACAAGGAATGCCGCCAAACTGCACGGTACGAAGACAGGGGGGGTGAGCCCAAGCCCAACCGGGAGAGGTCGAGGTCGAGGTCGAGGCAAGCATGGACGCTCAAGCGCTCAAGAACGGCCGATCGACCGCATTCCGTAACAATTTGATGTGTTTCGTGTCAATAAATGGACGCCATTCACACTCAATCGACACTACCGAAAATAAAATAAAATGACATGTGGCAGCATTTCTCGAGTCCCACCGAGCACAGCTGTCCGCTAGTGGAATGAAAAAAACTAGTCCAGTAATGGTAATAGACGTTAGTTAACAAGTTCGAATATGTGCGGCTGGTATAGGGGAACTGCTATTCTAATCAGCGTCCAACTTCGCTAGGCGACTCTGACTCGGTACCCACACAAGGCTCGTACCCAACAACAATCGTGCTAGATCATCATTACATCAAGCGCATGTACTTACGCAAGGAAAGCAACAGAAAATGCAACGCCGAGGATGCTCGAGAAAAGAGAAATAGTAAGAGCTCCCGCGCCGTTAGATCCTTTGGTGGGCGAGGCAACACCCGCGCTGCCCGCGCGAGTACCAGTCCCTGTGGGTTGAGAACCCGACGCGCTGGTCGAGGTGGCGAGTGAGAGGAAGTCAGTGTAAAGTGCAGTACTCTGATATGTTTGGCAGTTCGAACTGGCTGGGATACGGGCCGTGTACGGAATTGATGTAATCGGACCGAGAGACTCAGGGGGCTGAGCATAGGAAAGCGTTTGTCCGCCGGAGGTGTAAACTCCAGGGATATCCATAGGATCAGTATCGCACGTCTCGAATGTACCGTTCTGTGCCTGATTGGGCATATTGTACGTAAGACCGATGCGATCAAGAGTGTGTTGGCAGTAGCCGGCAGGGTTGGTGCCAGTAGGGTTACAAATCTTTATTCCGAGCATGTTACTACCCACGAATCTAGTCACATGATATTAGCATCCGCGAACGAATCGAGTGACCTTTGCGAGTGACATACACGGTCCAGTATGAGGTTTGCTGAAGGGTTATGTTGAACGCGCTGGTATATGCCATACCGCCAATGGGATTGCCCAGCTGAAGGCAAGTGTATCATAAGACAGAATATTCTCACACATAACGTTGCAGAAGAAACACGCACACCATCCTGTGCCCAGCCATCAAGTTCACCACCAAAGTCACCAGCCTGAATATTAATTTTCGTTTGGTCGACAAAGGCGACAATTTGCACGTAGTTCGGGTTGTTTAACACTTGAATGCCTTTGATAGTACCGGGAGGCATTCCACGGGTGCCATGACCATTCTTCGAGCACCAAGCGACTTCAATGCCCTCAGTGTCAGCTATGGTGGAATTGGGCGTGCTAGGGAAAAAGCCACAAAAATCTGAATAGAGCATCAGCCCAAGTCTCACAGAGAAGGTTTCAATGGAAAAGCACCAGTGATGCCATTGACGATAATGGTCTGACACATTGACTGCTGGTTCTGGGTGGTGGAATTGCATTCGTTGTAGCCGACCTGAGTCCCCCGAACAAATTGACCTGTGATGACTTGGTACGGCTGAGCAGGGCAAAGGTCAATGGCATAAAATGAACCGCAAGAATGCATACCAATGCTGAATAGCTGTAGTGGATGCTGGCAAGCGGAGTTGCTGCGAACGTCGGGACAGCAGGGGCAGGGGTAGACTGGCCAGCGACGTAGGCTATGGAAGCGAGGGCCACGAAGGGAAAAAGAGCGGAGCGGGCCATTACAAGACCAATAGAGCAGACTAATAAAAGAAGAAAAGGCAGGAAAGGGATATCACAAACGTCTCTGCGCGACGAGGCGACGGGGACGAAAAATAACGGGCAGTGGTGGAGCGACGAGGCTGGCAACGGTATATATACAGACTCGGCTTTTTGCGAGCTTGGAGCGATGTTGGCCGGCTTGGCTTATTTGGGTATATTACATAATTGCGTTTGTATTTTTAGTCTTGACACCTAGAGCCGATGCGCACGGACCAACTCATTACCATATCTTACACGTGATCCTACGCGCTCTGTTGATCTAACGCGTCCTCGACAACGATATTCAGACCCCGACTTTGATAATATAAAGGTGTTCTATGGACTTTTGCATTCGTTCATCTTCTTTTACTCGGCATGGCAAGAACTGCAACTGGTGAATTCCGTTCATTTGTTTCTCCTTTTCTTTTTTTCCTGATGAGTGGAACCTCTAGAGACTTCAACCAAAGGAGCGACGCGTCGCGCCAATGCCAAGTCCAAGGACGGTCAGCTACTCCACTTTCATCGTATATGCACATATATTCACATCCTTTTGCTTTTATAAGCGGTTGTAAAGGAGAAGAAGCGTGCTCCATCTGCGTATAACCTCTTTGTTAAAGAGCATATGAAGGCATACCTCGCGGACAACCCTGGGAAGACTAACAAGGATGCCATGAAGCATGTATGTCTCGCCATCTGTATGTATCATCCATATCACCTATCAACATGTCTAGATTGGCGCACTTTGGAAAGATGCACCCGAGAACCCTAAGCGTGGTCAGGAAGCAAAGGAGAAGGCTCCCAAGGCATCCAAGCGGTCAAAGAAAACTGCAGCAAACGTCTCTGCTGCCGAAGGTCCCGAGGTCGAGCCAGGTAGCGATGAATAGATGTCTTGTAGGTTTCATGTTCCTACCCTTTTTGGCCAATCTCATCTTCTGGTCAGGTTGGGTACATTATTGACTCTCATCTCGGGGTTTTTTTTTATACTTTGTATTTTAATCTGCTTTCATACCTATAATACCGTTGTGCTCTCGAGCTATGAACTAGTCTTATGATGTGTAAAGCCCGAGTCTGATAGGAGCGCGGTTCCTGAGAACGAGTTCGTCGGCGGTGATGAATCTATCATGGCAGTAATTGAACGGCGCAGTGCCAAACTGAGATGAGCTTTCAGCCGAGACGCGGAGTAGATACAAATATAGGGGCGCTTCGCCGGCAGCGTTTGCGCCGCGAGATCGAGCGTATACCATGACATTTATTAGGGGGCGATGTGTCGTCAGCCCCTGAGGGGAGATCGGCGTCCACGGGAAACCACTTGTTCGACCGGCGCAGCAAGGACACAACTTGCCGGTAGACACGTAGCGCGGTAAGTCCAACGCCGCTGATTTGTGCGGCTGTTGGCGTGCTCAGAAATGAAAACACTTGGTAACACCAAGTGCGATGACCGGTGAATGGCAGAGTTGTGCGGTGATAAAACTGTTTTCTCGAATTCCTACGGGAGATCCGCTGCGGCGCTGTTGGAATGACTCGGAGGAGCCGAGTTCAAGGTCGAGTTGTCGAGTTTATCACGCTCGCGTGCATGTGCACCATGAAGGTGCTATAAACTGAAATACACCCTCCAAAGGGGCGGAGACCGGAAAAACGGGCGGTCAACGGTCGATTATCAAGGCCGTTGTCCAGCGGGTGATCTCCTCGATTGGCCCTTTGCACATTTTGAGCGGGCATTTTTTTAATTTATCGGCTGATAATACAGCCGCGGAACCCCTTGGCACACCGTTCATCGGCTCCTGTGCGCTCCATAGTGGTGTGTAGCCACAGCGAGGCCGACGCAAGGCTCATACAAAACCTTAACCTGAATTCAGGGGTACCCAACCTGTGCTCACCTCGTGCGTTGGATGTTGTTGTGGCCTGGGGTAAGCGCAACCCGTCGCGGTTCATGTGGCTATTTCTCTCGCCACTGCCAAGTCATACTAGCCGAAATACACGTCACAGACCGCCAGCATCTCTACAAAAGCTTGTACCATCCCCCGACTGTCGTAGTGCGTCGGAATACAAACGTCATGCCTAAAGCTGGGTACTATGCCGTCAAAGTCGGCAAAAGGCCAGGCATATACACGACATGGTCACATTTTACCTCTTGATTCCTTGGTGCGTTATTGCTGACTATCGTAATCAGGGAAGATTGCCGAGAGCAGGTGGACGGTTATCCCTGCGCGACGTATAAGAAATTGAGGACCGTTGAAGAGGCGGGAGCTTGGATGCGGGGTGGCGCAAATCAGTCCGGCCCTGTAGAACACCGCGGTGTGCCGTATCCTGTAAAGCCGAAGATTAAGCCAGTGGGCCATTCGCAAAATCAGGCCCGGGCTTCGATCGGGTCACAACCCAGCGGGCACGTACCGGTATCTTCAACGGTCAAACCCATGCCCACCGTCCGGTCGGATTCAAAACTACAACCTACCTCTGGCCTTTTAAGTGCAATGTCACGTAATGTGGCGGGGCTATCAAGAGTCACCTCGTCAGCAGCGGGCGAGGATGTAGTATACACTGACGGTGCGTGCGCGGGAAATGGGCAGCATGGATCTGTTGCAGGCATCGGCGTGTGGTGGGGTCCTATCGACACTCGGTATGTGTTCTTTCTCATAATGGTGCTGTTCACCTATGCCAGCCTTGATTGTAGAAACCTCTCCGAACGTTGCCCTGGCCGACAAACAAACAACCGTGCCGAGTTGATTGTGCGTCTAATCCCTCAAGTTGGGGTTTTCCTCTAACGCATCGGTGATCCAGGCAATTATCCGCGCGCTCGAGACTTCTCCGATAACTTCAATGCCTCTAGTCATTAAATCTGACTCGGAGTATGCCATAAAATGTATTTCTCCGTGTTGCTGTACCGCTCCTACTTATCGAGTACGTAGGCTTTACGGACTGGCTTCCTGGCTGGCGCCGCCGTAACTTTACCACTTCCAAGGGTACTCCTGTCAAGAACGTGGAACTCATAATGTACATGGATTCCCTTTTCTCTGTGCGCGGACGGTCTGGACAGCAGGTCAGGCTCGAGCATGTACGTGGCCACGCTGGCGAGGAGGGAAACGAGGGCGCAGATGCACTGGCGGTCAGTGGGGCAAAGCTACAGGAGGTCGAAGAACCAGATTGGGACGCACTCAGACTTCGGCTCGAAAGGGAACCTGTGCGAGTAACGGTTTCCAGTATAGAGTCTGTCGACACATCTGTAAGTCATCCCCGAATTCTGTCCGTGTTAAAGATGACTTAGGGTGCTGGTCGTTAGATTTACGCTGGCATGGTACTTGATGAAAATGATCTTCTTGCAGAGCTCGAAGCAGACTAATCTCTTCATGTTGTCATACTGATATACACTGGCAGACTATAATACAGTATACTATACTGTAGTACCTTGGCCAGGCCACCTCATGCCGTAATTCCCAAGACGGTTACTCTCGTCCGACCTGCTGAAGCACCGACTTTTGAGATTGCTACCATGGCGAGGTGCCTCTTCGCCATTCCCTGTTCTGACCTAAGCCCGAGGTTACTCAGGCTTGTGACAGGGTGTTCGTTCACGTTCACTGTGTGATAGGGCCGTATACAGTACTACAGTACTAGTTGTGCAGTACAGTACATAGCTACCATGTTGTGCCAGTGCCGGAGACTATTATTGACACCACTACAGCACCGCCGGCGGCACACACCTCAATAGCCGAAGTGCCTTCGATGACAAATGGGGCAGCGATGACAACGAATCTATGGATGATGCCACTGGCAGTATGGTTTTCTACTCCCATCTTTTGCGTTCCTCGCGTACAACTGAGACCAACAAGCATCAGTGACACCATAGTTCTCGCATTAAGCGTTCGAAAGCCAAGCATCTTGGAGGTTGCTAGGTCCGTGGCCGCAGACTCGCTGAGCGCCGATGTCCGGAAAATTCGAGTCATCTGACTTACTGGGCTCGCGTGTTCCCACGGAAGGAGAGGGCACCAAGAGGTACGCCTCATTGTGCCCTCTTTCTATGCCTGTGAACTGATCAATGATATTCTTTGAAAGCATGAGGTACATCCATCTCTCGATAATACCACTATCGACATCTATTCTGTAGAGTTCACGCGGGGCGACGAAAATGAGAAAAGCGTTTATTCAATTGGGGCCCAGACGTGCGCATTGCCTCAGAATTGGAGACGCTTTACGCACGGGCGAGCTGGACGAGCTCAGTTCCTTACTTCGACATCTTCTACCCTTGTCCATTGTGATGTTTCGTCACCGTAATATATCCCCAAAACTTACTTATAAACCTCCTGTCCCAGCTGTGTCAACGCAATAGATTCTCGACATGGGTTGGTTGTACTGACAGCGCTTGACCGGCATGCACACCAGGAGCAATCTGGGTGGCATCGTGAACCATGGGTGGCCGCGTCTGAGCGGGCTCTGAAACACCGGATGAGGGTTTAGAAGCTGGTGAAAGGAGCTGACACGGCGTGTGATACTGGTGGCGATGGGGAGTATAACGGATCAACGATCAACGACCGAAGGTCCTATCCTGAACACTTTTGGCAATATCTTTGTTCCGGCTGATGTCAATCATATACGCCGTCCAAGAGATCCCATCTACTGCCTCAACACCACGGCGTAAACGTGTGGCGATTGCTAAAGCCGCTCTGATAACACACATAGAAGTCGTGCGCATGCTCGGCGAGAGGGTTGGAGGCAGCGGTGAAAGGCATGCTGTGGAGTAGGTTCGCGCATTGAGGGTTAGGGATCCCCGGGTTTCGCCGGTACTTCTCGGACAGACAAGGGCGGAGGGGAGAAGGGTCTAAGAGAAAGAGAAGTCGCATGTCGCGCAGTGATTAGCGTGTACGTACATATCCTCCGAGATTTATCCAGCCCCTCTGACCATGGGAGAATCAGGACCACGTGGCTGCTGTGGCTTTAATTCATCGCCATTTCTGGAACAGGTGCCGAACTGCGTGCAAAGAAGCGTTCGCTGCTCTGTCTAATTCCCATCATACTAATTTGTCATTCCACGACGGGCTCCTCTTTGTCTCGGCGCTGATGTCCACCTGATCCCACACGCCACCAGCCCCGTCTCCTCTTATCACGATTCTTTGCGCCGTGATGGCGGTCGGTTGGGCGGGAACTGGGTACGAGGACATTGTACGTTTCTCCGATAACCATATTTCTGGGAGCATAGTAAGCATATATAGTTATCCCTGGTTCTTGTCTTCCCCGGCGGGAATCGCGATCAGATCCAGTTAAAGTAAACAAGCAGTCTCAGGCTCCCCATAGCCAGTAGTACTCTACTCGATAAAGTTCCTTGGTCACATTGCCGCCCCCAACCAGTGCCCGAGACTGATGGTGGACACCTCAATGCCAGTGGGCACCGTGCCGCGGAGGGTGGCAGTGGGTTGTTATCAAAAACAGACATCCCAGGCGGCACATGAACTCTCCAGTTAGACCCATTGGTTCCGGCCGTGATGTATTTTGCTGTGCATCGAAAAATTCGAATATAATCATAGGCAGTGCCAGTATAAACAAAGTTCACCTGTTCACATACAGCGCGCGCCGCTCAGAGCGCTCAATTGGGCGCAATTTGTCTCCGTCCTCGTGGTGTCCTTGGGTGCCTGCCATGGGCCTTTATTGCGCCCCCTGGACGCAGGCCGGGGACTCACATCCTCACCCGCCCCAATAACGGTCGGTACGATACAGGTGTATCCTTTGACGGCCTTTACCCCCTACCAACTGTGATCACTGCCCCGGTTCCAAGTCATGGAAGGCTATGACCTTTATGATCAGTCGTCGTGGAACAAAAAGCGTTCATCCACAACGAATGGTGCTCAAAACAACCGTACTAGTCAGTGATCTTCACCTGTTTGCGTTTTAAGGGGAAGATGTGATGCTGATAATACTGTCCAAAGGCTCGTCAAACACTCTCCCGCAGTATGGCTCGACCTCAGACTCATCCGACTTGACTTCTCCGATTTTAATGCCACAAGGACGTAAGTCACATCTAGGCAATCTTTTGTTTTCTTTGCCACCTACTGTAATAATCTAGAGGGCTACCCTTTTCCGAATCCCCACAACCCCCAGAGAGGTCATAATCCCCCCGGGGTATCCTCACCCTCGAACCTTCTGCCTCCACCATATGGGGTACCTCCGCCCCAAGATCGTATGTCCTAACTCTGTTCGCCTATATACCACCGACGAGCTCACAGGAACGTAGCATTCCCTTCGCAACCGCCACCCTCAAACGTCGCGCCGAACTTTGGTACTCGGACAAATCAATACTGCCTAATTCCTGGTTGTCGAAACAAAGCATACTACGACTATGCTGAACAAGAACAGACGGAATATTGCGGACAGGGTCATGAGTTGTGAGTCTGCTTTGACGGAATGGATAGACCCGTGTCCCTAAACGTGCGTTTTCAGGCAAGCCATATCAACTGGGTTGGTGAATACTTGCGCGATGTGCAAGGGACGCCCGCGCCGCACAGGCGAGCGTGTATGCGGCCGTACCTGTAGGGAACGAGAACGTCAAGCGACTACAGTGCAAGGATCGTACTATGGTGTGCCGGTGGTTCGACAGGAACCCAGATCGAGGCCGGGGCCGTAATATTTTCTGTTTTGTAAAGCTCGTATTGTAACTGTTGTATTATGAAAGGTGGTAGCTGGTAGTACGTACCTTGGCATGCCAGTGCTACGCACAGTTTCGTGATCAGCGGTGTCGGAGCTGTTGTAGCAGCACAGCACGCATGGTCGCGTGATCACGACATCCTCCTGCGGCTGGCGGTCAATGTCAGTTTTTTGAGAATCGCGTGCGGACTCTTAGTCATCAGAGCGGTCTTTTAAACCGGTCTTTCAAAACTTGTCTTAAGTAAATGCGTTCCATAGTCTCGGGAAAGTCCAAAATAACGAAAATAAATAACTAATTAATTCTGTGAGATTG
>Ga0137390_10003657_pt1 | contig 12585 bp, 12 predicted proteins | sample 15con2h24AmetaG_FD_104937 | JGI IMG/M metagenome (GOLD analysis project Ga0137390, IMG submission 104937) | Vadose zone soil microbial communities from Angelo Coast Range Reserve, California, USA - 15con2h2.4A metaG | ecosystem: Environmental > Terrestrial > Soil > Vadose zone > Saprolite... | reverse complement strand
TTAGGCGTGTCCGGGGCGATCCCACACTACTCGTATCCTGATGGTAGCTGGTGTGGTGATTCGATCCTGTATCGTTGCTCCCTGATACGTACCGAAAGACTACTGACGGCAGTCTGCGAACGAGTGGGGTAGACGTATATCCGAGTATTCACCGCTTGCTCTGACGAATGGATTGCCAATTGCCAACAACTTTTGAAATCTCGCCGAGGGGCTAAGGACGTAAGTAGTCTCACTGCGAGCCAGGCACGGCGTGTAACGTTGCTGCGAGGTTAACATAGCCTGAGAATACAGAACTTTTGGCATAATGTCGATGAGGCTGAGACGGTGTTCTAAGACCGAAGTGAATCGAATGGGGCATTGAGATGCATGAACGACACTTGATCACATCTTACTCAAAGGCAGTGTGTAGACTCTGATTGCGAAAGCATATGCAGATAAACGGACAGACACCTAGAAGAAGATGCATTCTCCTGGGAGAAAAGAGGGGCTATGGGTAACCTAGTGGCGTAGAAATAGAGGAACCACAGCGGCCATCGTACAGCAAGCACACGTTGCAAAAAAATAGCGACGCACCACCAAATGATCAATCGTCCTCGTGAATTACGATAGTAGGTGTCTCTGTAACGGGCACGCTAGATGGCGGCGCAAGTTCCTGTTCGACGGTCGTCGGTGCAAGCCGCGGACCAGGCTCCTCACCATCACCATCACCACCATCATCGCCGCCGCCGCCGTAGCCTTCTTCGTCGTCCCCTTCCCCGTCACTCTCCTCTCCCGGCTTCCGGAACACGACCTCCTTCCCATTCACCACCCTCCGCTTCTTCGGGGCTTGCTCCTCGCCCGCGCCCGCAGCTTGTCCTGTTCCTGTTCCTGCTCCATCCGCGGGCTTCGCGCCCTTTGCGCGCTCTTTCTTCTTCTGCCTCTTGGCACGATTTTTGGCCGTCTTGGCTTCGGCCTCCTCGTCGCGCTGTCTCTTCCTCTCCTCGAAATCACGCGTCACCGATTCCTGTCGGGCTTGGTTAGCCCACTGTCCTGCGGGGTCAAAAGCGCGCAATCTTTTGTCGAGTCATACCTTCTGTGCTCCATCGGTAATCGCTTTCAGCCTTTCATACTCCCGCCGCCGACTTGCTTTGTAAACATGAAACTCGCCGCTTCCCGCGCCCGCGCTGGAGCCTTGTACATTCTTCATCATTTCTCGGGCAGGGCGTATCATCTTCTCCTTTGGCGGTGCGGGGATCGACGCGGGCTTTGCAGGATCTTTGAGCAAGCGCTCCAGCTGCTGACGTTGTTTTTCGAGAGCACTGCGCGCATGTCGCGTGTCTGAAGCAGTAGTAGGGGCTGGCGACGGCGAATGAGACTGAGACATGATGGTGGTCCACTAAAGGATGGACCCCTTTTTAAGGTTAGGGCCCGTTAGGGTTCTTACAGGTCGTGGGTACGTGGCGTAATGTAATGCTACTGTAGAAATAATATAGTACATGAGGAAGAAAACACCATCGACGACTTCAAACAACTGGTCCATAGTCAGCACAGTGTGGATTAAGGAACTATGTGACAACGCACGTAGCACAGCGTTGATGCAGCCGTCGTTTTCGGGGTTGTTCGTGATTTGTGCATACTTGCCAAACACAACTTTGCCTCCAGCGGTAACCATTCCAAGTTCCGACACGTTGACCTCGATAACCGTCCCTTTTGTGAGGACACCAAGTTGCGTGTACATGGGAGATTGAGGGTTTTTCTTGACACCTAGGATCTGAAGCTGGAACGTTGCTTTAAGGTCGGCTGCTCAGAGATCGGCCGACGACCCTCAACATGAAGGCACATAATCAAGAGCGGCGGGACGCACGATGTGTGACATTGGCTTTCTTGTAGCGCAGAGCCATCGGTCTTACGAAGCGCTCCATTTTGACGGGTTTGCGAGTGAAACCTTCCCCGACGAAGGTGGCCTTTGTGACCATGCGTTTCCACGACTTTTTCTTGCTCTTTCCGGTGCGCATGACCTTGAATATCTCGTCTTCTGCGATGCCACGAACTTTCGGTAAAGGCACCGCATATTTGGCTGCCTTGTCCTTTCTCTTTTGCTTGATCGCACTCGACAGTGCCTTGGCGTCCTTCTGGCCCTCGCGATCGAGCAAGAAAGTGGGGAGCGCGCCATCGGGTACGTTGGAAGAGTCCTTCTGCTTGACGTTGCGTTCATCGTGGGCCTTGAGGGTCTTCTTGAGCTGCACTTTCTCGGCGTGTCGTTTCGCGTGAAGAAGTTTGGCCTTGAGACCGAAGGCCTTTTGTGCGACGGCGGATTGCCGGTGGACAGCGCGAGCTTCACGCTTCCGTCTGCGCGAAATAAGCCAAAGAAAAGGAGGAGGGTGCGATGCAATGCGTACTTGCGTTCATAGTAATCTAATCGGCGACCGTGCCGCTTGATGTGCTCCTCGATATACTCGTTCTGGAGAAACTTTTAGAGAACCAAGTCTCGGGATGATAGCAACAAATACCTGAGGCTGTATTCAATGCCAGAAATGATCAGCAAATGTGGCCGCTGGGCGTAAAAATAATCGTACATACCATGGCGGCGGTCAGGTGGCAAGTGGAAGTGAGGGAGTACAAATAAGGATCAACGCAGACGCGTGTGCCTGCCGGTGTGCCTGCCTGCGTGCTCCAAGCAAGGTTTGCAAACACATAAACTTTCAACGCAATGTGGAAGGACAGCGCAGCGTACGGGGCCCCCTCCTCCTCCTCGCAAAATAACTACTACCCGCACGGGAACCAGCAGCCAAACGTGCCCCTCCAGTTCTACGACCAGTCGTCCTTCTATCCAGGCTCCCGCTCGAGCCTCGAAGGCAACGTCGCCTCGCAGGGCTCCATAGTGCAACCTAGCACCGCGGGGTACACGGGCAGCATTCAGCCCGCTGGGGCATGGTGGACCGCGTTTGGGACTGGCGGGTTCGAGGGCGAGCCTCCGCTGCTTGAGGGTGCGTGCACAGTTATCGACCCTTCTGCTCCCGTGCGTCTTGTCTCATCATGCTCGAATGTCCGCTCCCACCTTCTCTAGAACTCGGCATAAACTTCCCTCACATAGGAGCCAAATCCATGACGGTTTTGAACCCCTTGAGCCGGGTTGACGAGCACATAATGGACGACGCAGACCTAGCTGGGCCTCTGATATTTTGTTTCTGCTTTGCCACGTTTCTCCTTTTCGTAAGTATATTGCCACGCATCACGCTCTACACCTTCTGATAGTGCGCAGTCTGGCAAGCCGCACTTCGAATATATCTACAGTCTCGCGTTACTAGGCTCCATCAGCCTGTACTGCCTCCTTAACGTGATGTCCGAGCAGGGCATTGACGCCTATCGGGTTCTGTCTGTGCTCGGGTATTGTCTCCTTCCCATGGTTGGTGTCGGCGCGCTCAGCGTGATCATCACCTTAGAGTACGTAATTCTTCCTCGAGGTTTCTTTTTTGCTGATGTGCAGTTCTTAGCGGCATGCTGGGTTACATGCTTTCATCACTATCCATTGTCTGGTGTACTTACGCCGCATCTGGCATCTTCGTTGCCATTCTGCGCATGTCCGATCAGCGGCTTCTTGTTGTCTACCCCGTTGGCCTTCTCTACGGCTGCTTCGCGCTGCTTAGCGTATTCAATGTGGGCGGTTCCAAGTAGTTTTTTTCCCTCCTGTACCAGTATAATCCTGGATAATGCAATGGTGGATACAATATCAATTTAACATAACGACCAAACCTAAATACAATGCGATAGTGAATAAGTTACATCTCCCGCCTACTGTGGTGCCGAGTGGCTCAGCTGCCGGCTGTACAGTTTTAACAATGCGCGCGTTATCTCTTCAATAGGCATCGTCCCGTATTCGTGTACGTATTGGGGTAGTGCATCTTCGAGACTGAAACCTGCCTTCTTTGTGAAGAAGGGATGCATCACGTCTGGTGTCGCCTCGCCCAACTGCCGCATCTGTAGTCGTTCAATATGTCGACGTCGCGGTTGGTACACGAGGCTCGGGGGGTGTCCCGAGGAGGGCGAAGGTGCGATGGGACTCGGGGGAGGTTGCGCGCTAGTGGAGGAAGGGCCAGTGGTCGGAATGTCTAAGGGTAGCGTCGTTGCGCTATGGGGCGATGACGCAAACGCTATTGGTGGACCGAGCACGTCGCTTCTACTCGACATTGCAGACATTGAGAATGTTGATTTGTGGTGCTTGTCGATTGCTGCATCGGAGCGGGTTAGCGCCCGTTGCCGAGACGATACGCGTCGGTCGATCATCGAGGTCGTTACAGGAGAACCTATGTCCAGGTTGAAGGATTCAGTTATTGTCCGTCTGCGTCTCGGCGTGGATGCTCCTGAGGGAGTCGCCATTGGGTGCCCAGAAGCTGGGCGACGGTCGAGGGAGTCCTGAGCTTGACTCATCTCGCGCGCAAGATTCTTCCGCAGCAGAGTGAGCCATGAATACAATGCGACGTTCAGCGTGATAAAGATATCCTCCCTCCGGGCCGCAAATTTACTCCCCTGGGCAAACTTTGACTCAAAGTTGTATTCGAGGATCCCGTTTATTTCCTCGCTCTCCATGTCCATGTCCATCGCCGGAAGCTCGAAGATTGTCGAGATGGGCATGCCTTTTCGTAGTGCATCGAGCCATTTTCGTACATCCATTCGGACGTCGTCGGGGATCGTTCGGTGATTGAGGGGTCCAACGCGAGAAGCGGACATGTCTGCAAAAGCGAGAAGTAGCTTTCGTTTCGCCGGAAGATCGTTAGATTCGACGGTGAGGTCAAGATCGGCACGCAGTTTGCTGGCACTAAACGACGCCATTTCATTGTCCTCCATCGTTCTCGGGAAAACAACGAGCTTCAGAGATCCAAGCGAGAATTGCATTCGCTGTTGCACAACATACGACAGGCTGCCTTCCTTTTCGCGTAGGCGCGTGCGCGCAGTCTGAAGCATTGCATTGGCGAAAGCGGAAAGGGGGTTGTCCGGCTTTGGTGACTGTGCTATGCGGAACGCTTTCGACTCCCGCGCTGCGCCTTCTCGTTGTATCTGGAGATTCGCTTCAAAGCGGGAGCCGTAGGAAAAGAGCTTAGGTATGGTGCCAACTGAGCCTACAGCGATGAGCTCCGTCCCGGAGACTACGAAGGACAGGCGGAGTAGTCGATCTAGAACGGCTACTTGGGGAGACATCTGCGTCCAATCATCCCAGACCGTGACACTGAGAGGCCCAGACCTGAAGAAGGCATTCAAGGAATGGTCCTATTCGGATGCGTGTAACTCACCAGAGATGCAATATCTTCTGATAATCGGATTCCAGCGTCATATACAGGTTCCCACTTTTCAACGACATGTCCAGCATCCTAGGCTCTCCCTGTCGATCAATGGAGTCTAGCGTGAGAGCCTTGCGACGCATGGTGTTAAACGAGAAGTCAGGAATATGGGCGTGTCCAGAAATGTTGCCAGTAGCCGACATAGTGAGGTCACCAACAGATACGGAGAGTTCTGCACGTATTTCTTCAATCTTACTTCGGAAAGTCACATCCAGCATATCCATCCTCACTGACGATATCGATTGTCCAAGATCCACGTCAAGGCCTATACGGCGGAAGTGGACAAGGACCGCAGTGGTGAAATCAGTTTTCGTTGATGGGACAGTGCCAGGCATCGGTAGTGCTTTGGCCTTTAAAGGGCTGTCAGTGGGCTCACCACCAGGTGTCGCACTGAGTACTGGGATGCGGTCGAGCCACACGGCCTTGAAACATAGTACATCCTGGAACCGCGAAAAACGCAAGCCCCCGGATACCTCCGTCTCGACGACAACCGACATTGAGCTCACGTCTATCCCCGAACTTTTGTCCGCCCCGTTAAGCGTCGCGGAGAAAGCGAGGTTGCGAGCGTCGAGTCGAACACAGTCCTCACTGAGGAAACCGTGTTTAAGTCCGATGGTCAATCCTCCGACATTTCCTATGAATGAAATCCGCCGACCGGATCCGGACACGTTTACAAGGAATCCTCCGCTATCCCAATAGACCCCTGCAATGACGTTGACATCCGGTTGGCAGGTAAGCTGTAACTTTGATTGGTCTATGCGCAAAGCAAAGGTAATGTGCATGCTCGAGACAGGTGGGCGATCATTTAAAGCATTGAGTTCGGGAGGTGTAGTGGAGATCGCGCCCCGATTGGAAAGAGACGAACTACTCGGGGTTGCCTTGCGCATGCGGCGTTCGATATGGGCTACAAGTTCAGTGATAAATGGGAGCAGGGTTGGCCGTAACGTGTTCTCGCTGGAGTGGATGGTGCTCTTGAGCACAAGAGAGGAAGGGTCAGCGGCCTGATCCGTGGTCAACCCTCGCGAAGCTGGTGTCGCTCGGTATTCTCCCCAGACGGACAACATGGGAAGATTGAAAGATTCGACGACAGATGCAGGAAGTGTATGGCCCTTGATGTCATAGAGGGTGCCAGTTCTGGGAGAGCTACTGTGCATGCGAACTTTTCCGCTGAGGAAGACCATGGACAGGAGGGTGCTAGATGCAGACTGAGCTTCTTCATTCGATCCGGAAACTACCCTCCGCGGACTAGGTCTGATGTCTTGGATTGCGGTATTGCGAGGGACGTTCACCGTAATGCGATCTACACGGTCTTTACCACTCCGGTACACATCAATAAGAGAGGCAACATGGTCCGCAATTGAGGGTTCAAGGTCCAAGACGAAACCACTGATATTCGCGCCCACGAGTATTCGACGTGAATTTGCTGACCGTTCGGTTCTCACTTGAGCGGTCATATCAGGATATATTAGACGATTGCAAGTCTGGTGTTCGTCCCCAGCAAAGTCGCTAGGAACAGTCCGCCTGAACCTAGAAAGTTGATGACCATGAGTCTTTGTGATACGAACTATTGACTGGGATATGGCAACTGACCGATCAACAAACTGAAATGCAAACCTCTTCATAACGAATTGACTGTCGCCCATGTTTTTATCCTCGAATTCGACAGTTTTAACTGAAAAGAGGAAGGCAGACATGGCGTGGTGCTGATGTGGTTTTCCGAGAGGAGGATCGATACTACTATCCAAAGCAAGGGGAAACGCGACGCCAACATTGCTGACGCTGAGGGCGACCGCATAGTCTTTGAACCATATCATGGCATCGCGGGGGGTGGACTCTCGGTCGGTAACCTCAAAAGTCTTCAGGATACTTTGCGTCTTTTTCTTAAAGGCAGCGAGTTCACGAATGCGCTCGTCCTTCCGGTTAACGACTTCAGCCTGTTTCGGAAAATCAGTTGAACGCGAAGAGGATTTTCTTTAATAAAAAAAACGTGCCTGAAGATGGTCAATAAAGTCGCCAATCTCCCCGATTGAGCTGGGTTGCATGATTGCGTGGATTTTGGACACCTTGATCCTTAGGAATTTCAGTGAAGTGCGATGATTGACTTCTAACTTGCAGTCTAGCTTAACGAAAGCCGAACGACGGTTTCCATCAAATCGACCAGATTCAGACTTCGTCACGGCATAGGACCTCGGGGCTAGAGACAGAGCCAACCCAATGACGTTGAGACGCCAAGATTTTCCTTTACCCTTGCCTTCTCCGTCTGTCAAACCACCACTGATATCCTGGCATTCGAAGAATAAAGTTGAGGAGTGGTCTTCCAAACCAACTCGGAAGCCTTTGGCTTTGAATGCTCCGCTATGCCACAATAATTGTGACGAGAGAGGTTGTGACTTGGCCGGTCCCTGGGATGGTGGTCTCCTAGCACGTGCATCCGCCAACACATGGAGCAGATCGTTGATATCGTTTCCGAACTTCTGCTGTACCGAGAGTAGGGTGTCCCAATAAGACGGTTTGACTGTAATAGAAAAGAATCCAGCGGAGACCAAGACATGTACGCCATGATTCTCGTAGGTCCCGGTGACAGTCATCGAAGGAAGGTCAACTTTGAGAGCGCCTTTCCCCAACGTGTCTTCCAGCCGATCTCCCTTTGAGAGCGGAGCGATGCTGATATGCTGTGAGGAAAATTTGAGGCCGAAAGGGGCACTCAATGAACGTGAGGGAACCAGACCGACTCCTAGTTTGAGGTAAGCTACTGTGTCTATGAGTTCCCATGACAGCCAAGTGCCAGGAAGGACGTGGAGAGAAACGCCGCAGGATCCTATAGAAAATTGCAAATGCGTGGTTGGGATGAGAGGTTTTGAACTCGCCGGAGACGAGGAAACGGTATCTGATTGCCGCAACTCAGATACCAACGCCTGAATGGTGTGTTCGAAACTGGGGAGATAATCGGCTTTCCATTCTTCGATAAACCTGCTCAGGCGAATAGCACTTCGGGGCACAGAGAGTTGCAAACGGCCAACCGCTAGAGCTGCGCGAATGGTAGGGCTGAGCGCCACGTCACGACGCAAAGCGCAGTTCAAACCGCTCTTCTTGAACGCTATTTCGGCTAGCATATCTTGGGGAACAGGAGAGCCATTATCTGCCGATGAATGAGCCTGCAGAGCCACCGAATCAAAGAAAAGGGATGAATTGGCAGATAGGTCCAGGAGGCCTTGAGAACCGAGGTGAGGGCGAGCATACGCAGAGGAGACAAAGCCTAGGCGGGACACTATGAGGGCGACAATCAACTTTTCGGCTGCTACTTGGAATCGCGCGGATTGAAGTGAGAGGGTGGCATCGATTAGGAATGTTGTCTTCCATGTACCCTGGGTAACATGGGGTGACGGAATAGACAGTGAAATGGGCGTCGTATTCTTTGATCTCTTGCGTAGCCGGACAAGACTCTGGGCAAAGTCGAGGATGTGAGGCAACACGAGGACTTCAGAGTTCTCAAATGCAACCGAGACTGCTACGTGTTGAACTGGCGAACGGGGTTTTTCTCGGGCAGAGATGGCGTCCTTCGGTGACTTCGATAATCCAGTGAGGAGCTCAGCTTTCTTAAGGGCGGCCGTAATATCTACCATGTCGAGGCTAACCTCCGACGGGGTCCCTTGCCTGGGATGGAGCACGGCTACTTTCGTGGTCTGAAGTCTAATCCTGGCCGCCTCAATGGCTCGTTCATAATGTGGGGGAGTGTCCTTCGAAATGTCGCGGGTTCCGAATATCCGAGTCATGAGTTTGAGATTTGCGATACTGTTCGCATCGGCGTCCGCACCAAGGCTAGCTATCTGTCCTTCGAGTAGAGCAATGACTTCCTCCCTTGTCACTGTGGTATCCTCCATTCCAGGAAGATGGCAGATAGCCCCACGTTCTTCGGCAGTTAAAAAACGAAGGCAGCTACGGATGTAAAGGAGAATTTTTGTGGCTGGATGTACACGGATCTCTTGTGGCCTTCCGGTTTGAATCAAGTAGGACGGCTGTCTGGTTGAAAGTGGATCAACCACGGAAAGTTTCTTAGACCATTGAAGAGTTTGATGAACACGGACACGTGCGCACGATAGAATAAGAGACTGAAGGCGCTCGTATGCGTTGACAGCATGAGCGATGGGAGCTGTAAGGGTAGAAGTAACTTCGGAAATGTAATCCGGAGCATCGGTTTCCAATATCACAGAGAGAGCTCTCCACGAGATCTCGATGCGTTTATGGACGAGTGCAGCTGTAACTCCCGACAACGAGGCCTTCGCGGCGGTGTACATCCCCGACCGATTTGCGAGGCCACGCGCGTTGTGGAGGTCGAGGGAGAAGTCCATGTGATTGGTTGAGATAGCGAATGATTGCCGAGAATGTTTCTCTTCCTGGTGTGCTTGGGCTTTCAAACCAAGGTCAAAGACTTGAAGATCGAGTACTGCTACGCTGTCCTCGGGGTGATCATGGGCAGCATGAGGAGCGTGTAGGAAACAGCCATGCTGGCTGCGAGGGTTGGATACGAGCTGTACTACCTGGGCACGAATAGAGGAGAGCTGAACGTCAAAAATTGTATCATTCATTGCGTCCTTCTCATTTAAGAGGTCTCGAATATGACTTGTTGCAAGCGAGTCGATGCGCTGTTCGAGACTCCTTTCCTGCATTAACAAATCAGGTTGACGGCGACACACGCCATCATGACAACGTACGGCTTGTGAGTTGTCCTCGAGAAGCTGGAGAATCACCGATGGTAAAAGAGGAGTCACCCAAATTTCAACTGAATGGCTGCGCGCGCGAGTAGTCGAAGTATTACTCCAGTCGATTAGGTCAGCTTTCCACTCCCTGTAAGGACAGTGTCCGTTCTCCGCCGATGGAACGTCTAGGCGTATAGCAGGAACAGAGAACGGACGGCGATCCTAGAAGACGCCAGAGTGAACATTTTAGATCATTTGGAAACGAGGTTATCTTACTCGAAGGGCAACAACAGGGTTTCCGACCCATAAAGAAGGCCCGCCAATTGGAAGGCTGTAATGTCTAGAAACCTTAGAGTAATGGGACGTGAGAGTGTGTTCAAAGGCCGCGGGGGCACCTTCGAGATATTAGGTAAGGCTACAGTCGAGAAAACGATAATGGAAAAGATACCTTCGTTCCATTCCGATCCGTCAGTGTCGTAGCTACTGCCATCTGTCAGGTCCACGTTGTCAGATTCATCCCCTTCCGACAAGCTGTCGTCATCTGCCGGAACGAGAGGCAACATCGATGGAGGACGCGAGCTCCTGTAGCATTTTAAGTAGGTCTAGCTACAAACAATTGTAGAGCAACCCACGCAAGATGTGCATCACGGTCTCTGACTGTATACGAGCCCTCGTCGTCTGAGTCAGAGTACACGGGGCGTTGGAAGAATGGCGTTGGTTTCGTCAGGTCGGCCCCTTGCAGCGTATCTCCAATCCGTGAAGCACGATGGGTTGGTGTTGAAGAGGAAGAGAGGTGAGGCCTTGGTAATCTCAGAACCTGGGTATACACACTACGTGCTGTATTCTCCAATCAGCATACGAAATTTATTGGTGAGGTGGCGGAGCCAAACATACAAGGCGTCCAACGGACCCGGTTTTCAAGGCCGACCTTTAGCTTTCGTAGCCGACCGGTTGGCTTGTCCTGTACAGCGAGGAATTTGGCCTGTGACAGGGCACTCTCTTGCCACCCTGACGGGGAGGAATAATTGTCGAGTGCGGCATCGAACACAACTTCGCCGGCTTCCACCCAATCGTTCCTCTTCCCGAGGGAATGTAGGAAGCGTAAGATAACCTTGGGTACGGAGAGACTGGTGACCTTCCGGTAGTTGTTGCCGGCCAGATCATTTGACGCCATGCGGAAACCTTGGGGAAGATGGCAATACACGGATACCGGCGAAGCGGACCAAGTCAATTGGATAGACCCGAAGTTTACTTTCAAGAATGTAACTAGATATTCATGAATATCACACAGGTGGACATCGAAGGATAAACAGACCATCTGGGATTAATGGCAATGCGAACTCAGCGGCCGGAGCATTCAACGGATCTTTATAATTCATGACGAAAGCATCAAGAGCAGACCGAAGGGTCCGGGCGTGTGATGAAGAAAACGCGCTCTTTACGGAGCCAAGGTTGATCTCCCAAAAGCACACGTATGTAGCGGCAAGTGGCTGAGGTCCGAACAACCTATCCGCGAGTATGTCAATGCCTGCGAAAATATCAGCAACAGGTTCTAAAGGCGAAAACAGCACGACAACCTTCTATCAAAAAGACCTCCGAGCTCGGAAACCACCTGGGCCTTGTGAAAACCGACCGCTCTGTGTAGTCAGATTTAACATCACCATATATTGTACCAATGTTAAGATTCATTTCAAGCCCAAGATTGTGAGAGCGGAGTTGCGCCTCAATCTCGGGTACAGAAAGTACTACGCATCCTCCCAGGGGGACTTCCTCAGGGGACTGGTCAGGGAGGGGACAATACATCTCATAACCTGGAAGTCCAACTGGTAGGATGATAAGAGAATGGCTCGCGCTCAATTGTAGTTCAACCTGCATCTGATTAGACTATATTAAGGGTCAGAAAAAATCGGACAAGGAGGCCAAAGGGCAGAGTCATTACCATTCCGGGTCGGTGCTTCAGATCAATAGGGTCGCCTATCTGGCCCTGACACCGTTTCTGCAAGTATTCCTGAAGGGTCAAAAAGTGCGTGAAATTGCCAAAGTAATTCTGCTGGAATATCATGAAATGTCGGATTGACCAGGCCAAACACTTGAATATAGTATCATTGAACTGCGAATCCAGGCTGATAAATGACCACGCTCCTACTGATAGATGTGGAAAGACCGTACGATAAATTTCAATTTAAGTTGGTCGACATTCTCTTCCCGAACATCCGAATGATAGAGGTATGAGCCGTCGAGATGGAGTAGGCCAATGGTCATAAGCTTGGTGATAGGCTCCACGGTTTGTAGACGATGTGTGCTCCATTTTGGAAGGGTTAGACTAAGGGTGACGTCTGGAGCACGAATCGAAAAGGGAAATGATGTCCATGCGGGTCTGAACTTGTCCGATAGGATGATGTTCTCGTTGTGTAAGCTGGCTCCACGAAGCGTAAGTAGCGCTGCGACTATCTTAGTACACGAATATCTGCAGAAAAGAAGACAGACCATTCTCTTCTTGGAGGAGGGGTTTATCGATAACGTTGTGATCATTCACATAAGTAGTGATTTCATAATTGTGAAAGTCAAGATTA
>Ga0137390_10003652_pt1 | contig 12590 bp, 16 predicted proteins | sample 15con2h24AmetaG_FD_104937 | JGI IMG/M metagenome (GOLD analysis project Ga0137390, IMG submission 104937) | Vadose zone soil microbial communities from Angelo Coast Range Reserve, California, USA - 15con2h2.4A metaG | ecosystem: Environmental > Terrestrial > Soil > Vadose zone > Saprolite... | reverse complement strand
CGGGGGGCGTATGCGGTAGGAGACGAAAGTCGGACGGTTGCTGAGACGAAGGCGAAGGACAAGCGGGAGTAACGGTGGCTCGCCGAGCGTACGCAATCGGCAGACGCCTGAAGGATGCCAAGGTGAACAAGGCTCCCGGCGCGTCTTGCTGCCAATCCGGGAACACGCCACCCGGCCGATCACGTTCTCCTCCCGAAGAGAGATGGACTCTGGACCATGGTCCAGAGTCGAGGCTCTTCTCGGGGCCGCGGTTTCCGACCAGCGGATCGCTCGGCCTCGCGAAGTCGGCGGCGATGGACCCATCCGAGGTTCCGCCCACGTCCCCTCGTGTTCGCTCTGCGGCGCCCTCGATGGCGCGGTGTTCGCTCGGAGCCGCTCTCGGAAGCGGCGCCACCGAGGAGAAGCGCGCCGGCCCCGCCGGGCCGGCGCACGAACGCGCTCGTAGACGCCTCGCAGTGGCCATCCCCAGCGCGCGACGCGCGCGGCAGCCGGGCCACCGAGGAGGCGGGGTGGCGCGGGCTGAGCAGCGAGGCATCGACCTGGAGACTGTCCCGTAAAGTTCCCCGAGAGGGCGCTTCCACGATGCCGACTGGATCGTGCATCCTCGACGCCGAGGGGGGTCTATCCAGGAGGATAGTTTGAGGGACAAGGCGCCCCGTCCCGGCGGGACCAAGGCGCGCGTCCCAGCCGCCTGGGAGAGCGAGTACAGCATCTGTTGAAGCGGCCCATCCTGGACCAGGACAGCATCGGTACAGCGCGCGGTACGCGGCCCCCGCAGGGGCCGCTCGGTGCGCACCATCGTGGCCGCAGGAAGCGATCCTCTTCCGGGGCGACGCGCGCGCGCTCAACTCGTCCTGCTGTGGGGCGCCGAACCGATGCGGTACTTGGGGCGCGTACGGGCGCGGTCGGCGGCCCCCTGTGCGCCCACGCCCCGGCCGCACCGAGCGGCCGGTTGCTGGCGCTGTGACGGGCCGCTCGGTGCGCGCGAACTGGGCATGGGGGTGGGGGTGGTGGGGCTCGGAAGGGGGCCGGGGCGATCAAATTCGGGCGGCTACCAGCCCATCGCGTGGACCGAAGAAAAACAAAATATGGTGCACAGGCGGATTTCACCGAACGCAGACTCGGAAGATGGCGTCTATCTTCCGCTGGTCCTCTCGTGAGCGTTGCTCCTTCTCGGTGAACGTGACCTCGGTTAACTTCACCGGGCTCGCGTAGTACCGGGGCGCCACCTTCGACAGGCACGTACAGAAGCGCTTCTCCTCCGCGCTCGGGGTCGGCTTCGTCTTGGAAGTCTTCGTGCACTGGTCAGCCCACCACGGCGTGCTGCGTTCCGACCACGTTGCCATGAACCGTTCTTGGAACTCTAGGCCACACGCCATCCCGATCTTCGACCCCGCCTCTTGGATACCGGCCTTCCCGGCTTCCGCCATTTGACGCGGCCCTTGTGGGTACTCCTTCTGGAACCCAGCCTCCATACACCGTCGCATCGCCAGCACCTCTTCGGCCGTCATCGGCACCCCGAGCTTCTGCTCCATTTCCTCGGCATTCATCTGGGAGGAAAAGTCCGCGAGAGACTGGGGCGTCCACGTCGCGGGAAGCTGCTGGCGGTCAGATGACCGGAACGCCCAACGCCCGATGCCTCTTCCGATGACTCTTCCGATGCCTGTTCCACAGTCCTTGGCGAACGGGGCGAGGGCGCACACGCCGATGACGATGATAACTTGAACGAGACAACCGACACCCTTGGCGCGCTGCTCGTCACCAGTCTTTTCCCCCTGGCCAGACTGTTGCTCGTCCATAGCCCCGCCTCCTGAGTTCCCAAAGCGTACCAGACGACTACACCAAATCCTGACGAGTAGGCGGCAGCGGTTAGTTCCTCGATGTGGAACTGACCGCGAAGAAGATCGAGAAGTTCTGGGAGAAGGTGCACAAGACCGAGGGGTGCTGGCTCTGGACGGGCGCTACCGCGAAAAAGGGCTACGGGCAGATCGGGATCAACGGCAAGAACTACCTCGCGCACCGCATCTCCTACCTCATTGCCAACGGCAAGATGCCCGAGGCGCCAGTTTTGAGGCACACCTGCGATGTTCCGAAGTGCGTCCGCCCCGACCATCTCCTCCCGGGGGCGCATGCTGATAACGTGCGGGACATGGTTGAGCGGGGGCGCACGGCTTGCGGTGTGCGCAACGGCAGCGCCAAGCTCGATGACGCCCGTGTTGCTGACATCCTGCGCAGGCTGGCTGCTGGCGCCAACGTAAGCTCCCTCAGCCGGGAGTTCAGAGTGGAACGGAATACCATCCGCGTCATTCGGGACGGCCAGACTTGGCGGCACGTCCCGCGACCACTGGATGGCGGAGCAGATGGTGACTACTCCAAATTCCTAAACGAACCGTCCAGGCCCCCTACGAAGCCCGTACGCGAGCGCGAGCCCGCAACCATGCCGTGAGCCGTCCAGGTCGCTGCGCGTGCACGCCCGAAGCTCCGGCGCGCCTGCGCGGCCCCTTCCTGGGGGCCGTTGACTCGCGCGGTCAGGCCCAGCACCTGGGCTACACTGGCGGGCATGAGTGGCCGTGGCTTCTGGATCGGTCTTTTGCTGCTCCCCCTCGGGTGCCAGTCCAAGCCCCAGACTGCTGCACCGGACATGGAACAGGTGAGGCAGCAGGAGCAGGCGAGGCAGCAGGAGCAGAACTGGCAGCGCATGAAGGAGTGCGCGCAGCAGAGCGACCGGATGGTGAAGCGGTTCGACTGGGTTGAGGGGAAGGATGGCCTCTTGGGCTGGGAGAACCACTACAGCCCCAAGCACGGCCGCTGCTTCGTGGCCGCCAGCTTCATGAACAAGGACGCGAAGAAGGACCCCAAGCTGCCCATGCTGTACGACCAGTTGTTCGATGCCTTCGAGGGACGGTTGCTGGCGATCTGCACCGACGCCCGGGTGTCGGCGGCGAACGTCTTCTGCTCCGTGGAAGATGGCACCGGCCCCAAGTTCGACTGTGGCGGCTGCCGTCAATGGATCGAGGACCGGATGCGGCACTAACCCTTCGGCTTGTCCTTGGGCGCGGGCCGCCGCGTACTCGCGTACAGCACGTCCCACTTCGCCCTGCCGAGGATGATGTCGCGGCACTCGCGGCAGACGGGCTGTGGACTGCCGTCCGGGCGCGGGGCCGTCACTAGCTCATCGACCTTGCGCTCGCAGCAGGTACAGAGCAGCGGCGCGGCGGCTACGCGCATGGCTTCTCCGCCGGCCTTTACGCCTTCCAGGGCGCGCCCCGCTCGAACTTGGTCGAGTAAACAAAGATGACTGTGGTTGCGAAGGTCATAAGAGCGATGACAGCAATACACAATGCTGTCCACGAACAAGGGCCTCGTCGGTGAATGTCGGCCACGCTGTTCACGCCGGTCAAAGCCAGAACAGCAAGCGGGAACACCCACGAATAGATCCAATGCATCAAGTTGCCAAAGACCGGATAGCCAGCCAGATATTGTTTCCCCTCGCGAGCGAATAGGTCGTTGCCATACAGAGTGGTCATCTCCTGCTCAACGCGCGTGATGTATCCATACTGCCGCTCGACATTCAGCGTTGCTTGGAAATATCGCGCAATGAGCGCGAAGGTCTGGGGCATTGGATCCAATGGCGACGGCATAGCACCCGAGCCGGTACTTGTCCCGTATGGATTACTTGGATTCCGCCTTCTTCGCGCGGCGCCGCTCACCGGCTGCCCTGACCTGCTCGGGCATCACATAGAGGTGGTGGAGGACCTGTTTGGTGAACTCGACGAGATCCTCGACCTCATCCTCGGTGACCTCATCTGCATGAGCCGCGTCGTTGCCGACCAAGCGAACCTCATGTGCCTGTTCCTTGTACAGGTCGGGCAGCAGCTTCGACTCGAGCGAGTTGATCTCCGCCTTGAGGTCGGATCCCTTTCCACCGCAGTGCCGGACAGCAGCTTGTAGGACCCGCCGACCTACCAGAGCCGCACCAAAGAGATACCCCGAGGCTTGGCACCGAAGGGCCTCAGTGAAATCGCGCGCGATCTTCTCTGGCACACCGTCGGCGGAGTAATCAGGAAGGGCACGCGGGTAGACATCGATCTGGTGAACATGCTGCCCCGAGACGAGGTTCCAGGGCTCTCCGTACTTCGCCTGAACGCGCACGAGCGCCGGCCTCGCACATTCCGCGTGGCCGCAAAGGATAACGTGAAACGAGTCGCTACCTCGTTCACCAAGTCTCACCATCTCAGATGACGTGGGCAACAGGCACCAAGGGCACCTGTAGGAGAGCTTGCCCTTGTCGGACTGCTCCAACTTCGTCAGCAAGGGTTTCATGCGGTGCACTCTAGACCCGGGCTGACTGAGCCCGAAGCATTGCCGGCGGACGTGGACGGCAATGCCCCCTTCCGGCAGACTTGCGGTGCGGGGGCCGATGATGCCGGCGATAGACGTAAAGGAGGGGCTCTCGACGTGGGGACATCTTGCGGCGTTCGGGATGTTAGTCGCCGGCCCTTGCCTCCTAGGGTGGCAGTGCTACCGCTGGATGCGGGATGGCGAGTGGCCGCCGGTAAGCGTGATCACGGCGTTGCAGTGGATGGAAGTGAAGTGGTCCTTGGGACCGACAGACTGGCTCGGGTTGTTCAAGCTGCTGGAACAGATTCCGCTCTGGATTGCGCTCATCTTCGCAGGTGTCGGTGCGTTCAAGGTCGTCGAGTGGGTCTTCCCGTCCACGCCGCCGCAGAAGACGACACCCCACCCGCCCGAGAAGACCGGCTAGGGACTGCAACTCCCCCCGCGCCGCCTCACCCGTAGGACCGGATGGATCTCGGCGCCGTTCGGGGCGACGCCCTCCTGACTGTGGATCTTGTCCAGGAAGAGCGGACCGACCACGGTGACGGGGATTGCCTCCTGCAACCGCAAGAAGCTGGCCGTGGGCGGATCGGGTATCAGCCGCAGGAACGCCTCCCGCGCCTGCTTTAGCAGCCCGGGCGCATACAAGCGCGGGGCGCAGTTCGCGGGGTCCGGGAACTCGACGATCATCGTCGCGCCGCTCGCACCTTGCAGCACGACGTGGAAGTCCGAGTCGTTCTCCAGCTTGTACCCGACAACGCAGGCGTCCACGGCATAGACGCGCCGCTCGGCGGGCCGGCGCGGAGCCCTGGCTCTCCAGGGAGGCGCCGGGATCGACACCAGCTTCTCTACGGTCGCGGACTGCGGGGTCTGTCGGTGCAGCCCGCGCGCGGCGGGGTCGAGAGGGTCTTCACCGCCCACCGCTCCACGCCGCAGGCGCCTCCGGCAGCGAGCGGCTCCAGGTCGGGCGGGGCGGCGGGCTCTCGGGCGAGCGGAGCGGGTTCGTTGCCCAGGCCAACGGCCCCGAGCCGAGCGCAGCCAGGAGGCTGGCAGGGGCAACCGCATCCCCTCGGCCGGTGGCAGTGGCACTCCCCGGTCTGGTGGTCGAAGTGGCAGCCGCAGGCGTTGAGGCCGCCGCCATGGGCGAGCGCTGGAGCCGTCAGCGCCCCCGCCAGCATCAGCGTGACCGTGGCGGCCCGGAGCATCGCTTCCTTTCGTCACAGCGCCCCGTTGTACTTGAAGTACGGCGCGCTGTGACGAAGCATCTCGATGTCCGCCCCGGCGCAGAAGAACTCGGTGGGCTTCTTCGCGTCGGGCGGCGGCGGCGCGCCGGTCAGCATCAGGACATGGACGGACTCGTCCATGCGGGCGTCGAGGATATGGGCGTCAAGCTCCCGCATCATCTCGTAGGAGTAGGTGTTGGCTGGCGGGTTCCTCAGTTCGAGGACCATCACGCCGTCCTGCTTCGAGGCGGTCACCAGAGGGGTCTTCATGCGGCGCCTTCTACACCAGCTACACGTCGAAGGTTCACGCCTAACATGTGGTCGAACTCGATCTGGTGGTCGGCGTGCACCTTCGCTCGACCTTCGATCTGGAGCAGCAGCTTGCGCCGATCACGCGGCCTGCGAACCTTACTCGGCGCGACCCGCAAAACACACACTGCTCGGTGCGTGTTCTTGGGGTCGTGCGGCGTTCGTCGTCTCTCAGGTCATGATAGCGAAGTGGACCGCCTGCGTGCCTTCCGGGAAGCTCACCCCGGTCGATTCAGGTCGAGGTTCGCGTTCGTGATCAGGGCATGCTGTAGGTCGACATGACGCTCCTCATCCCGCGAGTCATATAAAGAGCGAATCTCGTCGAGCGTTCGCGCCTTCATGCTGGCCCAGACTGCATCGGCGTTCTTCGAGAGGAGGGTCGCGAGAGTGGGATCTTGCTTCTTCACGGTGACGAGCAGGTTCGTCAGTGGAACCTTCTTGCCCTTCGTGACGGTTGTCCTCGGATTCAGTTCGAGCGTGGGCGTCTGCAAGAACATCAAGATGTCCTCTGCGTGCCACGGTACATTCGACTGCTCGGGCTCGCGCAGTTCCGCCTTCTCGTGGATCACCATGATGCCGTCAGGTTTGAGCGCCGAGAGCACGGTGGCGAATTGAGTCCCAAGCTCCTTGAAGGGAATGTGATGAAGAACATTTACGACGAGGATCACATCCGCCGGTTCCGGTTTCGCCAGGTACTGTGTGCGGCTCTGGAACTTCGCCTTTGCGCCCACTTCGCCGGCGAGCTTCGTGACTGCTGATGGCATCGGCTCGTCCACGGCGACGTAAGTTGCATCCGCGAACCTCTTCGCGCTCGCCAGCCCAGCCAACACCCGGCCCAGTCCGACGCCGTAATCCACGAGCACGGCTCCGGTGTGCGCGAGACGCGCCTGGAGCGACGACACGACCATCTCGACTTGTACGTCCCCCTGCTGACAGGCCGCCATGTCGTCCGGCGCCGCGAGCAGCGTCCGCCGCAGCACCTCGGCTTCCGACTCGCCCAGCGGAATGTACCGACCCGAGCGCATTCGATACGGCGCGCTGTCGTTTGCGAGGATATTGTTGACGCTGTTTTCAAACTGCTGAGCAGTCATGGGCGCGTCCCGTATGCGGCCCACGTGCACCCATACTCCGAGCACGAAGGCGCTCACGAGTCGTTCGCCGGCCTCACGAAGCAACGCATCGGCATCTGTGTAGCCCGATTCAGCAACGTCTATCCCTGCTCGTTGCAGCAGCACCTGGGCTGCACCGTCGTACATCGGCGCGGACGGCCCGTAGATGAGGTCCGCGTTCGACCGCAGGACGCCTCCGATGCCGCCGTACCTGGGTTCGGCGTTCTGCACGAGAGCCACGAGGCGGTTACGAGCCTCCTTCGAGAGCAGATACATGCGCCGGATTGTGCCTAAAGGAAGCTCCACCCGCCACCCGCGTTCCGCTGTCACGGCTGGTCGTTCGTGTGCGACTTGCCAGGGCGCTATGGGCGCACGCGGTAGAGAACGCCCTTTTCCAGGTTCTCCAGGACGCGCTCGTCTATGTCGCGCAGCCGCGCATCGCGCACCGGGGGCGTGGACTTCTCGTCGGCGCCGTAGGCGTCGTCGAGCAGACCGTCGTAGTCGTCCACGAGCAGGCCCACGTGCTCGACGCGGACATCTTCGAGAGCATGGCGCAGCCACTCGCACCACTCGCGCGCTTCGTTCGTGACAACCTCCGCCTTGGCCTGGGCGTGTCGATCTTGATCTGCCTCCACCTGTACGAGCCACCGCTCGATGCGGTTGCGGCTCCAGCCCTTCCACCGGAGCCGGTCGAGCTTGTGCTCGATGCCTTCGCGGGTGCGCTCGGCGGCTCGCTTCGTGGCGCCGCTCGCCGCGAGCGCTGTGCCGCAGTCGCAGTAGCGGCTCGTCATGCGGCCGAACAACTCGCCCGCCTGGAGCACCGAGGCCACGGGGCCAGCGTTGACCTTGCTGAACCGGAAGAAGCCGCGCTCCTGGCTCTTCAGGGGCGAGTCCGTGGCGAGGGTGCCGAGGACGAAAGGTGCACATGGGGACCGGGATAGTTACTAGCCGGCCCCCTTTTGCGGTGAATGGGTCCCATCCGCAGGTAACGGGGGCTTTCGTACGCGAGCGTGGATGCAGCCCGCGAGAGATACTCCCTCACGAGAGCAGCGAGCACGGCCTCGTGGCCGGCGACATCGAGGACTCTGCTCCTCGGGGCGAGGGCAGTGTCGGCTCCCATCATTGGAGATCGGCCCCGAGAGCCCGAGCCAGCAGCCGCAACACGCGCTCCATCTTGGAGTCCATTTTGTCGAGAGTCAGGTTCAGCGGTTGCGGCGAGAAGAAGTTGTTCCTCTCTCCGCCGCGTCGTTCGACTTCCAGGCCCAAGTGCTCGATCAGCACGAGGTGCGGTAAGTCGTCCTTCGGCGTGTCCTTGAACTCGGCTTCCAGCGCGCGCTGGTAGTACTTGTCCGTCTCTTCCGTGTCGGCGGTCAGCACGAGGTGCTGGAACCCGACTACCAGAACACGGAGCGCTCCCGGTTCCTTGGGGATGTGTGAGTCGTTTATTTCCTCGACGATCCTGCGGACGCGCTTCTCCGGCGTATCCGCGAGGCCGGCCTCGTAGGAGCGATCCTTCCGCTCGATCAGAACCACGTCGTTGTCGTCCGTCACCCACCGGATGTCGTGCCCAGCGGTCTTGTTGCCATTATATGCTGACGCGACCGCCGCCTGCCTGAACAAGGCGAGCCGCGATGTCGAGCGTACCGATGCCACCCGGCAGCTTCTGCTCAGCTTGTGGGTTATCGGCGCCAAGGACCTCCGCCCGCACGAAGCTCCCGTCCATCTGTTCCAAGGCACCGCTCCCGTAGAGCACCCAGATCGCCCACGCCAACCGCTCGAATTGCGCATCGCCGTGCATCTGGTATCGCCGCTGTTCGACAGGAATGGACTCGAACGGCGGGAGCGCCACGTTCGGATCGGCCTGCTCGTAAGCATCGAGGAACTGCCGAAGTGGAGACGCTCCGAAGCCCAGTTGCATCTCGTCCTCGACGAACCAGCGGACGATCCTGGCGTCGCGCTTGATGAGCGCGAACGGGTCGGCCAATTCGCGGCGCGGGTGGAACTCGCCCTTCGGCAAGGCGGGGTACGGGAAGGCAACCTTGCGACGCATCGGTCGTAAACTATAACGAGTCAGCCAGACGGCTCGCAGCACGCCTCGAGGGTAAGATGCAGCGCGATGAGCCGGTTCCGCAGAAGGTTCTGCGCGCCGCGAACCCGTGCGGCGCGTCGACGAGTGCGTCTTCGGCGTGCTCGCGCTGAAGAGGAAGCCGGTGGACCCGCGCCTGTGACATGGCTCCGGATCTGATGCATCCGATCCGATGGAACTACCGGTGGCGCCTGAGTTGATCCGAACCACGCCCAAGCGGGCGGCCACCCAAGATCGTCTCAGTCTTCGGGCGCCAGTTCAGCAGGACCGAGTTCTCGGTGCACGAACTGCGACCCCCACATGAGGAGTTTGGTAGTTGCACCGACCAGCCAAGCATGGACTGCTATCGCTGTTTGGAGCGGGTGGTCAGTTGGGCCCCAGTCCTTCGGGTGATCCTTCGGCTTCCGCGTGACGAAGATCGGCGCGTACAGAGCTGGAACGGGCTCCTTCCAGTTGGAGTCGATGTAGCGAGGCAGTGCCCCGCGGTGCGACATCGCGTCCCTTGTCTCCTTGGCGGACTTCCAGTGCTCGTCCTCCACGACTTCGCGCATCGCGCGCGCCAGGCGGTCTGAAGGAAAGGCACGCTCGAACATCTCCGTGATCTTTTCGGGATGGAGTCGCAGGTCCCCCGGATGCTCGTCGCTGAACCCGGGTTTCTTGAGCATCACCCCTATCCAGAAGAAGCAGAAGTAACAGCACTCCACGGTAGAGACGACGTTCGTGAAGAAGCCGAAGTGGGCGGCCTCCTGCTGACAACGAATTTTGAGGTCGGAATCTGCTCCGGGCGTCGCGAACAGGTCGAGGAACCTTTCCGAAGCCTCGTGCGCCGCCCAGAACCGCATCAGCATTCCGCTCAACGCCGAGCAGGCGCCGGCTCCTGCAGGGGAACGGCAGTGAGGATCGAGGTCATGGGCGATCACTGCCCACATGCCCGACGAAAACGCATCCGGCATGACGGCGGCTACGCCTTGGGTTCGTTCTTCTATCGTCCATCCCTGCTCGGCCATAACTGACACGTTGCCATGCGTCGCTGCCATGCGTCGAGCGTGCCGTCGCCCTCCTTGATGTCCCGCGCCTCGCGGCCTTCGAGCGCGCGCTGTTCGAGTTCGCGCGGCCGGGCACGGCGGTGATCACGACCCCGAACGCCGAGTACAACGTGAAGTTCGCGGGCCTGCCTGCCGGCAAGTTCCGGCACAAGGACCACCGCTTCGAGTGGACGCGGGCGCAGTTCGAGACGTGGGCCAAGGGCATCGCCGCGCGCTTCGGATACGGCGTTCACTTTGGCCCTGTGGGACCTGTCGATGATCAACTCGGCGCGCCCACGCAGATGGCGGTGTTCGCCCGATGAAGATCACGCTCCCGGAGTTGTCGCTCGTCGTCCTCATGGGGCCGTCCGGCAGCGGCAAGTCGAGCTTCGCGCGCAAGCACTTCAAGCCCACCGAAGTACTCTCGTCTGACGAGTGCCGTGGCCTCGTGTCGGACGACGAGAACAACCAGACCGCCACGACCGATGCCTTCGACGTGCTGTACTACATCGCGAAGAAGCGGCTCGCCGCTGGCCGGCTCACGGTCATTGACGCCACGAACGTCCAGCCGGAGGCGCGGAAGAACGCCGTCGCCCTCGCGCGCGAGTTCCACGTCCTACCGGTCGCGGTGGTGTTCGACATCCCCGAGCGAGTCTGCCACGACCGGAACAAGACGCGCGACGACCGGAGCTTCGGGCCGCACGTCATCCGGCAGCAGATGCAGCAGTTGCACCGCTCGCTGGGGTCACTCCAGCGCGAAGGCTTCCGCCACATCTTCAAGCTCCAGTCCGTCGAGGAGGTGGATGCGGTCGAGGTGACCCGCGAGCCGCTCTGGAACAACCGGAAGTTCGACCACGGGCCGTTCGACGTGATCGGTGACGTGCACGGCTGCCAGGACGAGCTTGAGGCTCTGCTCGCGAAGCTCGGGTACGCCCGCGACGAGGCTGGCGTGTTCCGGCACGCGCAGGGGCGCAAGGTGGTCTTCCTGGGTGACCTCGTGGATCGCGGCCCGAACATCCCCGGCGTCCTCCGCACGGTGATGACCATGGAGAAGGCCGAGACGGCCCTCTGCGTGCCCGGCAACCACGAGATGAAGCTGCTGCGAAAGCTGCGCGGCAAGGATGTGAAGCTGACGCACGGGCTCGCGCAGACGATGGAGCAACTGGAGCGCAAGCCGCCTGAGTTCCGCGACGAGGTGGCGCGCTTCATCGACGACCTCGTGTCCCACTACGTGCTCGACGACGGCAAGCTGGTCGTGGCTCACGCCGGCATGAAGGAGCCGCTCCAGGGGCGCGGCTCGGGCAAGGTCCGCGAGTTCGCCCTGTACGGCGAGACGACCGGCGAGACAGACGAGTACGGTCTGCCGGTGCGCTACCCCTGGGCCAGCGAGTACCGGGGCAGGGCGACCGTCGTGTACGGCCACACGCCGGTGCCCGAGGCCGAGTGGCTCAACAACACCATCTGCATCGACACCGGCTGCGTCTTCGGTGGCAAGCTCACTGCGCTGCGCTGGCCGGAGCGCGACCTCGTGCAGGTGCCGGCCGGGAAGGTATACTGCGAGCCGACGAAGCCGCTCGCGCCGCCGCAGCCTGCACTGTCGGCGCAGCACGAGAACGACGACGTGCTGGACCTCGCGGACGTGTTCGGCAAGCGGATCATCCAGACGCGCCTCCATCGGAACGTCACCGTGCGCGAGGAGAACTCCGCCGCCGCGCTGGAGGCGATGAGCCGCTTCGCCGCGAACCCGCGCTGGCTTGTCTACCTGCCGCCCACGATGTCGCCGCCGGAGACATCGCGCCGGCCTGGGCTGCTGGAGCACCCGGAGGAGGCGTTCGGGTACTTCCGCCGCGAAGGCGTGGTCCGCGTCGTGTGCGAGGAGAAGCACATGGGCTCGCGCGCGGTCGTCGTCGCGTGCCGCGACGCGGAGGCCGCGAAGGCGCGGTTCGGCGTCGCGACGGGCGAGGCGGGGACCGTCGTCACGCGCACCGGCCGGCGGTTCTTCAACGACGTGAAGGTCGAGGCGGAGGTCCTCGACCGCCTCCGCGCCGCGCTCGACAAGAGCGGCTTCTGGACCGAGCACAACACCGACTGGGCGCTGCTCGACTGCGAGTTGATGCCCTGGTCCGTGAAGGCGCAGGACCTGATCCGCGATCAGTACGCCGCCGTGGGGGCCGCCTCTGGCAGCGCGCTGGCGGATGTGCTCCCCGCGCTCGACGCCGCCGCCGGCCGAGGCGTGGACCTGGGCGACCTGCTGCCGCACGCCCGCGAGCGAGCGAACCTCATGCAGCGCTACCGCGAGGCGTACCGGCGGTACTGCTGGCCGGTGCGCTCGGTGGACGACCTGAAGCTCGCGCCGTTCCACCTCCTTGCCACCGAGGGCAAGGTCCACACCGACAAGAACCACGACTGGCACATGCAGGTGCTGGCGAACGTACGCGCAGCGGACGCGAAGCTGCTGCTCGCCACGCCGTACCGCGTCGTGCCGCTCGATGAGGCGGTT
>Ga0137390_10003649_pt1 | contig 12597 bp, 4 predicted proteins | sample 15con2h24AmetaG_FD_104937 | JGI IMG/M metagenome (GOLD analysis project Ga0137390, IMG submission 104937) | Vadose zone soil microbial communities from Angelo Coast Range Reserve, California, USA - 15con2h2.4A metaG | ecosystem: Environmental > Terrestrial > Soil > Vadose zone > Saprolite... | reverse complement strand
GGTTATCGCGGCGGCGGCGCTGACCAGTTTCCTCCACGGTCTGAGCCCGCGCGCCTCCTATCTCGCACCCTTCATCCTCGCGCCGGTATCGTTGCTGCTGGGCGAGTCGATTCCGAAAATGGCGGTGTTGCGGGCGCCGCTGCGCTTTGCACGGCTCGCCGCCCGCCCGCTGAGCATGATTGCTGCAATGCTCACGCCGTTGCTGGCAGCCGAAACTGCGCTAAGCCGGCAACTGCGCCGGCTCGCGGGTGTCCCGCCGGACGCCGAGACCGTGTTCCTGAGCCGTGAGGATCTGGCTTTGCTGGTTCGGCGCGAGCCGCAGAATCCTCCCGCCCATCCGCAACCGGGAGACGCGATTTTGCCCGAAGAACAACAGATGATTAGCCGCATCTTCCGCTTCACCCGGGCGGAGGCACGCAAGGCGATGGTGCCGCTGGTGCGGGTTGAGGCGGTGCCGGAGGAAACTACGATTGCGGGCGCGATCGAAGTAGTGCGGCGCGAAGGCTTCACGCGGATTCCCGTCTTTCACGAGCGCATCTTCGATATCGTCGGCGTGGTGCATGCCTTCGACCTGCTGGAGGCGCCCGACCTGGCGCGCGGAGTGCGCGAAGTGATGCGCTCGGTCAGCTACTTTCCCGAATCGACACCGCTCGACGAAATCCTCATCGCGCTGCAGCGCACGCGCGAAACGCTCGCGGTAGTAGTAGACGAATATGGCGGCGCCTCGGGAATTATCACGATAGAAGACCTGCTCGAAGAAGTCGTCGGAGAGATCGAGGACGAGCACGACGTGCGCGAGGAACTGGCGCGAATCGCTGGCCCGCGCACTTTGATGGTCTCCGGTCACGCCGCCGTCTCTGACCTCAATGAACGCTTCGGGCTCGGGCTCCCCGAAGCGGACGAGTACACCACCATCGGTGGTCTGGTAGTCGAGCGGCTCGGTCACATTCCTCAGCCCGGCGAGCAGCTCAGGGCCGGCGACAACATGCTGACGGTTGCCCGCAGCGACGCGCGCGCGGTGCGCGAAGTTGTGCTTCATCTTGACCGTCCGCTCAAACCCGAGCCGCAGCGGCGCCGATGACGGAAACTAAAATCCGCCAGCTTCTGGAGCAGGTCGCCGCCGGCCGCGTGTCGTCCGCTCAAGCGCTGCAACGCCTGCGTTATCTGCCGTTTGAGGATCTCGGCTTCGCGCGTATCGATAACCATCGAAGCTTGCGCCGCGACATCCCCGAGGTTGTTTTCGGCGCAGGGAAGAGCGTCCAGCAGATCGTGAAAATCGCGCAGCGGATGGCCGCCGCCGGAATTAACTTGATGGTTACGCGGCTCGACGCTGCCAAGGCCGGCGCGGTTAAGCGCCAGCTCCGCAAGTTTGACTATCGGGCGGATGCGCGTGTCGGCCTGCTGCTGCGCGCACAGCCGATACCGCGTGGACATGGTACTATCATGGTCGTCAGTGCCGGCACTTCGGATATCCCGGTGGCAGAGGAGGCCGCGGTGAGCGCCGAGTTCTTCGGCAACCCGGTCGAACGGCTCTACGATGTGGGAGTGGCTGGCCTGCATCGGCTCACTTCGCAACTCAAGACGCTAGACGCAGCCAGCGTGATTATCGTCGTCGCAGGGATGGAGGGCGCACTGCCGTCAGTGGTTGCCGGCCTGGTGGGCAAACCGGTGATTGGGGTGCCGACCAGCGTCGGCTACGGTGCCGCATTCGGCGGAATCGCGCCACTGCTCGGAATGCTGAATAGCTGCGCCGGCGGCCTGACCGTGGTGAATATCGATAATGGGTTTGGCGCGGCGCTGGCCGCGACCCTGATCAATCGTGTGGGACTTGAGATAGGAGATAGGAGTGAGGGATCGAAAGTCGCAGCGACGTCCTCCTCTGTCATTCCCGCGCGCGTGGCTGCCGCGCGCGAGGAATCCCGGGTTCTGCGGGAGCAGCAATCGGGCAAAAGACATCGGGATTCTTCGCGCGCCAGACACACGCGAGAATGACAGACGAAATGCGCACGCCAAATTCCTCGGGCCGAGGGGCAGAAGAGAGGCCGCGTGCTTAGCCTCGGGTCCGGCTGCAATGACTGAACGCAAGACGTTGACTAACGGACGCGCCCGGCGCGCGATGAAGATGGGCAGCCTCGCTTCGCAGGTCGGCTCCAGCTATCTGTGGACCTCGCTCCGCCGCCCTTTCCTCAATACCGCCCGCTACGAGCAGGAGCTGCTCGCCATCCATCTCAAGAATGCGCGGCGGGTGGTGGAAGGCTCCAAGCAACTGCGCGGCGCCTTTATGAAGCTGGTGCAGATGCTGTCGATGCGCGAGGATTTGCTGCCAGGTGCGGCCATCGACATCCTGCGCACCACCCAGGCCAGCGTGCCGCCGATGGACTACCGGTTAATCTCCCAGCAAATCCGGCGCGAGCTGTCGAAATCACCCGAGCAACTCTTCGCCAGCTTCGACACGGATGCATTTGCGGCCGCTTCGCTCGGCCAGGTCCATCGCGCGAAACTCAAGAGCGGTGAGGAAGTCGCAGTTAAAATCCAGTATCCGGGCGTCGATGCCACCGTCGAGCAGGACCTCGGCAATCTGAAGCTGTTGCTGCGCACTTTCCAGACCATCGCCGGCGACCTGATGCGCCAGAAGATCGACACTAAGACGATCTACACCGAATTGCAGGAACGTTTGCGCGAGGAACTCGACTACGTCAATGAGGCGCGCAATATCGACGAATTCCGGCGGCTGTTGGCGGGCGACGAGGAGATCCTGATCCCGCGCGTGATCAAGCACCTGAGCACCCGCCGCGTGCTGACGATGACCTACATCGACGGCTATCGGCTGGTGGACATTTTTAGTGAAGTGACTGACCTCGAGCTGAGGACCTGGGTGGCGCGCAAGTATTACGAGGTGGTCTGGCGGCAGATTCTAGAATTCGGCGTTCTGCATACTGATCCGCAGCCGGGCAATTATCTCGTCACTTATCATCCGAAGCTGGGCGTGCTGGACTTCGGTTCGGTGCGCCATTTCTCCGAGCCTGTTCGGCGGGCCAGCCTGCAACTGGCCGAGGCGATTATCGCGCGTGATGATCGGTCGCTGGCGGCGGCGCTGCTCAAGCTGGGTTATATCGATCGCGCGCAGGATCCGGCGCCAATGGTGCGAATTATTTATATCCTGTTCGAGCCGGTGATTACCGACCGCATGTACCATCCCGATGAATACGATGCGGTGGCCAAGGCCGCTACCGTCGGCGAGTTGGCGTTCGAGCACAAATTATACAAATCGCCGCGCCACAGCATCTTCCTGCTGCGCGCCCTCATCGGTCTCGACGGCATCATGAAGGGCCTGGGCGTCAAGATGAACTACAGCGCGCTGTTCCGCGAATGCGTGCGCGCCGCCGCAAAAGCGACTGCCTGATTTATTTCCCTTATGGCAACATCGGGGCGGGCAGCGGCTTCCGCCGATAGAAGCGCACGTACATTGGCGCCGCGATATCGTTTTAGGCATCGCTAAGCTGCACGCTAGCCGCAATCTGTGCTATTTTGAGCGCCGAACGACAAAATTGCGCCGATAGCCAGCTCCCAGAGAGACGTAGCGTGCCAGTTGGTAGCGAATTGGCGTATCGGAGCGGGCTGCTCGGGGCCGAGAAAGATGAGGGTGACACTTTTCCCATGTGGGCCAGCGGCAAACGAGAGTGAGCTGAGGGCCTTCGAGCATCTGAAAAGCCGGCTGCAATCCGAGGCCGGCGAAGACGAATGGGTCCTACTCGCGAACGTAGCATTCTCCGTTACCCATCAGCTTCAATCCGACGAAATCGATCTCGTAGTTATTGGACCACCGGGCGTTCAAGTGATCGAAATCAAACATTGGACGGCCCAATGGTTCGACGCGCACAGGGTCGAAGTGGAAGATGAAGCCGATCGAGTAACGAACAAGGCCCGGAAAATTGGGACCACGCTCCGCAGGGTTATCCCGGAGCTTCCCCGCGTGGACGGCGCCATCTTGCTCACTCAGGAGCCGTCCAAAGTGAAACGAATGGCGGGGCAGCAAGTGCGCGGCGTCAGCTTTCATACACTCAACGACTGGAAAGCGGCGATCGGCTTTGACGCAAAGCGCGTGCTGTCGGCTTGGCAAGTGCAACGGTTGGCAGGCGCTGTGCAGCCACGAAGCGCGGTGGCCATCGAGGGCTCGCTTAGGCGCCTTGCGGGATACGTCAACCTGGAACTCCAGACACCTCAGGATGAACGTTTCCACCGTGTCTACAAGGCGAGCCACCCCGCACGGCGCGATCGAGTGATGCTGCATCTATACGACCTGTCTGCCAGCGATGATAAAAACGCGGAAGCAAAGGCGAAGCGTGAGTTTGAAGCGCTGCACCGGTTGCAGCTCTACCCCTGGGCGCCCCGGATTCTGGATTCCTATCAGGAAGCCCCGGGGTACGCCGGCGAGATGTTCTTTTTCACGGTCGTTGACCCTGCTGCACCTTGTATCGAGGATCGAAGCACCGACACAACGTGGTCCACGGCGAGCCGGCTCGCATTCGCCCGAAATACTATTCAGGCCTTAACCGAACTGCACCACGCAGAAACGGACGAAGCGCCTATCGTCCATCGAAACCTCTCACCGCGAACCATCCTGGTCAGATACGATAATTCCCCGATCCTCACAGGCTTTGAGCGTTCGAGACTTCCGTCCGAAAGCAGCATAGGCTCCAGCAGCCTGCCGCCCGGAATGTGCGAGGCCACGGTCGCACCCGAGGTTCTAGCCCAGGGTCTCGTTGTTGCTGATGTTCGCTCCGACGTGTATTCACTCTGCGCCTGTTTGCGCGAGCTCTGTAAGGGTCGAAATGATGATCTAAGCGGGCACGCGGCGGAGATTCTCGAGCTCGGCCTGGCTAGCGAACCGAGTCAGCGGGATACGTTGCCGGACCTGGACTCCGCGTTCGCAGAGCTGCTCGGTGATTCGGTGCGCCGACCTGCTCTGCCACCAGCCCGCTTTTGGACCGAGGATCAGGTCGTGCGCTTTCGGGACCGTGACTATCGCATAGTGGCACGGCTGGGCTCGGGCGGCGTGGGGACGACTTTCAAAGTGGTCGAAATCGACCGGTCCACCAGAGAGGACCAGGGGACGTACGTCGCAAAAGTTGCGCACAGCGTCGAGACAGGCCGGTGCGCTTTGAAAGCATACAGTCTCGTGCGGTCTCATCTGCGGCATACGGCGCTGTCTACAATCTTCGAAGTAGCTAGTGAATGGCAGGAGAACGAATTCGTCGCACTGATGACGTGGGTTTCGGGTGCGCCACTTGCGGAGTTCATCGGGGTCTTCCCGCTTCTCGCGGAGGAGCAGCAAGAAACCTCTACTGAGGCTCTCGCCTTGCGTTGGCTTCGTCTCATCTGCGAAGCGCTCGACGTGCTCCACCGCAACGGTCTCATCCACGGAGACGTGAGCGCGCGAAATTTGATCGTTTCAGGGAGCGACTTGGTGCTGACTGATTACGATTTCGTCGGCAAAATCGGTGAAGTGTTGGCCGCCCCCGGCACGCTTCTCTATTGCTCACCCTCGTATCAGGAAAGGCGCCCTGCTTCTTCGTCGGACGACATCTACGCTCTGGCTGCAACTTTCTTCCATGTCATCTTTGAAAAAGAACCGTTTCGTCACGGAGGAGAATTCGATAAGAATCGAGGCCTTAATTGGGAAGGCGTGGACCACAAGGAATACCCAGTCTTGCAGGCATTCCTCGACAACGCGACTCATTACGATCCGCAGTTACGGTTCGCCAACGGCGCGGCGGCGCTCGCCGCTCTCAACGCACAGCAACTCGACAAATCGACGTTGCTACCGGAAAGTGAGCCCGAGCAGTTGGAGCTGCTGGCAACCGTCACTCAGACTGAACTGCAAGGTCTGCAGCCAGAATTGCGGGAGCAGCGTGTGGAGTGGCTGCACTCTCTCTTGCAGTCTTATCCGGGCTCTCGATGGGGGAACCGCGAGACGCGCGGGCTCGATACCGAGTTCGCCACGCACACCTACGTGGAAACCGTGCTGGAGGAAACCCTCGTTAGCGATATCCGCGAGCGTCGGGTCCGGCTTGTGATCCTTTGCGGGAATGCCGGCGACGGAAAGACCGCGCTGCTTCAGCACCTCGCGACCCGACTTGGGCTGGGCGAGCATCGGTCGTCCGAGCGAATCCTTGAGGGGCGTGTTTCCGATGGTCCGTTGGTTCGAATGAACCTCGATGGTTCAGCGTCGTGGCGCGGACGCTCCGCTGACCAGATTCTCGACGAGTTCTTGGCACCATTCCAGAACGGCCCACCGAGTCAAGATATCGCGCATTTGCTGGCTATCAATGACGGCCCTTTGCTCGAGTGGATCGAGAAACCAGACAACAAAACACCTCTAACTGCAGCACTCTACGAGATGCTGCAGGAAGAAGCGGCCACACAGAAATCGCACATACGCTTCGTCAGTCTCAACCAGAGGTCACTTGTCGGAGACATAACACCCGACCGGAAGCAAATCGATACCGTCTTTTTGGAGCGCCTGATCGATCGGCTGTACGGTGGTGAACAGGCGACCGAGATTTGGTCACCATGCCAGTCTTGCTCGGCTAAGGGGCGCTGCGAGGTTTTCCGGGCGGCTCACCTTTTCGGCCCTGAAATGCTGCTCGATCAGGCAGACTCGAACGTTCGGCAGCGTGCTCGCCGGCGCCTATTTGAAGCGTTGCAGGCCGTCCATCTTCGCGGTGAAACACACATTACTATGCGCGAATTGCGGTCCGCTCTAGTCTACATTCTATTCGGCATACACTTCTGTGATGAGTATCATGCAGAAGCGCAGACCGACGTCCTGCCATACTGGGACCGCGCGTTCTTGGCAATTTCTCCCGCACGGCAGGGCGAGGTGCTGAGCGAACTCGCTCGGTTTGATCCAGCGCTCGAAGCGCACCCGCAGATTGACCGATATCTGCTGACCCCACCTACCGCAGAAAGTGGTAAGAGCGCTCCCCACTACTCCGACCTGACCTTGGAATCCGCTAGGCGGCGAGCCTTTTTCGAATGGACTCCGCAAGACATCGAGGAGGTTGCGGGAGATCCAAATGCCCTAGACCTCGCGCGGGGTCGGCACCTGCGCCGCTTCCGCAACCTACCGCTGGCTGATGAGCGTGAGTTGGCCGAAGTTTGCGAGCATCTGTGCAAGGGCATTTCGCGACTGGAGGACCTGCCGTCTCAGGCGCTCGAGCGGTCGGGTGTCGTGCCGCTTCGCGTCACTCCTCGGACACCTACTGAGACGGCGTTTTGGGTGGAGAAACCACTCAGCGCCTTCCGGCTCGAAGCGGATGTCCCCGCCGATGCGGAAGGGGTCGAGCGGCTGCATCGACAGGCCTTTTTGGTCTATCGCTATCGCGATCGCCGCGATGAAGAACGACTGCAGCTCGGTGCCGAACTGTTCCATCTGCTGTTAGAACTTGCCGATGGTTACCAGTTGGGAGACGTCTCGACAGACGATACCTTTGCGCATTTGTCCATCTTCGTGCAGCGTCTAGTTCGTGAAGATGAACGAGGACTGCTGGCGTGGAATCCAATGCAAGATGAGGCCGTTTACCACATTTCCGCCTGTCCCCGCCAGACCGAAAAGGGCCCGCAGCAGCGGATGATCATCACTCCTGTTCCCTCGGGAGTCCGAGCATGAGCACCACAAAAAACTCGCTTAGCGCCAGGTCCATCGTGGATGAGGTGTTCGGTCGCGGAATCACTCGTGAGATCTGGACATCAAACTACGACAAAGCCCTGCCGGTCTCGGTTAACGAGTTTGATCTCACGGCGGTTCTTCCCGCGGTTTTCTACATGTTCCGCTTTGGGTGGCGCCGCGGAAAGGGGAAGTTTCTGGAAACGTTCGGCAACGACACCGGAACACCAAAAGAACGCAGGAGAGCCACCACGATCGAGCGTGTGGTGAGCACACTGGCGAAGACTGAGAAGTTCGAAGGCTTTCAGGACGAGACCACCCAGGCCATTCTGGGAGATCTGCTACTTTGCTTCTGCTTGGAGAATACCAGGCGAGCATTGGGAAGACACGAGCAGGTGCAGCGCGTCGCTCCGGCGCATTACATGGCAAGCTGGGTCGATCTTCCGGAGCCTGTGGTTAATCTTCGGTACGTGCCGGAGATGATCGTGGCGATGCTCGCCGATCAGAAGGGCCAGCACGTGGAGCAGAATCAAGATGGAGACCGAACTTGGTTCGCCGTTGGCCGTGGCTTTGAAGATAACGTGCTGCTGAAGGCGTTCCATCAGGGGATTGTGCGCGAGGGGCCATTGAGCGATCGGACGGCCGATCGTTTTCAGGAAGAAATGCCGGTCGGCCTGGATCAGCTCCTAATGATCCGCCTTGCCCAGCAACTAGGCGCGGCACCCGATAAGCTGCGTGGCGGGGAGAGCGAGCGGATTTCGAATCAGCGTCCGGTTGCGGAAGAAGCGGCCGAACATTTCTCCGAAGACATTCGTCGGTTCGTTCGTGCCTATGCGGGAGTTATTCCGCGCCACGCGTTTGTCGACCTGCTCGAATCATGCGTGGCCGTCGGACTGACGACGATCGTCACGAGCACCATCGGACTCTTGTTCGAGTGGGCGGAGACGGGCGGAATTTGCAAGAGGAGCGAACAACAGCCAACCCGTCTATTCGTCGATTGCTCAAATGGGATCGACCGGAACCTGCGAGCGCTGGCCGAGCAGTCGATCGACGACTTCATGCGACAGATCGAATATTTCCCCGTGGTTCTCATGGCGCTTCGGTTGTTGGACGTTTTCGCCCGTTACGACGCCGTGCTCAAAAAACTGGTGATTCCCACGAGACCGTACGCGACTGGGTGGCTTAGTTTCCTGGGCGATCTTCTTCGTGGGCGACGCGAGGACGCGCGGCTAGTCCTGTACGCCCTCCAGAGCAAAGCTGCAGAATTGGCAGATCGGCTGGAAGAGGACTATTCGGACGCCGCCAACGTACTGAGAAACGACTCTGCACAACCGAGCCCGGTGTGGCGTCTCGCCGAAGCTCTGACGTTCCTGCAAGGACGCAAGAACACCCAGACCAACGTCCTCGAACTCCTCGACTCGGCTCTGCTGACTGGCCGTCCAAACGGTTTGGCTGCGAAGCGAGTGGTAACTCGCAATGCGAACGCTGCCGGTGGTCGCAGACGGCGAGACCTTCGATCGCTGGTGTTCACCGACGCAGTACTCGATTATCTCGTGCACGTTCACGTCTTGCGAACCGGCAATAAGACTGGCTTCAGGCCGATATCCTTCAAGGAATTTCTGCACGATATCCATGATCGTTATGGGTTCTGTGTTGACCAGCCACCGCCGGGAATGACGATTTCCAACGAGCTCTTGCGACTGAACCGTATGGTCCTCGAGCGGCGGCTGCGGGATCTGGGCTTGCTCATGGGCGTCAATGATGCCGAAGCCATGAAACGGCTGAGGCCTCGATTTAAGCGCGCGGAGGAGCATGGCGATGGTCTGGAATGAACTGCATGCTCAGCTTGTCGGCAAGGCCGTCGAAAAGGTGCTGGTCAAACCTGATCGCGCCGCGATGGCGTTCGTGCGGTGCCTGACACCGGAGGTGGTCCGATCTCTTGCCGCGGATGTGCAGTTCGCTCCACAGGCTTGGAAAGTCTGGCGTGTGGCGGATGCTGAGAACACGACGCTCCGCACTATCACCGCTGATCAGGCTGTCGAACTGCGCGAATCCAAAGGCGACCCTGTACTGCTGTTGGTTGATACCGCACGGTGTGGTGCCGGGATGGACGGCATCTACAGCGCGGCGCAGGAAGTGGGTGAGACCAGCCTGTTCAATCAGGCACGGCGCTTGGCTGCAAATGAAGTGACTAACTGTCTGTCGCGCGAGACTCGGCTGCACGCAGAACGGGCTATAAAAAAGGCGCGGGGACTCGGTCAACGCCTAAACCTTTCTCCTTGGACAGAGTTCGACTTCCTGGTCCGCATCGCAGCCGAGCGGCGAGATCCCGGAGAGCTCCTGTATCTGCTCGGTCTGTGGCCGGTGAAGCGAGATGGGGAAACCGATTCAGACAACGCATTAAATGTCTCTCGGTTATTCGTGGATCGTCTATTGGCAACCGCGGTCGCCGGTCTGACTCCCTCACAACGGATCGGATCACTCAACCTACTTAATCCTTCCGAAGAGCAAATCATGGCCTTGGAGCGGTTCCTCCGAGCAGCGGCCACCAAGCCGCTACTTCCCGCCTTGGCCGAACTAGCCGACGAGCCGCACCTGTGGGTTAATGCGGTGCAAATTGAGAGTGCGGCGCAGATCATTCACGGCATCGAGCTCTTGTCATGGCGAACGAGCACCGGACGAATCGCAAGATGGTCTGGATTGACCGAGGCTGCTGATGTCGGCGAGCCTCCGGCCCTCATCTTGAAGCCCGATGCCGATAAGACCGGGAACTACTCCAAACTTGTGCTTCGCTGGAGGGTTCGCCCGGAGAACCTCGAAAAAGGCGCCGTGGTGTACCGTGTCGTGGTTGTGACCGATATGGACGAGGAACTTGCCCCGCGCGAAGTCCCCCACACGGCCAAGAACGAAGAAAAATGCTACTTCACGAACGACGACTTTTCTCTGCTCAGTGATGACGCGCTCATTGCCGCAAAAGTGGTGGTCTCGGTCATCGGTAATGAACAAGTCGAGCCACAGGAGAGCGAGGAATTTACTATACGGTTTGGTCAACCGCCAGAGCACGAGCCCGGCGGAGTTGGTAAGAAAGTTCGTACGTTCAGCGAGGGGTTGATTGAACTCGCCGATCGCGAGGTTGTGTCGGATCTTGCATCATCCGCCCAGACTTTGTCGGCCGATAGCAAGGGTTTCGTGCTGTTGCGCACGCCGCAACGTGGAAAGAGCTTTAGAGTTTTTCGCGCCCCGTTGATTCAACAGGTTGAAGAGCATTGGGCGAAATGCTCGGGAGCCATCGGACGTTGGCGCGTCAGGGTGCGGGCTTCTGGAGCACGAGCTACGCAACTTGAGTTTGTTCCGCTTGGGTGTCCCGGGTCCTCACCGGGCGCATCGTGGCGACCCGTTTGGGAGCGCGCAACAAAAGCAAGTAGGTTGGTGGCAGATCGATTTGCGGTTTCTGGCGGAGGCGTTGGCCAGACATATGACGAGAAGTCGAAGTCGTTTGAGGCGGTCGTCAAGGAATACATCTTAGCGTGGGCCGCACTACTGGAGGACGGTGACCCCTCCCTTGCTCTAGCAAATACCGTGGAGATCCAGTCGCTGTCCGGGCGAACGATTGGGCTGATACTCATGCCCAGTCACCCTCTGCGTGTGGCTTGGCATGTTGCCTACGATAACCTCGTGCTCCATAGCGCTTTTGAACAGGGCGCGGCGCCGAAGGAAATTCGAAAAGAATTCTCACTCTTGGATGGCGCGATGTTCCCTGCCTTTCTGCCAGGCTTGGAGCGTGGCAGCTCGTTTGTCTTCGCCGATACGCTCGGTTTCCACGCTGTCGGCATGGTTCCAGATTATGACAGGGAACCGAAGGCTTCCGTTGCAATCTTGGCTAGAGCGTTGGGCGAAAGCGAAACAGCCGACTCGGCCCCGACGGTGGGCAGGCAGAGCGCACAGGTTCTAGGGAATGAGATCATTAAGTATATCGAGTGTCACGATACGTCAAAGGTCCTTAGCATCCACGCCCTTCGGCCCGGCGACGCGCTCACCGTAGCGCGCTCCCTCGGCCGGGTTCAGGATCGTTATCGGCAGACCACCGAGGAAGACTTCGAGGAAGGTGAACCCAAGATAGCTCCTGCCTTCGTCCTGGAGCTTTATCCATCTTACGAACAGCGCGGCGTGGCAGGACGGTTCATTGCCGAGGCCAGGGAAAAACGACGCAGTGGGGCAGGCGTATTGCCTACCGAGGATCGCTGGATGCTCGAATCACTGAATCTGTCTGGAGGCATGAATCTGCCAAAGCTTCGCTGGGCTCGCAAGAGCGAACAAGATCCGAAAACACCCGCTCATCTCGCCGTTGCGTTCGATACATTCGACTCGCGAGTCGTAGCCAATCATTCTGCACTACAAGCCAGACCCCTCTTTGCGTACGGCTTGCTTTCCTTCTTTGAGCGCCAATATACGAGTAAACCGGCTCCCGTGTGGCACAGCACTGTATTGCCCTCGGCTGACGGAGAGAAACATCCTTCAGATCGCACGCATACGGAGCGACTGATTCGACTACAGCACGCCATCGGGCGCTGCGCGGCTCGTCACATCGGCGCGGACGACCTGGCGCCAACGTTGAAAACGGAGATTTCACCGGAGAAGGCTCACGGTCTGCACGAGTTACATCGACTATGTGACTGGGTAATAACTCTAGACCGCAATGCTGGCATTGAGTATTTCGATTCACCCCGTGATAACAAGGAAATCTATGACGCTTACGTGATCGATTGTGTACCAGAACGCGAAGACCTAGGGTGTTTACAATTGATCACGTCGACAAGCAACCTCGAAGAAGTGCGAATCCTGCTCGACGGTGCGCTCGATCAAATGGGCCTGAGCCATAGTCGGCGAAACGCCGAGTTTCTTATGGAGCACCTTAAAGCCCTTAGTGG
>Ga0137390_10003646_pt1 | contig 12599 bp, 8 predicted proteins | sample 15con2h24AmetaG_FD_104937 | JGI IMG/M metagenome (GOLD analysis project Ga0137390, IMG submission 104937) | Vadose zone soil microbial communities from Angelo Coast Range Reserve, California, USA - 15con2h2.4A metaG | ecosystem: Environmental > Terrestrial > Soil > Vadose zone > Saprolite... | reverse complement strand
CGGTAGTTCACGTTGGCAGGCACCGCGCGGATCTTGAGAGCGGCCAGAAAAGTCTCGAAGTACTCGGGGCAGTTGTACAGGTAGCAGGCGACGGTGCTGCCCGGGCCGAGTCCGTGCGCCCGCAGCGCGCCGGCCAGGCGGGCAGCTCGCTGCTCGAATTCCCCCCACGCGACCGTCCGTGCCCCGTGGGTCAGGGCCGGGGCGGCAGGGATCTCATCGGCGATGGCCTCCCACAGGGTGGCGAAATGCAGCGGCTCGTCGCCCGCGGGGGATGCTGACGACACTGCCCCTGCCCTCACTGACCCGGTCCGCTCGGGCCGGTCCGGCCGAGATAGGAATCCTCGACGTCGGAGAGCCGGCCGGCCAGCTCCCGGGGCTCACCGCTGATCTCCACGCGACCCCGCCGCATCACGTACACACGATCGGCGTAGCGGAGGACCTCGGCGACGTGCTGCTCGACGAGCAGGACAGCCACCCCGCGTTCTCTCGCGGCCTGCCTGACGGCATCGAGGAGCCGGTCCACCACCAGCGGCGCCAGGCCGAGGGAGAGCTCATCGGCGAGAAGGACCTTCGGGTTCCTGCTCAGCGCGCGGCCCACGGCAAGCATCTGCTGCTCGCCGCCCGAGAGGTCGCCGGCCCGGACCCGCAGGCGGTCTGCGAGCTCCGGGAACAGCTCCAGGCACCGCTGCCGGTCTGCCCTCCCGAGCTGCAGGTTCGCCGCGGTGCTGAGCCGCATGAACACCGAACGCTCCTCGGTGACGAACGAAAGCCCCTCGCGGGCGCGGCGGTGCAGTGGCGTCTGGACCACGTCGCCGTGCAGCCGGACCTCGCCCCCGAGGGGCGGCAGCTCGCCCGCCAAGGCAAGCAGGGTCGTCGTCTTGCCCGCGCCGTTGGGGCCGACCAGGCTGACGACCTCACCGGCCGCCACGTGCAGGTCGAGGTCGCGCACGACCGGTACCCGGCCATAGCCGGCCGACAGCTTCCTGGCCTCGAGCACTGGCGTGGCCACCTCAGTCATACCCGGTCCATGGGCGCGTCCGCGGGCTGTTCGCCGCTCGCGGCCAGCGGGCCGGGGCGAGCGACGCCCAGATAGGCCGCGATCACCTCGGGGTGGGCCCGGATCTCGGCGGGGGTTCCCGCTCCCAGGATGGCCCCGAAGTTGAGGACCACTATGCGGTCGCAGACCCCCATGACAAGGCTCATGTCGTGCTCCACGAGCAGAATACCGATGCCCCTTCGGTCGGCGAGCTGGCGGATGAGTGTCGACAGTTCCGCCGTCTCATTGTCGTCGAGCCCGGCCGCGGGCTCGTCCAGGAGCAGGATGGCCGGATCGGCCGCCACGGCGCGGGCAATCGCCACTAGGCGCCGCCGCCCGTACGGCAGCTCCTGCGGCCTCGCGCCCAGGTCGGCCTCGAGCCCGAATTCGCGCACCGCCGTCACCGCGCTCTCGGGCAGGTCCCGCTTCTCGCGACGGACGAGGTTGCTCAGGTAGGCGGCCATGTCCCTCGGATCGGAGGCGGCTTGCAGGTTTTCCCTTACGGTCATGTCCTCGAACAGCTCCAGTGACTGGAACGACCTGGTCACCCCGGCGCGTGCCCGGCGAGCGGCCGGCTCCGCGCTCAGATCCGCCCCGCCGAGGGCCACCCGGCCGCGCTGCGGGCGGACGTACCCGGTGATGACGTCGATCAGGGTGGTCTTACCCGCGCCGTTTGGCCCGATCAGCCCCACGACCTCGCCGGGGTGGACGGCGATGGTGACGTCATGGAGTGCGCGCACCCCGCCGAAGCTCACCGTGACGCCCTCGGCCTCCAGGCTCGCCGATCGCTTCCCGGCGGGCGCCCCGGGCGCGGCGGCGCCCGGCGAGCTGGCGGTGGCCGGCGGGCTGGCGGTGGCCGGCGGGCTGGCGGTGGCCGGCGGGCTGGCGGTGGCCGGCGGGCTGGCGGTGGCCGGCACGCGCGGGCGACGGCGCAGCAGGCCCTCGATCAGCCTGCGCCCGGGAAGCTTGGCTGCCGCCCCTGCGACGCCCTCAGGGTTCATCAGGAGCGTCAGCAGGACGGCGACGCCGCCGATGAGCCCCAGCCACTCGTTGAGGCTGGCGAAGCGGTCCAGGATGTAGGAGCCGACGCCGCCCGTCGCGAAGCCCGAGCCGACCAGGGATCCGGGCACGTGCCCGATCCCGCCGATGGTGGCCTCGGTGACGAGGTTGACCGAGGATAGAGCGTCGAAGTTCGTATAGACGATCGCATAGTTCTGAAATCCGAGCAGGACCCCACCGAGTCCCGCGACCGCGGCGGCGAGGCCGAAGGCATAGAGCTTGGCGGCCGTCACGCTGATGCCGAGCGAGGCGGCGGCGCGCTCATTGGCGCGCACCGAGACCAGCCGCCGGCCCACCCGGCCGCGACGGACGTTGGCCACCGCCACCGCGGCGAGGACGAACCACACCAGGCAGAACACCGCATAGCGCCCTGGGTATGCGATCGGATCGAGGTTGATACCGAAGAACTTCGCGGGCCCGACGGCCGTGCCGGCCGTGCCGCCGGTGTAGTTCGAGTTGTCGAACAGGACCCCCTGGACGGTGAGGGCCAGGCCCAGGGTGACCACGGCCAGGTTGACCCCGCGGGTTCGCAGCGCCGGGATCCCGAACAAGACCCCGACGGCCGCGGCGCCCAGCACCCCGGCGGGCAGCGCCGCCTCGAGCGGCCATCCTTGCGACGCGACGAGCCGCCCGGCCACGTAGGCCCCGATTCCCGCCAGCGTGAACTGGGCCAGCGACAACTGGCCGGTGTAACCGGTGACCACGACGACCGACAGCAGGATCACCGCGACCGTCAGCTGCACGTTGATGGCGATCGTGAGGTTCTGCGGCAGGAACGTGAGCATCGCCGCGGCGAGCAGAAGGCTCAGCGGCACGATCACCCTGGCCTTTACGATCCCGGTCCCCAGGCCCGGCAGCCGCTCGAGCATGTGGCTGCGCACCGGCAATGTCTTCCCGCGCACGATCAGCACCGCCATGATCGCGAGGAAGGGAAATGCGTCCGACACGCCCGGCTGATGCACGTAGCGGGCCATCTCGGACTGGACGATGCCGATCACCACGCCGCCGGCGAGCGTCACCGGGAATGACGAGAAGCCGCCGACCAGGGCCGCCGCCATAGCGCCCACCACGACCAGGGTGAGGTTGGACACCGCAAGCCCGCTGAGGGGCACGACCAGTATTCCCGCCACCGCCGCCAGGACGGCGCCGAGTGACCAGGTGGCCGTCGCCACCAGGTCAGGCGACCACCCGAGGGCGGCCGCGGCCCGCTGGTTCTCGGCCACCGCCGACGGGACCAGGCCCAGCGTGGTGAACCGGGTCACCGCCCACAGGGCCACGGTCAGGGCGGCGGCGATACCGAGCAGGTAGAGGCGATCCTCGGAGAAGGCGATGCTGCCCCAGTGGATGACCCCCTGCGGCAGCGACGACGGCACCTCGATCAGGTTCGCGCCGTAGCGGATGGTCGCCGCTCCTTGCAGGACGGCGAGGATGCCGAGAGTGGCAATGAGGCGAGCCAGGGGGGAGGCCCGGCGCAGCGGGCGCATCACCAGCAGGTGGGTCAGCGCGCCCACTAGGCCCATGGCGACCGCCGCGGTCGCGAACGATGGCGCGAAGGCCTGCCGGTGAATGTCGTGCAGCTCGTAGAAGAGGTAGGCACCCACCATGGCGTACGCGCCCTGGGCGAAGTTGAGGATGCCCGACCCTCGGTAGATCAGCACCAGCCCGTTGCCCAGCAGGGCGTACACCGCCCCGATCCCCAGGCCGAGGATCGCGAACTGGAGCACCTGGCTCATCGTGCGGACTCCTCATGGCCCGGGACGCGGTGCCGTGCGCGCACTCTTGCGCTGACCCCTGCTGCCATGCCATCCTCCAGATACCTACAACCGAGTTAAATTAACTAACGGTTTATACGCTAGCCGATCCGATGAGGCGGAGGAAGACCCAGATGCCAATGAGACTTTGGGCTACGGCGGCTGCCGCCGCCGTAGCCGCGCTCGGCCTGCTGAGCGCTGGATGCGGCAGTAGCTCCGGCTCGAGCGCCGCGACCTCGACCGCGCCGATCAAGGTTGGGGTCATCGTGCCCGAGAACACCCAGATCTACAACGCGCCGGACATCGTCACCGCGGTGCGGGCCGCGGCGTACGCCCAGAACAAGGCCGGCGGCCTGGGCGGCCGCCAGATAGTCGTGGACTACTGCAACGAGCAGGCTAATCCCAACCAGGCCACGGCCTGCGCCCGCCAGATGGTCTCCGACGGCGTGGTCGCCACCGACTACACGCTGAGCGTCTCCGGGTCCGGTGCCCAGATCGACGCCATCTTGCAGTCCGCCGGTATCCCGCAGCTCATGGAGGGCGCCATCACGCCCGCGGAGTACATCAGCCCGGACAACTACATCGGGTTTCCCGGCCTGCCGTACGAGTACGCATGCGCGGAGCAGCTCGCTGCGGCCAAGGGGCACCACCGGCTGTTCGTGTTCGCCGACGAAGGAGCGACCGGGCAGGCCACGATAGCCACGGTCAAGGCGGTCGCACCGAAGGTGGGGCTCCAGGTCGTCGGCAGCGCCACGATCCCCTTCACCGCGGCGGACTACTCGCCGTTCGTCGCCGCCTTCGAAGCAGCGAAGGCCGACGCCGTGCTGTTCAGCGTCGCTGAGAACCAGGCCGAGGCGCTGATCACCACCGCCCGCTCGCAGGGCAGCCACGTCACCTTCGTGACTAACCAGGAAGAGGTCGGGCCCTCGGCGCTGGCCACCCTGGGCTCCAAGGCCACGGGCCTGCTGGTGTGCTCGGGAACGCCGCCGCTCACCTCCGCCGCGCAGGTACCCGGCGTGCAGACCTACATCGACCAGGTGAACGCCTATCGCGCCGCCACCCATGACGCCGCGGCGAACCCCGCCACGATGCGCAACAACGCCATGGTGGCCTGGGTGGGCATGCAGGCGATATTCGCCATGGCCAAGACCATCCCGGGCCTCACGGCCAGCAGCCTGAGGCACGCGCTGGACAGTGCCAAGGACCTGAACCTGCCGATCGTGCCGCCCTGGACGCCATCGCAGAAGGGCATCAGCGGCTTCACGGCCATCTCAGACCCGTGGACCTACCAGATGATCGACCAGAACGGGCAGCTGCAGCTGATGGGGCCGAAGCCCGTCAACGAGACCCCGCTGCTCAAGTAAGCGCGGCGCCGCGCCGGCCGGCCAGCCGGGCCCGCGAGGGGCCCTGGCTGGCCGGCCGGGCCAGGGAGAACTCATGGCACATACCATCCTGGTTACCGGGTCGACCGGCAGCGTCGGCTCCAACGTCTGCCGGCTCGCGGCCCGGCCGGGCCGGCGGGTGCGGGCGCTCGTGCGGCCGGGGACCGAGCCCGCGCCGCTCATCCAGTGCGGAGCCGAGCCCGTCATCGGCGACGTGACCGACCCCTATAGCGTCGACCTGGCGATGGACGGAGTGGACGGCGTTGTGCACTGCGCGGCCCAGATCGGCGGGACGTGGTCCACGGCGCGGCCGGAGGACTACGAAGCCGTCAACCACCAAGGTTCGGTGAACGTGCTCGACGCCGCCGAGCGCGCCGGGGTACGGCGGATCGTCATGCTGCTCAGCGCTATCCTCTTCGACCCGTCGCAGACCGTCACGGAGGACTCGAGGGTGGTGCCGGCCGGCCCGGCGGACTCTCCCTACGTCCGCACCAAGCGGGCGGCGTACGACGAGGGCATGGCCAGGGTGTCCCGGGGGACCGAGATCGCCTTCGTCGTGCCCGCCGGGATATACGGTCCCTCCCTGTTCCTGGAGCGGGCGCTCGTTCCCACCATCTTCACCGGGACGCTGATGAAGACGGCCACGGGCGAGCTGACGAGGTACCTGCCCATGCCGATCTCCTGGGTACTCGCCGAGGACGTGGCCGACATTGCCCTGCGCGCCCTGGACCGGGGCCGAAGCGGCGCCCGGTACCTGGCCATGGGCCGGGCCGAGGACGCGCGGTCAATCCCCGCGTTCTGCAACACCTTCCTGGAGCTGGCGGGCATCCACCGCCGGGTGGCGGAGGTGCACCCCGGTGGCGCGGCGGGCGACGATCCCGAGTTCGGGCCGATGACCCGGATGATCCGCGAGAACTACCCCACGCCGCCGCACGACTGCGCGCGGACCACCGCCGAGCTTGGCCGGCCGCCCACCCCGCTCACCGAGGGCCTCGGGCACCGGGTTCCCCCAGCGCCCGGCCGGGAGCATCGCCCGGTACCACTCCTCGGTCTTGACCCCGGTGCCCGAGGCCCGGTAGTCGCGGGACAGCTCGCTGTCGAACGGCCCGGTCGCGATCACGTTCGCGGTGCTCCCGTACGGGCCGTACTCCTGCGCCAGCGTCTTCATGACCCGCGACCACGCCCACGGTCGTGCCGCCGCCCGCCCGGATCGCCGTCTCGGTGGCGGTCACCGGCTCGGGATAGCGGCCGGAGAAGACCACGGCGGCGCCTTCCGCCGCGAGCACCTCGCTGATGCCCCGCCCGCAGCCGCGGCTGCCCCCGGCGACGACCGCGGTCTTCCCGGATAGGCCCATGTCCATCTGCGCTCCTGTCTCCGCACTCGCCTCCGGGGCGCGGCCGCGGCCAAAACCGGGTCGATTTTCCTGTAGACGACGTGATCGTTAGATGATAACAATTAGATAGACAATTTAGCTACCTACTGGTGATCCGGGTCACGTCCCGTTTACCGTCCACTCATCGTCTGTGTGACTCCAGCCAGGCCGGCGCTCCCGGAGCGCAGGCGCTGGGCGGGCCAGTCACCGTCCCCGTCCCGGCCCACTTTTGGGGGTTTGAACCAGTAATGAACAAAGCACGCAGAACCGCTCTGCTGCGGGCATCCGCGCTGAGCGTCGCGGTCGCGGCCCTCGCCGCGGCCTGCAGCAGCAGTAACAGCGGGAGCAGCGCGGGCACCAGCCCGAGCGCGTCCGGCTCCGGCTCCGCCGTCGCCGCGTCCGGGTCGGACCTGGTCATCGGCACGATCGGTAACTTCTCCGGCCCTTCCGCCCAGCCGGAGCACCTGGCCGGGTTGCAGGCCTGGGTCAACTCGGTGAACGCCAGCGGCGGCATCAAGGGGCGCCAGATCAAGCTGATCGTCCAGGACGACCAGGGCGACGCGACCAAGTCCCAGGCGGACATCCGCCAGCTCGTCCAGGTGGACCACGTACTGGCCATCGTCAGCCCGGAGGCCGGAGGCACCGAGAGCGGCTGGGCCTCGTACGTCCAGCAGCAGCACGTGGCCGTGATCGGCGGCCAGGCCGACACCCCCGTATGGTTCACCAACCCGGCGTTCTTCCCGTCGGGGGCCACGGTCCTAACCTCGCTGGAGATGCAGGCGTACGCGGTGAAGGCGGCGGGCAAGAACTCGTTCGGCAGCGTGTACTGCGCCGAGGCTGCCGTCTGCAAGCAGGTCCTCCCCGCGCTGGCGGGCTATGCGAAGGCATTCCAGCTCAACATGTCCACCAGCGCGGCGATCGCCGTGTCGGCGCCGAGCTATACGGCCCAGTGCCTGGCCGCCAAGCAGGCCGGAGCGCAGGCCCTGATCATCGACGCTTCCTATGCGGCTGGCTCGCGGTTCGCGCCGGCCTGCGCCCAGCAGGGCTACAGCCCGGTGTACGTGATCCCGTCGGGAGCGTTCGATAACCGCTACCTGCAGATGTCGCAGGTGAACGGCGCGTACGTGCCCACGACGAACGCGCTGTGGTTCGACAGCACCCCCGCGGTGGCCCAGTTCCAGCAGGCGATGGCCAAGTACGAAGCGAGCACCGCGCTCGGCCCGAACCCGATGTCCGGCTGGACCGGCGGCGTCCTGTTCGGGGCGGCGGCCGCGACCCTGCCCGCCAAGCCGACCGCGGCGGACGTCTTCAGCGCGCTGTATTCGCTGCCGAAGAACGACACGCTGAACGGCCTGACGCCGCCGCTGAACTTCCACTCCGGCGCTCCTGCCTCCCAGGTGACCTGCTTCTTCCTGGGCGAGATCCAGGGCGGCAAGCTGACCGCCCCCAAGGGCACCACGGCGATCTGCCCATGAGCCTGATCCTCTGGGTGCCCGGCGAGCCGGGCACCCAGAGGATCTCTGACCTACTGAGCGTGATGACCAGATGAATGCCCTGCTCCCGTTCGTGATCCTCGGCATCACCGCCGGATCGGTCTACGGCCTGACCGGAACCGGCCTGGTGCTTACCTACAAGACGTCTGGCATCTTCAACTTCGCCCAGGGCGCAGTGGCCACGACCGGCGCCTATGTCTTCTACATCCTGCACGACGACGTTCTGCACCTGCCCGCCGTGCCCACCGCGCTGATCTGCGTATTCGTGGTCGGCCCGGTGCTCGGCCTGGGGCTGGAGACGATGGCGCGCCGGCTCGCGGATGCGTCCGCGACCATGAAGGTGGTCGCCACGATCGGCCTGGTCCTGGTGGTCCAGGGCTTTTTCTCGGCGACGTTCGGCACGCTGGCGCGCACCTTCCCGGCCTGGCTGCCGCAGCACACGGTCAAGATCGGCGGCGTGTTCGTCGGCGAAGACCAGATGATCATCACCGGCATCGCGCTGGCCGCGACCGTGGCCCTGTTCTTGTTCTTCCGGCAAACCCGGCTTGGCCTCGCCATGCGGGGCGTGGTCGACAACCCGGAACTGCTCGACCTGGGCGGCACGAGCCCGGCGGCGGTGCGGCGGTGGGCCTGGATGATCGGCTCCAGCTTCGCCACCCTGGCGGGGATCCTGCTGGCGCCGACCCTGAACCTGGACGCCACGGTGCTCACCCTGCTGGTCGTCCAGGCCTTCGGCGCCGCGGCGATCGGCCGGTTCCGCAGCCTGCCGCTCACCTACGCCGGCGGCCTGGTAATCGGGATCATCGCCTCGGTGGCGACCAAGTACGTCGTCACGTCTAGTGCCGCGCTGGCCGGGCTGCCCGCCAGTATCCCGTTCATCGTGCTCTTCCTGGTGCTGATCTTCACGCCGCGGTCCAAGCTGGCCGACCGGCGGGTGTCCCGGCCCCGGCCGACGGCCGTGTACGCGGCACCCGCCCGAGTCCAACTCGCGGGCGCCGCCGTCGTGGGCGCCGTCCTCCTGGTTATCCCGCACCTGGTCAACTCGGCGCAGCTGCCCTACTGGTCGGACGGCATGACCCAGGTGATCCTGTTCCTCTCGCTGGGCCTGCTGGTGCGCACCTCGGGACAGGTGTCACTGTGCCAGGTTGCGTTCGCGGCGATCGGCGCGACCACCATGGGGCACCTGACCGCCGGTTTCGCCCTGCCCTGGGGGGTCGCGCTGCTGCTGGCGGGCCTCGCGGCGGTGCCGGTCGGCGCCTTTATCGCGATCCCCGCCATCCGCCTGCCCGGCGTCTTCCTCGCCCTGGCCACGTTCGGGTTCGGCGTCACGATGCAGCAGATGGGCTACCCGCTCTGGATCATGTTCGGCTCCAGCTCACTGGGCCAGGCGGTGAACCGGCCGTCGTTCGCGCAGGGCGACATCGCCTACTACTACCTGGCGCTCGCTTTCGCGGTGATCGTCAGCCTGATGGTCATGTGGCTGGTGCGCAGCAGGCTCGGTCGGCTGCTCCGGGGCATGGCCGACTCGCCGGTCGCCCTGGCCACGCACGGGACGAGCGTGATGGTGACCCGGGTGCTCGTCTTCTGCGTCTCGGCTTTCCTCGCCGCCATCTCCGGAGCGCTGTTCGGCGGTGTGGTGCATACCGTCACCAGCTCGGACTTCGCCTCGTTCAGCTCCCTTACCCTGCTCGCGCTGCTGGTCATGATTCCGGGCCGGGAACCCTGGTACGCCTTCGGCGCGGGGTTCGCGCTGGTGGTCATCCCGTCCTGGATTTCTACCGGGGCAACCGTGAGCGATTGGCTGAACGTCCTGTTCGGCGTGGCTGCGGTGCAGGTGGCGCTCGGCTTCACGCCGCGCAATGAGCGGCTGCACCGGTTCCTCGACCGTATCGGCGGCCGCCGCCGGCCGCCGGCGACGGCGAGCCCGTCCCAAGAACCCCCAGAAGCCCCAGGATGGCCGGTCCCGGCTGCGCCCGGCCAACTCACGCGCGTCCCGGCCGCTACGGTGACCGAGGCCAAACCACCCGCCACGGTCGCTCAGGCGGCGGCCAACGGGGCGGGCGCCGCGGTGAACGGACGGTCCCGGGGCGGCCGGGACCGTCCCACGGCGGCGCCCGCTGGCCTCGACCTGGCGCACGTCACGGTGCGGTACGGAGGGCATGTCGCGGTCAATGACGTGAGCCTGGCCGCTCCGGTCGGCCGCATCACGGGCCTGATCGGGCCGAACGGCGCTGGCAAGACGACGCTGTTCAACGTGGCGTCCGGATTGGTCCGGCCGGCGGACGGCACGCTGCGGCTGCATGGCGCGGACATGTCCGCTCTCGACCCAGCGGCACGGGCCCGGCATGGCCTCGGCCGGACCTTCCAGAAGATGGAGCTTTTCGACTCGCTGACTGCGCGGGAGAACGTGTCCCTCGGCCGGGAGGCCGGGCAGGCCGGCCGACGGCCCTGGCAGCACGTAGCCGAAACCACGAGAGATCGGCAGAGCCGGAGCGCGGCCGCCGAGCATGCCATGGCGCTGGCCGGGATCGCCGATCTGGCCGACCGCCAGGTAGCGGCGCTGTCCACCGGGCAGCGACGGCTGGTCGAACTCGCCCGCTGCCTGGCCGGCGAGTTCGACGTGCTACTGCTTGACGAGCCGTCCTCCGGCCTGGACGGGGCGGAGACCGAGCGGTTCGGCGAGATCCTTACCCGGGTCGTCGCGGAGCGGGGAGTCGGCATCCTGCTGGTGGAGCACGACATGGCGTTGGTCATGAACATCTGCGACTACGTTCACGTGCTCGACTTCGGGACGAAGATCTTCGAGGGGACCACGGCAGAGGTGAGTTCCAGCCCCACGGTCCGAGCCGCTTACCTCGGCACCGAGCCGGTCGGCCAGCAACCAAAGATGGCGAGGTAGCCGGTGAGCGAGGAGCGTGCGGGAGACACAACGCTGGAATTGCGCGGGATCGAGGCCGGCTATGGCGAGCACACGGTGCTCCGCGATGTCTGGCTGACCGTCAAGCCGGGCACCGTGGTGGCCGTGCTGGGGCCGAACGGGGCGGGCAAGACCACCTTGCTCCGGGTCGCGTCCGGGCTGCTCAGGCCTGCTACGGGGGCAGTCTTGCTGGACGGGGAGGACGTGACGCGGACGCGGCCTTACGCGCGCGCCAGGCGCGGGCTGTGCCACATCCCTGAGGGCCGCGGTATCTACCCGACGCTGACCGTGCGGGAGAATCTCGTGCTGTACTCGCGCAAGGGCGAGGAGGCAGCCGCGCTGGACCGGGCCACCTCGGCCTTCCCGGTGCTCGGGGAGAAGCTCCGCCAGCCGGCCGGCCAGCTGTCTGGCGGCCAGCAGCAGATGCTTTCGCTGGTCCGCGCCTACCTCACCAGCCCCAAGCTGGTCTTGGTGGACGAGGCATCGATGGGGCTGGCCCCGGTCGTAATCGACAAGATCTTCGAGTTCCTCGGCCAGATCGCGGCGTCTGGCACTGCCCTGCTCATCGTGGAGCAGTACGTCAGCCGCGCCCTGGCCCTCGCCGACCGCGTGTACGTGCTGAACAAGGGCGGCGTGGTTTTCACCGGCAAGCCGCAGGACATCGGTGACGATCTTTTCGTGCACTACCTCGGCATCGCCGCGAGCGCGCACTGACCTCGAGCGCGCAGGGCACTGCCGCGGGCGCGACCCGGGCACTGCCGCGGGCACTGCCGGGGGCACGCAAGACCTCGAGACCAGGCCGCTGGCGCAAGCGCGCGGCGGCAAAGCGCCGCCCGCTCGCTGATCGGCGAGCGGGCGGATGCTCAGGGGCTCAGATGCGAGCTTCCTCTTGCGGCCGGACGGCGATGCCCCGGCTTTCGAGTCCGGCGATGGCCTCGGAAAGATCCTCGGATGTCCCGTAACAGTCCGTTTCGGTCGGGTAAAACAGCCGGGAGCTGGCTTCCTTGCCAGGGTCGAGGCCCAGCGTGATCGTGGTCTTGCTGGCCGTCGTATGCATCGACAACAGGACGATGTCGACAAGTTCCTGCTCGGAGTAGTACCTGCCGGCATCTGCCCAGATCTGGTCGGTCAGCAGCGCGGGGTTGCTGGCCAGGGCGGAAGTGATCCGCAGTGCGGCCTTGATCTGCTCGGGCAGGTTGCTGGTCTCGAAGTGGCCGAGCGCGGCGACCATGTCCTCTTCGAGCCCGTGCTGGACGGCGACGGCCTGCCGTGCGTTCTGGCAGTACTGGCAGTCCTGGTACTTGGCGTTGTAGAGCCGGATGAGTTCGTGGAGCACCGGATCCAGCTGGAATGACCGCTTGGTCCTGACGGGGATGGCGGCAAGCCTGCTGAGCTCGATCGGGATGGCGATGGCTGCGGCGGGGCTCCCGTCGTCCTCGGACTGCATGAAGAAGCCCTCGACAAGTTCGGCGGGGATTCGCGGTGTGGTGGACATGGCACCTCTCTAGGCGTCGGCCTGCGCGGGCAGCAGGAAGTCGGGCATCGTCGGTGGCACTACCGGAGGTGGCGCGAGCCGGAAAGCCGAGCT
>Ga0137390_10003643_pt1 | contig 12605 bp, 13 predicted proteins | sample 15con2h24AmetaG_FD_104937 | JGI IMG/M metagenome (GOLD analysis project Ga0137390, IMG submission 104937) | Vadose zone soil microbial communities from Angelo Coast Range Reserve, California, USA - 15con2h2.4A metaG | ecosystem: Environmental > Terrestrial > Soil > Vadose zone > Saprolite... | reverse complement strand
GACGACGCGGTCTGGCTGCCGTACGCCGTCCTCCACTACCTGGACACGACAGGTGACCCGTCGCTGCTGGATGAGGTCGTCCCTTTCCTCGACGGGCGGACACTCGCGACGGGGGAGGAGGAGTCATACTTCGAGCCCGGCGTGTCCTCGGAGCAGGGAACGTTGTTCGAGCACTGCGCCCGCGCGCTCGATCGGGCGCTCGCGGTCGGGGCTCACGGTCTTCCGCTGATGGGCACGGGCGACTGGAATGACGGCTTGAACGGGGTCGGCCGGCAGGGGCGCGGTGAAAGCGTCTGGCTCGGGTGGTTTCTCCATGCAACGCTCCGTGAATTCGCGCGCGCGGCGGAAAGTCGTGGCGACCAGGGGCGTGCCGTCGCGTGGCGAGAGCGTGCGGCCTCGCTCAAGGTCTCCCTCGACGAGCACGCTTGGGACGGCGACTGGTATCGCCGCGCGTATTTCGACGACGGCACCCCGCTGGGATCCGCCAGCAGCGAGGAATGCCGGATCGATTCGATCGCGCAGTCCTGGGCGGTGATCTCGGGCGCCGCGGAGCCGTCTCGCGCGGCGCGGGCGATGGCTGCGGCGGAGGAGCGGCTGATTCATCCGGGTGACGGACTCATGGTCCTCCTGGATCCCCCATTCGACCGCACGGCTCTCGACCCCGGCTACATCAAGGGCTATCCTCCGGGCATTCGCGAAAACGGCGGCCAGTACACCCATGCCGCGCTCTGGTCCGTGATCGCTTTCGCCACGCTGGGGCAGGGGGACCAGGCGCACCGGCTCTTCTCGCTGTTGAACCCGCTCACCCACGCGAGCACGCCCGCGGGCGCCGATCGCTACAGGGTCGAGCCGTATGTCGTCGCCGCCGACGTGTATGCCGAGCGCGCGCATCTCGGACAAGGCGGCTGGACCTGGTATACGGGCTCAGCGGGATGGATGTACCGGGCGGGGCTCGAATGGCTGCTCGGATTCCGCGTGCGCGGTCAGTTCCTTCACCTCGACCCCTGCATCCCGCGCGGCTGGCCGGGCTTCGAGCTCGTCTTCCGGCATCGCTCGACGCGCTACGAGATCACGGTGGAGAATCCCCGCGGTGTCTCGCGCGGCGTCTCGAGCGTGGAGGTAGACGGCGCCCCGCCGGATACCGGTCTCGGGCCGCTCCGGCTCACGGACGACGGCGCCATCCGCAAGGTGCGGGTGGTGCTCGGCTGATCAGACGGGGTGCCTCGATGCCCCGGATTGTCGAGATCGACTGTGCCAAGCTGGGATCGGCTCGAGCCGAGACGGGCCGGGACTGACAATGGGGGTTATGTTCGCCATGCTCCAGCTCGTTCAGTATGTCTACGCTCGGCCCGGCGATAGCAGACGTGACGGTGAAAGGCATCGATAAGATCTCGATCAAGCAAACGATGCGTCAAGTCGAGTCATCGATGGCGCGGTCGCGTTTCTCACGACGGCGCTGAAGCGGCGATGAAGTGTTTGACCCGTAACTGAGTGGAGGAGACATGACTGAAACTCCCGACAAACCAGTCGAGTTTAGTGGAAAGGAAAAAGAGCTTGTGGTAGAGAGCAAAGCTACCTGCCCGTTTATCGCCAGCGCCGTATCCCAGGGCAAGCTCCCGGTGCGAAACAGTGCAAACAATCCGCTGGCCGGCATCGCGGACGTTCGCCGGCTGGGGAATACCGGCGGCGGTGACCTTGGGGATCTTTTGGAGGTTTTTGCGAGCGGTAATCATGCCTTCATGATGGGCGACGCCGGCAAGTTGAACCAGCCGGTGCCGAGCGGTCTGTTTTCACTTGAGTTCCCCGGTTCACAAGGTTCCCATCCCGGCCACAGCGGCATTCTCCAGGGAGATCCGGAGACGCCGGGTTCTGGTCGTTTCAGCGAGTCGGATTTTGCCAAGCTGACGAACCGGGCACAGGATGGTTGGATCAAACGATCGGACGTGGGACGCTTTATCGCGGAAAACCTGATCAAGGATCCAAAGTCCAAGGTTGCCGATCCGAACACATTCGAGCTGCTAGCCAAAGACGTGGAACAACTGTTCGAGAAGGGGGTTTTAGCTTTGCTGCGTAAGCTCGGTTTGCTGAGGCGTGGCCCGACTCATCGAGAAGTCGAGAACAAGCTCACCAAACTTACCGGTGAGGACAATCTGGTTGGTTCGGCCGGTGAATTCGGGTTGCTCTTCGCCTTCCTGAGCAACCGGCCCGGCGCTCGCGAAATCGACGGCGAGCCTGCGGTAGCCGTGCCGGATCTCAAGACGATGTTTGTAGACAAGCGCCTTCCTGACGGATGGGAAACCTGGAAGAAGACTCGAATCGATTGGGTCAGGAACACGACCGGGTTGATATTCAGTGCGGCCAGGGAATACCACACCCTGAAACGAGCGCATTGATCTACACACGCGCGCGAGAGAGAGTTCAGCCTCGTTTTTCCGAAAAGTCGATCTTATCGAGGCGAACCTTTCGATGCTGGGAGCGCGGACCTCCCGTCCGCGCTGAACTCGAGTCTCATTCTCGTGGACGGGTATCAGCCCTCCGCGAGACGGTGAAAGCCGAACTGTGCTACTTACGAGCTCGACCACACTTCGGACCTGAAGGGAGATCGCCGATGACTCCATGCCTCCGGATCGCCGTCCTGGCATTGGCTCTGTTTGCGGCGGCACCCGCTGCGGCCCAGGACGCACTCCGTGCGCCACTGCCGACCCCGGTAAAGGCCAAGCTGGGCATGCTGAACGTGCCCGCGCTGTCGCCTCTCTGGCTCCTGCCCGAGTACGCGGCCAAGTACAACATCCAGATGGAGCCGGTCATGTTCCAGCGCTTCGCGGACGCGCGCACGGCGCTGGCCTCCGGCGACTTGGACATCACGGCCTTCGGCCCGCAGGACATCTCTCTCGGCCTGGGCCAGGGGATCAAGAGCATGGTGGGCGTGGCCGGCGTGGGCTATGGCAATGACTGCCTGGTCGTGCGCAAGGGCGACGACATCAAGGACTGGAAGAGCCTCGAGGGAAAGACCATCGGGGTGGGCGCCGGTTCCATCTCCTGGCTCAAGTTCGCGGCTTCCGTCCAGGAGAACGGTCTCGACTACGGCAAGCTCAATATCATCAACATCAAGGGCGGCGGCACCAACTATCTCAAGGCGCTCCAGGGCAAGGAGATCGACCTCGCGGTGGTGTGGCACCCCTTTTGCGCTCAGGGCATTCTGGACGGCTACGCTCAGTACCCGACCATCGACCACAATCGGTCCAAGACGGTGGGCGGGCTGATCTCGGTCCTGGCTGTGAACCGTGGCTTCATGGAGAAGAACCGGGACGCGGTGCAGCGGCTGGTGGTGGCCTACCTGGACGTGCTCAAGTTCGCCCAGGCCAACCCTCAGCGCTGGGCCAAGATCTACGCCGAGAAGGCTGGCCTGCCCGAACCCGTGGCCGCCGAGAGCATCAGGTACACGAAGCTGGACGCCACGCTGCCACTGGAGTCCATCAAGCGCCTGTCCAAGTTCCTGTCGGACAACGGCGTCATCGCCCGCGACGTCTCGGTTGAGCTCACCCCGTCCTACAACTACGACTTTCTGAGCCGGGCAACCGGCAAGACTCCGGCGGAGCTGGGGTTGAATCAGTAGCGGTGCTCCAGAAGCGAGGTCCCTGGTTCCTGCTGCTGCCGCTTGCCCTGCTCGCGCTCTGGTACCTTGCAGTGCAGCAGCGCTGGGTGATCGAGGGAATCATCCCGGGGCCGACCCAGGTGGCCGAGTCGTGGTACCGATGGATCTTCGGCTCGCCCACGCGATCCCTCTCGCCCTACTCGGGGACGTGGGTCGCCAATGTCCTGTACTCGTCCCGCCGGGTGCTCCAGGGATTCCTCTTCGCCGCGGCCGTGGGTATCCCCCTCGGCATCTTCGTCGGCTGGAATCGCCTGGTCGCCAGGCTCGTGGATCCCACCATCCAGATGCTCCGACCGGTGCCGATCACGGCGTGGCTGCCCTTCTCCATCGCCGTCTTCGGGATCTACGACGCCGGCGCTCTGTTCCTCATCGGGCTGGGCGCCTTCTATCCCATCGTGATCAACACCACGCACGGGGTGCGCGACACCAACCTGCTCCTACTCCGCGCTGCGCGCATGCTCGGCGCTCGCGAGGGCACCGTACTCTTCAAGGTCGTCCTGCCCTCGGCCCTGCCATCCATCTTCACGGGCCTCCGGCTCGGTGTCGGAATCGCCTGGACGGCCGTGATCGTGGCCGAGATGATCGCCGTCAAATCAGGGCTGGGCTACGTCCTGTGGGACGCCTATTACGTGGGGCGCATGGACATCTGCGTCGCCACCATGTTCTCTGTGGGATTGCTCGGCTTCTTCTCAGACCAGGTCATCCTTCTCGCCTCGCGGCTCTTGCTACGCTGGCGCACGCTCGAGGCCCATGCCTGACGCCGCCGTCGAGCTCCGCGGAGTCTCGAAAGAGTTTGCCGCCCGCGACCGCCGTGTGGTGGCGCTCCGGGACATCGACTTCAGCATCGCCCACAACGAGTTTGCCGCCATCCTGGGACCCTCCGGCTGCGGCAAGTCCACCCTCCTCAACATGGTGGCCGGCTTCGATCGCCCGTCCGGCGGACAGGTCCGCGTCAACGGCGCGTCCGTGGAGGCCCCGGATCCCAGTCGGGGCGTGGTCTTTCAGGAAGCCGCGCTCTTTCCCTGGTACACGGTGTGGGACAACGTGAGCTTCGGGCCCCGGACCATGGGTGTCCCAGCCGCTCAGTACCGTCCCAGGGTCGAGGCCTACCTCGACCAGGTCGGGCTGCGCGGATTCGAGCGTCACTATCCGGCTGAGCTCTCGGGCGGGATGAAGCAGCGGGTGGGGATCGCGCGCGTGCTGGTCATGGAACCCGAGGTGCTGCTGATGGACGAGCCATTCGGAAGCCTGGACGCTCAGACCCGGCTCGTGATGCAGGAGCTGCTGCTTTCGGTGTGGGAGCGGCACCACCAGACCGTGCTCTTCATCACCCACGACATCGAGGAGGCGCTACTCATCGCTGACAGCGTCTCCGTCATGACAGCGCGGCCCGGCCGCATCAAGAAGCGCATGGTGGTGAACCTGCCGCGGCCGCGCTCCGTGGAAGTGACAACCTCTCCGGTCTTCAACGAGTTGAAGCGCGAGGTGCTTGCGCTGATTCGCGAGGAGAGCCTGCGGGCGGCCAGCGAGGGCTTGGCTTCACCAGACTGACGCCCCTGCCCATACCTTTTGCCCGCGCTTCGGCTTGCCGCACGCGCCGCGAGAGAGTGACCAGCAAGGAACGACACGGTTGGGATAGGTTGGTTCATCAGACGGGTGGGCAGCCGCCGCTGGCCGTGATGCGGTTACCTGGGGTTGTTCAGTGCCGGAGATCCGATCAATCAGCGCCGTAACGTTTGTCACGCCCGACATGGCGCGAGCCGTGCGCTTTTATGAGTCACTCGGGTTCCCGATAGCGTGCGGGGGCGAGACGGACGCGTTCACATCCTTCCGGATCGGGAAGGGATACCTGAACCTCGCGAGGGCCAACGACCAACCGCCCTCGACGGGTGGGGTGCGCGTTATTTTCTACGTCGACGACGTTGACGCCATGTACGCGCATGTCCTGCTCCAGGGTTTCACGCCGGAGGCGCCCCCTCGCGACGCGGCGTGGGGCGAGCGTTACTTTCACCTAACGGACCCCGACGGCCACGCACTTTCGTTCGCCCGGCCGCTACGGGGTACCGACGGATGACTGCACGACGCACGCGATGGTGCGACGCGTCTAGCCGTGGGAAGACGTTTGCAGTAGTCTCAAGTTGGAGGGAAGGCGTGAGAGTCCACGGCAGACGTCTCGCCCCCATCGTCGCGGGCGTCGTGATCCTCGCCGTCGTGTCGGGACTGGCCTCTTGCTCGCGCTTCACGCCGCCGCACGTAGCGCAGGGCCCGGGACGCGCGCCGATCCGGATCGACACGGCGCAGGTGCCCACCTGGTCCCGCGAGGATCTGCAATTCTTCCTGCACGGCTCCATGAGCACCGAATTCATCCCCGAGCGTGTGTTGCACGCGTTCGTCCGCACGTACCCCGATCTGTTTCCCCGGCCGGACCTCGGCGACTTCGGTCTCGTCCCCGATCCGGATTTCGGCTGGCCCGTCGGCTTCAGCCGGCGCGAGGTCCCGCACCTCGGCGGACTTTCCTCGGTGGGTGTGAACTGCGCCGCCTGCCACGCGACTGAGGTCGCTGCCGCGCCCGACGGGACGCCGGCCGTGCTCGTGCTGGGCGGGACCAGCCACTTCGACGCCGAGGCTTTCTTCGGCGCGGTGACGATCGCCACGTTTCGCACCGCAGATCCGGTTCAGATGAGACGCTTCCTCTCCGCCTATCTGCTAGCGGAGGACCCCGCCGGCGCCGAGCACGCCGAAGCGGTGCTGGCGAGCTTGTGACGACGCCAGGAAGAGCGGCTCGTGGCCGCCATCGCCGCCGATCCCTTCGCCGCGAAGGGGGTCGCGCCCGGCATGCTGTACGAGATCTCCAGATCCTCGCTCCGACTCGACCAGGCCGGACTGGAGGGCGGCATGGATCTGCTGCCACTGGTACGCGCGCTCCTGCACCTGTTTCACAACATGCGCGCGGCGCTTCACATCCCCGACCAGCTGCCCGATGCAGTCCCGACGGCCTCCGGACCCGGACGAAACGACGCCTTCGGCCTACTCTCGGCCGCGCTGCTCGGCGCGCCTCAGCCGTACGCACCGGTGAAGTACGGCCTGGTGTGGAATCTTGCTGATCGCCCTTGGGTGCACTGGGACGGCAACACGCAATCGCCGATCGGCCGCAACCTCCTCGCGTCGCTGGGACTGGGCGCGCCCCTCCTGGGCAAGCGAGGCCTGGTCGATCTCGCCATGCTCACTCGACAGACGGAGCTGTCCGAGCGGATCCGGCCGCCTCGGTATCCGTTTGCCATCGACCAGGAGGCGGCGCGCCGCGGCGGAGTGCTCTACGAGCGTTCCGGCTGTGCCGGGTGCCACGACGGCCCCGAGAGTGACACGCGCCTGCACGCCGTGGCGGAGGTCGGCACCGATCCGCGCCGCGCGCTGCTCTTTTCACCCGTCCAGGCGGATCGATTGAACGCGTTCCTGGCGGGACTGGAGCTCCCGGGCTATCGACCATCCGGCCCTCCCGGGCTACGCAGCACGCAGAGGTACTGGACGCCAGGACTGGCCGGGGTCTGGGCTCGGTCGCCGTACCTGCACAACGGGTCCGTCCGCACCGTGCCGGAGCTGCTAACCCCGCCCGCCACGCGCGCGAAGAGCTTTCGCCGGGGTTCGCGCGTGTACGACGAGGCGCAGATGGGCTACACCGACGAGGGGCCATACGTCCTCGACACGAGCCAGTCCGGGCAATCCAACGCCGGGCACGACTACGGCACCTCGCTGTCTCGCCAGGAGCGGCGCGACCTGATGGAATTCCTCAAGACGCTCTGACGCATCATCGGCCCAGCTCGCGGGGGCGCTGCGTGGGGGCACGCTCACGATTCGCGGGTGGGACCCCCCGTTCTTCGACCAGATGCTCAGCACCGCGTCTCGCGTCCAGATCCCCATCAGCTTCACCCACAGCCGGCTCATCCGCCACAAGGCCGAGCCGGGCGTGCAGCCCACCACCTTCGCTCTGGAGGGTGATCTCGCCGAGTCGTGGGCTCAGCCAGACGAGACTACGTACGTGTTCAAACTCCGCCGGGGCGTGCGCTGGCAGCCCGAGCCGCCCGTCAAGGGGCCGTGAGGTCACCGCAGAGGATGTCCGGTACACCGTCGAGCGGTTCCTGACTCGTCGACGAGGACAACGCGTCGGACGATGACGGCGCCGCGGATATCCAGGAGCAGACACCTGGAATCGGCCCGAGGCGAGACGGGCCGTGCCTGACAATGGGGGTTATGTTCGCTTTGTTCCCCAGCGCGTGAGCATGTCGGAGAGCGCTCCTGGAAGGATCGGCTTGCTCAGGTAGTCGTCCATGCCCGACGCCAGGCACCGCTCACGGTCGGCCTCGAGCGCGCCTGCCGTCAAGGCAATGATCGGTACATGGCGGTCCGTGCCCCTTTCGGCTGCGCGGATCACCGCCGTGGCCTCGAACCCGTCCATCTCGGGCATCTGGCAGTCCATGAGCACGGCGTCGTAGGTGACGCGTCTTACGGCTTCCACGGCTTGGGCGCCGGTGTCCACCACATCGGCGTGGAACCCGGCTTTCTCGAGCAGGCAGGCGATCAGGATCTTGTTGACGGCATTGTCCTCGGCGGCGAGGATCCGGCCCCGGAAGGCCGGCATGACGGGCTGCCTGATCGGGGTGGATGCCGCCAGAGTGGTGTCAGGCCGCGAGCGGGCAGATCCAGGTTCGAGTACGCTGCACAGGCATTCGAGGAAGCGCCGTGTCCGGACCGGCTTGGGCAGGCAGGCAGCGATGCCGGCCTCCTCAGAGGCGGCGCTCAGGCCGGGCTCGACCCAGGAGGTGAGAAGGATCATCGGGGTCGAAAGGCCCAGCTCTCCGCGGACCGCATTGGCGACATCCAAGCCACTCATGTCCGGCATTTGCATGTCGAGGAGGATGGCGTCATACCGATTCCCAACGCCAGCGGCTGAACGCAAGCAGGCGAGCCCGGCCGCCCCGCCGTCGGCCTCATCCACCTGCACGCTCCACGTCTGGAGCTGCACGCGCAAGATGTGTCGATTGGTGGCGTTGTCGTCGATCACCAGCACCTTCATTCCGCGGAGCTGCGCCGGGGCCGGATTTACGGAGGGCTTGACGGACTCGGCCCGGGCAAGGCGGACGGTAAACCAGAAGGTGCTGCCGCGCCCGACTTCGCTTTCCACTCCGAGCTGGCCGCCCATGAGCTCCACGAGCTTCATGCAGATGGCGAGCCCGAGCCCGGTGCCGCCGAAGCGCCGCGTAGTCGAGCTGTCGGCCTGGGTGAAAGCCTGGAAGAGGCGGCGCTGGGCGTCCGGCGAGATGCCGATGCCCGTGTCACGGACCTCCACCCGCAGGGTGAGGGCATCGCCCTCCTCTGCGCCCAGCCGGGCTGACACCATCACTTCGCCTCGATCCGTGAACTTGACGGCATTGCCAACGAGATTTGTCAGGATCTGGCGGAATCGGCCCGGGTCGCCGCAGACGGCGTCGGGCACGGCCGGGTCGACGAGGGAGAGCAGCTCCAGGCCCTTGCTCTGCGCCTGCCCGGCAAGAAGCTCGACCACGTCCTGCAGGGCAGGGCGGACCTCGAACGGGATGCTCTCCAGCTCCAGGCGGCCCGCTTCGACCTTCGAGAAATCGAGAATGTCGTTGAGGATCGTGAGGAGCGCGTTCGCCGAACTCTGCACCGTCTTCACATACTCGCGCTGCTCAGGATTCAGCTCAGTGTCCATGAGGAGACCGGTCATCCCGATCACCCCGTTCATCGGCGTACGGATCTCGTGGCTCATCGTGGCCAGGAAGCTGGCCTTAGCATAGGCGCCCGCTTCCGCCTGGGTACGGGCCTGCCGGAGCTCGATGTCGCGGGCCTGGATCCCGCCAAGCATCGCGTTGAAGCCGTCGACCATGTCTCCGACCTCATCGGTTGAGCTCTTGTCCGCGCGGACGTCGTAGCCGCCCTCCCGCCGGACGCGATCCATCACGCGCGCCAGGTTGAGCAGGGGCCGGGTGAGGACGCGCGCCAGGAGCAGCGAGAGGATGATGCTCGAGACGATCGCGGCCACCACCAGGAGCCCGCCCCGGAAAAGGCTCCGGTTCGAGGTTTCCCGAGCCGCGCCGATCTCCGCTTCCATCGCCTGCAGGGATTCCGACGTGAAGCTTGCGAACGTACGGCTGGCTTGGTCGTAGTAGCTGTTAGCCACCCCCATGAGCTGCTGCGATAGGCGAGGAGCGTCGCTCGAGCGCTCGATCGCGCTTGTGGCGGCCAGGAGATAGGCCCGGAGCTCGGCGATCAGCTCGGCGTGCAAGCGAGCCTGTCCGGGCGCGAGCGGGAAGGAGGTCTTCAGGGCCTCGAGGCTCGTGAGGACGCCTCGAACGTTGTCGAGCAAGGGCTGACCCTGCTCGTACACGCGCCCTCCGTCCAGCCCCTGCTCGGCGTCGGAGAGGAGGGTGTAGATGGCAGAATGGTTGCGAGACAGCTCGCTGAACAGGAGGGCGACGCTCGCATTCTGGACCAGGTCGTTGCGGGAGAAATCCTCGAGGAGCCGGGCGCTGGTCCTGAGGATGCTCATGGCGGTGAGGGAAAGGAGGATGGAAACGGTGATGAGGATCGCCGGGAAGACAAGCAGCTTGGTCCGAAGCCTGATCGTCATTGCCTGAATCTCCGGTCTCGCCTACCTGCCTTCAATTGCCTTGGCCTCCTGCCCGGTCCGGCCCGCCGGCCGAGTCCACTCCTCCGGCGATACCTCGCCCACGTAGTCGAAGCCGCCCCCGGGCAGGGGCCGGAACACGTGGGCGTCGCCCTCCCGCTTGGGCCAGATCCCGGTGGCCTCTTTCAGGTTGGCGTTGTGCGAGACGATCACGCTGTTCTTGCCCGGCTGTGGCGGGGTGGAGAGCATCAGGCGAAGCTCGGTGCTCTGGCGCGCTCGCTGCTCTTTGTCCATGCCGATCGCGAAATACAGCGCATCGGAGATCTCGTGATGGCCGAAGGCCAGCTCCGCGGTGTCGATGGTCCGGCAGTAGGGACTGGTCACGACCTTGCCCACCGGGATCTTCAAGGCCTGGAACGCGAGGCCGATGTCGCGCGCCATCCGGCGGCCGCCGCTGGACAGATTCCGTTGTGTCACGCATCGGTCGGGCTTCGCGGTCTCAGCGTCGGCCTGGTCGGGATTCGTCGTCGCGTGCCGGAAGTAGATGACATAGCCGCCCGCCCGCAGGTCGTTGATCACGTCACGCCCTCGCGGCTCCTTGCCGGAAGGCGGATCCTGGCCAGTGGCCGGCGCGGGGACGCACATCGCGGCGACGAGAAAGGAAAGGATGGCAAACGCCCTGGCAGATTTTCTCTTAGGCATGACTAGCCCTCTTAGTCTCGGCGGTAGGTTTCGACGGCGCATCCAGAGTGTCGCGCACGACACGGAGCAGCACGTTCGGCAGGAACGGCTTCTGCAGGAAGGCCCCCGGCGGCTCGATCGAATCGCGCGAGACGAACGAGCCGTCGGTATAGCCCGACATGTACAAGAGGCCGATCTCCGGCCGGAGGGCCCGAAGCTGCGCGGCCAGGGCTGGCCCTCGCAAGGCCGGCATCACGATATCGGTGAACAGCATGTGCACGGGGCCCGGATGGCGATCGACGATCACGGTGGCCTCCAGAGGATCCGGCCCGTCGGGGCTGCCTAAACCTTGACTGCGCTTCCATGATTAGAGAATATGCCATAAACAGACTAATTACCATAAAAGAAATTATTGCAATAAATATAAGAAAAAGATAGTCTAGAGCCATGAAACAGAGAGAAGACAGGGATACCGGTGGGGCTGAACAGCGCTTTATCACCACCGGCGAGGCCGCCACACACTGCCAGGTCTCGCACCAGGCCCTTCGTCGCTGGATCCGCGATGGCCGACTCCTTGCCTTTCAGACCCCTGGCAAGCACGCGAGAATCGCGGTTGGCAACTTCCAGCGCTTTCTGAAAGAGTACGGGATGCCGCCGTATCCGTCGCCCGGGGTGGACGAGGCGCCCCGCGTGCTCGTGGTGGAGGACGAACCGGAGGTGCTGCGACTCCTCGCCTGGCTCATAGCCGCCCATCCGCGGCGGCCCACGGTGGAGACCGCGGTCGACGGATTCGACGCGCTCATCAAGGTCGGCACCTTCAGGCCCACGCTGCTCGTCCTGGATCTGGTCATGCCGAAGCTCGACGGCCTCGAGGTGTGCCGGCGACTCCGGGCGAATCCGGAGACCCAGAACATCCGGATTCTCGCCGTGACCGGGCGTATGGACATGGTGGACAGCGTGATCGCGGCCGGCGCCGATGCTTGCCTCACAAAGCCCTTCGAGTTCAGCGATGTGAACCGGGAGCTCGATCAGCTCCTCGGCTCACGCGGGGAGCCTGGCCTTCTCTCATCGGACCGCTCGCCATGACTGGCCAGACGGATCCGCCCATCGATCTGGCGCTTGCCCTCCGCCGGCTGGACGGGGACATGGATCTCATGGAGGAGATCTTCAGGACCTTCCAGGCCGACCTTCCGGAGCGGATGAGCCGACTCCGGGCGGCCGTCGAGCGCGGCGACTTGCCGGAAACGGCTCGAGCGGCCCACAGTTTGCGCGGGGCGCTGGGCATCCTGGGCGCGGAGCAGGCCCGGAGGCTGGCCGAACAGGTTGAAGCTCTCGGCGCAGCCGGCCGGACGGCCGACGTCGCGAGCGCCTGCCAGGCATTCGAGCGGGAAGTGGCCCGGATCAGCGCCTTCTTCAGCTCGCCTGAATGGAGCTCGAGGATGTGCCGATGAGGATTCTGGTCGCGGATGACGACCCCATCGCCCGCCTGCTCCTCGAGACCGCCCTCAGGAAGTCCGGGTATGACGTTATGGCAGTCACGACAGGCGCCCAGGCTTTGCGAGTCCTGAGTGGGCCGGAAGCCCCGACCCTCGCGGTTCTGGACTGGATGATGCCGGAGCTGACCGG
>Ga0137390_10003633_pt1 | contig 12626 bp, 17 predicted proteins | sample 15con2h24AmetaG_FD_104937 | JGI IMG/M metagenome (GOLD analysis project Ga0137390, IMG submission 104937) | Vadose zone soil microbial communities from Angelo Coast Range Reserve, California, USA - 15con2h2.4A metaG | ecosystem: Environmental > Terrestrial > Soil > Vadose zone > Saprolite... | reverse complement strand
TTTCGGCAGACATGGGCATGAAGGACCGACCCACCTTCCGACATTTTGCCGCATTCGTAGAAACGCTATTCGCGACGCGCGCATCCGAATCTCGCGTATGTTCGTTGTCATCGAGGACCTCCATGGAGCGCACCGAGGCAGACAACCCCGACTCGGACTCGGACTCGGATTGCCAGCAGCCGCCAACTGGCACCACCTCCAGCGAAGCGTTGCGCAAGGTCTGGGGCGATCGCCCGTATATTGCAGCAGGCGGCTTCGAACGTGCTCTCTGCGAGTCGCACGGTGGAGAAGCACGGGGGGGGGCCTGATCGCCTTTTGTCGTCATTTCATTGCGAATGTGTGAGTGCTTTTATTTTATTTTAATCTTTTTCGCGTCCAACCGGGTGGAGACGAAAAATCTCACGACTGCAACGGCAAACGTGCTTGTGACATAGCCGGATCTTCCGTTGCACCTGAAGGAAGGCATCGAATTGACGCCTTATGATCGGGCGACCTTCTACGTTCGAGAGGCTGCAGCTGGATACGTCGACTACCCGTTCGCCAACGAGGAGGTTGTCCCTTTTGGGGGCGTAGTGTTCGACTGACCTTGATGGATTTTCTCACCAATAGTTGTACTTTACAGCAATCTATTGTACTCTATTTGATGTGTCCCCTTTTGGTGGATATCCGATTTCCGAGCAACAAAGAACGTGGCTTATGCTTATGGAACGCACTTGATCAACAAGCCCGGCGGCCGTCGGGATGGGGATGGGCTGCGCCCCTTCACACGCCTCAGGCAACGCGATTCTGCTCTTGCTCCCTTCCTCTCCCTGCAACTCATGAGTCGCCGCTCACTGGGGCGCTCTTGGCACTGTCGCCACTTGGGAAGCCGAGGGGGATCAACCGGCGACCTGCCTCGCGAGTCCACCCTCTTACAGAAGGGGTTCATCTCCCCTCCCCCGCCAAAAAAAACAAACAAGAGGCACCCTTAACTACGACCGTTTGTATTTGTAACCATGTCGCCCACATTCAATTACCAAAACAACTTGAATAGCACCATACTGTAGGACTTCGATTGAATGAAACCTTCAACTCTAGTGGTAGCCTACTAGTAGCCTACTTTTGGGGTTTTTTCGGACCCGGCGCGCGTCTGTGCGAAAAAGCAATTTTACTGTGCCTTCCCTTCGAGTTTACGTACTGTATACGTACTACGTACTACCCTTACAGAAGCTGGAACAACCGAAAAAAAAAAATTTTTGAAGGACCTCGCTCCGAGTCGGAGACATGATGAAACGCGGGTGCTGGCTCTCGTCAACTTGACGGCAATGCGATGTTCACGCCTTGGTTTCAAATAAACCCGGCCGCGTCAGTGGGGGTGGGCAATGGGCAACAGAAAAAGAAAAACCCAAAATTGTACTGGCATGGCTCCTCTATAAATGTCACGTCTTTGACAGTCCTAGAGGATAGCGTCGGGCAGATAGTAGATGCGACATCGTGCAAAGTACAGTACACATTGTGGAAACATGGTAGTCCGTCCCGAAAGTGCCTAGTCACTACTGCTGTGGTATTTTGTATCCCAAGAAATCAAGAAAAAAAGAAAATACGGTAGTTCTGTGGTATGCGTAGACCCAACCGTTATAGCACCCATTCAAAATCGCCATATACACCGCAAACGACGGGTAAAAAAAAGCTCGACGTGCTATGTTATAAAGATAATATCGATCAAAACAAACTCGAGAGGCAAAAAACGAACAGGAAAAAACAAACAAACAAACACGCGAACGGACAACGGACAATATACTCAAGCGCAGTTAGTACTAAAAAGAAAAAAGAAAAAGGCGAACGTAACGTAGCGTAACCGCTCACTGGCAGATGATAACAATGGAGGCGGCGTACGCAAGGAACGACATCAAGAAAAAGAGGGAACCGGAAACCGGGAAGGAAAATCATCGCGCATACGGGTGAAAACCGTGCTGTCCGCGGTTCGTGATGCGGGCAGGTCCGGGGCCTTGACTCATCCCTGGTCGACCGCGCCCGGCACCCATCATGCCCATATTTTGTCGCATGCCCATCGCCATCCCGCCACCGCTCATAGCAGCGGCAGCCGCCGCAGTGCCCATCCCGCCCGGGACCATCGCGCCCATGCCCGTGCCTCCCCCAGTCATACCGATCGGGCCCATCCCGAGGCGCATCCCGCCCACGGCGCCACCCATGCCCATGTTGCCGCCCAGGCTCCCACCACCCGCCATGGGGGTCATCCCACTGACGGCGCCACTGGCGCCCATTCCACCCATCGCTCCCATCCCAAATCGGCCCATGCCCATACCCATACCCACCATAGGGTTAAAGCCACCCATCATACCCATGCCTCCCCCCATCATGGCGCCGTAAGGTGTGTTCATTCCGTTCATCATGCGTTGATACATCATGGACATGTCGCCTGCGCCAGCGTTGTTCATTGTCATAAATGGCATGCTGGTGCCCATCGCCGCAGTAGTACCTGCCGCAACTTGACCGGTGTTGAAACTGCTGTTTTGTGAGCCTGCATTACTTCGTTGCTGATCGCGTTGGCTGCGTGGTTGGGCCGTCTTGACTTCAATCTGAGCAGCGGAGGAAAGAATGAGGATCGCAGATCGACAAGAACATCACAAAGGACGCGGGCGTACCTGTTTGTCATCGAGAATGAGTCCCAACTTGCCAACAAGCTGAGAGTCGTTGCTGTTATCCTCAAAGGTAACAAAGCCGAATCCCTTCGACCGGCCGGTTTCGCGGTCGACCATAACGGTGGCGTCGACGACCTTTCCGAATTTGGAAAAGAAGACACGCATAGAATCCGCCGTGGTCTGCGGGGCCAAGCCCCCGACGAAATATCGCGTGTTTCGGAGGTGCTCCTCGCGTGGGATCGCGCGCTTAGGGTCGATCTGTGTGGGAAACGGGTCGTTTTCGTCAGAAGCGTGCGATGACGTTCAAGAGGGCAAGCAACACGGACAGCCTTCCCGTCTAGGAAATGCTCTCGGACCATGACCGCGTTCACCGAAGCCGGATCTTCAAACGTGAGGAAAGCAAAACCGCGCGACTTGCCATCGGCGTCCCGGACGATCGTGCAGGCGTCGACTTTGCCGAACTCGGAAAAGTAATTTCGCAAGCCCTCTGGTATAAAGAGAAAAATCACACGCCCGCCGCACAAAATTTCAGCAAAAGTTAGCAAAATGGACATGACATTTGGCAAAAAAGGGACAGAGTGTGTGGAAAACGGGATAAAAAACAAGTACCATCTGTTGTATCCCAGGATAAGCCGCCGACAAACATCTTGCTGTAAGGACGTGGCGGATAGTACCGGAAGGGAGGTAAGCGACAGAGGTGGAGATGCAGAGCGGAGGATAGGCGTAGGCGTAGGCATAGCATAGCGACATAGCGGAGAACAGAAGTAAGTTTTGACATCTTGGAGTAGCAAGATACGGTGTAAGAAATGAAAGAGGGATACAACGTGAGGCTGGAGATGCCATCGAAGCTCGCCACAACATCTGGTAAAACGCATGTAGCAAGCAGGTGGAGGAGACACTCTGTACGCGTGGACACTACCGCTAAGTAGCCGACGCACTGTTTCTCTGTAAAATTAACACTACCGGTGCAAAAAAACCGGGGGGCACACAACCGCCCCCTCACCTCCCTTTTTGGTTTTCTTCGCGACGTACAACAACAAACACGACGACGACAGGATACCGCACGAACGGAGGCGTGTGGGGGGAGGAGGGGGGGAAACACGCACCCTTCGTCTTTCATCTCCGACGGCCTGACCGGGCGCGCCTGCCCATCAGCGGCGCTAGCGCCCGTGGAGCCAGGCGGAGCGCTGGCGTTCTGGGTTGCCTGGTTGAATTGCGCGAGACGGGCGGCATCGAGACGGCCGCGTTCCTGGCTGGGCGTCTGGCGATACGACGACGAAAATTGCTCTGCGACCTGGGCCGAGTACGACAACGGGGAAGCGGCGACGAGGCTCCCGCCGGAAGAAGCAGCATTTGGCTTGGGGGGCAGTGCATCGGCGTTCATCATCATCCGCGGCGGCCTCGAGTCCAAGGTTGGGATGGGTTGCGCGGCCTCCGCTTCGCCGAGGGCTGATAGGTCTTCTGGTGGCTCGATGAATTCGGCGGCACCGTCGTCAGCAGCAGAGTCAGTTATGGCGGAAGGGTTGCCAAGAGTAGAAACAGCAAAGTCTTCTTCCAATTCGTCGCCATAAAGGCCTGGGGTGTGAGGGTTAAAAAGGTGGGAGAAAGAGAGAGAAGGAGGAAGTACCATCATAGAGGTTGTCATCTGTTGTTGATTCACCCTGGGCCATAAGTGGAACGGGAGAGAGACGGGGAAGAGATGGAGGAGACGCTGACGAGTGTTAACTGGCTCCGAGGACAAACAAGACCAAATGAGTTTAGTGGTGTGTGGTCCGTGCGTGGGCAGCCACAATTAATACACGTCAATCAGTTTGCAACATTATCCGTAGCCCGTCGCGTCCTCTTCCTTCCCTCCCTCCCCATCAATGCACCCCGTTTACTAATGACATCTGCTGCAGCAATCGCTGCGTACGTTCTGCGACCGCATCATAAGCGTAGTGCACCGGCTGTTGCCTATGAGGCGAGTCCGAGTCTGAGTCACTTATCCCACTGTCGTCCGGCGGCGGGTTCCTCGCATCGCGCGCATCTGTTCGTTCGTAGAAAAGATCGTCTGGATTGAACGCGTCCGCTGAGAGTGTGTCAACGATGATATCTTCGATTGACAAAGATGCAACAACTTACGATCCGCCTCTTCCGTTTCGATAAATCTCCTCTTGCCTAGGGCCTTGGAACTCGGTCTGATAGGTGTGCGGATGTTCTCTTCCTCGTCGTCATCGGCGTCCTCATCCTCGTCCTTGCGCGGTACAATGATACCCAAGGACGGGGGCGTCGGTTTCGACACACCGCCATTCGGCGCTTCTGAAGGTAGGGGCGCATTTGGTATGGTAGTGAGAGCGGGTCGGCCAAACCCGCCCCGCTCGGGAGACGGTGTATAAGAACGATGCATCACAAGCCCAGGCGAGCGGGGACCCTGTGGTGCTGGCGGTGGCAGTGCAAGCGACTGTTGCGGTGTCCCATAATTTTGCTGATAAGAGACCTGGACGGGAATTGGTGGCAGAGGGTGAAGCTGATTCACATGGGACTGCAAAGCGGCGGGAATGTTCAAGTGGGGTGGCTGTGGGGAAGGTGAGGGCGAGGGGGAAGGGCTGCGTGAAGTCGAGCCAAGTGACGTCGGAAGATCTAGGCGGTGCACGTAGCCGTGCTCATCTACTACATTCTTCTGCAAGGGAACAATCAGGTCGCAGTGATGATGCGGGATGATAGGCAACTTACCGAACGGTCTAGGCGTGTCTCTTGTCGACTGCGCTCCATTGTCTCGCGCTCGATACCTACCCGTTCAATCTCATCGTACACCCGCAATACAGAGATAAGCGCCTCATTTGCTTCGAGAAGTGCCCCGAGTAGTTGCTCCTCGGCCGTCAGCTCGACGGGTGACTCCTCTCCACTGCCCTGCTTATTACGATGGGTTTTACTTAACACGTTATTTGCACCTTGTCCGTTCGGTCGCTTTGCTGTACGCTGCTGTTGCTGTTGCTGAGCTTCGCGAGCAGCACGAGCTCGATCCACTCCCGCGGTAGCCCATGGTATTTGCGCGGCAATCAGTTCCTGAGAGTGGAGGCACTTTGAATACCATTCCTGTAGCACGCGATCAGCACTCTGCTCGCCGAGAAAGACATTAGCGCTCGCCTTGATGATGTCCTTCTCTTGTAGGTCCTCCGGAGAGGCAAATGCGAGGGCTTCGGAGAGTAACTGCGCATTGCCATGCGCAAAACGACATTCTTGGAACAGGCGCCGCATGTCCTCTTCGGGTGGAATGACACGTTGTAGCTGACCATGGCCAGGTGCGTCGCGCTTCGTTCGGGAAGGTTGTTGTGGTGCTTGGGCCTGGGCTTGGGTCTGGGGCTGAGGCTGTGGCGGTTGTGATTGCGGTTGCGTTTGTGGCGGTGGCTGAGCTTGTGGCTGAGTATTCGGTGGCGCCGCGGTTTGAAGCGATTGAGGGTGAACGGGCGGATAACCGGGCGGATAACTTGGAGTAAGGCTGATCGCCGTGCTTCGCCGTGGTGAGGGGGGGTTGAACATGGCATCGTCGGGGTCGAAGGGTGCACCCTGTAAGAAAATGCTCGGCATTCAGACGAATTCGTCTAGGACAGGAAAATACGAACTTCATCTGGCTTTCCAGGGGGCTTGACCTTTCTCCAAAGCACGCGAAAGCTCGATTCGTTTTTCGATGACGTACCAGAGCTTGCGTACGCCGCTGCTGCGAGCACATCAAGCAAGCGCTCGCGAACGACGGGTGAGGTGCGCTGCGAATTAAGAACATCTTCTAGGGTGTCCAAGAACTTGCTTTTTGCGCATTGATGGACAAAGAGTTCGGATGAGTTCCGTAACATGACGGCCCAAAGCTGTGTAAATAAAATTAGACGGATATGATTGGCGATGGAGCGGAAGAATGGATGCGCACCCTTGCCGCCGAGAGTTGTTGTGGCGCCTCGCCGTATCTAAGGTCGAAATCGCACTAAGTAAGCATGATGGGGAAAAAAAAAAAAAGGCGGGAACGCACTTGAATTCTCTACGAAGAGCCTTGGCCGCTTCCTTGGCGTTCCCTTCGGTAGCTGATGCTCGTTCGCAGACATCGAGAACGACGGCCCAGTCCTCGGACGAGGTCGCGGTCAAGTACCCTAGGGCAACGAAATTAGAAACGAAAGGTCGCAGCGAGTTGGGCCAGGGCAAAAATTACCGATCATCCTCATGAGGTCTTGCTGTCCATCGTCCCTCTCGCGAATGTCGCGGCGGTGATTGTCACGATCACCGGGGTTGGCCCAATGCCAGAAACCACGCTCCTTCTTTTCCTCGCGAATGGAACCCTCGCTGGTTGCGTGTTGGACGGCAGCGGGGTCGTCGTCGCGAACGGAGCGCGGGACGTCGTGGCCGGGAGGCGGGGCCGAGAACTGGGGGTTGAGGGCGTTGAGTATGCTCACCGCTGGATTGCCGCCGCGACGATCCTTGTCGCGTTCTCGGGTGTCCTTGTTGTGAGATGGGCGGACGGGGGGCGTTCCGGGGAAAGGAGATACGGTTCGCGGTGAGTTCACAGGCGGGTTGGGGAGGGGGGGCGAAGCCCCTGGAGGGAGCGATGCGAGCGAGGAGGAGCGGGAAGAGGTCAAGGGCACGAGCTTGGGCGGTGGTTCTGTGGGGTTTCCGGGGTCAGCAGCGAGGACGTGCCAGTTTTCATCGTCGGATGAGGGAGTTGGGTGATGGTGGCCGTCGTGGGACGAAACGATGGGACGGAGCTGGTGGAAGGGTTGGATCGAGTGGTAATGGGGTTGTTGCGGCTGAGACACCTGAAACTCCTGCCGTCAGAAACGAACGCAACGACCGTGAATACGAGGGGTGCAAGAAAAAAAAAGAGAAAGAGATGGGGAAAGGGCAGGAAAGGGACGGTGTACGGGCTGTACCTCTGAAGAGTTGGCGGAGGCCAGATCTGGGGGGGCCTCCCGCGAGGCTGGGGTGACTTTGGCAAGTTTGGGCCTGTCCCTCGTGAATAATTTTCGCATGGTCGAGGAGGAGTGGGGGACGAAGGGGGACTGGGATGGGCAGAAAGAGGAGTCGAGGAACGGGGGACGGTGGACAAGACCTGATGTGGGATCGCACCTGGGCGCTAAGAGCCGTCAGCGGTGGAAATGAAAGCCCTAAACAGCCTTGGTCGCTCCTCGACACCGTCGAAAGATGTACAATATTCGTCTCCACCGCTTGTACTCCCTCATCAATCCCACATATTCGCCATTTATTACTGGGCGACAACGGCTATTCTATTTGGAGATTCTCCCGCCCCGTTGCACTTGCACAGGTTACATCTACATCCACTTATCCCGATGCCGGCCGGGAATGCTCGCGTGGCCGTCTCTCCTCCATGCCCTAAAAAACTACTACTACAGTACCTGTACGAGCAGTCGTCCATGAAAGACTGGTTCCGTTCTCAGACAATGCCTTGCCAAGTAGGGTATGACCGTACAACCACCTGTCTGGCTGTCAGAGGCTCAGAGCATCCAGAGCCAACTCCGAGTCATCGATGTCTAAGAGTTGTCCAAGTGCAGGTTCACGAACATCCCAGCAAATTATCATCCATGTTGATCATCGCCTGCGCTTCTGCGCTGCACAATAACAATAACATACTCTACAGTACTGTATAGGTCGGCTGCCGCTGCCGCAAACACCGTGCATCGCCACAGGTATCCAACTCATCCTGCGTACATCATGACGGAGGGTCGATGGCGCTCTGAGTTTCGGCCGTCAACAGTGTCCACGCCTGCATATCCTCCAAAGGAAGCTCCTTCCATTTCGCATAGACCTGTAAGGAGTGACACCCATCACCGCATAGGTCAGCATCCAGGAGTACATAGCCATGACCGCACACGGGGGCCGACGTTCGGAACGGACGTATGTGCACTGACCTCATCAAAAAACGCAAAGATCTCCGCAGCCTTTGTATCCGCCTGTTTCTGTGCAGCCACGTTCTCCTGTATCTCCCGATAAAGCTCCATGTTCTCCCTATCCGCCTACAGGCGGCAGTCCCGGAGGATCCAAAAAAGAAAAAAAAGTCAGTCCCGTCGGGTTCAAGTTATAGCCGGTGGGGAGGGGGGCAGCAGCACTAGAAAAAAAAAACACGTACATCTGCCAATCGTGCACGGAGCGAGTCGCGCTCCCGTTCGAGGACGGGCACCGTCCGGGCCCGCATCGCCGCGCGCGGCTGTAAATCCGCACGCCAACGGTCTTTCAAGTTGTTATTACTGCTGCTGCCGCTGCCGCCGCCGCTGGGGTCCGTGTCCATGTCCGTCTCGCCGCGTCGTCGTCGTGCCCGTGCCTCGGTGACGACTCGATGCAACGTATCCAAATTCTTCTGCACGTCGTATTCCTCGTACAGTTTATTCGTGCCCGTCTTTTCACGTTGACGACGATGGCGGCGAATAATGAGTGGAAAAAGGAAGGAAGGAAGGAAGGAAGGAAGGGAAGGGAAAAGGCGTTTGACGTACGACGATGTGCGTTTCGAGAAAGTTCGAGACGGTGTTGAAGACGCCCTCTGCGCCGCTGGGCTGCTCCTCGCACCAGAGCGGGAAACATTCGGCAAAGTCTTTGTACCTAGATAAAGATCACGTTAAAAGACGGTTTTTGTGTGATGATGCACGAGAAAAAGTGGGTCATTGCGGGGAAAGGGGGAAGGGAACACGAACGTCCACTTGTGCGCGGCGCGCTGAATTGCGAGTTGGAGAGCTGCGTAGTACTGAGTCCATCGCTTACTTGGTACTGGATTGACGGGTGCTTCCTGAGATGCCATAGGGAATAGTAATGTTGAGGAGCATTAATTTTGTTGAAGCTTATTCAAGTCGTTTACCAAGCCGCGTCGAGTCGCGTCGGCCGCGATCACGAGGTTGTGACTTACATTTCTACCACTTCTGCTTACAGTAACAGCGCTTACACTCTACTTACACAAGTACCGTCTCAAGGAAATATATGCCCCCCACACACCGGCGCCCTCCCTCTCGCCTCTTCCTCTCCAAAGATAACAGCGGCCGCAGCGTCCAACGCATCAGGCGTAAACTCGAAACTCGCCACATACCCGACCTCGTCGAGCCCCAGCCCCTCCTCCTCCCCGAAGCCCGGCGCAGCCCCCCCCAGCAGCAAGTCATAAGGCCCGCAGCTCGCGAGAACGACCACCCTGCAGCGCGGTGGCTGCGGCGGGCCCTCTTTCTTCCCCACGCGGCGGAGCACCTCCCGCAGGCGGTCCAGCTGCCACGTCGAGCGATCCGCGTTGCGGGTCACGAAAAGCACGGAGGACGCTGCGCCGCGATCGATCGCGTCAGCTACCTCGGCGCCGAGGATCGGCTCCTCTTCGGGAGAACTATAAACGTCATGCAGTACCGTTAATGACGCGCCGTGCACACGTCTTCTGACGCCCGCGGCGAACGACAAGTACGACGGGCCCGCCGCATTACGCAACAACTTGCGATGGTCGTCGTCGCCGCGCCGACCGCTCGGCACCGCGTCGGATTCTCCGGCATCGGCGTCGGACTCGGACCCGGACCCAGCATCGTCTATGGCGCGATTCAACGACTCCATGCGCGGAGTGAGCACGACGACGATTCGTCCTCGTCCTCGGGTCTCCTCGGCTTTGGGAAGCGGAATGATGTCATGCGGGTTTCGCACGAGCGCGATGGTGGAGGCGTAGGCCTGGCGGCTGAGCAGCGCGTTCTCGGCTTTCAGGCGGCCCCACCGTGCTTCGTCGAACGTCGTGCCGAGAACTTGGACCCAGGAGCCCGCGAATGCGTCCTTCAGGGCTGCGATGCGCCTCTCGCTTGCACGGATCTGCTCTCGATCGAGGATTCCACCGCGTATGGCGCCGTACACAGCTTCCAGGGCACCCCTTTGACGATCGATGCGATGGCATATCATGACGATGTCGGCTCCTGCTTGCAGCGCGTCGACCGCAGCTGCTGGGACGCCACCTTCTCGCGCGGCGACGGCCTCCATTTCTAGACAATCGGTGACTACGACGCCGTCATATTCAAGGGACTCGCGAAGTATGTTGTTGATGACCACGCGCGAGAGCGACGCGGGGCTGGTATCGCCGGTGATAACGGGTAAGGCCATGTGACCTACCATGATCGTTGCAGCCCCGGCGTTGCGTGCTGCTCGGAAAGGTACGAGGTCGGTTTGAGCAAGAGAGGTCGCGTCTTTGAGTATAACTGGGAGTGATAGGTGTGAATCGACATGCGTGTCGCCGTGGCCCGGAAAATGTTTGGGTGAGGGGGCGACGCCAGCCTTGGTGAGGCCGCGGCAGACAGCTGCCACATACTCGGCCACCTCCTCTGGGACTGCGATAGGCTGAGATTAATGCCATGTCAACGAGGGACGTCGAACACATGGATACCGTCACCAAAGGATCGCACGCCTACCATAAAGGTATGAGAGCGCATTGCAACGGTATGTAAATACGAACAGACCTATGACCGGGTTCCGTGGGTCGTGGTTCACGTCTGCGACGGGGCTGTACGTCCAGTTCATACCGACGAACCTCAGTTCTTTGGCGGACGCCTCTGATATGCGCTCTGCGAGGTCGGGCGAGCACGTAGCGCCAAGAGCCATCGCCCCAGGACTACAAAATTGGACGAGCGATCAGTTTCTGTAAATCTGTTGGTCTGTTTCGCACGACGGACAATTGGGTGCCAGCGAGATCACTATCAGCGATGGTGAAAGCCGAGACGAGACCTAGCACCACTATTAGTTAGTTCCCATTCACCGACGCGACGTTGGAACGACCACACCGTTCTCTTGATCGGTCGCAATCATGAGCGGGCGTTCGTGACCAGCATTCTTGGCTATCTGTTGCAAGTTGTGTATAAGTGCGTGGATTTGCTTCGCGCCTGGTGGTGTATGCGTTGCTCGGATCCGCTCGCGTCATGAGAGCGAGCTTTGTACACGTACTCTGCACGTTGCGCCTCATTATGATGACGTTTCTGTCAGGCAGGGAAGTGGTTAGAAGCCAGAGTGCTCGGTACCACTGTCGGAGATGTACCCGACATAGTAGTCCCGAATAAGTGCCTCGATGTTAGCGTTCACGGCATAGCCACGGAAGCCAACAATAAAATGCTTGGTCAATGGAATATACAGTTAGTCCCTGTCGGCGAAACACGGAGGGCGGACGAGCCTGGACATTACCTGTCCGATTTCCCGTCGAAGTTGCTCTGTCAGCTCCATCGGGTCGTTGATGACAAGTGGAGGATGGGCAGCTTCACTGGCTCGCTACTTTACCGGATGAAGGAAAGGGGGGCCGTCGAGACCTGGCGCTAATCCGATTAAGGACAAGGGGTCCACAAAAGGCAGTCGATGTGACGCGTGTGATCAGTTCCGGTAACTGAATGTCTGTATCCATAGACCATAGTCTCCATGGGCGGGACGGGACTGACGCTGGACAAATCGTCCTGCATTCATCGCCGGAGACGGCCATGGTGATGGCATCTCGAGAAAAAAGTGAGGTAAGTGCTTTATCTCATTCGTTGGTTTCCATCTGCGCCTCGCGAGCCTCGCCTTTGCTGCGGACTGGACTGCGCCAATAATCGCAGAACTCACGAAGGAACATTCTCTGAAACGATCACGGATCTAGACAGGACGATTGCCGCGGTTGCGATGTTCGACATCGAAAATGCAAATCGAAGGACAGCAACGCTACAACTTTTAATTAGCGCTGCATCCGGAGGCTATTTTTGGACCCACGCCGCTCCACAATTCACAGGGAAGCGTGCCAGTAGCCAGTGGCCAGTATAACATGGTCAATAATATTATATTAAGTTCGTCACCCCATTATATTTTCTTCCTACCCCTACCACTCTTTCACTAGTACTCCTCCCACCCCCCCCCGGGTTCTCCATGCACTCCTTTCCATTCCTTTCGTTTTTCTTTTCGTGGCTACCCCTCGTCGTAGCCCAGTACACCGTTTACCAGCCGAAAGAGCAGGTCATTTTCGGCGGCACTTACCTTCATCTCACAGCTACA
>Ga0137390_10003632_pt1 | contig 12627 bp, 9 predicted proteins | sample 15con2h24AmetaG_FD_104937 | JGI IMG/M metagenome (GOLD analysis project Ga0137390, IMG submission 104937) | Vadose zone soil microbial communities from Angelo Coast Range Reserve, California, USA - 15con2h2.4A metaG | ecosystem: Environmental > Terrestrial > Soil > Vadose zone > Saprolite... | reverse complement strand
ACGAGAACGCCCAAGCTGATGAACAGCCGGCGTCGCGCGGCATCGCCGCCGCCCGCATCGCCGTCCACGCGGCCGTCCACGCTGCCGTCCATCCTGCCGCGCCAGATGCCGCCGCCCACTAACGCCGCCGCGACCGCCAGCACGCCCGTCGGCGTGATGAGTATCAGGGCGGACGCGACCAACTTGTGTAAGGCGAATCTCGGAGCCTCCGCCAGGCGCCGCGACGTTTGGAATGCGAAGGACGCCCATTCGTGCTGCGCGTTCCAAAGAATAACCGGGGAAAAAATCGCGAACGCGAGCAGCGCCGCGACATAGGGCTCCCAACGCCGCCACCAGCGCCGCGATTTGCGATCCCACAACGTGAAGCCCAGGGTTACGGGAACGAGCAAACCGATGGAGTATTTCGAAAGCGCGCCGATCCCCAGCCAGAAACCGACACGCCACCACGCGGAAGAGCGGCCCGCCACCAGTGCGCGCTCGAGATAGTAGAGCGATGCCGCCCAAGCGGCAGTCAAGGGCGCGTCGGGGGTCATGAGCAGCCCCGAAAGAAAGAAGAAGGGCAGGGCCTGCACCAACACCACGGCGGCGAGCGCAGTCGCCTCATCAAAAAGGTTGCGCGTCAGACGATAGGTAAAGACCGACGTAATCACACCGCAGCAGAGCGCGCCCGCGCGGATTCCGAACTGCGACTGGCCGAAGGCGGCCGTGCCCACCTTGATCAGCCACGCAACCATCGGTGGGTGGTCGAGATATCCGATGTCGAGATGGCGCGAGTAATTCCAGTAGTACGCTTCCTCCGGCAGAAGCTCGACGGACCCGAGATACACCAGGCGAAGCGCGAAGGCATAGACGACGATAGCGATCGCCAGCGCGCGCGCATCCGACTCGTCCCGCGACAAGGCTTCCGCGTATCCCGGCATCGTCACCGCCAATCCCGCGAGCACCGCAAATAGGATGGATACTTGCGCCGGCCAGCCCCAGCCCAGAGACAGCAAGCCCAGCACACCGCCGCGCAGGAACAGCGCCATGAGGCTCACCGCCAGCAATCGGCAGTGCAACCGCCAGTCCCGCGTTCGCCTCTCTGCAGCGACCGTCGAACGAACTTTCAGCAGGTAATTCAAAGCGGCGCCGGCGGTGAAGCTCGCGATATGGCTGGATCGCAACGGCAGTCCGTAGCCGATCAGAGCACAGAACAGACCCGCGTCGAGAAGGGGCGCCATCGCCGCTGCGATGAGGCGCTTCAGTGTTTCATCGTGCTCCCGCAGAGGCGCCCACCTTTCGGAATCCCAAACGACCATTGGAGCGCGTACATCATCGATTCGTGCGTCAGCGCCGCTGGGTGATCATAGTAGCAACGATAACCATCGTACGCTCGGCGAATCAGCCGACTCCGCACGGCCACTGCCGAACTGGTGCGCGAGCATGCGGCGGCGGATAGCCGGGTTCGTTGTCTGCAGAGAAGACGAAGTCTTACGGCGCAGGGAAGTCCTACGGCGGGGGAAAGCGGCGCGTGCCGCGCACTTGAACGCCACAGCACATGCGGCGCGCGATTTCACTTGCCGCGGACTTGTCCAGGGTTTTGCTGGGATTGCCGAGGAGGAATTCGCCGAGCTCGGCGAAAATCGCATAGGCGAAAAGGGCGGTCCCCCCGACGATGAGGAGCATCGGCAATAGGATGAACCAGGCGACAAGACATCCAATCGTGAACAAAATGGTTTTCAAAGACATGGCGGCACCCTCATGTCGGCGGCTCGTTTTATCGACTCAGTCGTGGAAGCCAGAGACTAGCTCTGCGGGCCGACAAAATGAGAGAACAGTGTCGCAATTTTGCGAATTTGTCCTTTCGCCTAGATTAGATTAAATTCGCAAGATATTGAATTATAAATATATATAGCGCACATGGCCTCTAAAGTCAGGACCCCCGATTGCGGCGGAGAAAATGTCCAGACCGCGGACTTGTGGGCTTACGACGAGGCTAGGGTGGGGGATGCGATCACCTCCCCGGTCGCGGTCTCTTGCTGCGGCGCCGCGAGCGCCACCAGGCTCGCCGCATCGAACGGAAGGGTGATCGCAACGCGCAGGCCCGGGTTCCTGTCCGACAGCTCGAGGGCGCTGCCATGCAGCTTGGCCACCGCCTGCGCGAGACTCAACCCTAAGCCGACGCCCGGAGTGCCGCGGCTCGCATCGCCGCGATAGAAGCGTTCCACTACTTTGCACTTTTCCGAATCGGCGATTCCCGGGCCATCGTCCGACACCGAAACCTGGGCGGTACCGTCGCTGCGCCTGACCACCGCTACCTCGATCGAGCCGTTCACAGGCGCATACTTCAGCGCGTTGTCGATCAAATTGCTCAGTGCCTGAGCGAGCAGAACCGGATCGCCCGATACCGACACGGATCCATCCGATCGAAACGCGAGATCGATATTTTTCAGTTCCGCGGCCGGTGCGTAGAACTCCACGGCATTTGCAGCAAGGTCGGCTACGTCGAGCGCCACGAAGCCGGAGCGGCGCAGGCCGGCATCTATTTCCGCGAGCCGGAGCAGGGCGTCGAATATGCGGATCACCCGGTCGACGTCCGCGACGGCGCCGTCGATTTCCGCGAAGGTCTGCTCAGGAGGCGGCCGAATCAGCGCCAGTTCCTCGAGCCGGGAGCGCAACTCGGCCAACGGGGTGCGCAGGTCGTGGGCGATGGAATTGGACACGTTACGCACGCCGTGCACCAACAGTTCGATCTGTTCGAGCATTCCGTTGATGGTGCGCGACAGAGTGTTGAGTTCGTCGTCGTTGAGATGCGTCGCCAGGCGGTGCTTCAAATCGCCGTGAATGATCGCCGATACCGTCTGACGGATGCTGTCGATGCGCGTCAGGAGGGCGCGGCGGGTGATGAGACCGATCATGAGGCCGGCGATGGACAGGATGGCGATGGCGGCGGCCAAGCCGTACCAGAAGCGCGTTTGCAGAGGCGCAAAGAGCGCGTTGTCCCTGCCCACCAGCAGGTTGTAGCTGCCCAAGGTCGCGACGTGCACCAGGGCCGTTTGGATGCCGTGATCGCCCAATTCAATCTTGACCTTGTAGTTTCCAGGCAGCGTGGGCACGTTCGAGGGCCACGCCGGCAGATTCCCCGACAATGGACGCATCGAGGCGTCCGTCAACAGCAAGATTCTCTCGCCGGCGATCTGCATCCGCACGCGGGCGTCGATGAAGCTCCTCACGCCTTGGGCGCCATCGCGCCGAAAGACTTCGGCCAGGCGTTGCGCGTCGACCTGCAGAATTTCCGTGCGGCTGTCCTGGATCGTCACCTGCCAGGCATACCACAGAGGCGCCGCGAACAGCACCAGGGCGACAATCCCCAGTGCCACATAGCTGAGCGCCAGCGAAAGCGCGGATGAGCGCAGCATCCTAATCATCCGCCGTCACCGTGTATCCGGCATTGCGCACGGTGCGCAGCAGCGGACGCTCGAATTCGGCATCGATTTTCTGCCGCAATTTACTGATGTGCACGTCGACGACATTGGTCTGAGGATCGAAGTGATAGTCCCACACGTTCTCCAGCAGCATGGTGCGGGTGACCACCTGACCGGCATGGCGCATCAGGTACTCGAGCAGCTTGAACTCGCGCGGCTGCAGCGTAATCGCCCGATCGCCGCGTGTTACCTTGCGCGTCAACGGATCCATATGCAAGTCGCCGACCGTGAGGGGGATTTCGGTGTTGATGGCCTGTGCGCGGCGATGCAAGGCGTCGATGCGCGCGAGCAGCTCGCCGAAGGCAAAGGGCTTGGTCAAATAGTCATCGCCGCCGCTGCGCAGTCCGCGTATGCGGTCATCGACCTCCGAGAGTGCGCTCAAAATCAGAATCGGAGTGCGCTTGCCGGCCTTGCGCAGCACCTCGATGATGGCAAGGCCATCGATCCCGCCCGGCAGCATCCGATCCATGATGATCACATCGTAGGGTTCGCTCGCCGCGAGAAACATGCCGTCGCGGCCGTTGCCTGCGTGATCCGTGGTGTGACCGGCTTCTTGCAGGCCCTTGACGACGAACTGGGTGACCCGCTCGTTGTCTTCCACCAGCAGAATCTTCACTTAGGTCCCCTCGAGCGGCGGTGCCGCGCGATCGGCCGACCGCGGCGGCGGCTCTAGGGTGGGCGCGTCGGGGTGCTTTTGGCGGCGCCGGCGTTTGAGTCGCAGACTCAACTCATCCAGGTACAGGTACACGACGGGCGTCGTGAACAGAGTCAATGCCTGGCTCAATATCAGGCCGCCGACCATGGTATAGCCCAGCGGCTGACGCAGCTCCGAGCCGGTGCCGCGGCCGAGCGCCAAGGGCAGCGCGCCGAGCAAGGCCGCCATGGTGGTCATCATGATGGGTCGAAAGCGCAGCAGGCATGCCTGACGTATGGCGTCGTGCGGCGACAGATGCTGCTCGCGCTCGGCCTGGATGGCGAAGTCCACCATCATGATGCCGTTTTTCTTCACGATGCCGATCAACAAGATGATGCCGATCAGGGCCATCACGGACAGATCGATATGAAGTATCAATAGCACGAGCAGTGCGCCGACGCCCGCCGAAGGCAGGGTGGAGAGAATCGTCAGCGGATGAATGTAGCTCTCATAGAGCATGCCGAGAATGATGTACACGGCCACGAGCGCCGCAAGAATCAGATAGGGCTGGCTCTTCAGAGAACTTTGAAAGGCCTGCGCGGTACCCTGAAAATTGCCGGTGACGGTGGCGGGCAGACGCATTGTCGCGGATACGCGGGTGATGGCATCGACGGCATCGCCGAGAGCCGCCCCCGGCGCGAGATTGAACGACAGCGTCACGGCCGGAAACTGTCCTTGATGCTGGATCGATAGGTAGGTGACGTGCTGAGTGTCGTACTTGGTCATCGCCGAGAGCGGCACCATCTGGCCGGTCAACGCCGATTTCAAGTAGAGCTTGTTGAGCGAGGCGGGATCGGTCTGCAGCGACGGAGTGATCTCCAGAACGACGTGATAGCTGTTGGCCTGGGTGAAGAACTGCGCTGCCTGGCGCTGGCCGAAGGCATCGTAGAGCGCCTGGTCGATGGCGGCCGGCTGGATACCGAAGCGTGCGGCCTGATCGCGGTCTATTTCGAGCGACAGCATGCCGCTGTTCGTCTGCTGATCGGAGGCCACGTCGCGCAACATCGGCAACTTCTGCAGGGCCGCGAGCAGCTTCGGCGCCCACTCATTGAGCTCGTTGATGTCCGAATCCTGAACGGTGTATTGATACTGCGTACGGGTCGTCCGGCCGCCGACATTGAGGTCTTGCGCCGCCTGCATGAACAGGGTCGCGCCGGGCACCTGCGCCAATTGCGGCCGCAGACGATTGATGATCTGATCGGCGCTGGCACCGCGTTTATCGCGCGGCTTCAGGCCGATGACGACGAAACCGTTGTTGATGGGCCGGCTGCCGCCGATCCCGGTGCCGTAGCTCTCGATGTCCGGATCCTTGGCGACGATATCCAGCAGGAGGTGCTGCCGGCGTACCATCTCGTCGAACGAAATATCTTGGGGCGCATCGGACAAGCCCGAGATGATGCCGGTATCCTGCTGCGGAAAGAAACCCTTCGGAATCTCTATGTACAGGAAGACGGTCGCCGCGACCGTGATCAGGAACACCATCAAGGTGGCGCGCTTGTGATCCAGGCAAAAATCCAGACCGCGCGTATACCCGGCCAATAGGCGATCGAAGGCTCTCTCGATCGCCATATAGGCCTTGCCGTGCTTCGCGTGTTTCTCGTCGCGCAAGAACAAGGCGCACATGGTCGGGGACAGCGTCAGAGCCACGAAGGCTGAGATGACGATGGTCATCGTCATGGTAATCGCAAACTCGCGGAACAGCCGGCCGATGATGCCGCCCATCAGCAGCAAGGGAATGAACACGGCAATCAGGGAGACGCTGATGGAGAGGATGGTGAAGCCGATCTCGCCGGCGCCCTTGAGGGTCGCTTCCAAAGGCGACAGGCCTTCTTCAATATGCCGATAGATGTTCTCCAGCATCACGATCGCATCGTCGACCACGAAGCCGACGGCAATGGTCAACGCCATCAGCGACAGGTTGTCGAGGCTGTAGTTGAGAACGTACATCATGGCCGCGGTGCCGAGCAGCGCCAGCGGCACGGTGACTCCGGGAATGATGGTCGCCCAGGCATTGCGGAGGAATAGGAAAATCACCATCACCACCAGTGCGATGGTCAGCACAAGCGTGAACTCCACGTCTTTCACGGCGGCCGTGATGGTGGTGGTGCGGTTGGCCACCGTGTTCACTTTGATCGACGGCGGCACGGAAGCGAGCGCATGCGGCAGCAGCGCCTCGACGCGCCGCTCCGAATCGATGACATTGGCGCCGGGTTGCTTGTAAATCAGCAGCAAGATTCCGTTGTGGCCGTTCTGCCAGGCCCTCAGCAGCGTATTCTCCGGTCCGTCGACCGCAACTCCGATGTCGCGGATGCGCACCGGGGCGCCATTCTTGTAGGCCACGACCACATCGTTCCAGGGGGCGGCCTTCAGCAGCTGGTCGTTGTCGTATATCGTCATGCTGCGCTTCGGTCCGTTGATCGAACCCTTCGGTGCGTCGACCGTGGCTGCCGCGATGACGCTGGCCACGTCCTCCATTTGCAAACCCAGCGCGGCCAGCTTGATGGGGTCGATTTGTACGCGTACCGCCGGCTTCTGCTGTCCGCCGATGGAAACCTGCGCGATTCCCGGTATCTGGGAAATCTGCTGGGCGAGTATGTTTTCGGCGTAGTCGTCGACGGTGGTGACCGGCAGCACGTCCGACTGCACCGACAAGATCAGAATAGGCGAGTCGGCGGGGTTGACCTTGCGGTAGGTCGGCGGTGTCGGCAGGTTTTTCGGCAGCTGGCCGGCGGCGGCGGAGATTCCCGTTTGCACGTCCTGCGCGGCTCCGTCGATGTTGCGGTTCAGATCGAACTGCAGCGTGATCTGACTGCTGCCGAGCAAGTTGGTCGAGGTCATCTGCGATAAGCCCGAGATCTGCGCAAACTGGTATTCCAGCGGCTGCGCGACCGTCGCGGCCATGGTCTCGGGGCTGGCGCCCGGCAGCTGCGCGCTGACCTGAATGGTGGGGAAGTCGACCTGCGGCAGAGGCGCGACGGGCAACAGCGGGTACACCACGAGCCCGACCAGGAAAATGCCTCCCATCAACAGCGAGGTGGCGATCGGCCGCCGGACGAAGGGTTCTGAAATGCTCATGACGCTTTGGCGGCCGCTTTTGTTCGGGCGGAGGCTTCAGCGGTCACTGCACGCACGTGCGTGCCCGCCTGCAGACGGTATTGATTGCTGGTCACGACGCGCTCATTCAATGCGAGGCCGGATCTGACGATGGTCATGCCGTCGCTTTCCTCGCCGATTTTGAGCTGCCGGACCTCCACGGTCGAATCCGGTTTCACCACATAGGTGAACGGCCCGTTGGGCCCCAATTGCACCGCTGTCGTCGGCAGCGTCAGCGCATTGCGCTCGGTGCGCACCAGTACACGGGCGTTGACGTACTGCCCGGGCCAAAGTGTGTTGTGGGCGTTGCTGAACGTGGCTTTGAGTTTCGCGGTACCGGTGGTCTGGTCAATCTCATTGTCGATCAGCGTAAGGGTGCCTCGATCGAGTTCGGTACTGCTGTCTCGCGAGACGGTCGTGACGCTGACCGCGCCGGCGGCGAGCGCTGCACCGACCGCAGTTAAATCCTCCTCCGGCAGCGTGAAGATCACCGAAATGGGCTGCACCTGCGTCACGACGACGATGCCCGTGGTCGCCGCCGCGCGCACGATGTTGCCCGGATCCACCAAGCGTATGCCCGTGCGGCCGTCGATCGGGGACGTGATGCGGGTGTAGTCGAGCTGCGTGCGCGCATTGTCGATCACGGCCTGGTCGACCTGGATCTGTGCCGCGAGCTGATCGACCAGCGCGCGCTGGGTATCGACGGTCTGCTTGCTTGCCAAATCCTGCGGCTGCAAAATCGTGTAGCGCTCCAGATCTCGTTTGGCGTTCGCGAGCTGGGCCGTATCCCTGGCCTTGGTGGCGACGGATTGGGCGTACGCGGCCTGATTCGGACGGGGGTCGATTTCCGCCAATAGGTCGCCTTTGTGAACCGTTTGACCTTCCGTGAATGCGACTTTCTGCAGCTCGCCGTCCACGCGCGCGGTCACGGTCACCGTATAGAAAGCCTGAACCGTGCCCAGCCCCGACAGATAAATCGGCACGTCGGCGTGCGTGACGGCCGCGGTGTCGACCGCGATCGCCGGCGACGTTGCCCCCGGTGCATTGCGCGAGGCGGCATCGGCTCGGCTCTGAACCACCGCGCGCCACGCAAGCAGCAGTAACACCGCCAGAACGGTCCCCCAAGCCCACGCGTGTTTGCGAATTCCAGAGAGATGTTTCATCTGTGCGTCACCCTTGATTCCAACCGCCGCCGAGCGCGGTGAACAAATCCACCAACGCCTGCAGATGGAGAAAATTCACTTGGACCAACTGGTCCTGCGCGGTGAACAGCGCGTTTTCCGTATTGAGCACGGTCAGAATGTTCACCGTTCCTGCGGACATTTGCTTTTGCGCGAATTCATAGGCGCGCCGGGCCGTGGCCACCGCCTCCTGCTGCCGTTTCTGCTGCTCAGCGGTTTGTTGGGCCGCCGCCAATGCGCCTTCGACGTTGCTGAACGCCGTGAGCACGGTCTTGTGGTAGGTGGTCAGCAGCTCGGTATAGCGCGCCTTGCTAAAGGCCACCTGGCCACGGAGCGCGCCGCCGTGAAAGATCGGCTGAGTCAGACCCGCGCTGACCGCGTACACCCGGTTGCGCGGATTCACGAACGATGCAAGCGCCTGGCTCTGGTAGCCGCCGCTTGCGGTCAGCTGAATGTTGGGAAACAAAGCCGCCCGGGCGACGGTGATATCCGCGTTGGCGGCGATCAACTGTTGTTCCGCTGAGGCCACATCCGGACGGCGCGACAAGAGCTGCGACGGCAGACCTTCGACGATGGTCGGACTCGACAGATTCGTGAGCGTGCCCGTGTCGACGTCGACCGACTCCGGCGTCTCGCCGATGAGCACTGCAAGCGCATACACGGTTTGGCGGAATTGCTGCAATAGCGGCGGAATCGCGGCGTTCAATATCGCTACCGCGGTTTCCTGCTGAGCGACGTCGAGTCCCGTGGCGGTGCCGGCCGACAGTTCGAGCCTGAAGCCGTTGAGGATCTTCTGGCCGTTCTCGAGATTCTGTTGCGCCACTTGGATGCGGTCGCGCAGCTCGAGCGCTTGAAAATACGTGGTGGCGACGCTGCTGACCACCGTGAGCGCGACGGTTTGCCGATCGTAACGGCTGGCCGTCGCGGCCGCGCGCGCGGCATCGCGGAGGGCCCGATTCTTGCCCCAGAAATCGAGTTCGTAACTCGCGCTAAACTCGGAATTGAAAACGTTGAACACTCGGCCACCCACACCCAAACTTGCCGTCGGTGCGCGCTGGCGCGTGCCGGTGGCTCCAAGATCGAGCGAAGGCAGCAGCGCGGCCCCGGCGATGCGCACCTGCGCATCCGCTTCCTGAACGCGGGCAATGGCGCCGGCCAGGTCGTCGTTGTTGCGCTCGGCTTCGGCAATCAATTCGTCGAGCTTCGCCGATCCGAAGCCATGCCACCATTCGGCCGCGGGCCAAACCGAGGCCGATGCGCCGGCGTCCGCGCCGGCTGATTCGTGCCATTGCGTCGGCAACGCGATATCCGGCCGTTTGTAAGTGGGACCCACGCTGCATCCTGCGAGCAATGCGCAGACAGCGCCGATGAGCGCCGGCCCAGAGGGTAGCCATTTCATGCCCGCCACCCTGGGCCCGCGGCCATTAAACACGAGTGGTCGGATTGTTAAGATCCGTTAATGGGCCCGGCAGGCGGAAAATGATGGTGCTGACTTGAAATAAAGGACCCAATCAAGCTATACATACCGAATGGTAACTAACTTGGCTTCTGAGCCGTTCAAATTCCACGAAACGCTGACGCAGGCCGAGGACCGCGCGGTGCGAGGAGTGTTGGAAAGAATCACCGGGAGATGGTCGCTGTCCGTGCTGCGCATCTTGGCGGAAGTGAACGGCCCGTTGCGATTCTCCCGCGTGCTCGAACGCGTCGAGGGTATCAGTCAAAAGGTACTCACGCACACCTTAAGAGCACTCGAGCGAGACGGCTTGCTCACCCGCACGCTGTATCCGCAAGTACCACCCCGCGTTGAGTATGAACTGACGCCGCTTGGCCGCGAACTCATGGGGCCGGTGGCGTCGCTCTGGCGCTGGATTGCGGGAAGGCTGCCGGATTTCGAAGCGGCACAGGCTCAGCAACGCGACTAGTCTTCTCTTTTGGCGATCATGAACTCGTCGATCCTGCCATCGGGATGGCTGCGCTCGATCGCCTCGAGTCGTGCCCCGGGGCAGAGGATTTTCCAGCGCCGAGTGGTCATGCCGCCGCGCCGGGCCTCATGTTCGAGCTGGATCAGGCGGGGGGAACCCAGCGGGCTCAAGCTCGATCTCATATCCGCCAGTACCGCGGCCGTCAAATAGAAGTTGCCGACGGTAGAAAATAACCCTCTGTCGACTCTGCCCTCCTGAAACGCCTGGAAGATCTGCCGGACGCGCGCCTCTTCAGGAGTCGGCGGAAGCACGATGAAGGCGATGCGGTCGGTCAAGTCGGACGGATCCGCCCAATCGTTGTTGGTCAAAATCACGATGGCGGTCCGCTCCCGCGGCCAGAGGCGATTGTCTGCGAGGAAACCCGAGCCCGCGCCCGAATGACCAATGCGCAACCGTCCCTGGACGGATGCCACCTCGAGTCCGAGGGCATAGTCCTGAGTACGGCCGGACTTCAATACCACCGGCTCGAATTCCGACTTGTACGATTCCGCTTTGAGAAGCGAGCGGTCGATCAGGCTCAAATCCCACAGGGCAAGATCGGTCGGCCGCATCACCAGACTCGCCGCGCCGAATAGCCAGCCCGACCCCTCCTTCGGCGCCGGAACTATCGGACCCAAGCCGTGGCGCGTATAGCCCGCAGCATCGCCGCCTGCGACTCGCGCGGCCGCTCCGGTCGGCGAATACTCGGTAACCTGTGTCATCCGCAGCGGCTCGAACACGTAACGGCTCAGAAACTCGAACAAGGGCTGGCCCGACACTTTCTCCACGACGGCGCCTGCGAGCACATAACCCGTATTGGAATATTGCCAATCCGTTCCCGGCTCGAAGTCGAGCGGGCGCTGTACCCATTCATCGATGATGGCGGCAAGGGTCGTCGGCCGGGTCATTTCGGGTGTGAGAAAATCCTGCGGCCAGTAGTCCCTGATTCCGCTGGTGTGCGTGAGCAGCTGGCGAAGCGTGACGGCAGCTGCCGCGCGCAGCTCGGGAAACCATTTCGCCATGGGATCATCCAGGGACAGCTTGCCTTGCTCCGCGAGCAGCAGGACCGCGGTGGCCGTGAATTCCTTCGATACCGAGTCGATCGGATAACTTGTGGCACCCGTCGACGGCACCTTTGGATTCAGCCTGGCGTCGCCATACGCTTGCGCATACGCCAATCGGTCGTCCCGCACGATGGCGATGGACGCCGAGGGGGCACCGGTACTCGCCAGCCATTCCGCGACGACGCGATCCACGGCGGCAGTATCCACCGCAGGGGCATCCGGCTTAGCGGCATCCACGGCGGGTTCCGCCTCCGTGGGCACCCAGGAGACGCAGAGGCAGAGCAGTGCCACCCAGCGGACGGGATGGCGCAAGTGTCTAATGATTATTTTCCGGCTGCCACGGTCTGCGCGGCATCGGGGAGGGCGTCGGCGGAACGCCTCGGAGGCAGGTGCGCGTCGATGAGTGCGCGCACGGCGGGCAGAGCCGCGGAAATCGGTCCGCTGCCCAGCGGGAAAACCAGGCGCGTGAAATATCCGCCGTCCAGCAGCAACATGAGCGCATCGCCCAGACGCTCCGGGTCGCGCGCTCCCATGGCGCTTGCCATGCCATGCAGACGCCGGCGCACCTTTTCCTTGTATGCGCGTACCAGCGTGCTCAATTCGTCTTCGTCGTCGGAGATTTCCGCCGCCGCATTGCCGAGTGCGCAGCCACGGCAGCTGTTGGTCAGGGCGATTTCCAATTGCGCTTCAAACAGGGCTTCGACCTGGCGGCGGGGATCTCCGGGATGTCGGGCCACGGCCTCGTCCCACCAGGCCCAATACTCGCGTTCCTGTTCACGAAGATATTCGGTAACCAACGCATCCTTGGAGGCGAAGCTGCGGTAGAAGCTCATTTTGTTGGAGCCGGCTTCCGCGGCGATCTCGTCGACGCCGACGCCGTGAATGCCGTGGCGATAAAAGAGCTCGCAGGCGGTCTCAAAGATCCGATCGCGTACCCGCGACTTGGCCGGAGCGCACGGGCCCATGTCCTCGTCGCCTCGGCTTATGCCTGTTTTATCGCCACTCATGCCCAACTCTCTGTTGACAACGATGTTACCGGTCGGTAACGTAGCGTCATGTTACTTACTAGTAACACAGACAGGATCGTCGCCTTAAAGTTCTAAGTCAAGGTTTAGTTTCACCGGAGCACCCATGTACTTGCGGACATCATCGTCTATTTTAGCGGCTATT
>Ga0137390_10003630_pt1 | contig 12631 bp, 10 predicted proteins | sample 15con2h24AmetaG_FD_104937 | JGI IMG/M metagenome (GOLD analysis project Ga0137390, IMG submission 104937) | Vadose zone soil microbial communities from Angelo Coast Range Reserve, California, USA - 15con2h2.4A metaG | ecosystem: Environmental > Terrestrial > Soil > Vadose zone > Saprolite... | reverse complement strand
GCAGGGCACGCGCATCATGGCGCATTCATGCAGGGCGGCATGCACCACGCTGTGGCAAAAGGCGTGACGCTCGATTCGAAGGTGGATGCGAATGCGCACTCCGTTACGTTGCGCGTGGGCCCGATGAATTTGCCGGCGAACACCGATCACATGAAAATGCCGCAGCCGCCGGATCTGATTTGGGCAGTGCCGTTTGAAGGTTGGCTTCTTGCGTATCATCCCAGGCTCGTCGACTCGAACGGCGGCGCTGTTCCCGGAACCGTGCTGCACCACACCGCATTCTGGAACGAGAACCGCGCCGATTTTCTCTGCCCCAATAAGGAAGAACATATTTTCGGCGCGGGCAGCGAAATGACCGATTGGGCCGAGATGCCCGGCTATGGTTATCACGTGCAAAAAGGCGACAAGATTCGAATCGAAACGATGGTGTACAACCCCACCCCCACTTCCTACGAAAAGGTGTATCTCGAAGTGGTGATTCCTTACCAACACACAACAGAAAATTCTGGCGGGGCGGCGCGAAGAAATGTTTACCCCGCATGGATGGATGTGAAGTCGTGTGGAGATTCAAGCTACGACTTGCCCGCTGGAAAAAGCACGAAGAGCGGGACCGTCACGGTGAAATATGACGGCGTACTGCTCGGCGTCGGCGGACATCTGCACGACTACGGCCGGCAAGTCGTGCTGCAAAATGCATCGCGCAAGGAAACTGTTGCGACGCTGGACGCCACGGTGAACGCTGAGGGCCGCCTCGAATCGGTGCCCGTGAAACTTTTTCTCCAGGAGGGCGGTTATAAATTTACGGCGAACGATGTTTTGAAAATTTCTGCCGCGTACGACAACCCGACTGGAGAATTATTGCGCGACGGAGCGATGGGCATCGCCGTCGGCTACTTTGTTCCTGCGGACGACAAAGCGATGGCCGCGCTGCGCCGCAAAGCAAAACCTAGCCACGACATGGCCGCGATGTCCCACGACCACTGAGGAGAAAGTAGTCCGTGAGTAGTGGGCAGCGAAGAAAAAACTCCTTCCTCCACGGTCGAGACGTTTCCTCGCCTCGCTACGTCCCGTTGCTTTCGCCGGCGAATTACTGCTACGCGGTGGCGGTGGCTGCTTTTGCGGCAGATTCCACGGTGCAAACCACGACCGCTTTCTTGCCGCCTTTCGCAGCCATGGCGCAGATCGAATTCATGTTGACGCCTTTCGCTGCGAGCTGGTTCAAGCACTGAGCCAGCGAACCGGCTTTGTTCGGCAACTCGTATTGCTCCGCCGGGATTTCCTGGTACGAGATCCTGGCTGCGTCGAGAGCTTTCTTGGCGCGCCGGGCATCTTCGACGATGAGTTGGACCGTCCCGGCCGTGCCCTGGGACGTTCCCAAGAGACACAGAATATTCACCTTGGCATCCCCCAGCGTCTTCGCGATGCGGGCGACTGCTCCGGGCTGATGATCGACTGCGATTGTAAATTGTTTGGTCTTGGCCATGTCAGCACCTCCTGCTGACGAGAGATTATGCTCCTCCGGAAAGTGGGAGGCAAGGTTGGCAAGAGTGCTAGTGACCCCGACTGGTCGGGGCAGGCCGGTCGCCTCACTCCGGTGCAGCTTGGTCCGTAATGCAATCTAGTCTGCATTGCAGTCTAGTTTGCATTGCAGACTAAAATCAATCACCCGCAAACTAGTTTGCGACGCAAACCAAATCCGGCCCCGCCTAAGCCCTTGTTTTGCAGAAGCAGGATGCCGCGCCTCCCGGCAAAAACGGTCAGCTCATAAGGTTGTGGATGGCAGCAGATGAGTGATTCCTCACGATGGCGACCGGATTTAAACGGTCCTTTCACATTCCTGTAAAACGGATGCGTACGGACTAGGCTAGATTGTCGCGCGTTGGGACTAGGTCGCGTTGTGTCCCAGCGTGGATCATTCGAGAGGGAGAAATCATGAAATTCAGCGATTGCGCGAACAGGGAAGGGGCCGGCAGGTGATACGGAGAAGGTTCTGGGCGACCGTCACCGTGCTGGTTGCCGCGGCAGCCACGACCGCCCTGGCGGCTGGCGGAGGATTCCCAGGCCGAGGTGACGACGACCGGGACGACGATCAGGAACGCGAAAGGTACGCGATCGGGATTTGGGGCGACCTGCCCTACTCGGATGTCCAAGCACAGACCGGTGTACCAAACCTGATTGCCGACATGAACTCGCAGGACCTGGCGTTCACTGCGCACGACGGCGACCTCAAAGCGGGCAACGGAATCTCCGGCTCCACCACGCCCACGACCTGCGCCGACGCCTTGTACCTCCAGGGCCTTGCCTATCTCAACTCGCTGAGGGCGCCGGCCATGTTCACACCCGGCGACAACGATTGGACAGACTGCGACCGCGCCAAGAACGGCGGCTTCAATTCGCTCGAGCGCCTCGACCACGAGCGTGCGGTGTTCTTCAGCGATTCGTTCTCGCTCGGGCAACATCGGATCCATCAGGAAGTGCAGCAGACTCCGCTGTGCCTCGGCGTTAGCGGTCCTGTGCCGTGCGTCGAGAATCGCCGCTGGACGCTCGGCGGCGTAACCTACGCAACGATCAACATCCAGGGCTCGTGCAACAACCTCTGTGACACCGCTCCTGACCCGGCGGAGTTCGCTGCGCGCAACGCGGCCGACATCGCATGGTTGCAGGAGACCTTTGCCAAGGCCAAGGAACGCAAGTCCGCTGCGGTTATGTTGATTACGCAAGCCGATCCAGGCTTCGACGGCACAGACGCCACGCGCGGCCCGGTGCGCGACCCGAAAACACTCGTCGAGACGGACAAACTTCCGGCCAGCGACCCCGCTGCCCCCGGTCCTGCTCCTGACGGCTTCCACGATTTCCTGGTTGTGCTGCGCCAGGAAGTGATCGCGTTTGAGAAGCCCGTGGCTTACGTGCACGGCGACTCGCACTACTTCCGGGTCGACAAGCCGTTCCTCGATGCGAAGGGCCGGCGGCTTGAGAACTTCACGCGCGTCGAGACCTTCGGCGACAACGTGTTTAGTGCGGACCTCTCCAGCGATGACAACAACGTGCACTGGGTGAAAGTGTTCGTGGATTCGCGCAGCCGCGAGGTTTTCTCGTACCAGGCGCAGATGGTTCCGGGGAACCGAGTAGCTGTCGCCGCGCCCTAGACCTCGAGGCGAGCCTCCGAATCCGCGATTGACTTCCGCCGAGCTACCCTATCAATTCGCCGCTCTTAAAGTTTTTGGGCGACGAGGAGGCCGTAAATGAAATTGCCGGAAGCGAAACCGGCTCTCATGGCCCGGAAGGCTCTGAGATGATCGACAAACGCAGGGCCCATTTTTGCGGCGAGCCCCCAAAACGATTTTCTTTTGATGATGTCCAGGCAAAGATCCCAGGTCTTGGCGCAATTTTTGTTCAGGACCTGGCTTTGCATGATTTGCAAACGGTTTGACGCAAGCACCGTCTCGTACTCCTGCATGGTCTGCAATTCGCTTACTTCAGGAGGGAGTCGAGGATTTTCTCGACCTCGCTGTGGAGATTGGGGGGGAGCGCCGTAGAGGATGCGGAGGTCTTGCCGGAGCGGTCGAAGGGGAAGAGGGGAATGACTCAATGGGAAGTCACGCCCCTAACCAAGCTCAGAAAGAAAGTTAGATTGCCAAAACTGTGGCCGACGATGCCCGGCCATGTGCTTCTTGTGCGTTGTGCAACAAAGGAGAGCGCCACGCCTGTGATTGCCATGCGAATGGTGTCCGAGAGAGTGGGTTGCATGAACAGATGGAACACTGACCAAGCAATGCCATGAACAATCCATGCGACCTTCCGAACGCCAGTTCTTGGCGTGGCAGGACATAGCCGCGCCACCAAAGCTCTTCCCCGCCGATATTGCAGACGAGGATTAGAACTGCATAGTAGATGAGAATCCACCAGGCTCCCTGCAAGGGAATACCCATGAAATCCCCAGGGCCGAAGTGGCTGAACAACTCGTGGTGGAACGCGGAAGGATCGAAGAATCTGATGGACTCCAGAGCAGGTTGAAAGAGGCTGGCATAGCGCTTGACGATCATGGCTATCAAAATCGCGCCGAACATCCATTTTTGACCCGTCTTTTCTTTCCACAGTGCGAGCCACGATGCCGTGACGGCGAGGAGGTCCGCCCCATTGCCTCCGTACATAAAGCCAGAGAGGGCTGCTGCCCAGAGCCATGCCGTTGCACTTGGAGCAGAAAGCCGCAAACGTTGCTTAATACCCTTCCAAGAGATAGAGCGCTGATCAACGGCCGCGCCAATAAGGGCGGCCGCGAACATGCACGTAAGCGGCAGAATCAGCAACAAGTGGAAAATGCGCCACCAAGAAGTTCCCCTTTGCCGGAGATTCGGGCCCAGCCAATGAAACAAGAACGCGAAGGCCAAGGCCGGTACACCGAATAGAAGTGCCGTGGCAATCCAGTTCGCAGGTCTAATTGCAGGTGCTTTTTGCACGTCGTGAGTGTATCTGACCTCTTCAAGACATAAGGACTGAAAAAAGGGGTACTCGGGAACTATCCAACCGAGCGGAGCGATATGGGACCGTAAGTTTCTACGGCAAACGAACTGTTTCTTCTACCAGCGCCGCCGAGAATACTCGATCAAAGGCACGCGCAGGCCATTAAACTCCAATGTGAAGGCCACATTCTTGGGGCTATAATTGCGCGCGCGGATGGCCCTAACCTCAGGAACGAAACTCGGACCGTATGAGATCGTCGCGCCGCTAGGCGCTGGCGGCATGGGGGAGGTGTATCGCGCCCGCGACACCAAGCTTGGGCGCGAGGTCGCGCTGAAGCTCCTGCCGCCGCTGTTCACGGCGGACGCCGATCGCGTAGAGCGCTTCAAACGCGAAGCACGACTGCTCGCATCGCTCAATCATCCGCACATCGGGGCAATCTACGGTTTCGAAGACGCCGGGAACGTGCCGGCCCTGGTGCTCGAGTTGGTCGAGGGCGACACGTTGTACGATCACGTGCGCCGGGGCCCGTTGCCACTCTCGGAGGCATTGGCCGTCGCGCAACAGATCGCCGACGCGCTCGACGCCGCCCACAGGGCCGCGATCATCCATCGCGATCTCAAACCCTCCAACATCAAGATCACGCCCGATGGGATGGTCAAGGTGCTCGACTTCGGTCTCGCAAAAGCCTTCGCGGCCGAAGAGTCCGGCCAGGATCTGTCGAAGTCCGCGACCATGACGGCGAGCGCAACGATCGTGGGTGCGGTTCTCGGCACGGCCGCGTACATGAGCCCGGAGCAGGCGCGAGGTCAGCCGGTCGATAAACGCACCGACATCTGGGCTTTCGGGTGCGTGCTCTTCGACATGTTAACGGGCTTTTCAGCGTTCGGACGGGAAACCGTCACGGACACCATCGTCGCCGTTGTCGGGGCCGAACCAGACTGGAAGTCGCTGCCGGCCGATACGCCTGTTAGCATCCGGCGTTTGCTGGTTCGTTGTCTCCAGAAAGATGCCAGGCGGCGGCTTCACGATATCGCAGATGCGCGGATCGAGATCGAAGACGCGATGGCCACGCCTGCCGAATCGGCCCCAGGGCCGACGCCGCGACGGTGGTCCCGCCTGGCACTCTCGGCGCTGTCGCTCGGGATTGTGACAGCTCTCGTCTTGCTCTGGGTGGCGCGCGACAGGTTCGGAAGGCCGGCGGCGAAGGCGTCGCCGGACACTCGAGTCACACGTCTCACGGACCTTCCCGGCCTCGAGGAGTCTCCGGCGATTTCACCAGACGGCAGGTCGGTGGCGTTCACCGCCGGGTTGGGCGGCAAACGACAGGTCTTCGTGCGGCTCATTGCCGGCGGCGCGCCGCTGCAAATCACGCGCGATACAGTGGATCACGAGTGCCCTCGCTGGTCGCCCGATTCGAGCTCGATCCTGTATTTTTCTCCGGCGGTATCAGGAACCGTCCAGGGGAGTATCTGGGAGATCCCGGCGCTTGGAGGGGTGGCACGCCGGGTCGTCACCAGCGTGGGATGCGCCGACGTCAGCCAGACGGACGGGCGGCTTGCGCTTTTCCGGCTGGCCAAGGAGGGCATCCAGTTGGTGACCGCGCCAACCGATGGTTCCAGGTTCGACATGGTCGCCGAGTTCGCGGCCTCCACATACTACTTGTATCCCCGCTGGTCGCCGGACGGCAAATGGATTGCCTTTCAGCGGGGCGACAGCATCAGGTTCGACATTTTCGTGGCGCCCGCAACTGGAGGAGAACCGCGCAAGTTAACGCGTGACAACAACATGATGGGTGGTTTTGCATGGCTGCCGGATAGCACGGGCATCGTTTACAGCTCAAGCCGCGGCGGCACGATCCCCTATTTGCCAACATTAGGCCTGTGGCAGGTAACACTGCGTGATGGAAGCGTCCGGCGGATCACATCGGGCGAGGCGTCGTACATGAATCCGGACATCTCCAAGAGTGGCGCAATAGTGGTCAGCCGAATGAAGCTGGAGACCGACATCTGGAAGTTCCCGGTTGAAGGTCTGCCCACCGAGAACGTGCGCCGCGCCGTTCGTGTGACGCGGCAGACCGGGCAGGTCCTCACCCCCACACCCAGCCCGGATGACAGAGAGGTAGCGTTTCTATCGGACAGCGGCGGTCACGCAAACGTGTGGGTGGTGAACACCGAGAGTGGTGCGCTGCGCCAGGTTACTGAGGAGCACGATCCGAACGTGGCTATGGGCGTCCCGTTATGGTCGCCTGATGGCCACACCATCACTTTCGTCTCCTCGCGCGGCAACCAGGGGTTGACGTTTGGAGTGTGGCTGGTGGATTCGGATGGCAGCAACCTGCGCAATGCCGCGAATCCAGGTCTCGGCCCTGCCTGGTCGCCGGACGGCCGCTGGGTGTATTACTCGACGTGGAGCGGCCCCGGAGCCAAGAATGTCGTCCTGAAAAAAGTGCCGGTTGATGGAGGGCCGGCCGTCACGGTGAGGACTGAACAGTTGCGCAGCGTGATCGGGTTGCATGGCACCAGTCTGTACTATCTCTTCGAGCGGCCGCTCGTCGACGGCACGCCGGAATTCGAAATCCGGGCCGCCACTCCCGAAGACGCGCCGTTTCACGTGCTCGCGCGCATTCCATCCTCGCGGGTGCCGATCTGGCAGATCGTCAGTCCCGCGCTGTCGCCCGACGGGAAATGGCTGGCGCAAGCACTGACTGACGGGCTTACCACCAACATCTGGGCGCTCTCGACAGCGACCGGCGAGTGGCGTCAGATTACCGATTTCGGGGAACGCGCGACGTTCATCGCTCGCCACGTGTCCTGGTCGTCGGACGGGCGCTCGATCCTGGCCGCTGTCGCCGAGGGCGATTCCGACATCGTTCTGCTGGAAGGACTGACGAATGCCGGGCGCGAGTGAGCGAACAGGAATTGGGTCCAGCAGCGCTGAGTAAGCGGTTCATATTTGCGAGATGCGCTGGAGAACGGCGGCGGGGTGGCCTTTGGCTTTGACGAGGGGCCAGACTTCTTCGATTTTGCCGGTTTTGCCAATGAGGAAGGAGCTGCGGACGATGCCCATGAAGGTGCGGCCCGTGAATTGTTTTTTCTGCCACGCGCCGAATTTTGCGATGGTCTTGTGAGTGGGATCGGAGAGCAGTGGAAAATTGAGATCGTACTTGGCCTTGAACGCGGCCTGGGCTTTGACGGGGTCGGCGCTCATGCCGAGGATGGCCACGCTGAGTTTGTCGAATTGCTTCTTTGCGTCACGAAACTCGGACGCCTCGATGGTTCAACCGGAAGTGTTGGCTTTGGGGTAGAAGAAGAGGAGGACGCGGTGGCCCTTGAAATCAGCCAAGGAGACAAGCGTGTCGTCATCGGATTTGAGTCGGAAGTTGGGGGCTTGGGCGCCGGGTTTTAGCATGAAGTTTCCTTCGCGTTAGGTATTGGAAGCTTATCAAAATTGAGAGCGGACGGCCTAGGAAGGCCGTCGCTATGAGAGGGCCGCAAGGATGCCGGGGTAAAAGTGGATTGCTTGGGGCGGTGGGGGACGTAGCTCTGGAGCGCGATTGAGCGGCGCACTTACGGAGTCGTCCTCGGCGCCAATCGGGAGATTGGCGTTCCCGGGGCAAGCGGGGACGCGCTTCGGCTTGGTTGAGCGGCCCGAGTCGTTGTGGCAATCGTAAAAGCGGCAGCTGGGCTACCGCACTCCAAAAATCAGGAAAGCAACTTGCGCAGGATGTCGTTGACGGCCTGGGGGTTGGCCTGGCCGCGCGTGGCTTTCATGACTTGGCCTACGAAAAACTTGAAGACGCCTTCGTTGCCGGATTTGAACTTGGCGACGTTGATGGGATTTTTGGCGATGACTTCGCGCGCGGCCTGCTCAATGACGCTAGTATCGCTAATGGCCGAAAGCCCCTCGGCCTCTATAATGTCTTTGGGGCTCTTGCCAGTCTCAACCATACCCGAGAAGACCTTTTTTGCCATCGCTGCAGTGAGCTGTCCGTTCTGAATCCCGAGAAGCAATATAGCGAGTGCCCACGGAAGGGGTTTAAACTCTTGACCTTCTGTCTTCGCTGCATCCTCACCTCTCAGCCGCAACACCTCGGTCTGGATCCAATTGGCGGCTAGCTTCGGCGGGCCGCCGTCCTTCACAACAGCTTCGAAATAATCGGCGAGAGCTTGCGTGCTGGTGAGCACTTCGGCGTCGTAAGGCGTGATGCCGTAGGCGCTGACGAAGCGGGCGCGCTTAGCTTCGGGGAGTTCGGGGAGTGTGCGGCGGACTTCTTCGCGCCAGGCGGAGCTGATGTGCACGGGCAGCAGATCCGGCTCGGGGAAATAGCGGTAGTCGTGGGCCTTTTCTTTCGAACGCATGGAGACGGTGTGGCCTTCGGCTTGATTCCAGAGGCGGGTTTCCTGCGCGATGCGGCCGCCGGATTCGAGGACGGCGATGTGGCGCTCGATTTCGTATTCGAGGGCTTTTTGGAGATAGCGGAAGGAGTTGAGATTTTTTACTTCGACCTTGGTGCCGAATTCTTTCGCGCCGCGCAGGCGGACGCTGACGTTGGCGTCACAGCGGAGCGAGCCTTCCTCCATGTTGACGTCGCTGACGCCGGTGTAGAGCAGGATTTGCCGGAGCGTGGTGAGGTAGGCGTAGGCCTCTTCGGGCGTGCGCATGTCCGGCTCGGAGACGATTTCGCTGAGCGGGGTGCCGCAGCGGTTGTAGTCAATGTAGGCCTTGGTGGCGGATTGCGAGAAGCCTTCGTGGAGATTCTTGGCGGCGTCTTCCTCGAGATGGAGGCGAGTGATGCCGATGCGCTTTCTTGCGCCTGCCTGCGCAGGCAGACCGACGACCTCGATCTCGAGATGGCCATTCGTTGCGAGGGGCAATTCGTACTGGGAGATTTGGTAGCCCTTAGGCAGGTCGGGATAGAAATAATTTTTGCGGGCGAAGCGCGAGTGATCATGGACGGTGCAGTTCAGGGCAAGCGAGGCGCGCATGCCCATTTCGACGGCGCGCTTGTTGAGGACGGGGAGAGTTCCGGGGAGGCCGAGACACACAGGGCAGACGTTGGTGTTGGGTGGATCGCCGAAGCGCGTGGAGCAGCCGCAGAAGATTTTTGTGCGGGTGAGGAGCTGAACGTGGACTTCGAGCCCGATGACGGGCTCGTATTTGGCGAGCACATCGGGCGCGAGGGAGGCTGCCTCTGGAGTGGATTTCGGCATAGGAGAACGAAGATTATAGCACCAGCTCCTATGCGGCGAAGGCACGGGCGCCGGTGCCAGACACTCACCTCGCCGACAAGAGTCGGGGTAGACGCCAGGCGGCCGCTACAAGAGAGAAAAGAACGGGTCTGAAGACCCGCCACTACAGGGCCGGGCTAAGGCTCGGCCTCAGCATTGAGAAGCGCGGCCCGCCTCAGAAGGCGGGCCTTACATGGAGAGGAATGGCGGCATGAAGCCGCCGCTACAAGGCAGATGGAGACATGGCTCCAGAAGTGGATCCAGCATTAATTTTGTTGGGCGGGCTGGCGCAGCGCGGGGAAGAGCCGTTCGGCGAGGGCGTAGCCGCCGAAGAGGAGCGTGGAATAGAAGGCGTCGCCGGCGAGGGTGTTCCAGAAAAACGGGATGCCGGCGATGTAGCAGGCGAGGAAGCCGGAGGCGGTGGGCGGGAAGCCGCTGAGGAATTGCCAGACGGCAAAATTGGTGACGAGGAAGAACTGGATGGCGCCAAGGAGCGTGGCGAGGCTGATGCGCGCGATGGTGCGGCGATCGCGGAGCCAGAGTCCGATGACGACGTTGACGAGGAAGCTGGCGTAGACGATGAACATCAGTTTGTGGAAACCGACGAAAAGGTCGCCGGCGAAGAGAGCAAGCAGCGGGAACAGGAACGCGAGACGGCGATCGCGGAGCAGGGCGCCCGCGAAGAGCGCCATCGCGCCAACGGGAGCGAAGTTCCAAGGATGCGGAGCGATGCGCAAGGCCGCGGCGAGAACAATCAGGACGAGAGCGAGCAGGGTGCGGTAGAGCAGAGTTTCTTTTTGTGACATTTGGGCTTTCATTTTGTTGCTTCCTCCAGTTGGGGCAATAGATCACAAAAGATAAAGCCATCACGGTTCACGACTTCACCCGTTCGAATGGGAATGGGAGATCGAAAAATCGGGCCGCCGAAGACGAAGGTGTGGAATTCGCCGTTTTCGCCGCAGGGGTCGGCGTGCGGCGGGAGATCGTGGAAGAAGGATTCGTTCAGTTCGCGGCCAGCGAAGCTGGGATCGAGAACTTTCGAATCGACGCAAGCGGCGATGGCGCGGAAATGATGCTCGTGGAAATAGCGAATCAGTTCGCGCGTGTCGCGTTTCCAGATGGGGAAAAGGGCGGTCATGCCGATGCGGGCAAGATTTTTTTCGCGGTAAGCGCGGAGGTCTTCGAGGAAGATGTCGCCGAAGGCGACTTTTCGGACGCCTTGGTCGTAGAAGAGGCGGAGCGCTTGTTCCATGCGGGCTTCGTAGATGGGATTGACGCATTGCGGAGGGATGGAGACTTCGTGCAACGGCAAGCGGAGAGACTCCGCCTGCCGCTGGAGAAGTTCGCGGCGAACGCCATGCATGGCGATGCGGTCGTAGCCTTCGGTGACGGTGGTGAGAAGGGCGACGATGTGGAATTGCTTCTGCTGGAGCAGCGTGTGCAGTGCCATGGCGCTGTCTTTGCCGCCGCTCCAGCAGAAGAGGATGGGTTCCGACGTCGTCAAGAGAATCTCCAAGTGGTATGGCACTTACCTGGAAGGGCGCGCCGGTGCTGCACCCCTTCGAAGAAAGAGCTTAGTTCCTACCGCTGAAGCGGTAGTTCATGCCAAGGCGCACATCGCGGCCGAGTGCGGGATAGCCGAGGGCGTCCTGATATAACTTGTCGAGAAGGTTGGTGGCCCGGACATAGATCGAGACGCCGCGTCCGAGGTTGTAGCTGGTGGCCAGATCGAAACGGGAGTAGCCCGGATTTCGGGTGAGATTGAGTCCGACAAAAAGAAAGTCACTGTCGGTGCGCACGCCGGTGAAATAGCCGGCAAGATTCACATTGAGGCGCCGAAACGCAACGTTCAACGTGAGAGATCCGGAATTCGGAGGCCGGCGGATGAGACGATTGCCCGCAATCAGCGCGGGATCAAACGCGCTTGGAGAAACCAGGACGCGACTGTCGTCATGAGTATAGTTGGCGGCGACGGAAAGCCAGCGCAGGGGGCGGGCAATCGCGGTCAGGTTGAGTCCTCGCGCTCGAGCAAGATCCGTGTTGAAGAAGGTGCCGAAGAAGCCGCAGCTGCTTCCGGGCGGCGGGGCAGTGGATTCGAAACTGACTATGTCATAAAAACGATTTGAAAAATAATCGGCCGAAAAGATCATGCGATCCGAGGCCAGCTTCTGCTCCAGGCCGACACTCCATGTTTTGCTTCGCTCCGGCCGCAATGACGGGTTGCCAGGAAAGCAGGCGCTGCTTCCAAACGTTTGATCGAATCGCGGCTCTTTGATTCCTTGTCCGTAAAAGGCGCGAAGACGCGTATCCCCTAAGAAATTCTTGCCCTGCCTCAAAGCCAACGAAGTTCCTGCACGAGGCACAACGCGCGTGCCGAAATTGGCATTGGCCTCCGCGCGCAGACCGAAATTGAGCGATACGCGGGGATGAGGAAGGTAGCGAAAATCGAGGAAACCGCCCTGGTTATTGCGCCGCGAGTGGTTGAGGTTGAGGGCGCTGACGTAACCGTTTTCGACCTCGTACTGATAACCCGCCGTCGCGCCAAACCTCGGAAGCAGGTAACTCGACTGCGCGTGGAAACTGCTGCGATTGTATTGATTAGTTCCGACGAAGGGGAAATCGCAGGTAATCGCGGGGACCGCGGTGGGTGAGCGGGGCGCGCAAAAAGGATCGTTCGCGTCGAAGAAATCGGCAAGCGCATTAGAGTTGAACTCATGATTGTAGGATTCGCCGCCGCTGATTTCGTGGTGCCAGTGCGTGCTGGTCGTGAAGTTCCAGCGGGCACTGGAGCTGAAGAAGTGCAGTACGTTGCGCTGATCCAGGTTGGGAGGCAGGAGCAGTGTCTGGCCGGGGATGCCGGCATCGCTGTCGTTATTGCGCAGCGTCAGGCGAACCTGATTCGAATCGCTGAAGCTGTAGCCGAAATTGCCGGAGAGCGTGCG
>Ga0137390_10003626_pt1 | contig 12638 bp, 13 predicted proteins | sample 15con2h24AmetaG_FD_104937 | JGI IMG/M metagenome (GOLD analysis project Ga0137390, IMG submission 104937) | Vadose zone soil microbial communities from Angelo Coast Range Reserve, California, USA - 15con2h2.4A metaG | ecosystem: Environmental > Terrestrial > Soil > Vadose zone > Saprolite... | reverse complement strand
GCTGCGTAGGGCGCAACATCGGGACCACCTACGGCCTCGCCCAGGTAGGCTCGCCAGCCCTTTCGATTGTCTTCCCGACTCCACATCGGTGGATTGGCAAACACCTGGCTGGATGTGGTCGCATCCCGATCGTCGATCATCGGGTAAATGAGCAATTGGAACGCGACTGGCACCTCGCCACGATCGCGAGCCAGCAGGGTCAGGCCAGCGGCGAGACCCCCGCCAGCGCTCATGCCACCGACCGCGATCCGCGCGGGATCAACTCCCAGTTCAGTGGCATGCGCAGCCATCCAGGTAAGCGCGGCGTAGCAATCATCCAGGGGAGCCGGGTAGGGGTGCTCTGGTGCCAGTCGGTACTCCACTGACACGATCACGCAACCGACTTCCTCGACCAGATGCTGCGCCATGAGATCGTCCTGCAAGAGCGTGCCAACAACCATCCCTCCGCCATGCATCCACACGAGGCCGGGTAAGACACCAGCGCTCTTGACAGGCCGATAGATGCGCATCGCCACTGCCAGTGCGCCTATGGGTCCGGGAATCGTTCGGTCTTCTTGCACTACCGCCGCAGAGAAGACTGGCATGTTGACCAGCATCTTTTTTATCCGCGCACAAGTCGCTGGCAAGTCGTTCCAATCAGTCAGTGGTTGGTTGAGAAAAGGCTGGATGGCCACCATCAACTCGGGATCGTAATACGGTACATTGTTCATGCATGCTCCTTCTTACTCATCTCTAGCTCCAATCGTTTGCTCTCTGTTGGTCTGCAACAGAGAGGACTCTTCCATCATGTCGCGAAAAACAGAGCCACGCCATCGTCGATACGTGGCATCTCCTGTGTGCTTCTAGAGCCTGGTTCCAGCCATTTCCGCCAGCAACTGGTTGCGGTACGGCAACAGTTTTCCCGGACTATTCCATCCCAAGACGGCCACAAGCTGTTCTCCTGCATGGTATGTAGCAATAAAGCGATCCTGGCGGATATCCCCTTCGACGATCCGCAGTTCTGCCCCACGTGGAGCCACGCCGTACATCTGGATCTTCACGTCAAACTGGTCGCTCCAGAAGAAGGGCACGGGCGCAAAAGGCATCCTTTCGTTGAGGATGTTTCTGGCCACCGCCTGTCCCTGCTCGGTGGCATTCATGCGATGTTCCAGGCGCAGATGGCGTTCCAACTGCGGATGGTACCAATTAGCCACATCTCCCGCTGCGTAGATGTCCGGTGCGGCTTCACAGAACGCATCACAGAGAATCCCATTCTGGAGAGTCAGGCCACTGCCTTCTAACCAGCCCACGGCTGGCTGGGCACCAATGGCGACCAGGACCGTATCTGCTGGGATGATGGAACCATCCTCCAGTTCCACCCCCGTGACCGTTCCCCCGCTGCCTCTCAGACGGTTCACGCCGATCCCATTGTGCAGGCGAACCCCGTGCGCTGCATGCAGTTCCATCACCCGCTCCCCGATCGCTCGACCCAGCGGCCCTTCCAGACACACGGGCAACGGCTCGATCACGTCCACCTCCACCCCCACCTGTCGCGCGGTCGCGGCGACCTCTAAGCCCAGGAAGCCGCCGCCCACAATGACCAGATGGCTCCCAGCAACCAATGCACGCTGCAAGGCGAGCGCATCAGCAAGCGTCCGCAGGACATGGGCTCCCTGGAGATCGTGACCAGAGGAGAGGTGACGAGGTGAGGCTCCGGTCGCGATGACCGCCGCATCAAAGAGCAGGTGCCTGCCATCGGAGAGTTCGACGCTGCGATCTCCGGCCTGCAAACTCGTCGCATGCACGCCGTGATACCAGTAGAGCGCCAACTTGTCCAGGGCCACAGGCGTGCGCAACAGGGCTTTCTCTGGTGGCCAGAGACCTGCCAGCACCTGCTTGGAGAAGGGCGGTCGGTCATATGGGAGTCCTTCTTCCGCGTGGACCAGCGCGAGCTCTCCCTGGAAGCCCAGCCGCCGCAACGTCTCCGCCGTGCTCAGACCCGCAGCGCCAGCACCAATGATCAGGATCGTGTTCAGGTTGTTCATACTGTTCTCCTCCGCTTTCTCACCCCCTCATGTTGCCTTCGAAGCCAGGGGGGGTGACATGCGCTTCTGCTGCTTAATCGCGGAATCCTGCCCCACCATTGACGTGATAGACCTGGCCGTTGATCCAGGCCCCATCATCCGAAAGCAGAAAGGCCACCATCCCTGCGAGGTCGGAGGGCCGACCAGACCGCGAACTGCGCAAGTTTGCGAGCACGCGTGCTTTGAATTCTTCCGGCATGGTCCCAAGGCTTGCCTCGCTCAGGACTGTTCCCGGTGCAACCGCATTGCAGCGAATATTTTCTTTGCCCCAACGCGACGCAATGTGACGCGTCAGCGCATTGATCCCCGCTTTTGAGCAGGCATATGCCACGCGTTCCGGTGCTCCAGCAACAGAGGCAAAAGAGGTGGTATTGACAATCGCCCCTCCTCCGCGCTCCAGCAGCAGCGGGAGAATGGCGCGACAGGTGTAGGCATAGCCATACAGGTTGGTGTGGAACGTCCGGTCCCAGACCTCGACATCCATGCCCAACAGATCGTTGTCGCGACCAACGGTCCGTGGAGAGAGATCCGCCCCGTTATTGTGTAAGAGATCCACTCCGCCGAAGGTCTCGACGGCCGTGGCGATCAGACGCTGACAGGACGCTTCATCCGTCAGATCAAACTGTGCCGCCACGACCTCACCGCCTGCGGCCATGATCCGTGCGGCAGTCGCCTCGGCCCTCTCACGGTTGAGATCCCCGACCACGACCTTCGCTCCCTCTGCGGCCAGGCGCTCGGCACTGGCAGCACCAATCCCAGTTGCACCACCTGCAACGATGGCCACTTTGCCTGCTAAACCTTGCATAGTTTCTCCTCTTTTCCTGGTAAACTGACAACAACATACTGGCATCCAGTCAGCAGGACGCCAGGGTACACCTTTTTCGCTCGAAAGCTCTGATTTTCTTCGTTCTCATGATGAAATGGGTCTTCTGCTGACCGGGAGATCAGTTTTCACCTGATCCTGTGCTGCGTGGCAGAGGGAGGGCCAATACTCTCAACCATCTTCTTGCCCCTTGCTCTGCGCCGCAGCGGGGTTCAACGAGGCGTCGAGAAACGCCAGGAAGGTATCGATCTCCTCGCGGTAATGCGTGAGCACTTCCTCTTCCGTCTGCCGTTCCTGCGGAGGGAAGAGCAAGGAGCCATAGAACGCGCCGAGATAATGAGCTATGTTCTCAAGCGGAATATCGCTGCGAACTTCGCCCCGACGTGAACCATACTGGAGAATCGCCAACAGCATCTCAAAAAAACCGGTCCTGGCTTCCTTCGTGCTGCTGGACTCGTAATTGAAGAGCTCCTCCCGCAATGCTCGGTAGAGATCAGGAAGCGTCAGAACATGCTCATGAATACTCATGAAGAACTGTCGCAGTGCTTGCACTGTCGTTGGTTGCGTCTCCAGATAGGATCGCATGTCTGGCTGGACGCGTTGCTGGTACAACGTATGTGCGAAGGGCAGCAATAACGCCTGCTTCGTCGGAAAATAGTTGAAGATCGTCTTGCGGCTCACTTCGGCCTGTTCAGCAATCATCTCCATCGTCGTCTGAGCATAGCCAACCGTGCGAAACAGCTCTTGAGCTGTCTCGACGATCCGCTGAAAGGTCCGTTGCTTATTGCGCTCGCGTAAAGGCAGACTGCCTGTTTTACTCATCCTCTTTCTTCTCCTTTTTTTACGCTACATGCTTTTCCTGACTGATGAGCAAAGAAGAGCAGTACCAGCAGCATGACGTGATACCTGCTCACTTACTCCGTCGTGCCGGTTCTCTGCTCTCTTACGTAACAAGACCGCACGTTCTCATTTCATCTGGTGTGATCTGATCCAACCGATTATTCATACCTCTCTTTCTGTCAAAGAGCTTCTCTTGCGAAAGAAAGACCAAACAGGAATCCTTCCCTCGTGGGTATGCACCACCAGGGAAAGCGACGCAAAAGAACAAGAGAGAAAGGAAACCACACCATGCGTGTGATCGTTTCGACCGACAAATGTATTGCCAGTGGTGCCTGTCTCCTGGCGTGCCCCCAGGTCTTTGGGCAACGCGACGAGGACGGGGTGGTTCGCATTGTGAACGAGCACCCTTCCCTTGATCTGCTCAATCGGGTCAGACAGGCGGTCGAGTTGTGTCCGGCGCTCGTTTTCCGCATCGAAGACGCGGAGCAGACCGCCAAACTGACCATTGTGGAAGAAACCTGTGCTAGCTAGAGGCTGGCATCAGGCAAGATGGTCTTGCCACTTTACAAAGCAAGATCCTGTTTTCTCTCCCACGGACAGAGAAAACGATGAGCGCAATGAAAGGAACATCTCTTCATGACGAACGAACAGACCACGAACGACGCGCAACCAGCGCCACAAGAGGAGCTTCCCCACTATCCCTTCCCGTTTGCCGACCATAGCCTGGAATGTCCCGCCGAGTACGAACGTTTGCGGCAAGAGTGTCCGGTGGCACGAGTGCAAATGCCTTATGGAGGCAATGCTCTCCTGTTGACGCGACATGCCGATGTCGCCAAGGCCTATACCGATCCACAGATTGGCATGGTCCAGGCTTCCGATGGCGATATTCCTCGCCGTGAAGCTGGAGCAGTAGTCGGAAGCGGAACTGACCAGGCATCTCTGTTTAGTGTGTCCAATGCCCGGCATAACCAGATTCGCCGCTTAGTGACCCAGGCCTTCACCGTCAAGTCTGCGAACGACCTGGCCCCGCGTGTGGTGGAAGTGACCAACGAACTGGTGGATGCCATGGAGCGCTCGGGACCTCCGGCAGACCTTTTTGAAGACTACGCGATCCAGACACCCATGACGGTCATCTGTGAAATGCTCGGCATTCCACAGGAACATGAACACCAGTTCCGCCAGTGGGCGAGGGAGATGTTCAAGACGACGACCCCGCCAAAGGAAAGGCAAGCACAGATGAGGCAGATGGTTGCGTATCTGCTGCCCTTGATCGAGCAAGAGCGCAAGCAGCCAGGCGACAATGTGCTTGGCCTGCTGGTGAAAGCGCTTGAAAAGGGCGAGGAGGTCATTACCCAGGAGGAGGTGCTGACTTTTGCCAGGGCAATGATCGTGGCCGGCTTCGAGACGGTGAGCACGACGTTTACCAACTCCGCCTTCATTTTATTGCAGCGTCCCGATCTGTTAGCGCAGTTGCAAGAGCGCTTGGATGACCCTGAGCGCATGGCGATGGCCGTTGAGGAGATCTTGCGCATCACCCCGCTTGGGAATGGTGGGCGACCGCGGATTGCGCGTGGGGACGTTCTGTTGAGCAGCACCACGGTCCATCCCGGTGAAGTGCTGATGTTGGATTTCAACTCCGCCAACCGTGACGAGGCGGTCTTTTCTCAGCCGAACGACGTGAACTTTGACCGCGAAGTCAACCCGATGATCACCTTTGCACGAGGGATTCATTCTTGCCTTGGTCAACAGGTCGCACGCATGGAGTTGCGCGTCCTGTGGACGACGCTGCTCACACGCTTTCCGAAGGTCCGCCTGGCAGTTCCCCCGCAAGAGGTGCCCTGGCGCTCGGAAGACAGTGCGACTATTGGACCGGCGCATCTGCCAGTGATCTGGGAGTAGCCTCATCCCTTTCCAGGAGAAGGGAGGACGAGGAGTGAGCCGGGAGAGCGCTCCGGCCCTTGAGTAGGAACAAGTCGGTTCCTACTCAAGGGCCGCTCCCTACACAACAGACCATCTTGAGAGCAATGGCTCGGCTTAAATCGATGACCTATTGGGAGAAGAAAGTCACCTTGAGTGCCGAAAGCGCAATAGGTATCGTTCCTCTTTCTGTCTTCCATAAGTTTCTCCTTATGAGTAGTGTACCCAGTGTCTGTTGTCCTGACAAGATTTGGCGGGTTTTTTAGTCCAATGGATAGGTCAGGTCTATGTCAAGCATCCCGTGGCGAGGTTTCGCCTCAGCGCCTTCCAGTCGGGTCTGTTTACCCTAACTAGCACCATTGGCTACGAAGGAGGCACATTTCTTCTGTCTTTTGCCAGTCCTTCTTATTGTTCAGTTATACACTCCCGTTGCGCATCCCATGGGTGGCCTTTGACCGTGTTTCCTCACGCGGCGCACCTGCCGTCTCTGTGACCATCCAGCTCACCTTGCGTCTGACACCTCTCGCACGGTGACGACGCTCAGCGGACACCATCGCTCCCAGAATCCACCGCGTGACACTCTGGGCACTCCCCCCACACACACCACACAAAAATCGATCCAGCCATCCACCTTCCCGGTGCGTAAGCTCCTCTGCTGGTACTCCATCGAGTTTCAAAAAATGGCAGAGTTTCGCTCCCTGGTTGCGCGAACAGCTTGATCGATCTCTTTGTGTGCAGACTACTTGAACCCTCTTACTAGCTCCTTTCCCCCAACGTAATCCCTCGGGAGCACACCGCGGCAAAGCCTTCCCCCCCGCCTCCTCTGCGCACCGTCACGCGGAGAGGCTGTGTGAAAAGTGGCTTCCTTTGGCCTATAGAGCCACTTCTCCTTACTATGTTTGAACGCCAATGAGCGTTTTTCACACAGCCTCTGAGCTTGACTTTGTACATTTCCTTACAGGAAGTAGTGAGTGCTCTTTGGGAGCGGAAGCTCAGCTTGGCTTTGTAGAATGTGGGGAAGAATGGGAGGCAGAGAGCCATCTCTGAGATAAGATAGAAGCTGATCAAAGTCCGATCCTATCTCAGGAGAAAGTCTATGCCCCTTCCCGCTCCCATTATGGAAGTTTTGACGATCTTTCGACCATTGTTTACTGCCCCGACATGGAGGAAACTGATGTTGTTGTTAACCGGAACGCTGCTCGCTCAAGGCCGTCGCACCGTCGCGGTAGCCCTGCGTCATACTGGTAATGGTATGGCAGGCAACTGGAGTAGCTTCCATCAGGTACTCAACCGAGCACGGTGGTCTCCTCTGGCCGTGAGTCGCCAACTCCTCCTTCTTATTGTTGAGACGTTTGTGCCAGCCGGAACGTGTGTGGATCTGGTCATTGACGAAACCTTGGAGCGGCGGTGGGGAGCCACCATCAGCAAGCGTGGACACTACCGCGATAGTGCTCTCTCCAGCCGAAAACAGTCGGTGAGCAGTCCAGGCCTGCGAGGGACGCGTGATGGCAGTGGTCGTGAGCCTGCCTTGGACGAAGCAGAGATGGGCGTTGCCTTTCTTGTGTGTGCTGGCAACGACGCGAAGCGCGTGAGTGAACGGCTGGGCAAGCCACACAAGACCGTCGGAATGTGGGCGCATCAGATGATCAGCCTCGTCCGTCGGTGGCTTCCCGACCGGCCCATCAAGCTCATGGGCGATACTGCCTACAGTGTGTTGGAACTAAGATTGCATGCACAGCATCAGCAGGTGACCCTGATCACAACTGGTCGGTTGGATGCGGTGCTCCATGAACCACCTCCCCAACGCACCCAGCACACGATTGGTCGTCCCAGAGTGGTGGGCCAGCGTCTTGCCTCGTTGGAACAGGTTTTACAGAACCCAGAAACCGTCTGGCTGCCGCTTACTCTCGAGTGGTACGGCGAAGGGATGCGGACGCTGGAGATATGTACCGGTACAGCCCTGTGGTATCGCTATGGTTCCGATCCCTTGCTCATCCGCTGGGTCCTGACTCGTGATCCATCGGGCAAACGCCCTCGCGATCCGCACTCTTTTCCACTGACTCCACCCAGCAAGCAGAGCAGATCGTCAGCGACTTCATGAAGCGCTGGAGCTTGGAGGTGACGTTTGAGGAGGGTCGTGCTCACTTGGGCATCGAGACACAACGCCAATGGTCAGACCTGGCCATTGAGCGCTCAACTCCTCTCCTGTTTGGCCTCTACAGCCTCGTGACGCTCTTTGGACAAGCGCTGTCCCCTGATGGGCAGATTCCTATCGCTCAAGCGGCCTGGTATCGTAAGCAGACCGCCACCTTCCGTGACGTACTTGCTGTTGTCAGGCGGCATCTGTGGGGTCAGGGGACTTTTCCCACATCACCCACTGATCCTGGCGTGGTTTTAGTCCCTCGCTCGACTCTTGAGCGGCTGTCTTTGGCCGTCTGCTAGCGAGTTGGAAATGGACAGACTCTATACTTCCTGTAAGGAAATGTACAAAGTCAAGCTGAGACCAGGTTGCGAACCAAAAGAGCATTCTCAATGCAGCAGGAACACTTTCAAGCGCTCACCAACGTTCCCCGACGGACTGCAACTTGCTCTGACACAGCGCAACCCCCCTCTCTTCTTCTCCGCCGCCCTCCCTCCCCTTTTCGCACCTGTTTCGCACTTTCCTGCGAAACAGGTGCGAAAGCTTCGTGAAGAACGGGGAGTGTATGCTGAGAACGGATCGTCTGCATCACTCACCATTCCTGAGGAGGACCCTATGATGGCAACCACTCTGCTCGGCTCGCAAGACGAACCCGAGCACACACGCACCAACCCTCGCGCGAGGCCGTGTCAAAGCCCCCAGCTGGAAGTCGCCCATCCCCTTCTTCACTCTGGAAGTGACCCTCTCGCGAGCATCATTGAGCGCTGGCTCTCCTGGAGCTATCCTCCCGCCTCCGCTCAAAGCACCGCGACCATCTACCGCAAACTGCTCTTGTCCCTGCGCGCCTCTCTCCAGCAACATGGTCTCGATCTCAATAGTTCCAGCCCGCAGCTCCCAGCACTCATCGAGACCTGGGCCACCGGGCGCACACCCACCAGTCGGCACCAGGGCACTGTCGCTCCCACCACCTATAACCAGCGCCTGGCCGCCGTCACCCGTTTCTATGCCTGGATCCATTCCCAACACCTCACCGGCTGGCCTCACCCCACCGAGACCCTCTCTCGCCCGGTCGTCCACAAGTATCGCGCTGCCAAACCACTCGATGTCCAGCAGGTGCGCCGCCGCCTCAACGACATCGATCGGCAGACCCCACGCGGCATGCGCGACTATGCCTTACTCCAGGTCGCCCTCAACACCGGCCGCTCTGCACGCCAATTAGCCAGTTTACAGTGGGACCATCTCGCTCTGCGTGAGGAGACCCTCACCCTCACCTTTGAGGGCGGCAGAACTGGCAAGCTCATGCATGATACCCTGGACCCTCGCCTCTCCCGCACCCTGCTCGACTACCTGCACACCATCTATGGCCTCCATCTTCACACCCTGGCTCCTGAGACCCCCATCTGGATCTCTTTCAGCGATCGCACCCAGCATCAGGCCATTGGGCCTCAAACCATTGCCGATATCTGTCTCGCTCACCTGGGCGCTTCAAAAACGCAGCAATTACGCCACACCTTTGCCCTCGTCATGCACCAGCTGGGCGCTCCCCTGGATACCATCCAAACCCGGCTCGGCCACCAGGACCGCTCCACCACCGATGTCTATCTCGCCAACCTCAAACAGGCCCACAATCCCTATGCCCAGGCCCTGGCTGACACCTTTGGTCTGCCGGCGCAGTAGCCCGCCCACCTCCCCCGGATCACCCGGCTGCGCTCGCCCCGCCCGGCCCTGCTCACCCCTGCGCTCTGTCCCCAAGACCCCTGCCCCTCTCACCCGCTTCTGCCAGGGGCACCCGCCTTTCCCCCCTCTGCCTGCCTGCCACCCCCACCCTTCCTCTTTTCTCCCCCCTTCCTCTCTCTCCTGCTCTCTCACACCACGCTGGCGCAGGCCAAGCCACACGCCAAACCGCCGGGCTGCTGGCTCTTGACGAGTGCAGTCACTGCGCACCGACACAGTGACCGCGCACTCGCGTCTCAGACGCGCATGGCCGCGCGCACAGCCACGCCTGCGCTGCCTGCGCCGCGCGCACACGAGCCGGCACGCGGGCCGGACCCGTTCGGATCAGCACGTGTGCTCACCCCCATCCAGGAGCACCTCGCGCTCGCGCTCCCCTGGCCCACGCCGTCCCGCAGGAGAGCGGCCCTCAACCGTCCTCACCCTTGCCCCCCTTTGCACGGCGCAGCAGACTCGACTCATACTGCTCCAGATCCTCCACCACAAAATAGAGACCCTGTCCCTGCCTCTTGCGTTCCGGCTGATGTGGCACTAAGACCCCCGCTTCGTCGTACACATACGCCTTGAGCTTGCCTGCCGCCACCAGCTTATGAATCCAGGTTCTGGTACATCCCAGTCGTCTGGCTGCTCCATTCGTGTTGAACACCTGTAACCCACCCATCAGCGGCCCTTTCCCTGTCATGGCACACGACAGCACCCTGTCTCCCGCCAACACTCCTCTCACCCTCCTCCCTCTCGTGTTGGTTCACCCCTTGACTCACGCGCCCGCGCAGGAGAGCCTGCCAAGGGGCGAACCAACACGAGAGGCGCACCCCCTCTGCCTTGACGGCTCTGCCCGGCACCCCAGGCAGCCAGCCTCGCCCCTCACTCCTGCTCTCAGAGGCAGCCAGAGGGGTCTCAGAGGCCCCTCTGGCTGCCTGGCGAGCATGCACGCGCCGCTCTCCGCCGCGAGAAACCCGCGAGAAACCCGCTTTGGCTCTCTTTCCAGAGAGGCACCCGGCGCCGTCTCGCCACCCTCGGCCTGGCTCTCTGCGAGCCAGGGCTTACCCCTGAGCATCCTCGCGCGCAAACAGGCCAATCCTGCGATACTTCTGATACCGCTGCGCCAGCAAGTGTTCCACGCTGCACGCTTTGAGATCCGCCAAATGCTCCCGCAGCGCGACCTGCACATGGCTGGCTGCCAGCACCCGATTACGGTGCGCTCCCCCAACCGGTTCGGCGATCAGCCCGTCGATGATCCGCGTCCCCAGCACTTCCCGCGCACTGATCCGCATCGCCTGAGCCGCATGCTGCGCCAGGCTCTGATCCCGCCACAGGATCGAGGCTGCTGCCTCGGGCGCCGCCACCGTATACACACTATGGGCCAGCATTAAGACCCGATCCGCCACACCGATGCCCAGGGCTCCACCGCTGCCTCCCTCTCCAATCACCACCGCGATGATCGGCACCGGCAAACGCGCCATCAGCGCCAGATTGCTCGCAATCGCCTCCCCCTGCCCTCGCTCCTCATCCCCCAGCCCCGGAAAGGCCCCGGGCGTGTCGATCAGGCAGATCACCGGAAACTTGAACTTGCCTGCCATCTGCATCAGCCGCGAGGCTTTGCGATACCCCTCAGGATGGGGCATCCCGAAATTGCGCGACTGCTGATCGCGCGCTCCTGAACCCTTCTGGTGCCCCACCACCACCACCGTCTCTCCCTCAAAGCTCGCCAACCCCCCGATCAGCGCCGGATCATCGCCGAAGCAGCGATCCCCATGCAGTTCCACAAAGTCGTCAAACACCAACTGTAGATAGTCGCTCGCCCGCGGACGTTCTCGATGGCGCGCCACCTGCACCGTCTGCCACGCGCTCAACTGCCCATAGATTTCTTGCGTGCGCGTCCCTAATTCGCAGAGCGCCTCTTGCAGCCGCGTCGGGTTTTCTAACGCTCCTCCCTCATGGCGCAGCACACGGATTTCTTCCGCTAACTCCATCAACGGCCGCTCAAACTCCAGATCGTACTCCAGCCGATCCATACCTCTTCCTTCCTTCCTGCCTGCCTGCTTGCTTGCTTGCTTGCGCAACTGGTTTCTCTCGGCCTCACGCCGCTGCCCCGGCTCCCCTGCCTCTCTTCCTCCCGATGGGAAGCAGGTTTTCCGCCTCCTCTGCGCTCCCGGCCCCCTGGCTATACAACTGCAACAGCTGCCCCACGCTTTGCCGCAGCCGCGGGCGGGCCACGATCGCATCCAGCAGGCCATGCGAGAGCAGAAACTCTGCGCTCCCCGCTCCCTCCGGCAGCTTTTCGTGCAGAAATTGCTCAATCACCCGCGGACCCGCGAAACAAATCAGCCCCCCGGGCTCCGCCAGGATCACATCCCCCAACATCGCAAAGCTCGCCGTCACCCCGCCCGTTGTCGGATCCGTCAACAGGCTGATGTAGGGCAGACCCATCTCACTGAGTTTCGCCAACGCGCTGGCCGTTTTCGCCATCTGCATCAGCGCATAGAGACCCTCCTGCATGCGCGCTCCCCCTGAGGCCGACACAATCAGCACCGGCATGCCCCGCTCCATCCCCAACTCGATCGCCCGCGTGAGTTTTTCTCCCACCACACAACCCATACTCCCGCCGATAAACTGGAAATCCATCACCCCCAGAGCCAGGGGATAGCCCTGGATGCGCCCATGACCAATCACCACCGCATCACCCGTTCCCACCTTGTGCCGTTCCTGCACCAGCTTCTCCGCATAGATCTGCGACTCGCTCACAAAACCCAACGGGTCGCTGGACACCAGCTCTGGGTCCACCTCCACAAAGCTGCCGGCATCCACCAGCAACTCGATGCGCTCCTGGGCTCCCAGCCGGAAATGGTAGTGGCACTGCGGGCAGACTTTGAGGTTGCGCTGGTATTCCCGCTCCAAGAGCAACGCTTTACACTTGGGGCACTTGACCACCATCTTGCTCGGCACCCCCACCCTGGGCGCCCTCTCTGCTGTAGACTCCACGGGGCTGCTCACCCCACTTGCTCGTTGCATACCGGTCTTGTTCTCCTTTGCCTGCTTTCCTACTCCACTGCGCGCTCCTGCGCCCGTGGCGCACGCACCGCTCCCTGCCTCCCGCCCTCCCGACTCCTCGGCTCCCGCAGAT
>Ga0137390_10003625_pt1 | contig 12638 bp, 18 predicted proteins | sample 15con2h24AmetaG_FD_104937 | JGI IMG/M metagenome (GOLD analysis project Ga0137390, IMG submission 104937) | Vadose zone soil microbial communities from Angelo Coast Range Reserve, California, USA - 15con2h2.4A metaG | ecosystem: Environmental > Terrestrial > Soil > Vadose zone > Saprolite... | reverse complement strand
GGTTGCTCTTTGAGCACAAACCGCGTGATCACGAACGGGAAGGCGCCACGGGAAGGCGCCGCCTGGACCGAACGGCTGTCCGACCCGGGTGGCAGGCTGCAACCATGCGACCAGCACTCAAGTGATGCCGAGACCGCGCGACCGTGCAACCGGCAGCGTCGCAGCTGGTCAGCGGCCCGCGCCTCGATCGCGACCCGGCGCTCAGCGTCGCGGGCACTGCGGTTTGATCACAAATTCTCACGCCGGGCCGCCGATCTTGTAAATCCGGCCCAGCGCGTCGCTGCCAGCCGACAGGTCCTCGTCGTTCGCGGTGACGTACACCTTGTAGGTGAAACCGGGATCAGAGTGGCCGGCCCACTTGCTGATGATCGAGATCGGCACGCCGTGCTTTTCCATCAAGCTCAGGCAGCTGTGCCTGGCGTCGTGGAGGCGGATCCGCCGCACCCCGGCCCGGGCGGTGAGCCGGTCGAACTCGGCCGAGATCCACGCCGGGCTCAGCGGCTCCCCCAGCTCGTCGCAGGCGACGTGCTCACCGGCACCGTAGGCGGCGCCCGCCAGCCCGGCCTCGGTCATCTGGCGCTTCCGCAGCGCGGTCAGCGCCGCGGCGCCGTCGTCGTCGAGAGGCAGCTTCCGCTTTGACTTCTCGCTCTTCGGGTCCTTGGCGAGCACGCCCTGGCCGGTGACGAGGACCCGGGTGTGCCCGATCGTGATCGTCCTGGCGTTCAGGTCGACGTCGGACCACCGCAATCCGCATATCTCGGCGCGGCGCAGGCCCATCATCGCCATCCGCCACCCGGCGGCGAGCCGGTCAGTGCGAGCGAGCTCGAGGAACTTCTGCGCCTCATCGGCCGACCATGCGACCTCACGCCGTCCGGGCAGCTTCGGCGGCTCGACGAACTTGCACGGGTTACGGGCCAGGCGGCCGTCCTGCATGGCTTGCTCGAAGGCCGCGGCAAGCTGCTGCAGGGTCAGCCTGACGGTGCGGTTGCTCAGCCCGGTGCCTGCCTTGCCGCCCCGCTTGCGGCCCGATGTCATCATCCAGTCGCGCAGCTTCTCGATATCGCTGCGCTCGACCGACCGGGCCAGCCGCGTCCCGAGCCGGGCCCGGACGGGCAGCAGCGCCGTGCGGTAGGACACGGCCGTGGTCGCAGGCTTCTCGAACAGCACCGATCGCAGGTAGTCGTCGCACAGGTCGCTGACCGTGCCGTCCCACCTGCGCACGTAGGTGCCGTCCCGCACCGCGGTGCGGATGCGGTCGCGCTCGGCTACGGCGTCTGACTCACGCCGGTATGTGCGGGTGACCTGGCGGCGCCGTCCCGTCACGGGGTCGCGGCTTTCGTCGACGGTGAACCGGTACCTCACGTTGCCGTCCGCCAGGACGACCTTGCGGATGCCGTCTCTCCTGCGCGTGCCCCTGGCGGCCCGCTGCAGCCGGGTGACCTCGCGGACCAGCACGCCGGCCAGGTCCACCCCGGCCTCGGCTGCCCAGGACGCCAGGTCGTCGGGCAGCGGAACGGTGACGTCCATCTAATTGCCCTCACTGTCGCCGGTCTCGCGGCGCACCGGGCGGAAGATTGGCGCCTCGCGGCGCTGTCCGGCCTGCGGTGCGCCGACCGGGTCAACCCGGACAGGCCATACCGCGGGCGGCCTGACAACGCCGGTAACTTCGCCGACGGGCGGGATCAGCCCGAGCTCACGCGCCTTCCTGATGTACCTGGCGGCCTGCGCGCGGCTGATGTGCACCGCGTTGGCCGCCTCGAGGCCGGGCGGGCGGCCCGTCATCAGCGCATCGTTGTACAGCCGGGCGATCTGCTGCACGCGCTCAGTCGCCCCGGCCGGCGCGGTGACCCACAGCTCATCCTCAGCCGCGCCGTCGACATGGAATGCGCCCGGCGCCACGTCAGACCGGTCCCTGACCTGCCTGGCCGCTTCACCTGCGGCGGCGCGGACAATCGGATCGAGCAGGATCTTCCGCAGCGTGCCCGACGTCAGCGGCGTCTGGTCGCTGGCCCACACGGTAAGGGCCTGCACCACCGGCAGGCCGCCCGCCGTGATCCTGATGCCGAGTTTCAGGTGAATGTCGGGCACGGCCAGGTGCACGTCGGCAACGAACACTCCCGGCGCGGCCGTGCCCGGCCCGGTCCTGACCGGCGCGGCCTGCGGATCCGGGCGCACGGCAACGCTGTCGATCCGGAAGCTCTTCGGTCGCTGCGGCATCACCCCGACGATAGTGCGCTGGCGTTGCGATGCCAACGATCTTGCGCTCGCGGCCAACTCGCCCTCCTCCCCGGCCCCTATCGTCTGGCTACCACTGGACGATACGGCAAGGGCGTTGCCTGGTCAACGGCGTTCACCTATCGTCTGAGATATGACGATCAGCACCACGCCAGCGGACCTCGCGGCCCAGGTCCGCGCCATGATCAGCACCGGTCAGGCCCGCGAACTACGGATACGCGCGGGTTACGCGCTCACCGACGCGGCCCGCGCCTGCGGCGGCGTCCACGCCAGCGCTGTCATGCGCTGGGAACGAGGACGGCTCCCGCAGGGCCGGAACCTTCGCGCCTACGCCCGGTTCCTGAACAAGCTCGCTGAGCGGGAGTCCACGTCATGAGCTCGCCTGCGACGCGGCCGACGCTCGCCGAGCTGGCCGCCGGGCCGCCGACCATCGACGTTGAAACCGCAGCCGGCGCACTCGGAGTGTCGAGGAGCGCGCTGTACGAGGCGATCCGCTGCAACGACCCCTTGCCGTTCCGGGTCCTACACGTGCGCCGGCGGCTGCGAGTCGTCACGGCGTCGCTGATCGCAGCCCTGGACACGACGGCGGCCGGCGCCGAGTAGGCAACCGGCCGCAGCCTCAACAACCAGACCCGCGCCGGGAAAGGTGGTCTGAGCCCCATGGTGCCACAGGATGCTGACGGGCGCGGCGACCCGCCGGGCACCCCAGAGGAGCACGCCGCCTACATCGCCGGGCTGACCGACGGGCTGGCCCGCCTTGAGGACAGGGTGACCAGGGACGAGTTGCCCGCCCTCGTGGAGCAGATCCTCGCCGAGCAGGTGAGCGAGGTCATGGGCCAGGCCGTCGCGGAACTCCAAGAAGATATCGAGCAGCGTGACGCGTACAACTGGTCACTCGGCTACGGATGCGGCAGCGCGGAGGCCGCCGACTACTACCTGCACGCGGTCACCTGCCCCGGCTACACCGCAGCGGAGGCAGGGCCGTGAGCGGGCAGGCTGCGGACACCGCGCCGGACACTGGCGCGACTGTCAACAGCTGGGTCAACGTCGTGCGCCGCGCCCACCTGGACGAGACCATGAAGCCCATAGCGCTCCTGCTGGCCAGCTACGCCAACAAGGACGGCACCAGCATTCACCCGGGCGTCGCCCGGCTTGCCGTCCAGAGCGGGAAGTCGTACCGCACGGTTCAGCGGGTGCTTGCCCGCCTGCGGGCCATCGGCCTGATCGAGGCGATGCCTCGGGTCAAGACGCCCCGCGGATGGAAGGACGGCTACCGGCTCATCCTCGCTGCCGACCTGCTGGACAAACTCGACGTGCCGACCCCGGCCGCCGAGGACGCCGCCATCGAGGCGATCGCATCACGGGAGCGCGAGCGCGTCCGCAAGTACCGCCGGGAGCATCGCCCGGGCGGACCCGCGAAACGCCACCTGGATGGCATTACAGGCAGCACAGCGAAACGCCACCTGGATGGCGTGACGGACGCCACGACGATACGCCACTCGGACGGCGTTACGTCGAGCGATGATACGCCAAAGCTGCGTGCTACACGTAACGCCACCGCCAACGCGCTGACCAGCGACGCTCCCCCCACACCCTCCATAGACCCTCCCTATCAGTTCAACCCTCCATTGATCGAGGCCAGGGTTCGTTACCGCGGTACAGGTAGTACGGGCGCGCCCGCCAGCAACGACGACGACCCTGATATCAGCGTCAGCGACGACCAGGCCGCCGAAGCCGAACGCGGCCGACAACTCGCCGCCCTCGAGCAACTCATGGCCCGAAGCCACGACGACGGACTGACCGAGTAACCCGGAAGGACAAAGACGATGACCGCCACCGACACAACCACCCAACCCGCGCCCGGCGAAGTCACCATCACCCCCGACCGCGGCAGGCTCCACGTCCAAATCGGACGCGACCGATACACCAAACACCTCTCACTCAGCCACGACGAAGCCACCGAGCTCCACCACGCCCTCACCCAGCACCTAGCGCCCACAGCGGAGCAATAAATCACACCCCAAACAGCATGGCCCCGGCCGCGCCTACTGTTGACCAGCACCACTGCTGACGGCCCAGCCCACCCGACGCGCTCCACTGCCAGGCAGCAGCGAGAACTCGCCCCGGTTGTTGGCCAAGGTCCCTGTTACCGGGCCGCCGGTCGCTGCTCGCTCCGCTGCCGTTCCCAGCGCTGCCGGTAGCCGTCGGTCGCCCGTGGCTTGCGGTCCTTGGCGCCGGGTTTCCGGCCGCCGATCGGCTTGCCCTCGGCGCGGCGCCTCGCGAGGCCTGCCTTGATCCGCTCGCTGCGCCGTTCGGACTCGAACCGGGCGAGGGTTGCGAACATGCCGAGGAGGAGCTCGCGGGCGAACGGGTCGCTCATGGATTCAACCCACGGGTCGCGGCGGGACCAGAGGCCGCAGCCGGTCTCGCTGAGCCGGCGGACGAACGCGAGCATGTCCTCGGCGCCGCGCCTGCTGAGCCGGTCGACGGACCAGGCGAGCACGACGCTGTAGGTGCCGAGCCGGGCGCCGTCGAGGAGCTCGCCGCGGGCCCGGTCGAACTCGGCGCCCTTGCCGCCGTTGCCGTTCTGCCAAGCGGAGTCCTCGGTGATGAACTCGGCGGTCACCTCGAGGCCGCGGCGGGCCGCCCAGTCGCGGAGCTCGGCCAGCTGGTTTTCGGTGTGCTGCTCGCGGGTGCTGACGCGCGCCCACAGCGCGGCGCGGGTCATCGCGGGCCCGCCTCGGTCTCGGCCTGCGGCGACAGGATCAGGTCCGCGGCACGCTGGCCGGCTGCCGCAGCCGAGATGACCAGCTTGCGGTCCGCCCGGATCTGATCAGCCCAGCCGGCGATGTAGCTCGCGCTGTTCTGCTCGGTCTCGGCCGAGATGCCGGTCTCGGCCTGCAGCATCGCTGCGGCCATCTCTGCGGCTAGCTCTTCTTTGCCGTAGGCATGGCTGCCGAACACGTTGCCTAGGTCACGGGCGAGCCGCGACGCGTGGCCGGTGCTGTGCGCCATCTCGTGAAACAGCGTGCTGTAGTAGTCGGCCGCCGACCGGTGCCCGTCCATCGGCGCCATGTGGATCTCGTCAAGGTCCGACCGGTAGTAAGCCTGCCCGTGCACGTCATGGTGCAGGGCAGGCTTACCGCTTGCCAGGTAGGCATCGGCGACCGCTTGCGGCCCGGCTAGCGGCTCGGCTGCGGCGCCCGGCTGCGGGTAGAAACGCTCAGGCAGCCCGTCGGCCTGGTCAGCGCAGAACACGCGGAACGCGCGCAGCATCGGCACGCGATGTGCGGTTGGCTCGCCCGTGATCTCGTCTGACCTGGTCACGCTAAGCTCTTTCCAGAACGTGATCATGGTCGAACGCTCGCGCTTGCGTACCTGGCCGCCAAGCTCGGCGATCTGACGGTAGGTACCCCACCATGCCGACGCGTGCCCGGACATGCCGAGCATCATCACGTTGACGCCCCGGTAGTTCTGGCGCGTGGACATGCTGCGCGGTCGCCCGTTCGCTGTGATCCACGGCTGGCGCCAGGGCACGGTTCCCGCATCCAGCGCGGCTAGCACTCGGTCGGTCACTTCCTGGTAGACGTCGGTGCGCTCGCTCATGACGCGCGCGCCAGCGTGGTCATCGAGCTGGGCGAGGGGTAGCCGCCGGACTGAACCCACGGCAGCATGCCGTCATGCCGGGGAATGATCACGAGCGTCATGTGGGCGAACGATCGCGGGTAGTCGTCGGGCGAAACCCACACACTGTGCGCATGCGGGCCCGCGGACCAGATCACGCCGCGGGTCACGATGCCCTCGGCGGCCTGCGAGTCCGTGCGGCTGTAGGCGATCGGCTGGCCGGCGTCGTACTGGCCGGGCGCGTAGTCACGGGCGCGCGGCGCCTTCCACGGCCTGGCGCGTAGCCAGGCAGGCTGCGGCTTAGCGGACCAGTCATCGATCCTGGCCGTGGTGATGCCGACGCGGATGGCGCCGTTAGGCTGAGCTTGCATCGGGAGCTCCTAACTCCTGGTGCCACGTCCCGGGCCGGTTACCGCCGGCGCCGGGACCTTAACTGTTCTCTAGTTCTGTTACCTGGCCTGCAAGCTCTGATGTGGGAGCTGCAGTGCAGGTCAGAGCATCGGGCACAGGGCCGCCCGCGGCGGAGTCTTGTTTACCCGCCCGGCACCCTCGTTGTATGCCAATGCTCACACTCCCAAGGTAGCGCGCCGCAGCCGATTAAACAAGCTATCCTCTGTTCATTCCGAGAATGCGCAAGGAATGCCTGCATGCCCGTGACCTGCGGCGACCGGCCCAGGAACAGCGGACCTCAGAAGGGACACCCCCATTCACGGGCGCCATCGCTCGTCCTTTTTCTGTTTCTTTTCCCTGCGCGAGCCGCGCGGTTTGAACGGTTCGTTGAGTTTGTTTTCCGGGGTGGTTTTTGGCAGCCAGCGGGTTTGTCGCGGTCTGGGTGCACAATGGACTTGGCGCTACTGCCGGGTTCGTCTCGCGTGGCTAAATCCCTGGGCTGCGCGGGGCGGGCCAGGCGAACAGGGAGAGTTGTGATGAGGGTCATCGTCAGTGAGGGTGAGCGCGTGAAGGTGGGCGCGGGGAAGCGCGACCGCAAGCGTGCCGGGAAGGTGGCGAAGTCGACGCTGGCACCGGTTGCCTCGGGGCAGAAATACGACGGGCAAACTCTGCTGCGGCTGGCGGGCGCGGGGCGGGCGCATGAGCTGAGCGATCGTCACCTGGTGCCGCTTGATGATGCGGCGGATGTGCTGGCGGCGGTGGCGGCGGCTAAGGCCGGGCTGGGGCGCAAGACGCCGGAGGACAGCGCGGCGTTCCGGTCGGCGATTGAGCGCCGGTCGGCTGCTCTGGGCCTGGCGGCGCCGCAGTGGTCGGTGCCTGCCGCGAAGGCGGCGGAGTTCGGTCGGCTGGCGAAGGCGGCGGCTGACCCGGGCGACCGCAGGCACTACGAGCAGCTGGCCGGCGAGGCGCGGGCGGAGGCCGGGCCGGAGAAGCTGAGCAAGTCGCAGCGCCTCGGCCTGCTCGAGAAGTCGGCGGCCTACAGCCGGATGGCAGACGTGGTGGCTGATCCTGCCGCCCGCCGGGACTATCTCGAGCTGGCTGCTGAGGCTGCCGAGATCTCGGCGGGTGTCCGGTGAGGAACTACGGGCGCAAGCGGTGGGGCAGCAAGGACCGCCGGATCGAGGCAGCTGTCCGGTTGCGGGCTGAGGGCCTGTCGCTGCGGGAGATCGCAAAGCGGCTCAAGGTCAGCCACGTGACCGTCAAACGCGACCTTGAGAGCGTTACATCTGCTGTAACAATCTTCCCCGCTGGGGGCAGAAATGTAACGGCAGATGTAACACGCGAGCCCCTCCCCAATGTCATCTCGCTCGCTGAACGGAGGCGCGCATGACTGCGGTGGCTGAGCGATCGGGGGCTGCCCGGCGGCTGACTGATGACGAGACCGGGCGGGCGGCTGCCCTGTTCGGTGCGGGCTGGCCGGAGCGGCGGGTGGCGGCCGAGCTTGGCTGCTCGCGATCAACGGCTCACCGGATCCGGGCCGGGCTGGCCCGGGAAGCCCGGCGGGCACAGGAAGCCCAGGAAGCCCAGGAAGCCCAGGAAGCCCAGGAAGCCCAGGAAGCCCCAGAAGCCACGGGGGCCTCCGATCCTCACTCGGGTATGGGTCCGGCCTTCTCAGGCGATCCTGAGCCGCCTGCGGACGCGGGGACGACCATTCCCGGGCCAATGCCCGGCGCCGATCCGGTGGCGCCGCTGCGGGAACGGCGGGACGTGCTGGCGGCGAGGCACAACGAGGCCGTGCGCCGGGCCGAGACGGTCGCGACGTCGCTGGACTCGCTTGACCGGCGGCGCCGCCAGGCCGTCGAGCTCGGGGAGGATACGACGCCGATCGCGGAGGCTCGTGACCGGCTGGCGGCTGACCGGTCGCGCCTGGCTGAGGATGCCCGCGTGATGGCCGGTCTTGTCGCCGAGGCTGAGGCTGACGTGGCGGCGGCCGAGACCGCGCTGGCCGCGCAGGAGGCGCAGGCCGCGGCTGCCAGGGAGCTGGACGAGGCCCGGCATCTGTGGGCGAGGCTGGGCGAGGTAACGCCGGCGACATGGACCGGGGTGTACCAGCTGTACTGCGATGATTCCCGCCGTGATGAGTGGCTCGGGATGGTGCAGGCGGTGGTGGACGCCGGGTTGCGTGGCGGGCCGGGCCTCCTGGCCCCTGTACTCGATGAGGTGCACAACGGCCGGGCCGCCGGGCTGGGCGCGTACCTGGCCAGGTCGGCGACGTGTGACCCGGACCCGGCGCGGGAGGCCGCGAACCGGCAGGCGCAAGCTGACCAGGTGCGGCGGGAAGCCGGCGAGGCGGCCAGGCAGGCCGCGCTCTGGCAGGCGCACCAGCGGGGCCGCGCCCGTTCTTCGCAGCCGATGCTGATCGCGGCCGAGCCTGCGCGCCGGTCGTCCGAGTGGTACGGCCTGAACGCGACGATGGCCGCGTTGCGGGCTATCGGCCCCCGCGTCCTAGCGTCGGGCCACGCGAACGCCCTGGCCGAAACAGGCCACAATGTGCACCTCGACGAGCAGGGCCGCGCCGTCGACTAGAGAAGGGCAGGACGAATGCCTCAGCAGCAGCAAGCTCCGCAGCCGCAGCCGCTAGTGGCCTACGACCGGGAGACATGGGCGGCGGTCACTACCGCGCCCGATGGCGCGCCGGTGCTGGCGCAGGCGGGGCGGTCGGTCGGATCGACGGGCGCGATACAGGCGACGTCATTCTGAGTGGAGCAGGGTCGCTCCTGCTCGCTGGCGTTAATCGTCTGCGTGTTCTACTGGATGCATGGGGAGCGGAGCGGGCCTGCCGGCATGGTGGCCGTACCCGGCCCGGTGCTCCGCTGGGCATCCGTGGGGGCCCGGCAAGGTGATCGTGTCGTGGCGGCCCTGCACCTGCCCGGCGGCGCTGGCTGTGCTGGCTAAGGGGAGCGGTCACCGGGTGGTGCGGTGCACGGAGCAGGGATGCACCGTCACGTGGTACGACCCGCCACATGGCCCAGTGCTGGGCTAGGCATCGGACAAGCGGTCAGGTGTGAGCGTCGGCGCGGCTGGCAGGCTGCCTAGCTGGCGATGGAGCGGCGGATTCGCTTGCCAACCCGCGTTCGCAATGCTCGGAACTGGCGACGGCGAGACGGCCGGGGAGGATGCCTAAGGTCGGCTAGGAGCTCTACTTGGTTGATGAGAGCAGACCGAGTGTCTTGCTCGTGCTGCCAGGTCTCGTCAAACTCGGTGTCGGGGCGATCGTCGTCTGGATTCCACCCGCCGATGGCGAGCGCCCGCAGCCGGTACCAGTAAGCGGCCTGCTGGAACTCGACGCCTCGGTTGGCCGCTGTCATTGGGGCGATCACGCGGTCGCTGAGCCAGTCAGCACGCATCCTGACTAGTTCAGCGAATGCCCTCGTGGCATCCAACGCGGTCTGGCGGCGCTCCGCGATTCCCCTCGCAACCTTGTCTTGGTCAAACTCAGGGCCGTACTCGCGCTGGCTGATTGCTCGGAATAGAGATTGCGCTAGGCGTGCCTCGTGAGCGCGGCCGCCCACTTGGTTCGTCAGCAACTCGCCTAGTTCGAGCACGTTGCGTTCCCAGCGGTCCTCGCGTCTCCTGCGGGTGTCTACGCGAGGAACGACCTGGTACTGGATCACGATCTGGACGATGAGTGTCGTTGCCGCACCGACGAGGTAGGGCACCAGAGCATGCACGATGCGCACATTATCGCGACGTTGGCGGCAATGGCCTCCCGCATAGCTGGCCTATGCCGTCTGGCGCCGCCGCAGGCTGCGCTGTCGCAGTTAACCGGCCGACTAGTCCGCTATCAGCCCAAAGCAGCGTGCGAATTCCACGAGAAGCTGCGCTGTGGCCTGGGCTAGCTCGACCACCCAAGCGCATGCCACCAGCACCTCGTTCTCGAATTTGAATGCGGGGGCTGATGACCACTCGACTTCTCTGCTCTCGACAACCCGGCTAGAGGCAAGCACCGAGAGGGCGTGAGGATGCGCGTACCTGCTCAACTGGGAGTAGATGTCCTTGAACCCATCCGATCGGCTCCTAGCATGCTTGGTCATCTTGCCGATCCACACGCCAATGCCGTCAAGGTCGCTCCAGAACTTCTCCAGCTCGGCGGGGTGATCCGCAACATAGATGATCGCCGCTACATTCTCGGCGTAGGCGCGGAGCAAAGTGAATGCCGCGTAAGGGTTGTCCGCGCTGATCGCCGCAACGGCGCCCTCATGGAATCCCTGCGCCCGCGCAAGGAAGCCAGAGAAGACCAAGTACCCCTCCGTGTATTCGCTGCTCGACCCGAGGCCCTTGCTGCCTGCCGCGATCAGCAAGTTCCAAGAGTCTCGCGCCCGAGCAAGGCCCGTACTGCGGTCGGTGATGCCGAGCTTGCGAATCCAAGGCGCCACGGTAGTGCTCACCAGCGAATCATCGATCAGAGATCCGCGGGCCGCCAGGCATTTTTCGAGATGCCAGCCTTACCGTGCGTGACGTGACTGGCGGTGACCAATGCGCCCGGTGGCCAGCGCGAACGTGCCCGGCATCGGAGGCCGGTCAGATGAGCAGGCGCGACTAACGCTCGTTACGCTTGCGCTCCTGCCTCGCTGACCAGATGAGCCGGTGAATGGTGCGGCCACCGAAGCGCGGGGTGCGGCCGGTGCCCGAGCAGCGCTTGCACGGCCGGGTGCGTGCCTTGCCGGTGAGCCAGTGGCGGGTGAACTGGATCCGGTCGCCACCGCACCGCCCGCACTTGCGGGTCGGCAGGGCGATCGCCACCAGGACGTAGATGACTGCGGCGGCGACTGCGGCCAGGGCCAGCTGGGCGGGCCGCAGGTGCGGGTGGCTAGAGGCCAGCGCGAGCACCGGCAGCAAGGCCCGCGGCGTACCCCTCGGCGAACCCGTCGGCCAGGCCTTGCTGGTATCCGGCCGCCGCGCCTTCCTGGTAGCCGCGGACGTAGCCCTCCTTGTAGACGCGGCACGGGAACCGCGGGCAGTCCTCATCGCCGCACTCCGAGTAGCGGTGTTCCTCGTCTCGCCGGGCCATGAATCCTCTTCGTCTAGGCAGCACTGATCTCGGCACTTCCGGGCCTGCGCGGTAACGCCGTAACAGCCCAGGTCAGCGGTCGGGGCCGCGTTCCCGTGTTCCCGGCGCCAGTCATCAGTGCAGGTAGCGGGCTGTTCCCGCAGCGGAACGGTTCTCACTGCGTGACCGCCTCGACGGCCGCGCGATCGCAGCCCGCGGCAGGTGCCTGGCCGGGCTCGCGGACCTTCTTCACGGCCACGCCGACGCCCCGCAGCTGGCTCGCCACGGCGGCCGGGGTGATTTCGGCGTAGGCCTGCGGGATCCGCTCGGCGAGCCGGGCGGCGATCGTCTCTGTCCACAGCCGCGGCGAGTCGCCGAACACGATCAGCACGTCGGCAGCGAACGACCGCGGCGGCTCGGCGCCGTCCAGGCCGAGCGCGTAGCCGGTGAGCACGCCGGCCTGCTCGCGGATGATCCGCGCCCGCGCCGCGGCCCGCTCGGTCGCGGGCAGATCGAGGTAGTAGGTCCGGACGATCTGCGGGTCACCGTCGGCCTTGAGCCAGCCGAGGCCGGCGTCGGTCTTGGTGCGGAACGCCGTCGCCTTGTAGCCATTCTTGTAGGAGCTCGTGCCGAGCACGATGTCGTTCTCCAGCTGGCCGGGGACCTTGAGGCAGAACCGGGCCGAAACGTTCCCGCTGATCGCAGTGGGCAGCGACGTCGCGTCCGGCCGCTGCGTGGCCAGGATCAGGATGATGCCGTAGGCGCGGCCGACCCGGATCACGTACGCGGCGTCATCCGCGGCCTGGGCGCCCAGCTGCGGGTGCATGAACACGTTCTGGCATTCGTCGAAGACGGCGACGATGGGCCGCAGGCGCAGCGACCGCCTGGCCGCTAGCTCGCGGGTGACCTTGCCGTCTGGCCTGGCCTCTTTGGGGATCTTCCGCAGCGCGGCCGACCGTCGCTCGAGCTCGGCGCGCAGCATCCGCAGCGACCCGGCCGAGTACGCGATCGAGTCGTCGTCGAGGCCGCTTACGTAGCGGTGGCAGACCTGGGCGAGCGGCTCGAGGTCGCCCTTGCCGGCGTGCTCGTGAATCCACAGGTCGGCGATCGGGTCGAGCGCGGCACCGCAGGCCAGGACGCGCACAGCGCTTGTCTTCCCCTGGCCGGGCGCCGCCCCGCAGAGCCAATTGACCTCAAACAGAGGCACGGCCACGGGCCGGCCGCGCGGATCAGTGCCGAAGGGGATGGCGGCGAACACGTCGGCCTGCCCGGACCTGGCTAGCGGCCAGGCCGCTGGCTTGACCTTGGACATGTCCTGGTAGCCGACCCACAGCCGCAG
>Ga0137390_10003618_pt1 | contig 12654 bp, 17 predicted proteins | sample 15con2h24AmetaG_FD_104937 | JGI IMG/M metagenome (GOLD analysis project Ga0137390, IMG submission 104937) | Vadose zone soil microbial communities from Angelo Coast Range Reserve, California, USA - 15con2h2.4A metaG | ecosystem: Environmental > Terrestrial > Soil > Vadose zone > Saprolite... | reverse complement strand
GGTCACGCCCACGAAGTTGCCCTGGTCGTCTGTATCGACCAGATCGCCATCGATACTGACGACAGCCCCAGGCAGCGTCACACCCTGGATCGTGAGCTGCGCCATTTCCAGCGGCACCTCGACGTCCTGATCTACTGGGTTGACCAGGGTCAGGAACAGCATCGATGCCACGCTCGGCTGGTCCATGACGGGCGGAGCTACCAACGTATCCACGGGTATGGCATCGTCCGCGGGAGATGTGCCGTCGTCAGCCTGAGCCAGGGCGACCGCCGTCATCGAGACTGCCAGTGCCAGGGCCACAAGCGCGGGTGCAATCCGAAAACGCATTCTTTCCAACCTTTTGAGCTAAACAATTCTCCCGCTCCAACGCAGAATTGGCCGATTCGTTATGGGTGGGACGGATCGCTTCTGAAACTCGCCCAGACTAGGGGAGCGCGGAGGCCGGGCTTCTGACAGGCCGCGCGGCCTCGGGTGGCACCGGACGCCAGGCTGGCACCTGGTTATGCTGCCAGCGCGACGGGATCGACGACTGAATCGGACCAGCGCGCCCGAGAAGGCTCAAAATGGTTCGGCCAGACTCTCGACGATCGGGCGAGTCACCCCGAACGTGCGCAAGTGGCCAGCTGCATCCGCATTCCCAGCACTAGCGCTGGAGTGCGTGCATCGCCCGCCAGGGCGACGACAACGCAATCCATCGTGCGCCGGCGCTTGACTTTAAACCAGCCGCGCTAGCCTGGTCGGTTCCGAACACGTTGAATCCTATATTCACCATGCACGTCTACGACTCGCTGCCTGAAAAACTTGTCACATTGTTCCGGGAGTGGGCTCCCGAGGAGCCCTAGGCGAGTCGGAGACTGCGATCGCGCTCACAGAGGAGGCGGAACAATCGTTAATTTCAACTGGTGCCACGCACATGCTCGCCTACGTTCAGGTTGCCCGCGGTCTGAGAGCGCTTGGCGAGGGACGACACGCCGAGGCTTACGCCGAACTGCATAGAATCTTCGACCTGGCCGACCCAGCGCACCACCTGGTGCCGTGCTGCTGGTACATCGGGGACCTGGCGGAGGCTGCGGCGCACAGCGATCACCATGCCGAAGCTCGAGCGCTGATGGAGCAGTTACAGCCGCTGGTCAAGCATACGAAGTCTTCGTGGATCCAAACGGCGATGCGGTTCGCGCGAGCGCAGCTGGCGGACGATGCCAAGGCGGACTTGTCGTTTCAGGAAGCGCTTGCGGCCGACATAACGTTGTGGCCATTTCAGCGAGGCCGTTTGCTTCTGGCCCACGGTGGCTGGCTGCGTCGCCGGCGGCGCGTATCAGAATCGAGGAGTCCGTTGCGATCGGCGCGTGACACGTTTGACGCTCTCGGTGCTATCCAGTGGGCCGAGCGTGCACGTCAAGAGCTGCGGGCAGCTGGTGAGACCAGCCGCGCGCGGAAACGCGAGGCGTGGGACAGGCTCTCACCTCAGGAAATCCAGATAGCCACGATGGCGGCGGAAGGTCTGTCCAACCGCGAGATTGGGCGAAAGCTTTACTTGTCACACCGCACAGTTGGCTCACATCTGTACAGGACCTTTCCGAAGCTGGGCATTACATCTCGGATGCAACTTACATCCGCTCTGGCCAGATCCTGAGTCGCGCGACGTTGCCAGGGTCCAAGCCTGCCAGTACGCAAGGCGGCGGCCAATGCTTTGCAACGACCCGCGTTTTGCCATCGCTGATCGGATCGCACACCGGGTCTGCATCAGTGCTTCGAACCTTTGACGGCACGAGGGACGCAAAGGTTCGTGACAGGGACATACGGGTGAGGATCGCTCTCTCAGGGCATCGAGTTGGCCGTCTGTGGCGGCTACTCGGCGAGCGACTTGTGGATGAGGAGAGGCTGCGGATTGACCGCCCGATCGATGATCGCTATGCCCAAGTGGTCGCTCAGCCATGCTCGCCGAGGCGGCTGATTTCGCGCATAACGTGGACTGGAACCGGCGTGTGATCCGCGTCTATTTCGAATATTCGCGGGGCCTAAGCGCGCGGTTAGGCGCCGGCCTTGGTTTCGCCGAGTTCAACAAGCCCGTCGACCCCAGTGGTCGGCGGCCTTTAGGCTCGTGCGACCACGCCAGCCCGCCAGCCGCCGCGTGCGCCTCAAGAACGAACTCAGCTGCTGCACCGGGAACTCCTGCTCCCAGCGCAAGCGCAGCGCAGCCCGGCTGGTCGCCAGGATCTTCAGCGTCGGGCAAGCGGCGAGCAGTTCGGCGATCTGGGTGCCGGCCCCCAGGACATGCTCGAAATTATCGAGGACGAGCAGCAGCTCGCGCGTTGCCAGATACTGGCAGATGCGGTCCATCCGCATACGAGTGCCGAGGTCGCGCAGGCCCAGCGCACGGGCGATGGTTGGAACAACGTCGGCCGGGCTGAGAGCCGCACAAAGATCAACAAAGATAACCCCATACTCGAACGCGTCGACCAGGTCGGCGGCGACGGCGAGCGCCAGTCGCGTCTTGCCAGTGCCACCAGTGCCAACCAGCGTGAGCAGGCGCGCCTCAGGGCTAAGCAGCAACGCGCGGATGTGGGCTACCTGTGATCGCATCCAATCAGTGGCGTCGGCTGCGAGGGCAAGCCGCCAGGAACAAGTATGCCCGGCATCGCCACGCGGGGGATTGTCGCACGCTTTGACAGAGAGAGTGAACCGGCGCGTGTGGGTTGAACCGCGCAACCGGACTGTCCAACCCGAACTGATCGATGCCCGCATTGAGTGCCTTATTGAGTACCCCCACGACCCCTTGCCTGGGCAAGGGATCAATTCTGAGGCTCCAAATTGGCACTCACTAGCACTGACTGCTAATTTCGAGTTCAGCGAACTGGGGTGGAGCATCGGGGATTCGAACCCCGGACTCCCTTGCCTGCCAGGCAGGGGCGAAACGCTTTTTGGCGAGTTCAGCGGCTCATTTTGAGATGACTGGCCGTACACAGTATGCCTCCCGTGTCCGTGTTCTGTCGGGGTGATTGAGTGCCTTTTTGAGTACCACCCGCCGTCAATGCTCTACACCAACCTCATCCAGGCGAGGCGACAGCGACACCCATGAGGCGAGCGGCGATCAACATGCGTTCGTCGTAGGTCACCAACCGAGCAAGGCTGCCGCCTAGCAGCCGGGCGGTGGCCAGGTGGATGGCATCCAGAGATCGCAACGAGGGTGGTGGTAGCTCCCCAGCCAAGCTCAGCACACGGTCGTTCACGCGTACCAGGTCAATATTCAGCAAGACCTCGTGGCCGCGTCGGACAGCTTCTGGCCCGACTGGCAGCAGCGCGCGCATGACCTCGGTGCGCGCAAGTGCGCTCGCTATGTACGGCCGGCGCCGGCGCAAGTACTGGCGAAGGGCCATCGACTCGGGGGCGACCTCGACCAACTTCACGATAGCTGAAGAGTCCAGGTAGGTGACCCGTTCAACGCTCATCGGAGCGCAGTCGAGCCAGGACCGACGAAGCCGACTCCTGGCCTGGTGAGAGTGTCAGCGGTTCCGGTAGCTCGCCCATCTCGCGGCTGGCACGCGCGATCTCCCCCTCGACCAGCATTCGCCGGTAGGGGCTACCCGGCGGCACAGGCGAGAGCACCGCGACGGGCCGTCCACGATCGGTGATCTCGATACTCTCGCCTCGCTCGACCTGCCGCAGCAACTCGCTCGCGCGCTGTCGGAGCTCACGAATGCCCACGCTCATCATGTGCTAGTTGTAGCACATGACCGCGACTGGGGGTCCCGCGGTGCGGGTCACCCCCCGCTCGGCGTCTTGACGCTCGCCAATGAGGCCGCTGTAGCCGCGTCCGAACCACGTGGCAGACGACGCGACACGTCGTGCTTGCCCTCCCGATGTTGCGACGGTGTTGTTGCCTGGGACCTCCGATCTTCGGTATTGAAGCCGGTAGGAAGCGACACACGGGTTGGCAAAGTAGCCCCTGAATTGCGCATGCTGAAGTGGGCCGAGACTGACGGGGCTGTTGTCCTCAGGCGCGGCGCAGTCGGACCCGATAGGCTTGCTCGCCGCAGCTGTCGTAAGTTCGAGCGTGCAGCTCGTAGTTGTCGCTGTCGACCCCGATCTGGCGTTTGCGCGGCGTGCATTGATACAGCTCGTGTCGAGAGCTCGATCCGCCGGTGGGAGAGACTCCCCGCGCTAAGTCGCTCCATCGCGTCAGCATCTGGCGCATTTCCGCGCCGTTGCAGCCACCAGGCCTCCGGGCAGAAGTTAACGCCGTTGCACGCCCGTCGATTGATTGACGTCTTACAGATCTCACCGGCCGACTTCGTTGATAGGCGCCACCACGCCTTACGAGTTAATGCGCTTATGGGCGGTACGCCCGGCGGCTCGCCAGTCGCCATACGAACGGCTGCAGTTCCGGTTGCGGGATGCGACGTGGCTTAAGCCTGGCCCATCGGGACCTCTACAGCCTCGCGACCGTTTTTGGGACTCCAGGCTGGCGAGCACGTCGGCCGACGAGCGAAAGCGCCACTTTCGTGGAATTCGCTGGCGTTATCTAGATCGATACGCGCGTCGCATTGGGACATCCGCTGAGAACGGTCAACTACTGGCCAACCAAGCATTGGCTCGACCGTCGCCGTTGTTCGATGTCATGTACCCGCCGCCCTCCCGCGCCCAGTCAAAGTATTTACGCGGGGTTAACCGTGCCTTCAAACCGATCCTGAACGGGCCCGCCTATTCTGTCAGTGGTCGTTCCGCTGCACGAGTCAGATTGTGCTGGAGCAGCGTCGAACGTGACTCAGGCAGATGCTTGTCCTCCATGCGTGGGCCGGAGAGGAAAGACTCCTTGCGTGATTCCGCGCGCCCGATTGAGACATCGATGCTCTTACATCATCAAAGAAAACCGCACCTACGATCCCATCCTGGGTGACGCCCCCCGAGGGAATGGCGACGCCGCGATGGTCCAGTTCGGTGCGGATGTGACACCCAACCAGCACGCGCTGGCCAGGCAATTTCCTCTGCTGGACAACCTGTACCTCTCCAGCATTGCCTCTGCCGATGGACACCAGTGGACTGACCAGGCTCTGGTGCCAAGCTACATCGAGAAAATGTATGGCGACTTCGTGCGGAGCTACCCATTCAACGGCGGGGACAGCCTGGCCTACTTGCCCAGCGGGTTCCTGTGGGAGAACGCGCTCAAGCACCGCAAGACCGTACGCAACTACGGCGAGTACGCCAACCAGTTCAATGGACCACCGGGCCAGGACCAATACAACCAGACGTGGAGCGACTGGTTCCCATGACGCGAAGGTTCTCGAGGGAACGGAGGCCGGCCCGCTCCATACACCGCTCGGAACGTTCCAGACGCACTCCGACGTGTCCTCCAACGACGCGTTGCTCAACAGACACTTCCCGCCCTACACCACCCGCGATTCCAGACGAGTACCGCGCCGACATCTTCCTGCGCGAGTTCGCTGGCTATGTGCAGCGTGGCAATCTACCCAATCTGGTCATAATGGAGTTGCCGGACGACCATACTTCTGGCACTGCTCCCGGTCGCCCCACACCGCGCGCGCCAGTCGCCTATAACGACCTCGCGCTCGGCCGGATAGTCGATGCGATCAGTCACAGCCGCTACTGGCAGGAGTCGGCCATCTTTGTCGTCGAGGACGATGCGTACGATGGCGTCGACCATGTGGATGGGCATCGGTCGACTGGCGATGTCATCAGCCCGTATACGCGGCATGACGTCGTGGATAGCACGAACTACACGCAGATCAACATCGTCCGCACCATTGAACAGATCCTTGGACTGCCGCCGATGAATCAGATGGATTTCGCCGCGGCTCCGATGCGGGGTGCCTTCGCCGACACACCGAATTTCGCGCCGTACTCAGCTGTCCCCAACCACGTGCCGTTAGATGAGATGAATGGCGCTCCGCGTGCGTCGTCACTCCCGGCACGTGACGTCGTCGCGACCGAGGCCGAGGCGCAAGGGGGCGACGCGTCGGCCGAGATGTTCCGAACCGAGAGCTTCGTTCCTGACCAGCAGAACCCACAGCTTCTCAACCGCGCTATCTGCTACAGCCTCAAGGGGTACACGACGCCCTATCCAGGTGACGACAAGGTTCTGACACCCGACGAGGCTCGGGCTGGCACGGAGCCACTCCACAACCAGCGCTGGAGGACGATGACGACTGGCCGCAGTTAGCGAGCGACCTCATACTACCGAGGTGAGCCGGCCACGATTAGGGGACCTCGATAACGCACACCTGGTGCGCATGGCTGGTCGCTTTGGTCGGCGAGTGCACGGCTTTGCCAGAGTCCACGGGATCCCGATCATCGACTGCCGGCGGCGCGAGCGCCAGCATCGCATCGCGGAGGAATACCTCGCCTCACACCCGGTCAAGCGCGGGCTGTTCCTGATCTTGGTCGGCCCCGCGATGGCCAGCGTCTGGGACGTCCAGCACTCGGCACGCGGGTGGGCGGAATGTTCGAGCTGGCGATCGCCGATCTGACGTTGCCCATGCCGTACATGCTCTTCTTCCGCTCCTCGGAGCACATTCCTTCGATCGAACGCGAATTTCGCGCGCCGATTCGTCGGCGACTTGCGTCCGCCTCGGGGTGAGACGGTTCACACCACAGCGTGCATCACGAAAAGCCAGCGGAGGTGATCGCGGCCATGCGTCAGTTCCTGTAAATTAGATTACGCCGCGCCTGTTAAAGTCACAGCCGTCTGCACAAACCAACCTCTCTTTCACAAAAAGGCTTGACAAGCAACACCAGGTCGGCATAATGCACATAACACAGCGCAGGAGGCTCAGGTTGGCAGAAACGCAGCGCAACGACAGGGCGTCCACCCTGCGTCGACGGTGCGCCCTCAATCCGCGACCGCGGACGGTTAGCGACTCCGCTTTTACCTCCGGCAATGCCTTCTTCGACCCGCGCGACCTGATCCAGGTCAAATACGAGATGCTGCGCCGGGTCCGCCAGGATGGCGAGCCGATCAGTCAGGCCGCCGCCGACTTCGGCTTCTCGCGACCGTCCTTCTACCAGGCGCAGACGGCCTTCGACTCCGGGGGCCTGGTTGGTCTGCTGCCTCAGCGTTCGGGCCCGAAGCGAGCGCACAAGCTTTCCGAGGCGGTAGTCGACGGGCTCGAACAAGCGCTCGAGGCTGACCCATCATTGAACTCCGCTGAGCTGGCGCAGCGGCTCTGGGAAGAGCTCGGGCTGCGGGTCCATCGGCGGAGTGTGGAACGGGCACTCAGCCGACGCCGCCGGCGATGAGCCGCCACTACGTCACGGATTGGTCACGGTGTGTAAACGCCAGTGGCGGTTTGTGACGCCGGCTCGTAGTCAGGTGATCCCTTGACAACACTGATCGAAACAGGGAACCAATACAATCAGACTGAATGGTTCGTGTGGCATCAACCAAGCGCCCAGCGCGCGATAAAGCTCAGACCAGTCGTAGGCCGAGTGGCGCCCCCGCTGAACACATTGCCGAGTTGCGCGAGATTCCGCTGGACCAGATCCAAACGCCGCGCCAGCCAGCCCGGAGGTTCCTGGGCGATATTGCTAGTCTGGCGGCGTCGATGCAGGATTACGGGCTGCAGCAGCCGATCAGCGTCCGACAAGACGGTGACACGTACATCCTCACCTCAGGATTGCGACGCCTGACCGCCGCGCGGATGCTCCGCTGGCCCTCGATCAGCGCCTTCGTGCGCAGCGTAGGCGCCGACGATGCGTATGTCATCGACCTGGTTGAAAACCTTCAACGGGAGGACCTTTCGGCCGAGGAAGAAGCCGACGCGCTGGGGGAACTGGTTCGGACCCGAGGCTGGACTCTCGACCAGGTGGCCGAGGCGGTGAAGCGTTCGCCTGCGTACGTCTCGAAACGCGTTCGCCTTTTCGAGGATCCCGCATTGCGCGAGGCAGTCGTGCAGCGTGAACTGGCCGTCTCCACGGCTGAGTTGCTGCTTGGAGTACCCGCCGAGCACCGATCGCCGATCATTGAGCGGGCCATCGCTGAGCGCTGGGACCAGATGCGCGTCCGGGACGAGATGCAGTCTGCGCAGGCGCTGTTGAACGAGCTCAATGAACAGCGGGACGAGCCGCCGGCTGGCAAGGCACCGGCGCTACGCACCTCGCGCGCGGAACCGGACGTGTCGATGCTGGCGGAGCGCCCGCGTGGTCTCACGCGCACGATCCGCGAATTCTATCGGTTGATACTGACGATCCAGGCCGAGCGCCTTACGTCGGCGGATCGGTCGGCGTTGCGGACATTGTTCCGGGCGCTGGTGATGCTCGCGCGAGCGCAGACGACGCCGACAGCGCCGGTCTTTCCGCCGCTGCCGAGCGCCGGCGGAAGCCGCAACCGGACACGTGTGTCCGCCTCCAAAACGTCCAGAAAGCGGAGGGGCTAGTCCGGCCATCCCGCCGCGGCGTGGACCAGCGTCTAGCAAACATCAGTCACACTTCTCGGCTACCGTCCCCTCTCCCAAAAGGACGGACAATGCGTCGATCAACAGTCCCAATGCCAGCCGCTCGTGAGACGTTAACGACGTTGCTGGTTGCATGGCGGAGACGAACTGCTCCAGCCGCTCGGTGAAGTCCGCTGGACGTGTTGGCCCACCAGTCTCAGTGGGCGGATCGTCACTGCGCTGACGCCGCCTTGAACTTCTCTTGCCCCCCGAAGTCATGCGCGTAGTGTACTACCCGCGTTGGGACGTTCCAAAGCAGTCGCGTATTCCCTAAACCATTGAGATACAAGTTTGCATGTAATGTTGTCGCCGCACGCCGGTCGCCGAATGTGCCGGCGTGACGATCCAAAGGCCTCGCGACGACGTACAACAACCAGGCGCACCATGTGAGTGGAGCGCCCTCGCGATCGCTCACAGAGGAGTGGCTGACGGGGGTTGGGCGTAGTCTTGGGCGTAGTCGGCCCGTTGGTCAGCCGACGTCGGTTGTTGACCCAAACGTCGCTCGGGTTCGGCATCACCGTCGCCGCCGCGCCAGCGGTTCCAAGGGCCGCGGTCACATTGTTCGCGCTGCCCAAACGCCAGAGCGCGGCGTCGCTCGATGTGTCACAGGGCGCGCCTCCGGCGCGTATCACGTTGCTGGAGCCGATGGTGATACACGTTGGGGACGTGGCCACAGCAAAGATTGCGGTGATGGTTGGCATCCAGGAGCGCCGGGTTGCGGACGACGTGCTCACCATCGAGCTGCGGGCTTTGGCTGGCGCCACAATCCCTCTGGTCGACCCCGCGTTCGTCCCGGATCCGCACGCGGCCGACTTCACGGATGGCGTGACGCCGGCGAATATCAATTCGCCGTTCCTGGCTTCTTTTCCCTATCCGGGAGTGCGTCGGCGCGTTGGTTGTCTATGCACCCCCCGAGTTTCACGGGCGCGAGATTGAGATCAGTCCGCTGGCGCGAGCGACACAGCGCGGGTCACACACGTAGAGATTACTGCTGGCCAGGTCGCTGCGCTCGATTGACGATGAGCCGGCATCGCCGGGTCACTCGGACTGCGGACACGCGAGTCCAGGCGCTTTTGTAACAAAAGGGTGGAGGCCCGCTGAACATGGGTGCTTCTGCCGTGGCAGCCTTCAGCTCACGCTTTGTGTAACGAGTCCAGAACCCGCCCGGCTCCACAGCCCGTTCTCAACCGAATCTCAATGTCGCTGGGTTTCTATAGTGGACGGCTTGCAACCCGTAGTAGCACGTTCGGGCATGGTCGGGTTGAGGAGGTACGCTCGCATGACACTCAGCGCGATATGGTTCAGCCCGCTTTTGTCGACGAGCCGGGCCGCGGATGATCAAGACGGCCGCAGCAACCTGAGGCCGCCCGACGCGGCCGCGCTCGACACTCGGGCGGGTGCGCTTGTGGATGCAGTTCGCGCAGCGTGGGGTCGTGCACTCACGCCTGCCGAGGAGCGCGCAGTCGGCGTGCTTACAAGGGCGTTGAAGACCCTCCTCGGCGAAGACGCCGAAGAGCCGCATGACGACGAGGAGACTTGATAAAGGGACTCAACTCGTACGCGACCGGGTTAACACCTCACTGCATAATTCCTTGGTGCTAGTTTACGCAGCGCGCGACAATAGGCGCGTAACGATGCCACAACGCAAATGAGGCCATTGGAGGCCGCATGACGGACTCAGTAGTCAACGACCAAACGCATGATGTCGGGGGCGCGCGCGACCCGGGCGCGCTTCTGCGCATCCTCGACGAGTTCACAGCGCTCGTCAAACAGCTCAGTGCTGACGAGTTGACGAGCCAAGACCGCGCCGCGCTGCGCCGCGCGCTCGATGTGCTCGTCAGCCTGAGCCGCCTGCCCTCGGGTCCGTCGGCGGCTGAATAACTAACTCCGTCGCGACCCACACAAATCCGATCGCACCTTACCTGGTCAGGCAGTAGCCGACGCCCACGACGACCTTGATGCTGGCCGGGCCATTGCGCGCGAGGCCGAGCTTCTTGCGAAGGTGCGTCACGTGATACTTGAGCAGCTCGGCCGAGCCGTCGTCGCCGTAGTAGCCCCACGTCGTCTCGATCAGGCGGGAGTGGGGGATGACCTGGCCGGCGTTGAGCGCCAGGCGGTACAGCAGGCGAAACTCCATCCGCGTCAACCTGATGGGCCGGCCGGCCCTGGTCACCTGATGCCCCTCTGGATCGAGCACCAGGTCTCCTACGCGGAGCTCGGGCGATGCCAGTTGCTCGGGCTCGGGCTCGTACCGCCTGAGCACAGCCTGCATCCGCGCCAGCAGCTGCTTAGCACTGAATGGCTTTGAAACGTAGTCGTCTGCGCCTGCTTCCAGGCCGCCGACGACCTCAACCTCGGCGGAGCGCTCAGTGAGCAAGATGATCGGCGTACGCGCCTGCTGGCGAATTCGACGACAGACTTCGAAACCGTCCAGTCGTGGAAGGACGCCGTCCAGCAGCACCATGTCCGGGCGCTCCGCCTCCCAAGTCTGAAGAGCCTGCTCCCCATCCAGCGCGGTCACGACTGCGTAACCCGCGCGACGCAGGGCATAGGTCAGCAGGTCGACCAGGTCGATATCGTCGTCGACGAGCAGCACCTTCATGTCGTGGGTCCCGCTAGTCGCATGCATGGCTCCGCGGCGCCAATTGGCACTTCGGCCCGTTGTGCGTCACTACCTCACGTGCATGTTCTAGTCTACGATGAGTGTCAACCTCGCAGAATGTCAGAGCCGGCGTCGGGCCAACGAGGGCGAAGGCGGCGTGCTGGGCGACTCGAGTCGGGTAACGCTGGAATCACCAGGTCTGGTTGCGCGTAAGCCGGCCAGGTGCTCGAGGATACCCTTCCCGTACAGTAGTCAACCACCCGCGGTAGCCGCGATTCCGTGTAACGCCGAGTGTGTAAAGTGCATTATGCAGCATAACGAACAGCATTGCTTCTGAATCAAGTTTTTGATTGCTGCTTCGACACGAATGGATAGCGTTCGAGGACGACTTGACACGTGTCGCGGTCTCGGCATAATGCACATAACACCTTTCGACTCCCGCGACGTGGTCCAGGTCAAGTATGAGATGCTGCGCCGCGTCCGCGAAGATAGCCAGGCAGTGAGTCAGGTGCTGGAGAACACCGAGAGCGCCAAACGCTAGTACGCGCCCTGTAAGCGTGCGGTTGCCTTGGCCGGCCGCCCGCCACGTCGTGGTCATCGACAGCGACCTGGGTCAATCCGGCGCCGATAGCGACCGCCCGGGTTCCAGAAGCTGGTAACGGCCGTCGGCATGGGCGAGTCGGCGTGGTGCTCGGCCTGGAGGTGTCGCGTTTGGCCCGCAGTTCATCACCAGCACCCGTACGCAGCTTCCGTGAGCAGTGACTGCTCTTTCCGCGCAGGCCCAGCTCCGGACCATAACCAGGGCGAGCTGATGTGGGGCACATTGGCTCACGACCAGGCATTGCACTTGCTCAAGGACCCGCGCTACGCCGGCGCTTTGGTTTAGCTGGACCGACTCCGAGGAGAATGTTCGGCGTCTGCGCGACAATGCCCAAGGCATATGGAACCGACAGGCGACATGGTCCACCGCGCGAGGGCGGGCGTTCTTGGTCTTTTGTGCAACACCAGGAGGTTCAACGCCTCTTTGTTCAGTTCTACCGGGGTATTCTCCCGGCTGGCCGCTAAACGACGGTCGCCATCTTTCTCACCGGCATTCCGGCAGGGATCGTTCCAGGGTTTTTCTAATTTCACCGGCAACACGGTGGCGGATCTGTTGCGGCTGAACCTGGCTATTCCGCCCGCGAAGATCGCTCCCTCCCGGTCGATCTTAACCCACTTTTTTTCGTTCCGAAAGTTGGGGTAGTGGTATTCGAGGCAGGCAGCCTGACAGGTAAATCACATTCAGCTCGCATGTTTGTTAGAAGCCGATTTCACGTTTTCTTCAGGTTGAGTCCCGGCAGTGATACCATGAAAAGACACGGCCCTTAGCGAGTGCCACCTAATGGTGCGCCACCCCGCGCGAGGGCGGACGACCGTGTTTATTGGCACATTTGCCCAGCATCGTTTCTCGCATGGCTCAAGACGGCAGGTGGACGGCAACAGGTGTAGCGGACAATCCAGCACGGTCTGTAACTGATCCGATTTAGAACTGTGTGACTCGTAACCTTATTGCGGGGAATAGACGAGGTCCGCTGAGCCGTAGCATCTAGTCAGATTGATCGGTTG
>Ga0137390_10003616_pt1 | contig 12659 bp, 16 predicted proteins | sample 15con2h24AmetaG_FD_104937 | JGI IMG/M metagenome (GOLD analysis project Ga0137390, IMG submission 104937) | Vadose zone soil microbial communities from Angelo Coast Range Reserve, California, USA - 15con2h2.4A metaG | ecosystem: Environmental > Terrestrial > Soil > Vadose zone > Saprolite... | reverse complement strand
TTTATCCCCGCACTTGGAATACTCGCTTTATCGACGCCCCCCAAGTAGACCCGAGGTCCCAGAATGCCCCTATAACATCCCAACAGACGCTACAGGAGGCGATTTCCCGTACGAAAGGGGAGGTTAGGGTACTCGTAGCCCTTTTGGGCGGTACGGGGCTTAGAATCGGGGAAGCGCTGGCTTTGAGGGTTGGGCCGGACGACGGAATAAACAGCTTCTGGTCCACCCAAATGGGGACTCTCACCATCCGTACTACGATGGTCAATGGGCAGATTCAACCGAACACGAAGACCAAGGCCGGGACTCGTATTGTGGACCTCGACCCATCGCTCTGCTCTTTCCTCTGTGCTCAGTTTGCTGGCTGCGAAGGAAGGTTGTTTCATTGCTCTGAGAGCACATTGCGCCGCCGATTGACGGCGCTGGGCATTCCCGGATTCCACAGCTTGCGCCGCTTCCGCATCACCCACCTGCAAGGCAACAACGTCCCCGGTACGCTCATAAAATTTTGGGCGGGCCATGCTGCCAGCGACGTAACGGAACGCTACACGAAAATTGGCTCCCAGATTGAGGAGCGTCGAAGTTGGTCTGAGAAGGCCGGATTGGGGTTTCAGCTATGACATTATCAAGAGCAACACAGGTCTTGACAAATGAGCACCAGAGGTTGACCACCGTCAACGAGTATCTGAAACGCCAGATTGAATTTTTAAAGGGGCGCATCACTCAATTCGAGGCCGACCGTGTGGAGAATTTGAGTGCGCTGGCGGAAATCGAAGAGATACAGGAGCGCATCAACCCGGCGTCCCATCGATGAAACTGAGGAGGATTTGATATGAGAAAACCGTGGAAGTCACCGAAGCAACCACCTAAAAAAGAGGGTAACTATATCGTCTGCCTTGCTTTATGGGGCAACCGAATTCAAGAAGAATTACGAGTACAGTTGGCTCTTTACTCTGATAACAAGTGGTCTCATGATTTCGAACATTACCCAGTAATTGCTTGGGCGAAACTTCCGGCTCCACCCCGACGACCGAAGAAATTCGAGCAATGAGATTCTGGTTCTATAAGTGGGTCTACATCCTCTGCGATGGAAAAATCGGGGAGTGGGCTAGGAGAAAAATGTATGAGTGGTTATAGGAACTTAGAAACACGGGTCAAGGAACTGGAGGACTGGAAGAAGAGCGTGATTCAGTGCATTCCCGATTGGCAGAAGATTGGCGAGGTGCTGGGTCTCCCGGTCGGCACCGATGTGCCGAAGCAACTATTGGTGGAAATCTACAGGTTGAAAAACGAAATCGAAATGTGGAAGATGCAAGCGAAAGCAATGCAATACGGCATTCATTGCGCGTGCGGATGGGAGGATGGCAAGGTGGTTTCCCTCTGCGGCGCTCATTCAGAAGTAATTCGCAAAGTGGAAACACGACTTGCAGAAAAGTATCGTAAATTGACCGAACCATCTAAAATTCAAACAGACCCGGAGCGTACATGCCCATGAAAATTTTAAAAGAGTTTTTGTACAATATCACTATTTTTAGTGCAATGGTAATAGCGATATTCGGAAGTGCTACACTAGCTGTGTTGTTTGTTGTCTTCATGACGAGATTTTCTCCGGAAATAATCGCTTTCACAATTTTAATTCTCTTCATATTAGCAATGTCCGCATGGAAGACGTGGGCCGAACGACGATGAAGCTACCTCGCTTTATCCGTCACGCAGCAGCGATGTATCTCGTTTTTGGAGAAGATGAAATTGGCGGGGTGCTTCACGATTATGCGAACGGGCAATGGAAAGAACTCATCAAGTGGAACACTCAAGAAGGCGCAGATGAGGCTCTAAATTTGGTTAACGATATGATTCGTAATATCCGAGACAATATTTATGTCGCAATGGTGAAGTGCGAAGGATTCGGTCGCGGATATTTCGTCATGCACGATTCAGATTTCAATTTGTACCGTCGCGCTTTTTGGTTAGGAGTTTACAACCCGGATGAGGCGTTGACCGATGTCGCGGCTCGATGCCGTAAGATTGCAGATAAGATGGGTTATAGGAGGTCAGGATGAAAAGTGTACTTCAAGATTGGGTTATGGAATTGCCTCTTCGATTCCAAGGAACACTGCTCACTGCCGTGAGGGGTTGTGATGATGAACCGAAATCTTGGACCAAAACAGGCGTTGCTTTTTCACAAGGACGGCGCATAACAGCCTACATTCGATGGTGTTTTATGAATCCTGCCGACCTGAGAGAGGTCGATGCTGAAGAAGGTGCGTTCTTTATGAGTACGCCGTCGTATCCTTTTAAGCCATCACAATTTGGTCATCTTCCTCAACATTGGTATTCGCACATCATGCACGCTTTGGAAATTATCGGTTATCATCATCCAAACAAACGTGTCCAAGCGGATGCATATTATCTGTACTTTACGATGGTTCATTCCTTTCATCTGAATGTGGAAACAAAGGAACAGTTGTGGAATCGACTCACAGAAGACAGGATTGCAAAAGGGGAGATTGTATCATGAAACGACTGACAATCAATATCCCGGGCGACCGCGACAAGCTATATCGCGTCATCAAGTATCCGGCTGGGGAGATTCAAGTCCGCCTCACCGAGGAGGGCATCGCTGCATGCGAGGGTAAAGACGAGTATGTAATTCAAGCAAATCCCATCCCGGACATCATCGAACTTGCGCAATTAAAGAATGCGCTGGATGGGATGCCGAATAATTTTTATCACACGACGCTGGAATTGATGTATTTACCGTATGGTCGCGCCGACCGCCGTTTCGTACAGGGTGATTCATTTGGTTTGCAGGTCTTTGCAAACCTGATTAACACCTTCCATTTCCATACCGTGTATACATTCGATGCGCACTCTCCGGTTGCACGGCAGGAGATTCCGAATCTGATTAATCTCTCGCCTGTTCATCATTATGACCAGATTCTTTCCTGCATCAGACACTTGGGAGATAATGGTTTGGTGTTGATTGCTCCGGACAAGGGCGCAAAGGCCCGCTATGACTTGGACTATTACGGCTTGACTGTGTTGGAGGGGGAAAAACTCCGCGACCAGAAGACCGGAAAACTATCTGGTTTTCGCATCAACCAGAGTGTAAGTCTTTACGATAAAGCGCTCATCGTGGATGATATCTGCGATGGCGGCGGGACCTTCGTTGGGCTAGGGGAAGAGATTCACAGATTAAATCCGGACATCGAACTAAATCTTTACGTCTCTCATGGAATTTTCTCTCAAGGATTTGAGAAACTAATCCAGCAGTTTGAAACCATTTATGTGTCTGATTTCTCGTTCAAATTCCCCGACATCGATAGTTGGGGAAAGATTTAGGAGGAAGCATGAATTTCGTTACGAATTTTTCAAATGTCGAGGATATCATCAGCAATTATGAGGGTACCTCCCGAGAAGATTTGGAAGGTGCCACGATTCACCTCGCGTGGTATGGATACGGCTCGTATTCGGGCAGCAGCTTTGTCCTTTACGAGAAAGATGGTAAACTGTACGAAGTGAACGGTTCGCATTGCTCGTGCCACGGATTGGAAGGCCAATGGGGGCCAGAAGAGACAACCTTGGCAGCACTAGCTATGCGCCAGATGGGTGAGAATGAATACGAAGGTTCCGGAGAAGCACAGAAAATTCTGACGGCATTCATTGCGTCGAAATCTTAGGAGGAAGCATGGATGATACAAATCTCGTACTACATTTGAAAGATGGACAAGAAGTTAAGGTTATATATCCCCATCGAGTCTTCTACGAATGCGAAACTCCGTGGCTCGAAAGAGCCGGATGTCTTCAAACGAGCAATCCATCGGAATGCCTAGCGAAATTCAAGAATGACAGCATTTTTGGCGTTAACGGAAGATTCGTTATTGGTCTTTGGATGCCCAGTTATCTTGAAAACGAAAAACGCATTCAAACCATTCCGATGAATAAAGTCGATTGCATCGTTCCAGCTAATCAGGAGGATACCACCCGGGGTAACCACGTTCGTTGGGAGGAAAATCAAAACAGTCAAGACGCTTTTTATGGAGATGGAACCATCACTCGCAAAATCCTCGCTGAATTATTTCCAGAAAAAGCACAACAGATTTTAACTAGACCAAGAGAAGAGTACAAATCTTAGGAGGAAGCATGGATTATTTATTCGACAAAGACAATCCGGTATTCCTGATTGACTTCTACAAGTTCGGGCACATCGACCAGTATCCAAAGGGCATCAAACGCATATGGGTGAACTTCACACCGCGCTCCACGCGTGTGGAAGGCGAGACGGGTGTCATCTTCTTCGGATTGCAGCGTTTCATCAAGAAGATTCTGATTGACCAATTCGACCATCACTTCTTCAATCGCCCGTGGAGTTTAATCGAGAAAGATTACAAACTCATAATGAAGAAGACGCTGGGTGTGGATGCCCGTACCGACCATATCAGGCAGTTGTATGATTACGGCAAACTGCCACTGGACATTTATGCGCTACCGGAGGGCACCTTCGTACCGTTGGGCGTCCCGGCCCTCGTGATGGTCAACAACGAGGACTGGGCCTTCTGGCTCCCGAATTATATCGAGACCATGATGTCAAACAATCTCTGGCACGGATGCACGTCCGCATCCACGGCACACCGTTACCGCCGAGTATTTCTAAAGCACGCAAAGGCGGCTGGAGAGACCGATTTCAGTTTCGTTGACTGGCAAGGCCACGACTTCTCATACCGTGGACTCTCGGGCGACGAGTCAGCAAAAATCTCTGGCATGGGCCACCTACTCTCGTTCTCCGGTACCGATACGCTTCCAGCGATTCTGGATGCGAATCATTATTACAACGCGGACCTCTCAGTCGGCGCCAGCGTGCCCGCAACGGAGCACTCTGTAATGTGCGCCGGAACTCAAGAGTCGGAGCAAGAGACATTCCGACGCCTGATTGAGGATGTGTACCCGACTGGCATCGTCTCCATCGTCTCTGATACTTGGGACCTTTGGAAGGTGCTGACGGAAATCGTGCCGAACTTGAAGGACAAGATTCTGGCGCGCGATGGCAAGATTGTCATTCGTCCGGACAGCGGTGACCCCGTTGCAATTCTAACAGGTGATGACAAGGCCGAACGTGGTTCCCCAGCATGGTATGGTGCGCTCTTACTACTCGCAAAAGCATTGGGCACTGACAAAGATGGAACCCAAGAAACGAATCGCCACATAACAAAAGGCGGACTAATATACGGAGATTCTATAACCGTAGACCGCGCCGACCAGATTCTGACGAACGCTATTCGACTGGGTTATTCTCCATACAACTTCGTCTTCGGCATCGGCTCTTATACGTATCAGTACGTGACCCGCGACACCTACAACTTCGCGTTTAAAGCAACGGCGATTGAGTGTGAGTACAGCGTTCACATGTTCGGCGGCACCCCAGTTACAGAAGACCACGTCGAAGCCATCTTCAAGGCTCCGGTGACCGCTGGCGACTTTTCGAAAAAGTCTGCTCGTGGAATCCCCGCAGTCTATCAAGGCCGCGTGGGACAAGGCGACGTGGCCGGGAAGTTATATGTGGAGGAAACACTCGACCCCGTCGACTTGGACCGCTGCGAGTTCCGCAAGGTCTTCAATGGCAACTTGCTAGTATACGATACCTTCGATGCGATTCGTAAACGCGTACGCAGCCGCGACTGGGAGGGAACATGAAGACCCAAGTGTGTGCTAACTTCGCGAAGTGCAAGACCGTGAGCAAGCCACAAGATATTTGGTTCCACGGGACTAATTACCACAACGCTTTGAAAATTGAACGCAATGGCTTTAGAGTCGGAACGTGGTTTGCTCGGCACATGGAAGATGCTGTAGCTTTTGGCGGTTCTTGCGTGTTTTGGGTGCGCGTAAAGTTTGACCGCGTTCCACTGCGATGGCAGGTTCACTGCACCAATTCAATTCCGGCATCAGCCATCATAAAACGCATGGATATTGTGCGGGTGCGCCCATGACCAGCGACAGTGCGGAGAAGTTGGCGCTGGAACTGGCCAACCAAATCGCAGAATTGCTTGACCCGCAGCAATTAGCGACACTCGGTAAAGGCGGTCGCGTTCCGTCTACCACGCTGCGCTATAACGTGCGTCAAGCCAAAGCCGCAACTACAAAGTTAGCTCTGGCGATGTTGAATAAGTGGGGAGCCGACCGCGAGCGGGAGGGGCGCGAGAAAATAGCAGCCTGGATGATTCAGCGCAGCTTTGCTACTGGGCATGGTGATTCAATAGAAGATTTGCTCGGCGAACTTGAATGGCAAATGGAAGAAAGGTTAGCTAAGCGCGAGCGGGAGGGGATGGAGAAGGCGGCGCGAGTCATTCCTAAGGTTAAAGTGCCTCACGGCGACCAGTATGGGACTTGGCAGACTGCCCTTGAAACCGACCAATCTAAGGCGATAGAAGCAGCCATTCGCGACATGAAAGCGGAGGTAAAGTGATGGAAGCAACAATTAAACCATTGGAAAAAGGATTCGTCTTGATGCTAGGCGACCATGAACTCGGAACCTCGAAAACGGATTTCGATGCGAGATTCCACATGCACGCAATCAACGCGGTGATGGAAAAAATAAAGCGAGACGGATACAACGAAGGATACGCGGACGGAAGTGATACGAAGCAGTTCTAAAAACAAAAAGCCCCCGGTTTTCCCGGGGGCGGCGGTTCTTCCGATTTCAAAACGAATTGAGATATCGTAAGGCTTTTTCGTGCAACTCATTTTCGATGTATCCTACGATAATATTACAACGTCGGTGTAAAAGTGCTCTGACTTTTCCGCTTTCATGGTCGTGGTCAGTGTGGGAGCGACGAACTCCCGGTAATCGTAATCCACAAACTCGACAACGCCCCTTCTGTTTCTTAAACATGTGTTTCTTATCTACGAGGGTGATGCCGTAACGGTTCTTTAATGACGCACTCGCTCTTGCTACTTCGTTTTTACGCGAGTATTCAGCCTCTTTATTTGCGCACACTAAACAGGTTAGACGATTAGGGCGGGGTTTACGACCACACTCTCTAAGACATAAGCCTTTACTTTGGCTTAATTGTTTTAGTTTTGCGTACTCTTTTTGTCTTAGGCTTTTCATCGGTATTTGAAATGTTCGGCTTTGGTCCGCTATCTGAACCAAAGATGCTATCCCAACGTTCCTGAGATACATCAGCACTTCTGAATGTGGCGCGAACGGCACCTCTGGCTAGTTGGTCCCCGCCGCCGTTGATAGTTGCTGGCATTATTCTTCCTCCTCGTTTAATTTTCGTGCGTCAAGGATTTTAGGAGCATACTCTTTGCGCGTCTCCGCAACCGCAGAGAGGAGGTCTTCCAGCTTCGGCATCTTGCCCGCAGCGTGAAGTCGCTCTGCTTCCACCTTGAATTCGCTCGGTCCAATCTTCTTGTCGATGCTCATAACTTCATCCTCTGATTTAGCTTACTACGGTTGGGGGCTGTTGTCAAGTTATTTCTTCGAACGGCTGTGAATCAGTTCTGCTGCCGCGTCCGCATGTTCCGGGTTATCGAAGATTCCCAAGTGCTGGCCTGATTGCTTATAGTGCTGCCAAGCCTTTGAAAACATCGCCTTCTCTTCTGGACTACCCGGCTTTGGTTTCTTTCCATCTGCTGTGAGGAACTTTCCATTCACCACGGTTGGGACCAAGACCTCTCGACCCTTCTCATCTTGGAAGGATGTTGAGTACTCACTGCTCGTCGTGCCGTCGTCGTTCTTCACGACCGGACGGGTTGTCAAGTCGATATTCCCCGGCTGAATCATCCCCGGTGCCTTCGCAGGTCCGGTCTTACTCCATCCTTTTGGGACGGTGTACGTGGGTGCCTTCTCCGTCTTGGAGTGCGTTAAAGCGTTAATCAGGTCAAACGCGGTGACACGTCCCGGCTTCTTCGGACCTTGTCCGGCCAGTCCTGCCAGTCCGCCCTCTTCCTTGGCGTTTGCTCCGAAGTTGAATCCGGTCTGCTCCTCTTCCGGAACGGCCTTCTGTTCTGCCGCTACTCTCTTGGCGGCGTCCGAGAACGACCAACTCTCCACGGGAATGCCGTGGGCGCGGTACAATGCCTGTTCGTAGTACCATAAGACCGCTTGGAGCGACGATGTCGTCAGATTGAGCTTCTGGGCAGTCTTCTCGAAAGACTCCTTCATAAGGCTTCTTTCGGTGTTATTACGGGGTGCGTCCGACTCCGAGGTGACTTTGCCCTTGTCTTCGATGCGAGGGTCCAAGTCGAGGGTGCCCATCCAGCGATTCCATGTGCGAGATACCCACATGTCGGCGGTGAACTTCGACTCGATGCCGTGAAGATTCTGCATAAACGGCCCGCGCTTCGCTCCCAAAATCATTGCGCCTGTGTCCAAATCACTCGCCTTTCCGCGTACCGGAGATTGACCGCCAGCTTGATAACTGCGCAGTTCCTTGACCGGGTGCTCCGACATCAACCAATCCGCAGCGCCCTTCTCACCTTTCTCTTGAATCAACTTGTTTACGGAATCAAATGCACTGCCGTATGCGTTGACATTACGAGGACCCCACGACTTACCCGTCTCTGGATTAATGCGTGGGAATTCTCCTGTTTCTTTGTAAAGGTCCCAAGCACGCACAGCGGACTTCACGTTCGCGTACGGCTTTTGACCGGATGATAGAATTGCTTCCGCAGCTTTGAAGAGAGTTAGATTAACCGGATGACCAGCGGTGCCTTCGGTATTCTCGCCTTCCGCAAGTTCCGGTCGCAGGTCTTGAAGAACCTTGTCGTGGTCCTTCATCTCTGTCGTGTACCATTCGGTGCCAGTCTTCGACTGCGCCAACTGATACTTCGCTTCGTCTGCCGCAATTTTCTTAGCGCGGTCAACCATCTCTTTTGGTTCCGAACCCGGCTCCAACGCAGGATTGCTCTTGCGGCTAAACTTGTTCAACGCCTTGGTGATATCGAGCGTGCTGACTGCATCGCCCTCTCCGGTGCCCTTAACAGGCAGTGGATTATCCATCAACGGGACGCTGGAACCCTTCGGAGATTTCTTAGAAACGTTGCTTTGTGCGACCGTCTCCGGTGTAACTCCGGTGCCACCTGTTGGAATTTCCTTCCCCGCAGCGACATCGTAGATTGAAATCTGATTCGTATTTTTGCCAAGCTCTTCCGCTGCCGCTCGGTCTGCGAACTTCTTCGAAAGACCCAGCGTGTTCTTATATCCGCCCACGTAAAGGTCTGGATTCTCGGCTAGAACGTCTTTGTTCTTCTCCGTGTAAGCGCGGATATCTTCCGCAGTCGGCGGGTGGTCGTAACTTTGTCCACGATTAAGTTCTGTCTCAACCATGAAGCTGTCTTTTGGTGCTTCCCCGGTGCGTGGATGGAACGAAAATCCCTCGCCTTTAGTATCGGCGGCTTTCTGAATCCAATCACTCAATTCCGGGTGCGCGCCAATCTCTCGCAGCATCGGTTCAATATCATTCGCGGTTCCGAATTCTTTCACCTTGGCGAGTTCATTTTTTGTCTCCGGAGAAATATCGTCTCTTTCTATAACGATGTTGCCATTGCGACCCATCATCTTAGCCGCACCCTTCATTTCGGTAATCTGTTCTGGGGTTACTCCATCTTTGGGAACAGAGAAATGCAAAGTATTACCGCCGCGCTCCAAACCGTATCGAACACGAACCGCGCCAGCATCATTGATGAACTTGGAACGAATTGCATCGGCATTATCTTCGTCGTTTCCATATCCTACTTCACGAAGCATAGCGTCATGGGTTTTTGCCGCCGTAATCTTTTTTCCGTCCGGCATCATGAATGCTGTGTCAGCATAATCATCTGTTGTTCCGAATTTTTCCTCTAAGGCTTTAGCTGCACTCGGGGCATCGACAACTTTTGAAATCGCACTCTCTCCCGGCTTCAAACCGTAAGCCTTGCGACTCTCGGCTAACTTCGCCTTCACAGCTTCCGGCGTCACCTGCTCTTGCGCAGAGAATCCTAGCGTGGTACCTGTTTGTGGGTCGTGAAACATACGGACGTGAGTGTTCTCATCCATCGTCATGCGCCCGCCTGGGACGCCACCGCCCTTCTTGATTGCAGTGTCGTCGGCCTCGTTGCCTGTGGTGCGCTCCGGTGGAATATTCTTGCTTATTTGATTGGCTTCAATTCCTTGTCCAGTTGCTCTCGCAGCTTCGCCTTCTCTTCCGGCGACATTTGCTCCACGCTCTGCGCCGCCTTCTCCGCTAACTGCTCTGTTGTCAGGTGTTCGCTCATTTTGAATCCTTCTTTCTGCCTCATTTCCCATCTCGCGGAGTCTGTCTCCGCTGTAATGATACTGCTTCGAGAGACCCGGCTCTCGCACTCCTACATTCTCTTTGATGATATCAGAAACGGCGGGCTGTGTCAAGTGTTCTTTTGCTTGGTCAATCGCATTGTGCATCATCTGCGTAATTTCCGGCTCTTGATAACCCGCTGCGCGAAGAATGCGAATTGCGTGTGTACCGTCTCCACCCGCGCGAGGTTCAAAATTATTATTGCTTCCTCTAGGAATATTAGAGAAGACCTCATCGGCTGCTATGCCGCCCATCAACATACGCAACACGCTGGGAATCTTTTCCGTCTTAAAATTGCGGCCTGTTGAATCTGCCAAGTCGCTCGTATCCCATGATACCGCCGCATTTACCCCTCTACCGCTGAGGTCTGGATGTGTGTGTCTAAGAACTCCCTCCGGATTTAACCCCTCGTTATGTCCAACCATAAAATGACCGAGTTCATGATGCATGGTCTTTTCTTTCGGAATGAGCACTCTTATATTACTCGGTGTACTACTCAATGTGCTCAAGTGCTGTTCTGTTGGGATAACATAACCCTTTGGACGAGGTATCTCTTCTCCCTCTTCTTTCCCAAGTTCGAAACTTTGTGCTTGTGGAAACTTCTTTTGTGCCGCAGCGAAGGCTTCTTTACGAGAGAAGGCTTCTACTGGCTCAACTTGAGTTTCATCACCAGTGGTTATCTTAATTTGAAATCGTTGTTTGTGTTGTTCTTCCGGAGTCTTACTTATTTCGCTTTCAACGACCCCACGGGCTGTTGCAGCTTCGCCAGAAGGCTTTGGTGCTCCTTCCCCGCGTCCGCCTTTACCTGCTCCTGCGGTCTTCTCCCCGCCTTCGGCTGCTGGCTGCGCAGCTTTCTCGCCGCCTTCCCCAGCCCCGCCCCCATCTGGTCCAGATTCACCGCCTGTGTATTCGTTGTGAGCATTTCTGATATCCTCCGCAAATTTATTTACGCGACCATGACTCGCATGGAGCGTTGGTGATAGTCCTTCCTCACGAACCGCAGCATTCGCACGAATGCGGTCTGCGATGTGAGGCTTTGTCAAGAAGTCTCGTGCGCGTTCGTATGCCGCATCCACAACCTGCTGTATCTGGGATGAGGTGAAATCCGGGTGAACCTCGCGCACGATAGCGCGTGCTTCACGGAAATCTGAACGTGTTGCCGGGGATGCCTCGACCTCTTCTCTCGACATACCTTTGAAAATCTCGTGTGATGCGGGGCCAGCCATCTTATGAGTCAGCCACTGCGTTTCCTGATTACCTAAAGCCTCCGGGTCCACGTTGCCGATGGCATCGCGGATAGCTCCCGCATTGAACACCGTCGTAGCACCTGCACCCTTCTCACTCTTTGGATGGGTGTCGGAACGAATCTCGACTGGTTCTAAACCATCAACTGCGCCGATTGCCGTATGTGCCCACTCGTGCATGTGTGCATCTTCCGAGGTGATGCCTTCTGGCAGTCCCGGAATCGGCATTGCAGGTGCGTGAGCCTTCATCGCAGGTGAATGCGAGACGAGCGCTGATTCATCTCCACGTCCCAATGAAACTAGATGAGGATTCAATTTCGTTGACTCACCCTCTGCGGCTCGCTTATCCGCGCCCTTGAGAATCTCGGATTCCACCTCTGGGTCAATCTTGACTTGGGCCGATGGCTTATTGGCGGCTTCACGAGTCGCGCGGTCCTGTGTATCAGCTTCCAAGACCTTGTTGAGAAGATTCTTCTCAGCCGGGTCGAGTGCTACGCCGCTGCGATTCTTTGCCTTAACATCATCACGGAACTGCTGTTCCAATTCTTGATAAGTCGAATCTTCCAAGTTCGATTCACCGTAGTGTGCCGCAAGTTCTGCGTGCAGTTTGGTGTTCTCGCGAGGCACCAGTTCCAAACTCGCAGGCCCCATCTTCACGGCAGGAGGAATTGGTTCGGTCGGAATCACCGCAGGCGTACCCGGGCCTTTAATCTCGACAGGCTTACGGCTTGTGCCTTTGTACTTCATTGAGTTTTCAATATGCTGGTCACGCGTCATATCGCGTGGGGCAAGAAAATCTTCCACTGGTTGAGCAATCATTTCGCCCGCAGCGCCGCCAGCAACCGCGCCTACGGGTCCGCCCATCTCTGCGCCCGCTGCGATGCCAGCGCCCTTAATCGCTTTTCCGGTCAAGTTGGCTATCAATAGACGCATCTTACTCTGTGTGCCGCTACCGCGAACGGTTGTACCACCACGGTTTGCGCGGATTTGAGCGCCGATTGCATCACGCACGCGAATAAGTGACGCGGTCTCTCCACGAGCCTCTCGCGCACCTTCCACTCCGTGACTTTCCAGCTTGCTGTAAAGACCGTCGCGAAGTTCATCC
>Ga0137390_10003615_pt1 | contig 12662 bp, 12 predicted proteins | sample 15con2h24AmetaG_FD_104937 | JGI IMG/M metagenome (GOLD analysis project Ga0137390, IMG submission 104937) | Vadose zone soil microbial communities from Angelo Coast Range Reserve, California, USA - 15con2h2.4A metaG | ecosystem: Environmental > Terrestrial > Soil > Vadose zone > Saprolite... | reverse complement strand
AGGATCCGCTGGTCGGTATTGAGGAAGATGACGCCGTCCTCGAGCTGGTCGACGATGTGCTCGAGCTGGGCCTTCTCGCTCAGGCTCGCCGTGCGATCGGCCTGCATCTCCTGCCCCAGGCGCTGGAGCTGGGAGGAGAGCTCCTGGAACTCGTTCCCTCCGCCCAGGCTGGCGCCGACGTCGAACTCGCCGCGCCGCAGGCGGTCCAGCTCGCCCCCCAGGGCGCGCAGCGGTCGCAAGGTGAGCTGGGCCAGAGCCATGGCCGCGAGCCAGGCGAGGGGCAGCGCGATGACGGCGAGGGTGAGACTCCGCCCGACCGACGCGTTGAGCTCCTTTCGCAGCAAGGTGGTGGAGACGCCGAGATGGATGGTCGCGAAGGGCTGTCCATTGAGGTTCATGGGCAGCACCGCCTCGTAGGTCTCGCCGCTCCGGTAGAGGGCGGAGAATCGCCGGATGGTGCCGAGGCCCAGCAGCTCGTCCAGCCGGCCCGGCTGGAGGGCGGGAGCGCCCTCGCGGTCACGCCGCGTATCCAGGAGCGCGGCCCCGCTGCCGTCGGACACGAAGGCATAGACGAGATGAGGCGAGTACCCCACGCTGGACTCGAGCAGGTTGCGCAGCTCGCGGTCCCGGCGCAAGGTCTCGAGCGGAGGGCGGACGGGGGCGCGCGTGAGGGCCTGCCCGATCTGCGCGTAGATCTGCTTGGCCACCAGCTGAGCCTGTCCCGAGGCTTCCTGGACGACCACCCGGGTGAGCTGGGAGATGTGCACCATGGTGGTGGTGGCGACCACGAGGAAAGTGAGCAGTGTCACCGCCACGGCGTCCTTGCTGCGAATGCCGAACCGCATTCTAGGCGCCGTAGGACTTCAGCTTGTTATGAAGGGTCTTCAAGCTGATCCCCAGGATCTCCGCCGTCCGCGTCTTGTTGTTGCCGTGAGCGCTGAGGGTCCGGAGGATCAGCTGCTTTTCCGCGTCGTCGAGGCTCGTCCCGATCCTGAAAGAGACGGTATCGGGTGACTCGATCACGCCGGCCTCGATGCGCACGGCCGGCTCCGGCGGCAGATGCTTGGCCGCGATGAGGTCGCCGTCGCACACGATGGCGGCCCGCTCCAGTGTGTTCCGGAGCTCTCGCACATTTCCCGGCCAGGAATGCGCCGTCAGGATCTTCAGGACGTCGTCGTCCACCGAGCGGATATGCTTGTCGTACTTTGCGTTGAACTCCTCCACGAGGGCCTGGATGAGGATGGGAATGTCCTCCGGCCGCTCGCGCAACGTGGGCATGGGCAGGCTGACGACGTTGAGGCGGTAGTAGAGATCTTCGCGGAACGTGCCGTCGCGGAGGGCCTTGATCGGATCCTTGTTGGTGGCCGCGAGCACCCGGACGTCCACGCGCACCTCTGTCTTGCTCCCCAGACGTCGCATGGTCCCGTCCTGCAGGATGCGGAGAAACTTGGCCTGGGTCCCGGAGTTCATCTCCGCGATCTCGTCGAGGAAGAGCGTGCCCTGATGCGCCAGCTCGAAGCATCCGAGGCGACGCTCCAGGGCGCCCGTGAAGGCGCCCTTTTCATGGCCGAAGATCTCGCTCTCCAGCAAGGTCTCGGGGATGGCAGCGCAATTGACGGCGACGAAGGGACCCTGAGCGCGGGGCGACAGCTCGTGGAGCGTGCGCGCGGCCAGCTCTTTGCCCGTGCCGCTCTCCCCCGTGATCAGGACCGGCGCGGGCGTGGGCGCGGCCAGCTCCACGAGACGGTAGACCTCCTGCATGGGCGCGCTGGTGCCCACGAGCTTGCCCAGGCCCCAGACCTGTCGGACCCGTCGCCGCAGCAGGATGATCTCGCGGAGGGCCTCCCCTTTCTCCGCAGCCTTGGGAATGAGCGCCTTGAGCCGGCCCACGTGTACGGGCTTCATCAAGTAGTCGTAGGCGCCTTCCTTCATGGCCGCCACCGCGCTGTCGATGCTGCCCTGCCCCGTGAGCAGGATGACGCTCACGAAGGGAAGCTCCTGCTGCAGCGACTTGAGAAGCGCGAGGCCATCGAGCTTCGGCATGACGAGATCGGAGACGACGACCGAGGGCAAGAAGACGGTGGCCTTCTGAAGGGCCTCCTCGCCGTCGCTGGCCTCCTCGACCTCGTATCCCCAGCCGGAGAGCAAGGACGTCAGCCCCTTGCGGGCAGCGGCTTCGTCGTCTGCGACCAGGACTCTCAGTGCCATGCGTTCCCCATGTTCACGACGGACCTTGCCGGGATCACTTCCACTAACCGTCGGACTAGCATAGCAGGACTGTGAGTGTCGGAGAGGGGCGCCGAACTGAAGGCTCGGAGCCTCCAGCGGCGGTAGCGCCGGCCGGCCGTGTGGCCAGGCTCCGGCGCCGGTGGTCCCGCGACTCAGCGCCGCACCGGGCGATTCAAATCCCGACCCCCGATCGTGAGCGATCGGGGGTCATGAGGGCATTGGGCACTCGTCAGCTCATGGGCTTTGGCCGCGATCGTTGGCCCGGTTGAACTGAGTGATGATCTGCTGTGCGGCCGTGGGCACCTGAGGAGGAGGCGCTGACGCGTATCGCCTCAGGGCCGCCTTCGTTCGAGGCCCCAAGATCCCGTCAATGGGTCCTGGATCATTTCCCGTCTCGAGGAGCGCCTTCTGTAGCTCGCGAATCCGCTCAGGCGTGGCGCGAGCCGGCTTCGTGGATTCCGAGGTCGCCGTCGCAGGATGAACCTTGACCGGGGCCTGGGCTTCTCCCGCTGCCGCGAATATCAAGGACGCCACGATCACGGACGATCCGCAACACACGATTCCGAAGCTTGCCGACCGAATCAATCGCATGGCCGTCACCTCCGCGGCAACCGAAGGCTGCATCCGATATGCCACCAACTGGGCACGATACGAACAGCTTGCGCCGGCCCAACCTCCTGATTGTCGGGACGATTCCCGCAATCTCCGAATCGTTGTGTTCTGACCAGCGCGATTGGGGGAAGAATTTTCCGACTAGCGTGTAGGACTTACCGTGCGGGGTCAGGCAGAGAGTATCTAATGGCGCGCCCGGAGGGATTCGAACCCCCGACCCTCGGCTTAGAAGGCCGATGCTCTGTCCACCTGAGCTACGGGCGCGTGCTTGGGATTATCGCTATTTAGCGGACGGGCAGCAATCTCTGGATACCCCCTGTGTGCCCTGAAATGTGCCCTCCAGCCGCTTAGCGACGTCCTGAGGTCCCCTGGGCTCACAATGTGATACCGGTCGAAAACTGAACGCGTTTTGTGCCCGGTCAACTTCATGGCTGCCCTTTCAGGCACGCCGAGATTCACCATGTTCCGGACCGCCGTACGCCGCAGGTCGTGCCGCAACATGCCCGGCACGCCAGCCTTCTCACATGCCGTGGTCCAAGCTTTCCTGAAGTCCCCCCTCTGAGTCCCCGCACGGCGGCCAGTCAGATGAGGGAAGAGATACGGAATAATCTGCCGGGTCTGCTTTGAGAGTCTCTCCACTCGCTCAAGCTGTGCGGCCAGTAGCGCCTTCAGCGCGGGCGTGAGATAGACAACCCGACCCTCATCATTTTTGGTCGCACCGGGATCGAGCCGAAGCGTCCCACTATCCAGATCCACCTGACGACGCTCCAACGCCAGAACCTCATTCTGCATTCTCCAGCCGTACATATAGCCGATCGCCAACGCCGTCTGAAGGTCTGTGCGCAGCCGCCGACGAACGGCTTCAAACTGCTCACGTTCAAAAAATCCCTGCCGAGGTGCATTCTCCTTCAGATTCCGAATCACAGGAATGCGTACCAGCTTGCTTGTCTCGTAGGCGAGACGCAGCATCCTGGTCAGGACCGCGAGCTCGCGATTGATGGTCGAGTTCGCAGCCCCACCGCTTTGGCGCATGAGCATATACGAAGTCGCGGCCGCTTGCGAGAGAGTCGCCACTCGACGACCCTGGAAAAAGCGATCGGCTTGGTTGCCGGAGGCGGCCCTGCGGAGCCGGTAGAGGAGGCCGCACACCAAGCTCAGGCCAAGTCGTCGGCGCTGGCCGTGTGCATCGAGCCCAGACGGGCGGGGGGCCACACGCAGGACCGGGAGCTACGAGGCGTCGTCGTGAGGCTCTGGCGACGACTGCTTATCCATCTGTCGGCTCGCTATTGATTCAAGGAGCCACGCTCGGTAGCACACCAGATGCGCGTGAGCGCGTGGCGTGCCGATGACCTCTTGCGACGATTCAGCAGCAAAGATCCGGTTGCTGCACACCCCGCAAAGATCACTCACCCCTTGCCCGGTCCATGACTTGTCGTGCGGCAACACGGACAGCGTCCCATTCGCGAATCGGTCACGCACGATCTGACGCAGACTAGCGAGACCGTCAGTGCCGATCACCGCCCCATCCGCCCTCTCGTGGGTCTGTGATTCCTCCCGCCAGATCGAATAGCACGGCAAGTGCGACCAGACCGTTATAGGTCCGACGACTTCATTCTCCACTTCGGACGGTTCGATGGTTGTCCCGCAGACTATGCAGATTTGCCCGGTCCCTTTTCCGGCCCACACCTTGTGGGGTGCTGGAAAAAGCCAACCGCTCGCGAGGCGTTCGCGGACGGTCTGGCGAAGGGCTGACTGCGGCATTGCGACCCCCTGGCGGCCTGCCGCTTGGACGAAGCCAAGCCAGTCACCGGGGTCTCGACGCTCAAGAGCGCCATCAAGTGAGGCCGAAGTGAGGGCTGGATCAGTGTGCACCCACGAATCCAGGAAGGCAAGAATGACCGGCAGTTATGTCGGATTTGTTGACGAGTGTTGGGTAGCCAATTTAGCAATGGACGCAGAGAAGGCAAAGCCTTGATCGGGGCAACACAGCCGGGATCGATCCACAGGGCCTCGTCGTCCCGGCCGGGCACCGCCTTCCACTCATCATCGCCACAAGCCGCCTATTCGCCGCGCGGCGGGGGCGCTGTCTGATCGGCGACGAGGTTTTCGGTCCCCGCGCGCGCATTGATCGGGCGAGCTTGTCGGCCTTGGCTCAAATGAGCCGGAATCCGCATCCGGCCGTGCCAATGCACCAACGGGTGACCGTGGGCCTACGGGCCCGGGTCGTGCCTACTCGGTAATGCTTACTGCCTGTCGAAAGCCTGACACAATGGCAAAGACTGACGAAGGGGAATCCGGTCCAACACGCCCGGACTAGCCTCTCTTTCATGTCGGCATTTCCCTTGCTCTCGCTTTGGCAAGCTCCGCGACACCACGACAGGCGCATGGGGAGGCGCGCGGGATGGCCTATCGCATCTTGCTGGTAGAAGACGAAGCAGACTTCCGGGAGCCGCTCGCCATCCTGCTCAGCCAGGATGGCTACAACGTCCAGGCTGCGGTGAACGGACAGGAGGCCCTCGAAGGACTTGCTGGACAAAGCTATGACATCATCGTGAGTGATCTTCGGATGCCCGGTATCGACGGCGAGCAACTTTTTCGACGCATCGAGCGCGAGTGGCCGCACCTTGCCTCTCGTGTCGTCATTATGACCGCCGAGAGACCGACTCGAGGGTTTCTAGGCCAGCACGACGGCGCGCTCGTTCCCATCCTCCATAAGCCCTTCACGTCAGAGCATCTTGAGGAAGTCATTGCAAGCGTGATCGCTCGCGATGGCCGAGAAACGAGAGTGGGGTCCGTCGCGGACGGCTTTTGATTCTCCTCCCAATACACTTGTACTTCAGTCGAGAGGGCGGCGCGGCCACTCTAACCTGCGCAGCCCTCACAAGCCGAGGCACGCCAGCGTGTACTGGCACTTCGCGCATCGGAATGACTGCAGGTACGTCAAGGCTCGGTAGTGTCTCAGTTTGATTTGATAAGGATGAAGATGAATGGCTGCTTGCAGGTGGCCACATTCCCATATCTCTTCGAGAGCAGGTGGGAGAGGGCCGCTTCCGAATCCTTTCCCCACGCCAGGAGTGGCCCGCTAAACGGCTTTCGAGTAACAGCCCTTACGTGGGCATTGCAGCGTGCTCGTTTTGGGCATTCTTTCCATTGCGCGGCCTGCCTTTTCAAACTGAGACAGTGAGCACGGTCTATGGGCGCCCCCGCGCGAAGTGGACGGCCAAAGAAATGAGCGCGACGACCAGGAGAAGGTGAATCAGGCCTCCGAGGAGGTGGAATGCAAACCCGACGACCCATGCGACAAATAAGACAATAAAGACAATCAGAAACGAAGATATAAACATAGGAATCTCCTTTTCAGGTTCCTTGGGTTAGCTTTGGCGCCAAAGGTTCGGGCTTCAGCAAGAAATCCAGAAGCGCTTCCACGCCTTCCGAAGTCTCCACCAAAAGCCGGGGAACGTCGTGCCGGTCCCTTTGCACGCGCGGCAGACGGACTTTCGCGGCCCTTTCTCGCGGTAGCCGTGGCAAGCGTGGCAAACCGGCCATTCGATGCTCTGAGCGCCCGCCCGATGCCAGGCCGTGAGAATGTCGCGGATGAGCTGGATACTCGCGCTCGTGCTAAGGCCGGCCTTTAGCTGGGACGCTTTTCCCTGGTCTGGGGCTCATAACGCTGAACGACGCGGCGAACCGAGGCACGGCTTCGTTTTTGTACAGACGGCACAGATCATTGTCGGCATACATGTCAGAGCGTCGGGCGACTGGAACACTTTGGCCATTGCCCGCTCAATCTCCGACTTGCGCCAACCTCGGTGCATACGCTCATGCAGCAGTGTGACGAGACACGGTGCACACACGAACTTGCCAGCGTATTCGCGGCGAAGGAGACTGGCGACAGCTCGGCGGATGAATTCTTCAGTCGTGGAGTTCATCGGGTCTTTTTAGTCTTCTCCCGATGCGGTCGAGTTGGTTTTCTTTCCCGGCTTCTGCTTGGGGCCATGTCCACGGTTGGGGCCAGGTGAAACTTCTCGGTGTGGGTATATATGGCCGGAACGCCGTGGAGCCGTGGCCGCACAGGGTGCAACACTCGCACTGGCTCGCTGCACAGGAGTCGCGGTCATGGTCGCAGGTGGGGGCTCCCTTGCAGTAGACACACATGAGGGGTTCGCGGCTGACCTCGAACGAGAGTCTACCGCGTTACGCCTATAGGCCGCCGCCTATCGCTTCGATCTTTTGCGCGGTCTCCTCACGCGACGCTTGGGAGTCCGGCGCTTCCGCGATGCCGTCTCCTTGACCCTGCGCGCGAGCAACTCCTTCACCTCCCGCTTCCTCACCCTCCGTAACGCCACAAGATTCATCCGGTTCTGCCCTGTCGGAGTCGATTCTCCGGCTTCCCAGTGAGCAACGGCTGGTGCGCTCACGCCCACCAACCGCGCCAGGGCCATCTGGCTGACACCAAGGCGCCGTCGCAAGCTCCCTATCAGCCGAGGCGAGAGGCGTGCGGCCTTCGCGTCTTCCTCGGACACCTGCGGAATTGATGGCGCAGCTTCCATGAGCCGCTTCCAGCCATTCGTGCTCCGGCGCAGCATCGTCACCATCCCGTGCAGCTCCCCTACCTTCCGCCGGAGCCGGATGACCTCGCGACGCAGTGGCGTGACAACCACCCGGACTTCCCTCCGGGCTCCTCGCGCAATCGTCTTTTTGATCACCGTTTCGAGTTTTGCCAACGAGCGCCTCCTCGTGAAGGTCAGACAACGATCGAACCATAGGCGGACTGAGGTGACGATTGTCCTGTCGGACCAGCAGACTGGACCAGTACTAAAACTTATCCGACGCGTGCTTACCGAGGCACATCCGACCAGGATCCCTTCGGTTGGAATTCCTCCGAGCGTTTAGGCTCACCACCGCCGATAGCCGTAGTGGTAGCCGTAACCGTAGCCGTACGGATAGTGGTAGCAGCAATAGTACGGGGCTGGCGCGATGACCACGGGCGGGCCTATGACGACGGGGGCTGGAACATGCCCGGCGTACGGAGGTTCCGCTGGGACAACAACACAGCCGCTCAATGCCCCGACAGCTACAAGCACAACCAGCAAGAAGCGGCGCATGCTTCAGCCTCCTTGGTCTTCGGTCAGGTTCTACTTCACCTTTGCACATGGTGCCATCTGGAAGCTTACGGTGTTGGCACAAAATTGACGCAACCTATCGTCCAGCGTGGGGTTAGGTTTCATCATCCTCATCAATGATCTCGTAGTCGCAGAGATGCTCGACCACTGAGTGCAGTTCAATCTCGAACTGAACCTGCCCCGGTTTGGTAGACACCCCAGATCGCACGAAAGTGCGGTAGGAGTGTGTCATGGCCAAACCCAAGCGGCGGACATTCACGACGGAGTTCAAGGCCCAGACGGTGCGGGTGGTTCAAGAGAGTGGCAAGTCGGTCGGGGCGGTGGCCCGGGAGCTCGATCTGGCCGAGACGGCGGTGCGGCGCTGGGTGCAGCAGGCGGAGGTCGACGCGGGCCAGGGGAGAGCCGGGGCGCTGACGACCGAGGAGCGGGAGGAGCTCGGGCGCCTGCGGCGCGAGAACCGGACCCTGCGGATGGAGCGGGACATCCTAAAAAAAGCGCCGGCCTTCTTCGCGAAGGAGAATGCGTGAGGTTCGCGTTCATCGCCGCGGAGAGGGCCGCCTTCCCGGTCCGGCTGCTGTGCCGGACGCTCCAGGTGTCGCGCGCGGGCTTCTACGCCTGGCAGGGGCGCCCGCCGGCGCCCCGGGCGCGGGCGGACGAACGGTTGGGTCTCGAGATCGCAGCGATCCATGCCGAGAGCCGGCAGCGCTACGACAGCCCGCGGATTCACGCGGAGCTGGCGACCCGCGGCTGCCGCACGGGGAGAAAGCGCGTGGCGCGCCTGATGCGGGTCCGTGGGTTGGCCGCCCGGCGCCGGCGGCGATACCGGGTGACGACGCACTCGCGGCACGCCTTGCCCGTCGCGGCGAACCGCTTGGCGCGACAGTTCGAACGGGCGGCACCCAACCCCAGGCGTTGGGTCACCGACATCACCTACATCCCCACGGGCGAGGGCTGGCTCTACGTGGCGGTGATCCTCGATCTCTGCTCGCGCTTCGTCGTGGGCTGGGCGATGAGCGAACTCATCACGGATGACCTCACCCTCGGATGGTTCGGGGTCAGACGGCGATTGCGGTGCCCACCCCCGCCCTCGCCCCGGGTAAGCGGACAGTCTCGGTGTCAGGCTGGGAGAGCCGTAGGGGGAAGCCGCATTCCACCCACTTGGGTCGCACGGCGAGGGAGCCAGTACCTGAGAAGCACATCGAACAGAGGATGGGGGCACGCCATCGGTCGGCGTGCGCCTTGCTCAGAGTTTGCCAAGCGCCATCATCTTCGTGGTTTCGCCGGACAGTGATCTTACCGCTTTTTACAGCAACGATCCGACTTCCGGCAGCACCTGAAGGCCGACGTGCGGCGCACTAAGTGAACGAGAGATTTCGGAATCTCGTTGACACATTGCACGGCAAGTGTGAGGCGCTCCTTGCGATGCGTCCTGTCGCCGCCCACGACATTCCAAGAGACACGTCCGTTGGTGGTGTGTATCTGTTCTCGGAAGACTCGACGCATCTTTACGCGCGCCGCACCAAGAGACCGATAGGGGTGCGCATTCGGAACCACTTCAGCACAGCTCCCGACTGCCCGTTCGCCTGGCTGCTTGCCCGCGAGGCCACGGGCAGGAAGGCCACTTACACGCGCGGCGGGTCGCGCAAGGCGCTGCTGGCCGATGCTGCCTTCAAGACCGAGTATGAACGGGCGAAGAGCCGGATTCGGGAGATGAGCGTAAGATACGTCCACGAACCGGACCCAACCAGTCAAGCGTTATTGGAGATCTATGTGGCCGTGGCGACTGGGACATGCAAGGGATTCCCATGCCTCAGGGGACGCCAGCTGACGGTGGGTTACTGAGACGCGACTTTCAGTCCCTGTCAGCTCCAACGCCGTGGTTCTTCGGGGCCGTTACTCCGGCACTCAGGGATTCATCATCTGCTCGAAGATCTCACGCTCGGCCTCCAGCTCCGCGCCGTCTCGATAAAAATAGCGCGTACCGTCGATGCGCGGCGGGTCTTCGTCGGCATGGGCGCCGCACGCGAGATAACCCATGCCTGGTCCGGCCGCATACAGCCGCTCGAGGTCCTGCTCGAGGGTCACGTTGATACCCTCCCCCACGTAAGGGTTTGCCATCCAGCGTCTCGGATTCGCCTTCACGAACGCCTCGATCTGTTCATACGTGTAGGCGTTGAAGAAGAGGTGTTCGTCCGGCCGGTACGCGAGGTAGGCGGGCCACTGTTCACGCGGGCCGTAGTACTGGCCCGCGGTCACAGAGCGAAGGTACGCCGCGATGTCCTGGTTCGTGATGCCGATCTCCTTCACCTTCGTCTGATCGAACCAGAGATTGATGAACCCGCCGCCGAGACTAATCTTGGCCCCGAACTTCTTATCGATCATTTCGAGCAGCGTGCGGAGCGAGAGCCGGTGACCGTTTACCGCCTCCGGCATCGGCATCATCCCGTGATCGGCGGTGATCGTGACCACGTAGTTCCCCTCGCCTACCCGAGCATTCAGCTTCTGGATAAGCTTGCCGACGCAGGCGTCTTGAGCTCGTAGCGCTTCTCGCGTCTCGACACTTTCGAAGCCCCACCGGTGCCCGGAGTAATCCGTCGGCTTGATGCTCATGTAGACGAGCGCGGTCACGTCGGGTTGATCGATAGGTTCACGGTCCATCATCAGCAGCATGTTGTCGCACTCGAAATCGACGTAGGCGGGCGTGAAGCGGACGTTCGCGGTGTCATCGATCTTGTGGCCCATCCAGACACCGGTGCCGTCCGTCAGGGCCTTCACGTACGGCAATGGGCTTCGGCCGCGGAGGTACGCGGGGAAGCTAAAGAGGTCGATGTTCGTCATCAGACGGTTGTCCTGATCGTTGCCCGGGAACTCCGCCTTCCATGCCGGCTTCTTCGGCTTGTCGAAGAGGACGACGATGTGACTCTTGTTGCCGGGGTGATGGGCGGCCCCGTGGCCGACCATGCCGATCGCCGCGCGCTCCTGAAAGCTGGTGCCGATCACGACCGGTTTGTGACCCGCGGTGACGCCGTACTCGTCGGCCAGCGTGGGTGCCTTGACGAACTCTGGCGAGAAGTCCGGGAACGAGGTGATCACCTGGTTCTTTACCGGGTCGTAGATTTCGTTCCCCACAATGCGGGTCGTGATGGGATAGCCGCCGGTCCCGATCGCGGTGTGAGAGACGGCCGTCGCGGTTTCGAGTTGCGTGACCTTCGCGTCTCGGTACTCGACACCCCGCGTCGCGAGTCCCTTGATGACGGGCCAGGCGTCCGGCCAGGCGTCATAGAGCGACCGCCCGCCACCGTCCATCACGATGGTGAGGATGACCTTGGGCCGCTTCGACGTCGAGACGAGCGCCTCCGTCATTACGCGTCCCATCGATCCCTTGGGCGGATGGGTGCCGATCATCCGCGCGTACGTGGGCGCGATGTTCTGCAGCGTCGTCTTCTCGAACGTGACGCCTTCCTTGATGAAGCCTGGTCCGTATAGCACGAACTTGATGTCGGTGTCGTAGTCCCAGGACGACGCGTGCGTCGTCCACATGTGCTTGAGCACGACGACCTGGTTCGGGTCGTTCGCGTGGACGCCTCGCAGCGCTCCCAAGGGGATGTGGCTGAATTCGTCGCTGAAGAAGATTCTGTCGGCGACGATCGTGTAGCGCGCAGGAATCATCACCACGTGACCGCTCTGCTCTCCGGCCCAACTCTGCACCGCGTAGGCGAAGTGCCAGGCGTCGTCCTGATCCTGGCTCTTATACGCGGAGGCCGACCAGCTCGGGCTGATCTCTCCGGCCTGGCCCTGAACGCGGGATCCGGGCGCCGTGGGGGCACAGGCGCCGAGTACAAACGAGATGGCCAACGAAAGCAGGGCTGCGCTCCAGAAGTGTCTTCGCCGCATACGTCACTTCCCTCCTACCTTGACGTGGAGTTTGGTCCATCGCTGAGACGATTCTGCTCGTGGATTCCAACGACCAGCGTCAGCAGCGCGGCCTCGGCGTCCGCTGCGCCCTGAGGGTGGGCAACGGCCCTAATTAAAGCGCTCGGCGGCGGCTATTTTTTAGGTTCCTCTTTTACAGACACCAGGTTGCCTTCCAGGCTGAAATTCCGATCGGTCGGTGAAAACGGTTTGATGTGCAGCGTCCCGGCACCGCGTAACCCTTTGAATCTTCTAGCGCTTGCCGGGGGCCGACCCCTTCGGCGCGCTGCTGTCTTTTTCGTTCAGGACTTCGCCGCGAGTCCGCAGACGCTGGACAAGGTCTGGATAGGAGCTCGTCCGGATCACGCGATCGAACTGGGTCCGGTAGTTGGAGATCAAGCTCATGTTCGCGATGAGGACGTCGTAGATGAGCCATCGATCTTGGTTTTTCAGTAGCCGCGATTCGACAGGGACCTCGGTGCCCTTGCTCGTCACGATTCGCGCCCGCACGGTCGCCCGATCACCGTCGACCTGCTCGGTCAGGTAGGTGATGCGCTCCCCGCCATACTCGCTTATCCGAGAAATATAGGTCTGCTCGAGCAGGTTGGCGAAGAGGTGGATGAACTCCTCGCGCTCGGCCGGCGTTCGCTGTTGCCAGTGCTGGCCCAGGGCCCGCTTGGCCGTCTCGGAGACGTCGAAGGCCTCGCTGGCGACCTTTCGCACCGCGGTGCGCCGATCCGGCAAGCTGAGGCTCGGGTCCTCCAGAATCTTGAGCACCTGATCGGT
>Ga0137390_10003613_pt1 | contig 12669 bp, 11 predicted proteins | sample 15con2h24AmetaG_FD_104937 | JGI IMG/M metagenome (GOLD analysis project Ga0137390, IMG submission 104937) | Vadose zone soil microbial communities from Angelo Coast Range Reserve, California, USA - 15con2h2.4A metaG | ecosystem: Environmental > Terrestrial > Soil > Vadose zone > Saprolite... | reverse complement strand
TTTCCAGCCGAAAAGCATTCCTGCAACTGGTGATCGTTTCGCTGACGATCTGGCTATTGATCGCGCTGGCTTACCGTGAGGTTGTCCACTCCTATCCGCCTGAGCCGGAGAGCACTAACCAGGAGCGTGGCGCTTCCTTTCTGAATATCGGGACCGCAAAATTGGCGGCCGCGCCCGAACTATCCAGCGCCGTCGCTCTCGGGTCGCAGCGTGGTACCGTGACCCAGGCCGGTGACCTCCGACTGGTGCAAGACGGAAAGCCCGTCAAGAGAGTCCGTGAACATCAACACCTCAGGGATCTAGATATTTCTCGCGTGGTGCTGCTCATGGGATTCAGCACGCTGGGCTCGATTGTGCAGCTGCCAGCAGTTGGCGGCGGAAGCCAATTAGCTGTTATCACGGCCCTACAAGTGGTCTATGGCGTTCCAGCGGAAATGGCCGTCAGCTGCGGAATTGTGCTTTGGCTGGTGACCTCCATGAGCTGCATCCCGATGGGCTTGGTGTTCGCGCGCCGGGAGCACCTTTCGCTTCGTCGGCTTTCGGAGGAGAGTTCTCATGAAGAGCAGGAGTCCATGCCACTCGGTTAGCGAGCCTTAAATTCGGATTCGTCGTGGTATGCCGAACCAATTCCGTAAACGCGCTGAATCTTCTGAATGAATTCGCTTCTGCGATGATCCGTCTCTACCCCCGAATCTATCCCGCAGCACAATCTGCATTAAGCCCGGTGTTCGCTATGATGAAGCCTTGGCAACATCTCGGCAAATGCATTTCGGAACAAGAGGTACAATCTTGGTTGTTCTGATCGTGCTTGGCGGCCCTGAGTTCCGAGTCCGATGAGAGAACGAGTACGATTTCGCGAGACATCGCGGAGCAAAGTTTGCCTTAAACTTGTGCTCTGCTAATATTTGGCGACTACACAACGCGATCTGGAGATGAACCATATGTTTACCACCTCCTGCGAGGGACGCTGTTGCAGAGCGGCAACATCTTGAAGCGGCGAGTAGATTCATCATACGATCAGCCAGGGTAAACACGGCGCGTGTTCAATTTCCTTCGTTTTGGAAAGTCAAAAGCGAATCCCGGTAAAGTTCCCGCCCGCCATGAAGCTCCTCGAGCGACTGCAGGGACTCCGCTGCGATTCGCCTGCTCCGGTGAATCGGATTTCGTATTGCTCATTAGTGGCTCCGGCATTGGGGATACCGGGGGGGGATTATGCCTCTTTGACGGCTCCAGCATACAAACGATTGATCGGGTAAGCTCTGCCGGCTTGGCGGTCCAAGATGGTCGGCTGGCGCGCATTCTTTCAACTCCTATATCGACGGGCACGGGCGAAATCCTGATTTACGATGGCCGCGGCATCACACATTACCTGAGGGTGGATGAACTATCGGACGCTCACTACCTGGTTTGGGACGAGGAACATCTCGTCATCTCCTCCACCGGAAATAACAGCATTGTTTGGATCACGTTGGCAGGCGAAATCGTACGCCGCTGGAGGGCTCCGGGCGAAGACGATTCGTGGCATCTGAACGGTATATGCCTCTATGACAGCCAGCTTTACGTTTGCGCGTTTGGCACTTATCCGCATTACCGCGGTTATAAAGACCATCTCTCCCAAGGCGATGGATTCGTGTTTGAATTGGAATCCGGGCGCACGGTTGCAGAGGGCCTTTGCGCGCCTCACAGTCCAGTCCGCGTCGACGGTCTTTGGACGGTCTGCGATTCACTCCGGAATGCAGTGGTACAGTTCGATGCCTCCAGCGGGCGGAAAGTCAGCCAAGCGGAACTGCGTGCGTTCACTCGCGGCCTGGCGGTCACTGACGACTATCTGATCGTTGGTGAAAGCATTCAGCGGCGTGAGACAGGAAAGGATCTTCTTGGCTCGTTCGCCGTCCTTCGACGCTCTGACCTCAGCTTGGTAGCGCGGTTCCCGCTGCCGTTCCGCGAGGTTTCTGACATTGCCGTGGTGCCCCGTTCTTGGGCGCATGCTGCCAAAACCGGCTTTCGCACCAATCCGCTGCGTGTCAGCGAGACCGACCAACTCCAGATGTTCCGGGATGTCGGAATCGAGCCGACAAGGCTATGGGCCGTCGGGGATAGGCTGACCCCGAGCGAATGTGGGATCCGCGTACAGGCGGATATTCCCCTCCGTTTTGTAGCCGGAAAATTAACACTCGTCGATTGCACCGTAACCAATGTTGGCGAAGGTTTCTTGTGCTCGGAGTTGCCTTATCCTGTTTATCTCTCGTACAAGTGGCGGCGAACTGCGAAATCACCCGAATTCCCCCACCTGGAAGGACTCAGAACGCGCCTTCCGAAAACCCTGCCCCCCGGAGAGTCCATCCGTTGCCGGATCGAGCTTGAGGTGCCAGGAATTGAAGGAGAAGTAAAGCTGACCATTACCATGCTTCAGGAAAAGGTCGTGTGGTTCGACGAACTGGACGAATTGAATGGCTGCTCAGCAGTCGTCAAGATATGCAAGCCTGCAGGCAACAACACTGCACCAACAGGACATTAGCAAATGGCGGATTTTGAAAAAATGCCGGGATTTAAACGGGGCGAATTGCAAAAGTGCTTCTTTTGTCAGCGCCGGTCACGGGGTTCGATTTCAGAATGCGGCTTCGGCGCCGGAGCAGACTCGGACAGCAAGCTACCGGCAAGTTTTCTGACAGCTCGATCTCGCAAGCTTCCTGTGGGTAGCAACTTCTCTTTTGCGTTCTTATATTTCGCTAGCCAACCAGTTAGCTTTTCATTGCTCGCCTGAAGCTCGCGAATTACGCTTTCGCGCTCGCGACGCGCCCCGTCCATGCGACGTATTTGATCCTTCAGCTCCGAAACCGTGTGGTCTCTGTCCTGCACTGCATTGCGCAGGTCCATGAGTGTCTTTTCCAGGTTGAGCACGGTTTTTTCTTTTTCTTGAATCTGCGCCTGCAATGTTAGCAACGTATGCAGCTGAGCAGCCGATGACTTCACCGGGAATGCTTTGACTACAAACTGCACTGTGGCCGCGTCCGGATCATCCTCGATGAGCCTCTTCAGTTCCGGAGGTAACTCTGGCTGGTCCAGCTGCGGACGATCGATGTAAGGCTCCTTGAAGGGATCCTGACGCACCCTCTGCACATCGACAATCGCGAAGCCTGCGTCGGTAAATAAACGGAGGATGCTCTCGAGAGTAAAAAATCGGAGATGGGTTCGATCGAGAATGCCAACGTCTTTGTATTCAAATTTTCCTTGCAGCAGAGACAATCTGACGCTCCCATGCGCAATATTAGGGATAGAAGCGACCACGTAGCCCTCCTCGGACAGGTAACGCTTCAGCTCCCGCAGTAGCTCAAGCGGATGGGCCAAGTGTTCGAAGAAATCGCCCGCCAGAATCACGTCGAAACGCTGTTCCCCGAAAACCTCTTCCAGTGAAAGCCGCTCGACGTCACCTACGATGACACGAGAGCAATAACGCTCAAGCTTCGGAGCCATGGTCCCGTCTTGCTCCACCGCAACGACCCGGCACCCCCGCTGGCTCAGAACGCTTGTCACTCGCCCCATGGCTGGGCCCAGCTCCAGTACGGTTTTTCCAGGCGCAATAAGCCGTAAAGCTAGCGTACGCGGATCGTTCGCGTTATTGAGATCCAGCGGCGAATCGTAGATATATGCACTTCCACTGTTATCGTTCATCCGCTGCTTCCCTGCCGCCCATCCTGAACCGAGAAAGTTTTTAAGAATTCGGTCTGAGTGCAGATGCAACCATGGCACCGCCAGCAATACCAGTCCTTATAGTGGTATCACGATGACTGAGTCAACGTGGAGCTCTTTCGCCCGTGCAAACGATCTTTGCGGTCAGATTAAGACCAGGGAGCGGTTTCTTCAGCTGGAGGTCGGCCGCTCCGCTGCACAGCTGCTCGAGCACGGAAAACTGCACTCTTCCCCTTATGCCTGAGCCGGATATGTTGAATCATAGATCGCGCCAGTCCGCGCCTGGTGGCGTCTGGCGCTTCCTCCTCGACGTCTTTGAATCCGACATGTTGAAGCATCGCCTTGCAACAAGCCGTGTTAGGGAACCAAAAACATGTCGGGTCATGGAGAGGATGCTCAGCGGGACCACTCTGAATGCCAAAGGGATGGAACTCGGTCAGCGGTCTGTCATTTTCGATGCCGCAGGTAGCTGTCTGCATCAATAGGGTCCCGGTACACACAGAGTGGATGTTTTCCAATGCGAGCAGGGGATGGCGGAGATGGTAAAACACGCCGAAAAACATTACCAGGTCAAATGTGCCGAATGTCTTTGGCTTGAGGTCGTACACGCTGGCCAGGTGCGAACGAGCGTGTGAATCTAAAGCTGCCCGGCAAATCTCGAATTTGCGGACCATAGGCGGATAATTCTCGATTCCGATGACCTCCGCTGCGCCTCTTCGCTCTGCTTCGAACGAAAAGAAGCCCTCTGCATGACCGATATCCAGCACCCGCATCCCGGTCATCTTCTCGGGCAAACCAAAGTAAGGAAGCTTATCGATCTTTGGATCGCTCCAACCCGGCGTAGTGAGTCCTCCAGGGAGTTCCATCCGATGAAACCAATAAGGCTCTTCCTTGATTCTCTTGCCAAGCCATTCTTCGAGCGTCACGGAGGATCCGCGAACGTCCATAAATCCGTCCCTCGAAATCTATGTTCCAATTGTATTAGTTGGCTCGTCGCAAATGGCCACGCCGCACAGGCTCCGCGAGTTCACCCTGTTCTGCGGCTAATCATCTCACGGAATGTTCTGCTCCACGATTTTGCAACTGTGTTTCACTCGTGCATAATGGGAACCTGACGGGAGACACAGGTGATACTCGTCGGGTTCTCAATGGAACCACAATTGGCCAGAAACAACGAGGGGGATGCGCCCGAGATGGCTTCCAACAAAGCCGATTTGCAGCAGGACATGAGTCATGCGCACACTTTGGAAGGCGCGCCGTTGTGCGATCGAGACCGTCCGGCAGAAGACTTCCGACCCCCATCCAAGCCACAAGAAATAATGACGCAGCCAGAAGGCCGGTTGGCTGCATTGGAAGCTAAACTCCTGACAAAAGAGAACGAAATTAATTCCCTACGACAACGGCTGAGCGATCTTGAGGTTTCGGCGACGCAAGCGCGGATTGCTAATGAGACGCTGACCTACTATTTGGAACGCTACAAACGCGTGAAAGACAGGTTTTTGCCTCCTGGAACTCTTCGGGAACGGGTTTGCAGGCGGATCGCCCATCGCATTCTTGCCCGCCGCGCCGGGGCCCCTCAGTTGCAGCCCAGACCGAGCAAGCAGCCCACGGGCCTCAAATCCTACAGTGTCGCGGAGAGCACAATTGGAGCAAACATTGTCATAGAGCCCCCTCCTGAATGGTGCGATAGCCCTCACCAACCGCCGGTGGTCATTGCCATTCCGAACTGGAATCGGATGGATCTGCTGCGTCGTTGTATAGAGAGCATTCTTGCAAAGACTGGATACGAGCGATACAGAATCTGCGTTTACGAACAGGGCTCTACGGATGGATCCAGAGCATATCTCCAATCGCTCGCACCTCACGTAGACGCGATTCTTGGCGATGAAAATGTCGGTTTCATCGACGCGAATAATGCGATTATCCGCCGCTATCCCAAATGGGATGTCGTATTCCTCAATAACGACACCGAAGTGAACGATGGTTGGCTCGAACGCTTAGTCGAGACTGCGTACCGAGCGGACAACATCGGCTTGGTCGGGCCGAAGCTCATATACAAAGACGGCCGTTTGCAGGAAGCGGGCAGCCAAGTTTTTCAGGATGGAAGTGCCCGAGCATACGGTAGGTACGCCGATCAGGCGGACCCAATATTTAACCAATTGCGAGAAGTCGATTACTGCTCTGCTGCGTGTTTGTATGCGAAGCGCAAAGTTTTTGACTGCATCGGAGGATTTGACGGACGCTATTCTCCGGCTTATTACGAAGATACTGACCTAGCATTTGCTGTCCGCGAGGCTGGATTCAAAGTGTTATACGATCCGCGCAGCACTGTGATTCACCATGAATACTCGACCTCAGGAGGGACGGCTTTCGAGCGGATGGAAGCGAACCGATCGAAGTTCCTTGAAAAATGGGCGGGGCCATTGAAGCGGCAGCAAAAGAACTTTTGGGAAGCCGTTTCGGTTAATCCACGGGAGAAGGTCCTCGTGATCGACAACATTGTCCCTGCCCAAGACCGCTCCTCCGGAGGAACTCGCTTGTTTGAGTTCCTTCTTCTTCTGACTCGCCATTATCATGTTGTGTTCGCCTACGTGGGTGCCTATGCTCTGCAAGAATACGTCAAGCCCCTGGAGCGTTACGGAGTCACGGTCTTTTATCCCGGTTATGCCAAAGCTGTGAACAACTATGATCTCGATATGGGAGCCGTCCTGCGGCACAACGATTTTAGGTTCATCTTCTGTGAGCTATTCGGTATAGCTGAGCAATACCTAGGTGTCGTCCGGCAGTATTCTCCTGGGACTCCAGTCATCATAGATACTTTTGACGTGCACTTTCTACGGGAGACTCGGGAGGCCATGACTGCGAACGATGCGGGCCTGCTCCGTAAGGCGCAAGAGACCAAGAGGCGTGAACTAGCGGTCTACAAACAAGCTGACCTAATCCTGACCGTGACGGCAGACGACAAGCAGGCTCTCCTCAGAGAAGATCCTCAACTCAATATCTCAGTTGTTCCCAACATTCACGCTCTTCCACCCAACGTTGTGCCTCGAGACGGCAGGCGGGATCTGCTTTTCGTTGGTGGATTTTCACACACGCCCAATGTGGACGGAGTTTTGTACTTCTGTCATGAAATTTTTTCCCTGGTGCAGCAGCGACTACCGGATACAAAACTCTGGATAGTGGGTAATGCCCCTCCCGCTGAAATCGTTGCGTTGGCCTCTGAGAATGTTGTTGTCACCGGCTACGTTCGCAATCTCGCTCCCTACCTAGAGTCGACTCTGGTATCGTTGGCTCCCCTGCGATTTGGATCAGGAATGAAAGGCAAGATCGGCGAGGCGATGGCATGGGGAATCCCCGTTGTCACTACAACGATTGGGGCGGAGGGAATGGGACTCCAAGACGGCGTCGATGCTCTAATCGCCGACACCTCGGAAGACTTTGCGGAGCGGGTTATACAACTTCATGAGAAGCCCGAGCTTTGGGACTCGCTTGCCCAAAATGCCAGAAAGCATGTTGAGCGGGAGTGGAGCCCCGACGCGGTTGATAAATGCCTGACAGAGATCATGGCTGGGGTTCGCGCCGACCGACTTGCAGCTGTCCCTTAGTTAGGCCCAGCTCCAACCCGTGAAAAGTCTGTCCGGACTCGCCCCTCATAAATTGCCGGCGTGGTCGGCCACGGCTGCAAGTTTAGCAAGCGCTATTCGATGTTCCATCAGAGTTCTCAAACCAGCCAAGGTCAGACACACCAGACCGAGAATAAGCGATCCCACATACATTCGAAAAACTGTCAAAACCACCCCGGGCTTAGGAGCGTTCCAGAATCGGACCATAAACGACTGCGGCTGGCAAAGATCACGCAGATCCACGCTTTTCCACTCCTGAGCTCCGACCGGAGGACGCCATACCCAGGTGTGCTTAGGAGTCCACAACACTGGCCCCGCCCCTTTTGCGAGCCATACCCGCAGCAGACGAGCATTGAATGTCACATGGTTCCAGTCGGTGTCTCCGGTAATCCACTCGATTGTGTTTTGGCCTGCACGCGCAGCCGCGATGTCTTGTACACCGTAATAATAAAATGCGCCTAAGAATGAGATAAGGAGCCCTAACGCCGCAAGAGCTAACAAGGGGATGTCCCTCCGCCATCGAAAGCGAGGCCAAGCAGCGCCGACACATAGGAGCAAGAGGGGAACGGCGGTATGAAGGTAACGGGGGCCCCAGGTTTCGTCCACTGGGGTGCTCAAGGGCGCAAGCAGGGCTAGCGTGCCTCCCACAACGAGCAGGGTATAGATTACCGTCGGTCGGTGTATTCGGAAGGCTTGTGGGATGGCATAGAGAGTCACCAGCAGGATTGGGGCGTAGACAAACAATCCCTTCGTGGGCGAGCCGAAGAGGCCGATCACGTTGGTGAAAAGTTGAAACGGTGAGTCTGTCAACCATGTGCGCAGGTTGTTGACGCCGCCGCCTTTGGGACCCCAATAGTAATCTCGACTGATGGCTCCCATTGCCCAAATCGCCCCCACCACAAGAAGCAAGATCAAAAGTTGCGCCCGGCGCGACCGCCAATTATCCCGGAATTGAACGTAGATCAAGTACCCAATTGCTGGAAACAGGATGATGCCGGTCGACTTAAGGCTGACACTAAGGCCGCAGACCACAGCGAAGGCGAGCACACGCGGCCAATTGAGCATTTCTCCCATGGCAAGCGCTAAATACCCTGCCAGGAGAACGAAGAGAGTTTGTTTGGTCTCCAGGCTTATATAGGCATAAGGCCACAGCATAGTGCTGAAGGCGCCTGACATGGTCAGCAGAAGACTCATGCCCGGCGAACATAACTTACGAAGCCAAAGGTATAGGACGGCCAAGAGCACCGCAGTGAGCAGTACAGGTTGAAAGGAGAGCATGAAGTCCGACGACACGAAACTTTGCCCCAGCTCGATAAATGGAAGATCGAAAAGGACTGGAATGGGCCCGTGGCGTGACCACACCATCGGTGGAATCGGGCTGCCCTTCATCCACGCATCCGCCACCGCCAGCATTCGCTCGCCTGACCTAAGCTCCTCGGCAGTGTAGCCTTGTCCAGCGATCGCGGCAGGAGACAAGGACAAATAAAGGCCGGACAACCCGAAGAATAAAAGAACTGCCGTTTGCCGTGATGCAGTGAACTTTAGCAAGATGTCACGAAGCGCTTGTATCAGGTACATGGGCCTTTCCCACCATTTGCCATCCCCACGGGGAGGAGTTGATGTTCAGGCGAAACAACCGGCGAAAGACGGCCATTCCCATCCGAACGTACCGCGAGGACGAGGGGCTCTGTCGTGCGCTTACGTCTTCAACCAGCTTCTCCCCACGAAGCACAATAACGCAACGGTAAAGATTGAAGAACGGAAAACCTGCACCTGTGACTTGCTCGGGGACATACCCTGCCCCGCGAAACAAGAGTTCAATCCCGGACGACCGGAAATGTCTGCGATGTCCTATATGTTTGTCGAAAGCGGACATGGGACCGCCGGGAGCGGTGACCACCAATCTGCAACCGGGACCCATGTACTGGCGAGCACTCCGCAGCAACTGAAGGGGATCGTCAACGTGTTCGATGACCTCCGAACAGACAGCGTGCGTTGCCCAGTGACGCAGATCTTGGGGCGGGTTAACGTCTTCCAGCAGATTGCATTGCACGAATCGCGCGTCCGGGACCTTGCGCCGCGAGATTTCCACACCCGACCCACTCAATTCCAGTCCCAATATTTCAGCCGATGGGAACTTGGCGCGGACCATCGCGGCCATGTCTCCTTGGCCGCTGCCGACATCGAGCATCCGAATGCCAGCGCCGGAGTCAGGCAAACCGAGGAAAGATAAAATTATCCTTCGGCGGTACTCCTGCGCAGGATTCTCTTGGGCAGCTTGGCTATACTCATCCCAGTGCTGATCCCAATTGTCGCGAGCAGATGACGCCATATTCCCTCCAGATCACTTACAGCCGCGCGGCTTTTGCATCGGGCAGCATAGCGCGCATCGAATCGCGCAACGCCTCGCGAGAGCCGGAGCGGCAGGTCCACCCGAGGCGGCGAATGCGGTCGGTGTTAAGTCTGACGATCGGAATGTCTCCCTTCCAACCGCGATTCCCGCCGGTGTACTCGAACTCCACGTCGTCCCGATTTAATCCCACACACTCTACCGCCAATTCTGCGATCTCCGTCACGGTGATGTAATCTCCTGTAGCCACGTTGTAAGCCGCAAAGCCGTCATTCGAACTTCTCGCAGCTAACAGGACTGCATCCACCACGTCCTGCACATGAACGTACGATTTGCTCTGGGTGCCGTCACCCAGAATCCGCAGCTTACGCGGATTCTTCAGCAGTTGGCGAAGGAAATCGAAGCCCACGCCGTGTGTTTGACGAGGTCCGACCACATTCCCGAAGCGGAAGACCCAGCCGGTAAAATCGAACATGTGGCAGTAAGCCGTTATCAGGGCTTCGCCCGCCAGTTTGCTGGCCCCATACGTAGAGATGGGGATCAGCGGACCATAATCTTCGCCGGCCTCCTTCTCGCCCAAGTCGCCGTAAACGCCGCTGCCCGAAGCGTAAAGAATCGTTGTGGTTCCCGACCGGCGCATCGCCTCGACAACCTTATTAGTTAGATAAGTACCTTCGCGGAAATCGATATCGGGCTCAGTGGCAGCACGAGCAATGTCAGGATTAGAGGCGAGATGGATAACAACGTCGTGATCCTGCAGGGCTGCCGTGAGCAGATCAACGTCCTTAACATCGCCGCGAACAACTCGGAATCGTGAATCGCCGTGATGAGTTTCGTAGTGCCATTCCCGGCCCGAGGAGAAATTGTCATACAGCGTTACTGCCGTCACGGAAGCATCGGCCAACAGCCGATCGGTAAAGTGGCTGCCAATAAATCCCGCGCCACCCACGAGGAAATACCGCCGAGGAATGCTGTGTTCTCCGCTCATTCGCAATGTATGGGATGGCGTTTCAAGATTAGCATGTCCGATGTATAGGTGCCCGTCTCTGAATGCGAGGCCCCGCGATCATGTCCAGGAAATCGTTGCAAACCTTAGACCGGTAACGTACGTGGCTCTGGGATTCTTGCCTCTACTGTCCTATTCCTGACGTTCTCGTCCGTTTCGAAGCCTAAAAGAATCCCGCATGCTATAGACACCAACAAAATGGCAGCCGGCGCATTATGAATAAACAATCGTGGAAGTGCAGCCTTTACGTGTTGCTCGAAGGGAAGCCACGCGCTGAACACAAACACACACGGGTACAGTAAGAGTGGTAAAAAGCGCATTGACGACTAAGGTATACCATGTGTCGGTGCGCTTGCGACTCACGAGAAACGCGCCTCCAACCGGCGTTGCCGGCCACAGGATACCCCAGTGATTCCACATGAATAGTTCTTGAGTCGTTAAGTGCACCAAATTCCCTGTGCGGTTCAGGTGCGCCAACAGGTTTGCAAGTGTGAATGGCAGAAGATCCCCTTCCTTCACATGCGACAACTTGATAAGCATATGCCAGCCGAACCAAACGCCGAAACTCGGTGTCATTATCCATGCTGCTGCCTTCCAGTTCCGCTCCCGCACAACCTTCGGCATTATCGTCACGCCCAAGCAAAGCAGTGCTATCAGTCCATCGTTCTTGACAAATGGCAGGAACATGGCGCTAGCGCCAGTCAGACGCGCAGCAGACAGCGTTCCCGTTCTCAAGTACTCGATCGACTGAACCAGGGCGCAAAGCCACACCACCGCCAGTGGAAAGTCGGCATAGCCTGACGATACGCTCCCTCACCCAATATGCATGCGGGCACCAACCCAAAGAGCAGAACAGCAATGATCGCGACACCCGTAGGCTATTGACAATAGACCTTGTTGAACTGATCAGAAGTAATACTGCAGCCAAGTACAGGTAAGGCCCATTCAGCTTGATCGTGCTCTGATTGATGTGGCCCAGCCACTCATAAATCCAGACCTGAAGCAGCGGGAGGAAGACTGGGTAGGCAGCGTGCGTGATTTCGTAACCGCTGGTATACAGCTGCAGTGGAATCGCTCCGTTGTGCCGGAAAGCAATAAGTGCCTTCGCTTCCCAATTAAACAGGCCGTCCCATCCCAAGCCGGACTTATATAACGACAACCAAGTGACAAACCAAAGCTGCCCCATCACGAGAATCCCCAATAGAAGAGCGTTGAGTCTTGGCTTCTCCGCCTTCCGAATCTGTTCCACGTATCGAACGCGTCCGAAAGCGAAAAGTGTCACACAGGCCGCGGTTATGATCCACCGCAGGAGACTGCCTTGAATGACGAAGCCCAGGCAAAACGATAGCAGCGAAATGATCCCGGCACCCACGGCGCGGATAACCGAGAATCAGAAGTTCATAGTACACTTGCATTACTCGCATCGAAACCGGATTACTTGTCGGAGCAATTACCAATAACACGTTGTTCTCACTCCAAGGTCGCAACATTTCGTTGACTGCATCACTAGGATGGGAAACACCAATAGGAGCGAGGACAAAATCCGACGACACCTCCGGGTCAAGCCGAAGTTTTAGCGTGTCGCGCTTGACCGCGTTAAACAACGCCGCTCCTCCGACCCATACAAAAGCCGTTAGCAGTACGACTGAAAGAGCACGAGCGATAACCTTCCAAACAGACATTTCAGCGCCAAGCGGATTAATTTTCAAGGGTGAGTTTAACATCACTTCAATCAAAGCGGCAGAAGATTCCTCGCAGGTGCAGCCGTTCGTCCTGAGCTGACGCCTGGGGAAGGAGGAGGTGGGCGGGCACAAAGACGCTTGGGGATGAAACTTTTCTCTCTCGAGGTCGCCTGGCCCCCCCCTCATCCGGAATGTCTAGCCCGAATGTCTCACAGCGGGGGAGGGTAGCGACGAAAAGTAGCTCGATCCGGCGACGGAGGCAGGTCAAGATCCGGAAATTATCGTGCGGACCTTCATCGGCGGTCTTGCTGGCCGTCC
>Ga0137390_10003610_pt1 | contig 12675 bp, 10 predicted proteins | sample 15con2h24AmetaG_FD_104937 | JGI IMG/M metagenome (GOLD analysis project Ga0137390, IMG submission 104937) | Vadose zone soil microbial communities from Angelo Coast Range Reserve, California, USA - 15con2h2.4A metaG | ecosystem: Environmental > Terrestrial > Soil > Vadose zone > Saprolite... | reverse complement strand
GGCAGTCCCGCCGCTGCTCAGGATTCCACTGCCCAAGGTTTGAAGGCATGGCGCCGCAATGAGAGGCCCCTGAGGCACCGGCAGGCTTGGTACAGTGGCGTCCGGCTGGCTGAAATTCAGAGCGTAGGCAAGGTTATTCACGTCGGTGCTGGCGTCGCGCGGAGTCAGAGGCGCAAGCCCCCAGCGCCACTCAATCAACTTCAAAACGGAAGTGTGATCGAATACGAGCGCGCTGACTCTTGACTCCGCCGGATTACCGCGGCTAAAAGGTGACGCAACGACTGTAGGCACGCGCAGTCCAAGCAGCGCTTTGCCGTTCGCGAGGTCCGTATCGACATTGTTAGCGGCAGTGGCGCGCGGCGGGGCGACGTGCTCAAAGAAGCCGCCCCATTCGTCAAAATTTACGATGAACACGGTGTTCGCCCATTTCGGTCCTCGTGCCGCGGCCTGGAAAGTTTCGTAGAGGAAGAGATCTCCTTTGCGGATATCGGCGTGAGGATGATCGTCATTGCCCGTACCGTCATCCAGGATGGTGTATCTCGGGTCAATAAAAGAGACGGCTGGCAACGTTCCAGTGCTAGCTGCGAGGAGAAACTCTTCGTAGAGACGCGACATACCGAGATATTTCACACCCCATAGCGCGAGGAACGGGACGTTCGAGAAGTAATAGCGAGCACTCACGCCAGCGCTGGCGAGGCGGTCCCAAATCGTCGGGAGCGAAGTGAAGCTGGTGCTATCGCCGAGGCGGTCCGTTTGGGCGGCATGGAGAAACAGCCGGTTGGGAAATGTTGGCCCAAGGATCGCGGCGAAGTAACGGTCGCAAGCGGTGTAGTTGCGGGCCAATGCGGCGTAGAACGGGATATCCCGTTCGCCGTAGTAGCCGATGGAGTAGACGTCGTTGCTACCGGCGCGGAGAAAGCCGTCCATCAATCCATTGTCGTACTCGACGCGAGCGCCGCCGTAGGAATGGTCTGGATCCGGGTGGGGGCAGCCCGTGTAGTCACCGGAGAGTGAATGAGTCGGGTGGCTCACGCCAGCGTTGTCCGAATACGTCAGGCCGGCTTGCTTGCCGTCGGCATTCGGCAGCCATCCGAGAAAATGGTCGAAACTACGGTTTTCCATGGTGACCACGACGACGTGTTCGATTCCCGAGTTTGCGGGACTGGGTAGATTGGGTAAATCCAGAAGAACATCCTGCGCAAACAATTTCTTGCTCGAGGGCCACGATGCGCCAACCAACGCAGCTCCCGAAACGAATGCGGCGTTTTTCAACAACTCGCGACGATTTACTTTCATGATGTCGCTCCTTGGTTAAGACGGAAGAAGTGGAGCTGTCAGGTGTGGGGCGCGGTCTTGAGACCGTGCCGCGCGCTTGGAATTGTTACGAGCAAGTGATGCCGGACTGAGTGGAAGCGACGACGATGTCGATGCTTGGTCCCTTGACGTGCAGTGCGTTGAAGGTCATCGATCCGGTGTTTCCACCCGACGAGCTCGTTTGCTCGTTGACGACGAGGGTAATGCCGCCTTGCAACGAGATCGCGAGATTCGGGTTGGATACGGCGATGGTTTGGCCCGCGGCGACCAAGCCGACGAGCTCAGTATTCCCGCTGACGGAGGCCTGACTCCCGCTGCAGGTAGCGCTCGAATTCGACTTCACGACATCGGCGGCAACGAGACCGCCCAACAGGCTCAGGTTCGCGACCGACGATTGCGACTGGCTGCTGGTCCCGCTGCCAGACGAGGTACTCTTCAGGGCGTCGGCTGAGGCCAAGCCCAAAACATTGACGCTCGCTAGAGACGTACTCAGATTCCCGCCGCTAGACGGAAGGGCTCCAGTATCTGACAGCGCGAGCGAAATCCCCAGCGCATTTGCCCGCAAAGCCACGGCTTCACCGCTGAACGTGGTTGTAGCCTGCGCAAAGCTGGCGATAGGGCCGAGAGCCAAAATTGCTGTCAGACAGATGGCAATCGTCGAATTTTTCTTTGTGTTCATTTGCACTTCTCCTCTCCTCCAATTTGAGTTTCAAGGCCGACTCGCGCGCCGCCGTAGGAAGCGGTCATCGGTCGGGTAGTGGACAGTCAGTACCTAAAGCTTGCTGGTCTCCTTCAGGCGATTCGGGTGCGGTTTCCTGTAGAGTTGGAAATCCGTGAGCGGGTCGGATGTCAAACAGACTCTCTATTTTGACGTCGAAACGTTAGGCTGGGGGGCAGCTGCGTACAATAGGGTTTTTGCTCGCTTTGCGGCACAAAAATTCCCGATGGCACATTAAGGCAAACACCCTAATCCGGATTTTGGTTTGCTCTTTACTTTCGAGAAAAAGGTCGCCAGTTAAAGGCGCGTTCGCTCGTAAGTAATGGGCAAGCCGTGCGCGAGAAGAATGGCCTTATTGATGCAAAGGCGACGACCGCCATAATAATATAGACCGAGAATCCCCAGCCAACGTGATAGCTTGGGCGTATGGGTAGTGTCCCTCCGCCAACCCGTGGGGATAATAACGCTCAACGCCGCAGTCAGCGTGTCATGATAAAAGTTTCTGTGTTGGTTTTTGCGGAGGGAGCCGAGAACAAGCCGATCTCGGAAGAAACGCGGACGGTCACTGTAAACGCGCACGGTCACCGTAAACGCGCACGGTGCAATGGTCCTCCTAGCGTTAAAGGTCTCGATCGGACAACTGCTCAATCTTCGCAATGCGAGAACCGGAGAAGAGATCGCGTGCCGGGTGGTCTATTTGAGCCCTCATGAATCGGAGAAGAGACAGGTAGGCGTCGACTTTATGAAGCCTTGCCCTCGATTTTGGCGCATCTCCTTTCCTCCACCTGATTGGACAACTCAAAGTCCTGAAGCCAAAGGCAACGCAAGCCAGCCCGGCAGCACACGGACGAATTCAAAACAGAAGAAATGACATCAGATTCTCGATTTACGGTTGTTCCTCAGAGCTTCGCCCACCTTGTGCACCAGCGTATCGCGGGAGAAGGGCTTTTGAAGGAAGAAGCCCTCCTCCAAGAAGTCTTCGTTGCCTCTGTTGTATTCAAGGTAGCCTGACATGTAAACGATCCTCAGGCTGGTCCGGAGACCCTTTAGCAGTTTAGCGAGTTCCGGTCCTCGCATCTTGGGCATGACGACGTCGGTTAACAGCAGATGGATTGGCCCGTCCGACTGTTCGGCGATCACGAGGGCTTCTGTGCCATCCTTGGCAGTAAGCACTGTGTAGCCAGCCGACTGTAAAAATTCGGAAGCAAGCTCCCTTACCCCCTCTTCGTCTTCCACAATGAGCACCGTCTTGCGCCGGCGAACAGGAGTGACCGCAATTTCCTCAGACTCAGCATGCTCCGCGGCCTCGTCGAGTAGTGGGAGGTAGATCTCGAATCGCGCCCCCTTCTCCGGCTCCGACTCCACCCAAACGCAGCCGCCGCTCTGCTTAACGATGCCGTAAACGGTGGCGAGCCCCAATCCAGTTCCCTTGCCCTGCTCCTTGGTGGTGAAGAACGGCTCGAAAATGCGCGTTTTCGTTTCCGCATCCATGCCATGACCAGTGTCCGTAACCGCGAGTAGCACATACTCGCCGGGCAGAATCGGAGGCCGAGTCAGGGCGCATTGCTCATCCACTATCACGTTACGCGTCTCGATAGTTAGACTGCCTCCCGCTGGCATAGCGTCGCCGGCATTCACTGCAAGGTTCATGATGACTTGTTCGATCTGTCCGGGATCTGCCTTCACTCGCCCAAGAGACTCGGCCGCGTGGAAATTGAACGCGATATCTTCGCGAATCAGCCGTTTAAGTAATTTGCACATTTCCGAGACCACTATATTCAAGTCCAGGATTTTCGGCTGCAATACTTGCATGCGACAGAAGGCCAGCAACTGGCGGGTCAGCGAAGCAGCGCGGTCCGCAGAGTGCTCTATCTGCTGGATGCGCCCGAGCAGGCGCTCGTCGGATTGTAGGGACTCCACCAATAAACTGCTGTTCCCCTTGATGACTGTCAAGAGATTGTTGAAGTCATGAGCCACGCCGCCCGCCAGGCGTCCCATTGCATCCATCTTCTGGGCTTGGCGGAGTTGTCCTTCGAGCTGTAGTTTTTGTGCCTCGTGCTGCTGCCTTTGCACTTCGTTCCTCTGCAGTGAGCTTCGCATGTCCACGAAGGCCCGCGTAACCTGCGTCACTTCGTCACCACCCCCATTCGATTTCAGAGGATAGGTGAAATCGCCTTGTTCGAGGGCGCGTACTCCCTCCGCAAGGCACGCCAGCGGACGCGTGGACCTGTCCGAAATCACGAATACCAATACTCCTCCCGCCAACACGGCGGCCAGACCCAGCCCAAGCAGTAGGCGGTTCAATCTCTTCAGGGATGCCGTTGCCTCGTCATAAGACTTCAGAACGGTGAGGCTTAGAGCTGGCTCGGTACCGGAGGTCAGTGCGAGGGAACTTGCGAAGAACCGCTCTTTGCCAATTTGGATCTCTTCGCGTGCAGGGCGGTCCCGGAGCTGTGGCACGAGCTCCTGCTCTTCGGAGAGCGTAAGCGTGCTCATCACAACATCGTTGCCGTAGCGAAAGACCAAATGACTCGATGAAATGCGCCCCAGGTCGCTGGCCCCTCTGGCGTCCAGTTCACAACCAACAATTACCGTGCCCAAGAGGCGGCTCTGCCGCGGCTCATCCTGGTAATACGGTTGCAGGACCACCTGAAAAAGATGCCCGTCGCCGAACCACCATCCCGCCCCACTATCATCCTTGAGAGAGCGGCGAAGCAATTTCTCCGCAGTAGCAGTGGAAACGGTCGAGATCGTCGTGTGGAGGGCGATAATCTTTCCTTTTCTGTCCGCCAGCGCAAACAGGTCGCAATCGTCAGATTGCCATGTGTCTTGGGCGGCATCCTGAATCGTTGTCGCGTCCCCGTTTCTCATGTATGCCAACGTCGCGAGCAGGTCGGCCTTGCGGCTCAGCAACATCTCTCGCTGGTGCTGTACGGCTTGGATCGTCAGGACGGCATTGCGGGCGTCCTGCTCGATTTGCTTCTGGACCTGGACCTGGGCCGAGCGACGGACGACAAGCAAAGTGGCGCAAGTGAGGACAGCAGTAAAGGATACAAGCGACAACAACAGCTTAGTGCGTAATCGCAGCTTGGTCCGGCTGTTGAGGAAAGGGTCCAGAACACCCCTTACCCTAGTGAAATCAATAAGTTGACTCGGGCGGTGAGGGGAATCGATACGGCCTCGAACATCCGCAGGAGACAACGATGAATCGCTCAGTTCACCTGGAGTTTGCATGTCAAGTCTTACAAACTAATGTTCTTGTCCCAAATCGGGAATGGACCCGAGGTACCGATTGGCAAGTACCCTGAATGTACAGGAACAAGTACTCTCGATATACAAGAAGACGTCGATAAGCGCATTTCGGAACTATGCAACAAGCTAGCGGAAAGGATTCACTTTCGGGCTGGCTACGCTGGTCCAAGCGAGTCTCGGCGAGCGATGAAATGTGATCTGCCCGACGTGTCGTTAGGTCGGAGGTGTCGCCCGCTGGCCGAAGAAGCCTCTGCTGACACGATGTGCAAAGGCCAGTGGACGGCATTGAGTGGGATGAGCCCTGAGGACGGCGCTAATCTGAATGCCTTTGGGGTTCCGTCCAATCGGCGGTTGGTTGGCGCAATTCCACGCCGATGGCAAAGGAACGACCGTCAACAGGTTGGCAGTAAGCAACGCGAGCTTGCGAATAGAGATTTCCCCGGACTGATCTAACGGTAAGGTGCTGGTTCGATTGCCACGGGTTTTTCGTTAGGACGCGTGCGCCATGAGGACTGACATCGGCGGTATAGGCGAGTTCATACGTGACATTCTCGAAGCTGCAGAGTTCCACAAGCACCTTCAAGGGGGTGCGGATTTCCGTACGAGTTGAACGCGGCCCGGTTGTCATCGCGTTGCCTTCTCCAGATGGGAGACGCGGTGCTGTCAATCGGGCTGGGCGGCTGAGAATTAGAATCGAACGACGTTTATACTGCACTTGCAATGGTACGCTTGGGCAATGTCCCGATGATACGTTCCTTAGCTGGACTTTGATTTGGCCGGGAGGCTACTTTGTAAGCCGTCATATCTGCGCGTGGCGGACCACATGACGGGCCGATCTTGAAACTTCACCCCGATGACAAAGCGACCGTCCTCCAGCGTCTGGCAATAAACCACGTTTCCGCGGGCCGGATCTTCGTTCCGCGGGGTAACCTGTACCGCATCGCCAAGCTGCCAGGGGCGAATGGAGTAGACGCGAGCGCCGCGTGAACTGATGTTATCGGTGTACGTACGCTCTCCTCCATCGGTGCTCGCACACTCCGCCTCTGCGAGGCGTACCACCACGACGATGGGGAGCCGCCTTTCCATTCTGCCACTGAGCGCGTGGTCCAAAGGCATTTCGCGCAGACCTTGACTGGGCAAACCTGAGGTGTTGTGACGCGCTGATCCAGCTAGAAAACGCGCACCATAGTCTTCGGCTGGGTCCGGCGCTTGGTCCCTTAATCAGCCTGCTGAAAACCTCGCCACTCAGCTCACGTCTCCATTTGGATACCATTCGTCGGGACTTGCGACAATCGGGTCAAGACCTCGGTTCTTTACCGGGTGACCACCCGAGTACTGAATGGAACGCTTGCGAGCGTTGTGACGTGCGGGCATCGTGGATTGCAATCAATCGGTGATCTCGGGGCCAGACGACTGGCCGAGCCGAAAAAGTGAAATTATTTGAGAGATGGCGAAGGGAGAGCGAAAGGAGGGAGGAGAACCCTTGGCATCAGGTAAACACTGCAGTGGCAATGAAAATTGTTCATCGTGCCAGTACCCTCCCAACCCTAACAGGCGTCCCGCAAGGCTAGAATTTCTAGTTACTTATGTGGATTCCCATTTTGGCATTTCAAGAGCACATGCCAAGAATGCCGAGCCACTTTGTTTCTTCTTGTCCCTGGGAAGCGGAGGCAGGGGTCCTCCGAAAACTGGGATTGGAGATCGCAGGCAAGACCAATCCTTCAAAATCTTATTGTATCGCGCCGGGAGTGGTGTGTTTAGCCACCTTTGCGCGGACAAATAGTGAGGAATGCATGAACCCGGCCATCATGCTCGTGGATGTTGCTTCGGCGAATCGCGAAGGACTGAAATCTTTCCTGCAGAACCAGAAGTGCGATGTAGAAACGGCGGCAGATGGCGAATCTGCGGTTAGATACTGCCTTCAGATGCAGCCGGATTTGGTTCTCCTGTACGATAGCTTGCCGGACATCAGCAGTTTCAAAGTTTGCCGTCAGATCAAGAAAGATCCTCTCAATCAACTCACGCCAGTCGTTTTGCTGAAACCTTCTCCGGATCTATGGGACATCCAGCGTGGACGGGACGCCGGCGCAATCGATATCTGGGCTAACCCTGCATCGCATTGGGAATTGCTCGGGCGCATCCAGACTCTGTTGCGGCTCAAGAAATACATGGATGAGCAGGCCAGATCCGCAGTGTTTGCGCTGGCGCGCAGCGTCGACTCGAAACAAAACTTGCGGAACGGGCACTCGGAGCGTCTGGTGGCATACGCGGAGCAATTGGGAGAAAGCCTCGGTCTTGGAGACAAAGACCTGCATGAACTCCGCATTGCGAGTTGGCTTCACGACATAGGAAAAATAGACGTGCCAGAAAGCATTCTTCTTAAACCCGGGCCTCTGAACGCCGAGGAGAGAAGAATCGTGCAGGAGCATCCGGTGATTGGAGAGAAAATTTGCGCGCCTCTCAAGTCGCTTCGCAGAATCCTACCGGTGATCCGGCATCACCATGAAAAAATGGATGGCAGCGGCTATCCAGATGGCCTTCGTGGAGAAGCCATCCCGCTGAAAGCGAGAATTTTACAGATCGCGGACATCTACGATGCATTGACTACCAATCGCCCTTACCGGGGAGCTCTCCATCCTGAAGAAGCCTTGCAGACTCTCTATACCGAAGCCAGGAACGGCTGGCTCGATGCATCCGTGGTGCTGAAGTTCTCCCAGATCTGCACAGACGGCGAATATTTCCCCGCGAGGGGAAGAACGATGCTGGCATCCTATTATGCTTAGTAACTCACCGTTCATCAGGGCGCTCGGCACATTGAGAAAACGCAGGGGGTGACCCTCAGTCCCGTGGCATGACATAACTAGCGGAAACTTACAATCCCGCGTGGCTCGGCATAGAATGGGCGTGTCCAACAACACACGCAGAAAATGACCAGCCCTCATGTACAGCGTGTACGAAATATTCGAGGTCTTACCGGACGGCTCCACGTTGAGGATCAGCCGTGAATCGAGCTTAGAATTTGCCAAGTTAGCGCTTCAAGAGCTGGCGAAACGTACGAAGAACGAATGTTTTGTCGCCGATGCAAGAACCAGGCAAGTTATGGCGCAACTGAATGTGTCTCAGGGAAAGTGGCGCGCGACCAAGCGGATTTTTCAAATCGCTTACGATGAGCAATTAGGTCTTCGAAGAGCTGAAGTACTAAGGTCACTCGGTTATGGCGTAATCTCGGTGATTGGCAATGATCCCGCAAGAGTTCTCTTAACTTCGATCCAGCATTACGACCTCTTTATCCTCGGGCATGCAGCACCTGAAGGGACCAGAACAGAGATGATTGATTGGATTAAGGTGAAATACCCAAGAGTCAAAATTCTTGCCTTTAACGCTACCCATCAACAACTGCTCAATGCAGATTACAACGTCACCCTAAACGGTCCCGAAAACTGGCTTCCGATCGTGACGCAACTTAGCTGACTCCCCTGACGCTCTGCCAACACGCAAATGACAACGGCCAGGCAGGAGGCTGGCGTTAATTCCCACGGCGGCAGCGTGTACGTTGTTGGCGGTGCCCAGCCTGCATTTGGCTCTTCGACCGATGCCAACGAGGTGTTCAAGCTCTAATCCATATTCGGCACTTGGGTAAAGCGACCGTACTCGCGAAAAAAGCTGCAGATCGCCACCATGCCAAGCCACCCGCGTGCCCTTCGGCAATCAGATGCGCGCGTATTTGCGTTTCTGACGAATGGCCTCGTCGGTCACGTAGCGAACACCTCCGGAGGTGAGGGAAGTTTCAGCGCGACTTGCAAAGGTTTTCGATCCAGGCCAGTAGTGTTGCAAGAGAGTCTCGATCCATGTCCAGAAATTCGACGCCCACTCCCACCTGCGGTTTCACGACACGGACCACGGCGAGCATCTTTACTTTCTGGCCTTCGTGCGTTAGCGTTGCGCGGACCTCCAGGGTGCGGCGCGCGCACACAAAACACCCTCGAGGAGAAAGCTCTGAAGTCACGCCACTCACACGAGTCCCGGATTCCAGTTCCAGCATCTCCGCTTCGGCTGCGAAAGGATAGCGGATCGAATAGCGCCGGTCACGCACACCAGATTCTTTGGCGCGTTTGCCCCTTTCAGATTCCATGCAGGTATCACCTCGTACAGCAAACTCGGGCTTGCCCAGTAAACTTCCACACAGAATGAGTCTCTTAAGTTCTTTAGTCTGATGGAGATCTCTTTGTAGGAGTAGAGCTTGCTTCTGTCGAAGTGCTAAGTCCACACTTATGCCCCTTCACTTCTAAGCATAAGGGTCTCCAAGTCGGTATCTGATATGCCAGCCAAGTCAGCCTGCGACGATTCGTGTCCGCAAAAACCGACTGTACTTTAGTACTACACCCTGGGCACCCCCTGCACTATCGACCTCGCTGTCGGCAAACCCAATACTCGTTCCCATAACGGGAAAGGCGGCGGGCCATGTCCCCAACGTGGGCCTGCAAATTTCGCTCAGGAGTCTAGCTCATGCACCCGTCCTATACGCCGGGAACGAAGAAATCCCCCAGTGAAACATTCCTAGAGACAACGACGTGGGGCCGGCGGGTCGCGCTTTTGGCCCTGGCCATCCTCCTGGCTGCCGGATTGTCCTTTGCCGATGGCAAGAAGCATAAGCTGTCCAAAGATCTCGACGCTCTTAAAGGCGGCCACAACGGCGCGACCGTGGAGGTGATCGTCCAATACAATGTGCCCCCGACGGATGCCCACCATCAGAAGGTGCAGAACAAGGGCGGGGTCCTGAAGACCAAGCTGGATTTCATCAAGGGCGCCCATTATTCCGTTCCGGTTGATGCGCTAGATGACTTGGCGAATGACCCTGATGTGGCCTACATTTCGCCCGATCGTGAGGTGAGCGGATCCCTTGATTACGTAACTTCAGCAGTGGGAGCACCCTATGCGTGGAACGTCTACGGGCTCACTGGCACCGGCATCGGCGTCGCCATTATTGACAGCGGAATCCACAACCTCAACGATTTCAAAGACGCGAGCGGAAAGAGCCGGGTGGTCTATAGCCAAGATTTTGTCGGGGGCGGAACAGACGACTTTTACGGTCACGGAACCCACGTAGCTGGGATTGCGGGCAGCTCCGGTAAAGGCTCGACCTGCCCCACTTGCACGCGCAGCTTCATGGGGGTTGCGCCCAACGTGAACCTGATTAATCTTCGCGTGCTGAGTCAGACTGGGACCAGCACCGATAGCATGGTCATTTCCGCCATTCAGAAGGCCATCTCGCTCCAAAATACCTACAACATCCGGGTCATCAATCTTTCGCTCGGCCGCGGTGTCTATGAGAGCTATAAGCAGGATCCCCTCTGCCAGGCCGTCGAGCAAGCTTGGAATGCCGGAATCGTTGTTGTCGTAGCTGCCGGGAACAATGGCCGGGACAACTCGGCGGGCACCTACGGCTACGGAACCATTGGCGCTCCCGGCAACGATCCTTATGTGATTACCGTCGGGGCGATGAAGACCAACGGAACCTTTTCCACGACCGACGACACGATTGCGACCTACAGCTCGAAGGGGCCAACAGGCTACGACCAAATCGTGAAGCCGGACCTCGTCGCGCCGGGTAACAGAGTCGTCTCCGACATGAATGGCGGAGCCACCACTCTGCCCAGCGCGGCGCCCCAGAATTGGGTCAAACTGCAGTATTACCAAACAACGACAAATACCAATATCTCCAATCAGTATTTCACGCTGAGCGGGACCAGCATGGCCACGCCCGTAGTGAGCGGCGCAGCCGCACTTCTCATTCAGCAATACCCGAATCTTACGCCGGATCAAGTCAAAGCCCGGCTGATGAAGACGGCTTCCAAGACATTCCCGGCCAGCAGTACCGTCACCGACCCGAGCACGGGCATTACTTACACCGATTACTATGACATGTTCACAATCGGATCCGGCTACCTCAACATTCCTGCGGCGCTGGCCAACAACGATCTGGCGGACGGCTCGGCGATGTCTCCCTCCGTGACCTTCGACCAGAGCACCAACACTGTTTATCTCGTCGAGGGTACAAGCGTTGTCTGGGGCAACAGCGTCGTTTGGGGCAATTCCGTGGTCTGGGGTAACTCCGTCGTCTGGGGTAACAGCACCTGTTCGGGCTTCAGCGTAGTGTGGGGCAACGGCGTTGTCTGGGGTACGTCATCAGATCGGTCAACCTCGACAGCGCAAAGCGTAACGGTGACAGGCGAGAATTAAGGCATCGGCAAGGTAGAGGCAAATGAGAGGAGGAACTCAGAAAATGCCAAGCCTAGCCAAAGCCTACATCGCAATAATCGCCGCAGTTGCCACGGCCGTCTTGATGGTGGTTGTCGCTCGATGGACTCCTGAAAATTTTGGCCGCTTCTTCTTGTTCTTTGCGCTGGCGATGGTTGGTTCCGCGATGAAGATTCGCCTGCCGGGTTTTAAGACGACGATCTCGATAAACTTTGTCTTCATTCTGATCGGTATCGCCTTATTCAATTTTAGCGAAACTGTGCTGATCGGTCTAGGCGGCGCGCTCGTCCAGTCCCTCTGGAAGACGCAGACGCGGCCCAAGCTAGTGCAGGTGCTTTTCAATGCGGCATGCCTGACGGTTTGTACGGCGGCGGCATTTGGGGCCTCGCACGGTGCCCTGGCAATGCTGGGTTTGAATTCTCTCGCCGCGATGATGGTCCTGGGAGCTTGCGTGTATGTGGTGCTGAACACGGGGCTGGTTTCGCTGGTCATTTCCTTGGCGGAGGGACGCTCCCTAAAGGATCTCTGGTCCTCTTGCTATGAATGGACGTTCCCGTACTTCCTTGTGGGTGCGGCCGTGGCCGGTCTGGCCAGCGTCGCGAGCCACGGCAGCAATCTAGTCGTAGCGTTGCTGGTTGTGGCGTCAATGTATTTTGTCTACGTCTACTACCGGATGCACATCGTCCGCGTCGTACTCGAAAATATCTCCAGCCTGACCCGAGAAGACCAAACGGCACATGCCGGCGCTTCTCAAGGCCGCTGAGCATATTTCCTAGCATCCCATGCACCCATGAACCCGCAAAGCACACTTACGGTTCTACCCGGACTCAGACAGACCGAGGGCCGAAAAGGGAGGGGGAAGCTCTGCTCCATCGGCCGCATCGGGAGTAACCGCACGCTCGAGCACTTCATCCAGACGTGCTATGAACATCTCGAAGAATGTGCGGGAAAATTTAAGGAACGAGACCAAGCAGATGAACTAGCGTGCGATGCCCGCAGACGCTCTCTGAAAGAAATTATGGATCAATCAACGGCTACGAGCCTAACTCACGGCGATCTAAGTAATCTGGAACGAATTCAGTTGCTAGACATAGTCCGATGGGGCGGAGAACTAATCCGACAGACACGTCGTG
>Ga0137390_10003608_pt1 | contig 12683 bp, 11 predicted proteins | sample 15con2h24AmetaG_FD_104937 | JGI IMG/M metagenome (GOLD analysis project Ga0137390, IMG submission 104937) | Vadose zone soil microbial communities from Angelo Coast Range Reserve, California, USA - 15con2h2.4A metaG | ecosystem: Environmental > Terrestrial > Soil > Vadose zone > Saprolite... | reverse complement strand
CGAGCGTTGCTCACGCACTGTGGCTGGCCGGCTTCGTGCACATGATGAGACGCGACGCGCCGGCGGCACTCGAAACCGCAGAGCAGCTGGTGACACTCGGCAGCGAGCATGAACTCGCGGTCTATCGGGTGGCGGGCCGCGTGGTGCGCGGCTGGGCGCGCACCCTGCTCGGCGCGCCGGAGGAAGGCCTGGCCGAGATGCGCAAGGCGACGGAGCTCTACCGGTCGCTGGCCGGCGTGATGGCGGGTCCTTTCCTGGTGGCACTGGCCGACCAGGAACGGCGCGCCGGACATTTCGACAAAGCCGAAGCGACACTCGTCCGGGCCCGGACAGTCATCACGCATCGCGGCGAGCAGCTTTGGGTCGGCGGCGTCCTGCGGTCGAGCGGCGACCTGGCGGCGAGCCGGCCCCCGGCCGACCTCGCGGCGGCGGAGCGGCTCTACGCGGAGGCGTTGGCGATCGCCCGCAGGCTCGGAGCGAAGTCCCTCGAGCTGCGGGCGACGAAAAGTCTGGCTCGGCTTCGGCGGCGACAGGGCAAGGCCAGGGAGGCGCGCGATCTTTTGGCACCGGTCCTTGGCTGGTTCACCGAGGGGTTCGACACACCCGACTTGATCGAGGCAAAGGGGCTGCTGGAAGAGTTCGCGTGAGGACCACGGCGGCGCGCGCGCCGCCTCGACGGCGTCGAAGGCCGACTGCTGCGAATGGTTGTGCCTACCGAAAATATATCCGGCAGTTGATCATGTAGAGATGTAGAGCGCGTGGGAGTGGGCGTACTAGTGATCAGCTGAACCGGTCCTCCGACCATTGGATGGCTTCAGCCGGATCGCTGATCTCTCGGCTGCCTCGAACCCGGTCAACGAGACATCGAGCCCTTCCATCGGCAATAGATCGGTCAGCTCGGCAAGCTCGACGACCAGCAATTCGCGATCCCAACCAGCTTGCTCAGCAATTTTGTTGTCGGCGATCACATAGGCGCGCTTCTGCGCCGTGGACATGTGCCCGAACCGGAGGATCGGCACATGATCCAAGCCTTCGTGTCGCGCCGCCTCGAGGCGCCCATGACCAGCTAAGACCAGATTAGTGTCGTCGACGAGTATAGGATTTAGAAAGCCGAATTTCCTTATGCTCGCGGCGATCTGTCTGGTCTGCTTCGGGGAATGCGTTCGCGCGTTTTTCGGGTTTGGCCGAAGGACGTCTATCGCGACCCATTCGATGCGGGGCGAATTCGTAAGGTTAGCGCTATTTCTCGATGATGTTGAAGCAGCCGCCACAGCCATTTCGTTCTCCACAACCAAGTCTGGTTACGGATATGGCCGATCGAGAACTAATATTCTAAGACGCTAATTCAATTGCTTTGGGGCGCCGCAGTGAGTGACATCGACTGATTTTTTCTTTTTCCGGCGCTCCACCGGCTATGGGCCGGCCGCGGGTTGAAGCGAGAGAGGCCGAATTCACGACGCGTCGCCTCGGTTCTGGGGTCGGTGAACTTTCCTTTGGCCTCCTGCCATGTGAAGCTGCCTCGCTTGCCGAGCTTGTCTAAGACTTCCAGAAAGAATTCATGCGCGGCTGACTGTGGTCTCACCTTTGGCCCGCGCCTCATAGTTAAATAGGGGGCGACAGAGACAGCACTTTTGGTCAATCGATGGTACGCATCCTCGCGTCCCTCGGCGACCGCCTTGAGCGAAAGCATAAAATCCGACAGCTCGAGGCCGGTATCGCGAGTAATCTTTTGGAAGACGGTCGTCTCCTTCAGGGCGACAAGTAGAACATCCACCCTGTCAACGATCGACTGTTTCCTACAACCTGGCTTTGCAAGAAACCGGATGGCAGAAACGACTTCTTCTAACCTAGCGCTTTCCAAAGCCACTCGATTTCCTCTGCGAACCAATATACGCGACATTGCACGCGCCAAGATTGGGTCGACACCACCTTCAATCAGATAACGTTCGTAGCCAGGAGAAGGAGGTAGTGCTGCCACGTATTTGACGAGGGCTTGTATCTTCTTATCGAAGGCCCGTAACGCCCCAGCCAGCGCGTCAATAGCAGGCGCCCATTGCTCCATTCGCGCTACGACATCCGGGCGCGCGAGATACTCCTTCAGATATTCGAGTTCTTCCTCAACTGTGGGAATGTCGAACCCCTCATGATGCATCAGCAGTGTCGTGATCTTACCGCAAATGTCTAAGACACTAATTCACTATTTCCTGGAAACGACGATAGAAGCCCGCCGCCCCTACCCTGGGGCTTTCCATAATGACGGTTGGACGAGACGTCGTTGTAGCGCCCAGATGAGAATGTCACTTCTCTGCCAAAGCGGCGCGGCCCCTGCGCTACCCACCGCAGCTGGCGCAGGGCAAGATGATCTTCCCAGAGTAGCAGTGTAGTGGAGGCGCCGTTGTCAGATCGCGACTCCCATATCGCCGACCTCGCTGGGTGGCTTACCGCGGAACTGGGCGATCCCGCCGACGCGGCCGCATTCGCGCGCTTCGTGCAGGACGACGTGCTGACCTGGCGTGCCCCCACCGCCCATGCCGCGAGCTTCCGCACGCTCCTTGCCTTCACGTTCGGCAACCGGATCGAACCGAACGGCAACCGTGCGCCCGGTCCAGTAAACGAGGCGATTGCGGCCGTGGCCGCCGAGGCGCAGCGCCGGAGTAGTGCCGTGGTCTATGCCCAGTGGGAGGTCGCTGAGTCGCTCGCGGGCCTCCTGCCGGGAGCCACCGTCATCCCCATTCACCCCGACCGGGATGCCCGGGCTGAGCCCATCTATCTCGGCACACTGACGGTGGTTCGTCGCGTGATCCGCCTTGGCGGCGGCGCGGCGGCGCTCGGAACGGTAGGCATCGTCGCCTTCCGGGACCACCTGCGCCGCTGCGTCGCCACCGCGCGGGCGTTGGGGCTTGATGCGCATGCGCCCGAGGGCATTACGATGCCGGACCGCTACGACCCGCTCTCCGGCCAGCCCTGGTGCCGCAACCGGCTGGCGTATCTGCTGCACGACATAGCGGTGGGTGCCGCCGAACGGCGCGACGCTGTCTGCGCCGAGGCGGGCCTGACCTCGTGACCACAAGAACCTCCTATGAAAAGCTCCGCCAAGGCCAACGACGGGCCTGCGACCACATCGTTGTCGGCGCGGGCTCGGCCGCTGAGTACGTGCTGGCCGCGCGCTTATCGGCGAAGGTGAGGCGTATGCTGCTGCTGAAATTCGGCGGCGCCGACACTGGCCGCTGGCTGTGCTGAGCGCGCCGCGCAAGTCGATGAGCCGCTCCGCATCCTCCATTTGCCAGATGCTGGGGTGGTCCCGTATGCCCATGGCCGCAGGACGCCTAGTCAGGCCCTGTTGCTGCCGACCTCGCGAAGGATAAATTCGGCACAGCGCTCGCCGATCATGAAAGACGGCGCGTTGGTGTTGGACGATACCATCGTAGGCATAATCGATGCGTCGGCCACCCGTAATCCGGTAACCCCATGGACCCTGAGCTCGCTGTCGACACAGCCATCGCATCGCTGCCCATGCGGCAGGTGCCGACCGGATGGTAGGAGGTGGCGCCGAGCCTGGCGATGTGATCGAGCAGCGCCTCGTCGGACTGCACCTCAGGCCCCGGCCGCACCTCGCGAACGATCAGCGCCTTGAGCGCCGGCTGCTCAGCGATGCGGCGGACCAACCGCAGGGCGGCGATGCTGGTGGCGCGATCGCGCGGGTCGGCGAGGTAGTTGGCAATGATGGCGGGCGGTTCTTCGGGATCGGCGGAAGCAAGGTGCACGGAGCCGCGCGAGTGCGGCCGCAGCGCGAAGCAGCCGATGCCAAATCCCGGGAATTTGTCGAGCACCAGCCTCCGGGGGTCGCGCGGGTCTTCAGCGCTGAGCGTATGCAGCTGGATCTTCACATCGGGCCGGTCGAGCGACGGATCGGACCTCGCAAGCGCATGCACCGTCGTCGTGCAGGCTGCCATCGGACCGTCGCGCCGCAGCAGGTAGCGCAGGCACATCCACGCCTGGCGCAGCGGGTTGCCCATGATGTCGTTCAAGGTGATCGGGCGCGTGCATTCGTAGGAGATCCGCGTGTGCAGATGGTCGCGGCAATTCTCGCCAACGCCCGGCAGGTGGACGACGGAGGCGATGCCGAACGATGCCAGGCGTTCGCGGTCGCCTATGCCGGAGAGCTCCAGCAGATGCGGGCTCTGCACCGCGCCGGCCGCGACGATCATCTCCTGGCGGGCGCGCGCGAAGCGGCGCTCGCCGCTCTGGCGGTATTCCACGCCAACGGCGCGCCCGTTCTCGACCTTGATGCGATGGGCGCGTGCGCCGGTGCACACCGCTAGGGTCTCGCGGCCGCGCGCCGGATCGAGGTAGGCCTCGCGGCCACCATGACGCAGGCCGCGCAAGGTGTTGGTCTGCAGAATCCCGACACCCTTGTAGTGGGCGCCGTTGAAATCGGCGGTCGCCGGGATGTTCGCCTCCTGGCAGGCGCGGTGGAACGCAGCCCCTAGCTCATCGGGCTCGAACTGCACGACGTTGACCGGCCCGTCCGTGCCGCGCGGCGCCGGATCGCCCTGGGCGTAGCTCTCGCAGCGCTTGAGGAAGGGCAGCACGTCCTCGTAGCCCCAGCCGAGGCAGCCAAGGTCGCGCCACTGATCGTATTCCGCGGGCTCGCCGCGCACCCACAGCATGCCGTTGATGGTCGAGGAGCCGCCCAGCACGCGGCCGCGCGGCCAGTACATCCGGCGCCCGGCCATGTGCGGCTCGGGCTCGGTGAAGAAGCGCCACAGGCCGCACTCCGACAACAGCACGCGGCCGGCGCCGAGTGGCACTTTCAGCCAGATCCAGCGATCGTCCGTCCCGGCCTCGAGCAGCAGCACGCGATGGCGGCCGCTTTCGCTCAGGCGCGCGGCGATCGCGCTGCCGGCCGATCCGCCGCCCACGATCACATAGTCGAAGCTCTCGCCGGCGGCGTCTCGCGCTTCCACGGTCATTCCTTCACCCCTCCGGCGGCGAGGCCGCGCACCAGGTAGTTGCGCACCAGGATTGAGAAGGCGATCACCGGCAGCATCACCAACGTGCCAGCGGCCGCGATGCGGCCCCACTCCCAGCCGGTGTACTGAATGAAATTCACGATCGCGACTGGTGCCGTCGAGGCCTGGGTGCGCGTCAGGATCAGCGCATAAAAGAAGTCGTTCCACGACAGGATGAAGCAGATCACCGCCGTCGCCGCGAGCCCGGGCGACGACAGCGGCAGGGTGACCCGCCAGAAGGCGCTCCAGGTGCCGCAGCCGTCGATCCAGGCGGCCTCCTCAAGCTCGCGCGGCACGCTGTCGAAGTAGGGCTTCATCATCCAGATCACCAGCGCGAGGTTGAAGGTGAGGTAGATCAGGATCAGGCCGGTCCGCGTGTCGCTGAGGCCGAGAAAGCGATAGGCCAGAAAGAACGGAATGGTGAAGGCGATCGGCGGCGCCATGCGGGTGGCGAGGATCCACAGCGCAATGCTACGGGACGAGCGGAAGCCGGCGCGCGACAGGGAGTAGGCGGCCGGCACGCCTATCAGCAGGGCAAGTGCGGTCGAGGCGGTGCTGGTCACCAGGCTGTTGACGAAGGAGCCGGGGAAGGCGCCGGTCCACAGGGCGCGGTAATGCGCCAGGGTGGGGGTGAAAGCGAGCTCGTAGCCCAGAATGTCGGTGTTCGGCCGAAACGACATCTGGACCAGCCAGAGGAAGGGAAACAGCACCAGCGCCAGCAGCACCAGGGTGGCGCCGTCGCCCAGGCGCAGGCGGTTGCGTGTCCGCCGTGCCGCCCGGGCGGAGCGGTCAGCCCGCTTCTGCATCCGCCGCTCTCGTCAACCTGTCGATCGCCCAGCTCAGCACGAAGATGCCGATCACCATCAAGGTTGCGATGGCGCTGCCGTAACCCCACAGCGAGAAGGTGAAGGCCTGGCGATAGGCGTAGTAGTTAGTGACCTCCGTCACGTCGCCGGGACCGCCGTCTGTCAGCACGAAGATCAAGGGAAAGGCTTTTATGCTGTCGATAAGGCGGAAGATGCCTGCCACCAGCATGGTCTGCTGGATGTAGGGAAAGATGACGTAGCGGAAGGTCTGCCAGTCGTTGGCGCCGTCGATGCGCGCCGCCTCGACCGGTGCCGCCGGTACCATTTGCAGCGCCGCCAACGCCATCAGCATGGTGAAGGGGAACCACTCCCAAGATTCGGCGATCACGATCGCCATGAGCGCGGTGTCGGGATTGGTGATCAGCGAGCCGACCGGCAGGCCGATCCAGTCCATGAAGCGATGGAACGGGCTGATGTCGACTGCGTACATGACCCGCCAGACGATGCCGACGACAATCGGCGGCAGCACCATCGGAATGAGGAACCCCGAGCGCGCGAAGCGGCGAACCGGCGTATCGCCATTGAGCAGCAGGGCGACGCCCAGCCCCATGAGGAGCTGCACCGCCACAGTCGCGACCGAAAGTTTCACCTGCACCCACACCGAACGCGAGAAGCGCGGATCGTCGAGCAGGTCGAGGTAGTTGCCGAGCGGCGTGCTGAAATCCCAGGCGGTGTCCGGCAGGGTGAGGTTGAGCGGCGTCAGCGACGTCAGCACCAGGAAGAGCGCCGGGCCGATGGTGATGATCGCCAGCACGATCAGCGCCGGTGCAAGGCCGAGGCGAAAGGCGTCGTGTCGCCGCAAGGTCCGGCCGCCGGACCGCATCAGGATATGAGGCCCGGCCCGTCGCCTGCACTCATGGCTGGGAGCGCGCCACTCCGGTGGCGCTCATGGAGTGGTAGCTGCAAAGAAAACGCGCCACTGGAGTGGCGTGCTCCCAGCGAAGACTCTTACGCACGTGGAACATGACTACAGCTTCACGCCGGCGCGCTTGAGGTCGGCGATGGCGTTGGCCTGGGCGAGCGCCAGAGATTCCTTGGCCTTCATCTGGCCGGAGATTACCCGGCTGACGGCCTGGTTGATCTGCGCGTTGACCTGCGGATAGACGTGCATGGTGCGGTATTTCATGTAGCCGCGGCTGGCGAACGCGATGGTGTCGAGGAAGAGCTGTCCGGTATCGACGCCGTTGATCACCATCTTCTGCTTGTAGGCCGGCGAGCCCAGGAGCGACTGGCGCGTCACCGAGCCCAGCCCGTGTTTCTCGACCAGGCGCAGGACCATCTCTTTGCTGAGCGCCCATTTGATGAACTCCCACGACGCCGCCTTGTTCTTGGCGCCGGCCGGGATGCCCCAGGCGTGCGAGGCGATGCCGGGGAAGCGGCCCTTCGGCCCCTGCGGCACCATGGAGAAGTTCGAGGTCGCCGTGACCTTGCTGCCCGCCTCGCCGAGCAGGGCGAGGAAGACGTGGTTCTGCGGCGCGTAGTTGATGCGGCCGGCGCGTTGCGCCTCGGTGACCTGGTCGTAAGTGTAGCCAGCGGCGGCGGGCGGGCCGTAGGAGTTGATCAACTTGGCGAAGAACTCGGCCGCCTGGGCGGCCTCCGGCGTGTCGAGCGCCGGCATCAGGTCGTCCGGCGGGTTGCGGAAGACGTTGCCGCCGAAGCCCTGCAGGAAGGGGATGAAGGTCCAGCCCCAATGGTTCTCGACGCCGTAGGCCGCGACGCCGTCCTTCTTGTTGACGATCTGCAGGGCGCGATCGAGCTCGTCGAACGTATCGGGCATGCCAAGGCCATTGGCCTTGAACAGATCGAAGCGGCCGGCGCCCGCCAGCATGACGTCGGCGATCCACGGGACGCCGTAGATCGCGCCGTTCTTGTCTCGCATCGGCTGGACAGCGCCGGGCAGGAAGTCGGCGAAGTCCCAGTCGGCCGGCGTGCGCTCCGGGTTCTTGATGAACTCGTCGAGCGGCGTCAGCCAGCCGGCGCCGATCCAGCGGCTGGTGTAGATGAAGGTGACGTTCAGCACGTCGAAGCCGCTGCCCTTGGTCGAGAGCTCGAGGTCGGCGCGCTGGTTGTAGACCGGGAAGCCCGGCGTGTCGTAGTTGACCTTGATGCCGGTCTTCTCCGTGAATTCCGGGATGTACTGCGCGAGCAGGGTTGGGTAGGTCGAGCTCCAGCACGAAATGTTGAGGGTCACGCCCTCGAACGGCTTCTTGCCGCCCTGCGCCGGCGCCTTGCCTGACACCAACGCCATAGGAACGAGCAGCGAGCCCGCACCGGCTTGCAGAATTTTGCGACGCGTCGTCCGGGACCGCGATGTCTTCATGGTCGTCGTCTCCCTCCATGGGTCTTGCCGCCCCTTGTCTATTTACCAGTGCGATGACCTTGATTGCCGGCAGTGGGGTCCCCTGCCCGTCTATTTGGCACGCGATCGGCCGGCTTCCGCAGTCAATGCCACGGCAACCAAACATGACTGCCGGTCGATGATATGTCCACGGTTCAGTCGTTTGCACGTTTGGCAGCAATGCCGCGAGGCAATGGCCGCTTAACCCGGACCAGTTCGTAGCCCGGATCGCACGCGAATAGGTCAAACAAGGGCATCCCGTGACACTCGTGATTAGGCGTGCATTTTGTGACCAGTCCGCCTGTGCGAACGCGCGGCCCCTACCCCGTATCCGACCACAAGCTTTCGGCAATACATGTTCTACAATCGATGTTCCCAGTTGCGGTTACACGGCGTCCGCTGCCGCACGAACAAACGCGGCTCTTGCTGCACCAGCCGCCATAAGGAGATTGAGGTCGCTGCCGGCCAGGACCATGCGCACGCCCATGCCGACATATTTTCCGAGACCCTCCTCGGTGTAGATACCGCCCATGGCGGGCCACTTGCCGTGCTTGCGGCAAGCGGCGATGACTGTCGCGAACGCCCTCTCCACGTCGCGGTGCAGGAAGTCTCCGGGGATGCCCATTTCCATGCAGAGATCGTTGGCTCCAACGTGCAGCGCATCGATACCCGGAACGGCCGCGATCTCCTCGGCATTGCCGATCGCCTGCGTCGTCTCGAGCATCACTACCAACAGGAGGCCAGCGTTGACCGCCGCCGTCGCCTCGGCGAGCGGCCTCGATTCGAAGTCGAATTGCGGCATCGTGCCGGCGATCGAGCGATGGCCGAGTGGCGGGTACTTGAGCCGGGCGACGGCTTCGCGCGCCTCCTCGGGCGTGTCGACATGGGGCACCACGATACCCCAGGCTCCGCCATCCAGCGCACGCGTCGCCATGTCATAACGGCCGGCAGGGATGCGCAAGAGCGGCGCAATACCGACGGCGCTGGCAGCCATCGCGATCTGGACCGCCGCATCGAGCGTCATCGAATTGTGCTCGAGATCGAGGAAAAGCCAGTCGAAGCCGCACGTCTTCATCGCCGCGGCGATATCGACTGTACGCGCCTGGCGGAGGAGAACGCCGATCGCCACCTCGCCTTTCTCCAGGCGCTCGCGCGCGGAATTTCGCGGCGTCATGGATCGAAGGGCAGCATGAGGACGCTGCGCGTGAGGTAGCGGCCGTTCTTCAGGTTATCCAGCGCCTGGTTGATGCGGCGGATCGGGATCAGTTCGCCGATGTCGGGATCGAGCTGGCCGGAATTGACCAAGGCCACGACCTCGCGGAACTCGGCGCGGGTCAACGCACGCGAGCCCACGACCTGCTTCTCCTTGATGACGATCTCGTAGGACGGGATTTCCAGGACAGGATCGACGTAGCCCATGGCGACGACCTTGCCGCCGTTGCGGCAGGCCTGGACCGCCTCGAACACGGTCTCCTTGCGCCCGACATTGTCGACCACGACGTCATAGGCGCCGAGGCGATGGCGCGACGCTTCGAGGAAGCTCTCGCGCGTCGGATTGATCGTGTGTTCGGCGCCGAACGAGCGCGCCCGCGCGAGCTTGCGATCGTCGAGATCCGTGCAGGTGACGTGTGCCCCCAGCAGGCGCGCGATCTTCACCCCCTGGATGCCCAGTCCGCCGACGCCCAGGATTGCCACCTTCGTGCCGACACCGACGCCGGCCACCGTCTTAAGGCTGCGATACATTGCGGCCACCGCGTCGGGAATGATGGCGGCCTTCTCGAAGCTCACGGCGTCGGCGATGCGTTCGAGATTGGCGGCCGGCACGTTCACCATCTCCGCCATGCCGCCGTCGCGCTCGAAGCCGATGCGCTTGAGGTTGGCGCAGCGATTGGTCTCGCCGCGCAGGCAGAAATCGCAGTGGTGGCAGTTGACGTCGACGCAGACCGTCACCCGCTCGCCGACCTTCCAGTCGGTCACGCCCTCGCCGAGCCGGGCAACGACGCCGGCACATTCGTGGCCGGGCACCAGCGGCAGGGTGACCGTCGGCACCTTGCCTTCCGATATATGGACATCGGTGAGGCAGAGGCCGCAGGCTTTCACCTCGACGGCGACCTCGCCCCGCGCCGGCGCGGCAAGCTCGACCTCACGGACGGCCAGCGGGCGATGATAGGCTTCCAGGACAGCGGCTTTCATGATGACGCTCCCGATCCGAGCCCGAGCACCGTCGCGAAGTAGCCCTCGCGCTCCACGGCCGCCACGACGCCGAGGTCTATCGAGTCCTCGGGCGGGATCGGCCGCGCGATCGCCTCCAGCTCGACCAGCACGTGGCTCGCCGTGCGCATGCCTTCGACACTGGGATACATCATCCCGCCCATCAGGCGGGCGAACAACAGCCAGGTCTGTTCGAGCACCGCGGTATCGGTCTCGCCGGTGTACTTGCGTAGCACGGCGACCCCGAAGGTCGCGTCGGTGCGAAAGCGGTAGACGCCGCGGCAATAGGCCCGCACATAGCGCAATGCGGTGTCCGGCCGTTGCCGCATCAGCCGGCGCGTGGTGGCGGCGCAACTGTTCTGGAACGCGACATCGAGCCGGCCGAGATCCTCGACCATCGTCCAGCCGCGCTTGGCCGCCTGGAACGGCTCGGGCGCATGCATGATGGCGACATCGACCCGACGCTCGTCGAGCAGCAGGTCGAGGCGCGGCCCCGCGGAGCCGACGACGACGATCTCGGCATCCTTGTTCCGATCCCAGCCCCAGCGCTCGAACGCCATGGCGATCGAGCACTCGTCGGCATCGTTGCGCGCCACGACGCCCCAGCGCTTGCCGCGCAGCTGCTCGCGCGTGGTGAGCCCCGGCCGGGCCGAGACCTGCTGGGCGCTGCGGCTGGTCGCCGAGGCGATGATCACGGCGTCGCCCTGATGGCGCCGGTTGGCCATGATCACTTCCGGACCCACCGCATTGGTGAAGTCCGCCTCGCCGGCAATCAGGGCCGCGAGCGACCGGCTGTGTCCCTGGTAGGGGATCAGCTCCGGCTCGAGCCGCCCCTGCTCGCGGAAATAGCCGCCTTCGACGGTGGCGAACACCGGCGCGGTGCCGGCGCCCCTGTTGGCGAGTGCGATCCTGATCTTGTCCACGGCGCGCGTCACTTCAGGCCGCTCAGCCCGAAGCCCTGTCGCACGGAACGCTGGAGCAGCGCGAACAGCAGGAACACGGGAATCGTCGCCAGCACGGCGATCGCCATTTGCTCGGTCGGCGGATTGCCATAGTCCTCGCCGAACTGCACCAGGCCCAGCGGATAGGTCCGCAGCTCGTCGACCGATATGACGGTCAGCGGCCACAGATACTGGTCCCAGCTGTCGCGGAACGAGAAGATCGCCAGGATGGCGAGCGCCGGCTTGCATTGCGGCAGGATCACCCGCCACAGGATGCGCAACTCGCCGGCGCCGTCGATGCGCGCGGCCTCGACATAGTCGGCGGGGATCGAGATGATCGACTGGCGCATCAGGAACACCCCGAAGGCGTCGATCAGCAGCGGGCCGACGACGCCTTGATAGGTGTTGAGCCAGTCGAAGGCGTGGACGACGAGGAAGGTCGGCACAAGGGTGACTTCCAGCGGCAGCATCAGGGTACTGAGGATCAGCACCAGGACGAGGCGATCGCCGCGGAACCGGAACTTCGCCAGGCCATATCCCGCCAGGGTGCCGAACACGAGGTTGCCGGCCATGACCATCACCGAGACGATGCCGCTGTTGAGGAAGTACCGGGGGAATGGCGCGTGCCTGAGCGAGTTGGAATAGTTCTCGGGGTGCCAAACCGACGGTATCCATTCCGTCGTGAGCTGGAACATCTTGTCGCCGGCTTGGAACGACGTCGTCGTCATCCACAGGATCGGCAGCACGAACAGGAAACTGAGGCCCGCCAGCAAGGCGAAGCCAACCCACCTCGACCAGGATCCGGCGCGGCGGCGGCTCATCGCACATTCTCCTCGCCGCGGGCGAACAGGCGCATCTGGCCGAGCGTGAAGGCGAGGGCGATGGCGAACAGCACCACCGAGATCGCCGCCGCTCGGCCCATCTTGAGGTAGGAGAAGCCGGTTTCATAGACCAGCATGGAAAGCACGCGGGTGGCGTTGCCCGGCCCGCCGCCCGTGATGATGAAGGGCATGAGGAAGATGCGCGCGCACAGGAGGCCGGACACCACCACGACGAAGAAGATGATCGGGCTGAGCTGCGGCAGGGTGATATGCCAGAACCGGCGCAGCGGACCTGCGCCATCGAGGCCGGCCGCCTCGTAGTATTCGTCCGGGATGGCCAGCAACCCAGCCAGGAAGACGACCATGAAATAGGGGGCGAACCGCCACACGGTGACCGCGATGATCGCCGGCATCGCCGTGTCGGAATTGGTCAGCCAGTCGATTCGGCCGAAGCCGAACGGCGACAGCAGCTGGTTTACCAAGCCGAACGGGTG
>Ga0137390_10003607_pt1 | contig 12684 bp, 6 predicted proteins | sample 15con2h24AmetaG_FD_104937 | JGI IMG/M metagenome (GOLD analysis project Ga0137390, IMG submission 104937) | Vadose zone soil microbial communities from Angelo Coast Range Reserve, California, USA - 15con2h2.4A metaG | ecosystem: Environmental > Terrestrial > Soil > Vadose zone > Saprolite... | reverse complement strand
GCTTTTCTTCTTCACAGATTACCAGGCGCTGCGCAGGGCCAGTCCTGGCGCGCCCAGCTCCATCACCGTGTTTCCCGTGGAGTTTCGCCAAGGCGATTTTTCGCGCCTGCTGACCGAGCAGAACACGCAGTTGTACAACCCTTTTCAGATCGACGCGCAGGGTAACCGCGCGCCGTTTCCGAACAACCAGATTCCAATGAGCCTGTTTAACCCCGTGGCGCGTGCGCTGTTCAGCGACACCACCCTCTATCCGCTGCCGATCAACTCGAACCTGCGGTTCAACCAGTTCAATTCCAGCAGCAGCTACGTCAAATCGGACCAGGGTGATTTTAAGCTCGACTGGAAGATCACGAGCAAAGACGACTTCTCCGGACGCTACTCCAACGGACGGCAGGATCAGCCGGGCGTGAACACATTCCCACTGTCCTACAACGCCTTCAATATCGCGCCGTTCCAGAACGGAGTGGTCAACTGGACCAGAACCATCAGCCCAACACTGGTCAATGAAGCTCGCTTTGGCGTGAACAATATCCTGCTGAACAACGGCGGCGAAGACAAGGGCTTGGGTGACATCGCCCAGAAGCTGGGCATCAAGAATGCGGGCTTCGGTCTGCTTTCGCTTTCGTTCATCACCGGCTTCGCGAGCAGCTTGGGCAGCTCTAATATCGGTACGCAGCAGTTGTTCGCGAATACGACTTATCATTACGCCGACAACGTGACCGTGATTCGCGGCCGGCACATGATCAAGACCGGAGGGAACATCCTGCGGCAACAAATGAATACGTTCTACGCAGGAAACAATGGCCGCACCGGCTTTATCGAGTTCAATGGCCAGTTCACGCAAGGGCCAAACGCCCAGGCCCCGACCTCCAAAGGCTGGGCCGAGCCCGATTTCGTGCTGGGACTTCCGGACCGCCTGGGGCGCGGACTGAGCACCGGCACGTGGGGCCATCGCAAGACCATCTACGGCTTCTATTTCCAGGATGACTGGCGCGTTAATGACAGCCTGACGCTGAATCTCGGCTTGCGTTGGGAGTACCACACGCCGCTGGTCGAAGTGAAGGACCGGCAGTCCAACTTCGGCGCCTTCAGCGGCGTATTGGAGTTGGCCGGGCAGAACGGCGCCAGCCGCGCGCTCTACGAGCCCTACAAAAAGGATTTTCAGCCGCGTGTGGGCTTCGCCTGGACGCCCAACGAATTGGGCAAGAAAGTGGTGGTCCGGGGCGCCTACACGGTTTCTTCGTTCATGGAGGGAACGGGCACTAACCTCCGTCTGCCGCTCAATCCTCCATTCAATTCGGAATTCGAGACGCGTTACGATCCAGGCCTGTTCACGTTGCCTGCGACCACGCTGGACCAAGGTCTCTCCGGCTTGAATCCGAAGGACCCCTACGTGGGCGCGAACATCCGGCTATGGGATCCATTCGTGCGCCCTTCAGAGGTACAGCAGTGGAACCTCACAACAGAATATGTGTTGCCCGCCAATAACGTGCTCACGGTCGGTTACGTAGGCCAGCGCGGGACGCACCTGGTCGTTCCCATGGCTTACTTCCAGAAACAACTGGTCAATGGAAAGATATTGCCCAGTCCGTATCTGTCCGGCAACCCCGACCTGGTGAGCAAGATCACGCAAATTTCGGGCACGGAGTCGAACGGCAATCAGGAGTACCATTCGCTGCAGGTGGAGTTGCGGCGCCGGTTCAGCGCCGGGCTGGAGTACTCGGCCGCCTACACCTGGTCGCACGGGATGTCGGACGCCATCGGCTACTACGGCGATGGCGGCCAATCCGGCTCTCAGTCCGCGTATTTCCAGAACATTTACGATCGGCGCGCCGAATGGGGCCCGACGTACTTCGACGTGCGCCATATGTTTGTCAGCAGCGTCTATTACGAGTTGCCCTGGGGCAAAGGCAGGCGCTTCGGCTCCGGCTGGAACCCGGTTGTGAATGGCCTTGTGGGTGGCTGGCAGTTGGGTGGCATCCTGACCCTGCATACCGGGTTCCCCCTCACCGTGACGGCGAACGACGCCTCGGGTACACTCTCACGCGGCGCCAGGGCGGACGTGGTTGGCACGCCGCACAACTCGCAAATTGTGGGTTTGGGCAATCATTGGCTCGACTCCACTGCCTTCGCTCAGCCCAAGCAGTTCACCTTCGGTAATGAAGGCCCCGGCGCGGTGCGAGGGCCTGGCTTGAAGCGCTTCGATCTTTCGGTCGCCAAGAAGTTCCCGATCACCGAAAGAAAATACTTCGAATTCCGCGCCGAAGCTTTCAACCTGACCAACACACCGGCCTTCAATGGTCCCGGCCGGAACATCAACTCGGCGACCTTTGGAGAGGTCAGCGGCACGCAGGGCGAGCGCAACACGCAACTCGCGCTGAAGTTCTTCTTCTGATTGTGAAGCGATCCGCGCCCGAGCGCTGGCCGTCCTAACGCCGCAGTTCGGCGTGAAGCGGGAGTTGCAGCGGATCGCCGAGTTTTGAGAGCGCAATCTAGACCCCATGCAAAGACCGAGCCCTACGGCCTGGCCCTCACGCCCAGCGGGCGTAGGCTGTACGTCACCAACGCGCGGTCCAACTCCGTTTCGGTGCTTGATACGGTGGAATTTCGCGTCCTGTTCACGATTGAGAATGTCGGCCCGGAACCGCGAGGCATCACGATCACGAATAACGGCGACACCAATGACAATGACGAGCTGATCTACGTGACGCAGTTCCTGGCCGTGGACCGCCCGGGCGTGCTCATCGGACGCGACGACTACAAGGAAGGGCGCGTGACCGTCATCTCAGTGGCCGATAACCACGTCGTCAGAGAAGTCGTCCTCAACCCCATCGCGGAGACCGGCTTCCTGTCGAACGGCTCCGCCCTGAAACAAATACCGGCCACCAATCCTCCTACATTCACTGTCCATACAATGGGCATTAACGGTAGCTATGTCGTGTGGACATTACCTCGCGGGCCCGCGAACATCAAGCGAATTAGCAGCAGATTGCAGCCGAACTTTCAGTAACGCTTTCAGCGTAATGCGGCTGCTGAGTGCATGTCAGCTATTCGCTTCTAACAGAGCCGATGGTGATGTGATCTTCGATCTTGGTGACGCCGGGAGCGGCCCAAGCGGCGTGCATCGCTTCCTCGTATTCAGCGCGCGAGCGGGCGGTGCCGCGCAGGCTTGCGACTCCATGGGCCACATGCGCCTTGATATGACTGCTGTCGACAAGGGCGTTGCGTCTCAGGGCTGCTTCGATGGAAGCTTTGACGTCTCCCAGACTCACGGAGGGTTGAATGACGATGTCATTGCGTACGCCCGTGATCCCGTTCAGAGTACAAAGCGCGCGCGCGGCCTCTTCCTTCTGCTGTTGCCGTTCGACGCTGCCTGAAAGGGTTACCCACCCCTCGGCCACTTGAACCTCGACTGTCTCCGGCACCAGGCAGTTCCACTCGAGGCTGCTCATCGCCGCGAGCGCGATATCGTCGTCGGCTCGTTGCTTATTGAAGGGAACGACAACGCGAATGCCGTTGGTGACATGATTGACGTGAGCTACGCGCCAAGCGGCGCGCTCGGCTGCACATTTTTCCCAGAAGCTGTCAACGTGTCCGCCCAGTTCAACGGCTCCGCTCTTGACCGTAACGCTGATCTGTGTGAGGCCGGCGCTGAGTTCCCAGCCGACCTCATTCTCGATATCATGCTGCAATTCTGTGTCATTCCACATAGTTTGGCCCTCGGGTCACGCGGTACGGACCTTCGTTTTTCCTCCCGAGTGTATCAATCACTGCAGCGTTTTATCTCAAGATCAGAATGAGAACCGGAGCGAGAGCTGCATGCGGCGCTGTTACGGCCAGCCCGCCAAGAAGGGCCACAAAGCGCCCAGAGCCGCCAAACAGGCGACCAAGTGGATTGTCTCCGAGTGGGTCATGCGCCCGCAACGCACGCTGCAATAGTTGGTGAGAAGGAGATTCGCAACAGGAATCGGGTGCTATCAGGACAGCCGCCGAGATTCCGGTTTTGGGCGCTGCCCGCCCACGTTGGCTCTTTCCGAGTGCCCCGTAATACAGGAGTAATCCGCTTCCTGATCGGTTACAAAGGTTTTGAAATGGTTCCGCAAATCGGCCAGCCGTAAGCAGATGGTGTCGCCTGCCCTGACTGAAATTACCGTTGCAGCGGACTCATACCAGCATCTTTCGAATGACGGCACCACCGACATCCGTCAATCGAAAATCCCGGCCCTGAAAGCGATAGGTAAGACGCGTGTGATCGATACCGAGGCAATGCAGAATGGTGGCTTGGAGGTCGTGGACATGGATCGGATCTTCGGTGATGTGGAATCCGAGCTCATCGGTCTTGCCGATTACGCGGCCGGCCTTGATGCCGCCGCCCGCAAGCCACAAGGTGAATGCAAAGCGGTGGTGATCGCGTCCTTCGCGGCCGGGCGTATTGCCCCGCCGGACCTCGTTCATGGGCGCGCGGCCGAATTCACCCGCCCAGATGAGCAGGGTGGAATCGAGGAGTCCGCGCTGTTTCAGATCCTTCAGCAGTGCGGCGGCGGGCTTATCCGTCATGTCGCAGTTCTTCTTCAGGTTCTTATTCAGGTCACTGTGGTCATCCCAGGTGGAGTGGTAAAGCTGAACGAAGCGGACGCCGCGCTCCACCATGCGCCTGGCAAGGAGGCAATTGACGCCAAAAGGCCGCGTCTCCTCATCGTCGATACCGTACATCTGGCGGATGGCCGCCGATTCCTTGGAAAAGTCGAGCAGTTCCGGCGCGGCCGACTGCATGCGGAATGCGAGTTCGTAGGAGGCGATGCGCGAGGCGATCTCAACGTCGCCAGTGGCGGCCAAACGATGCTGATTGAGGTCACGCAAAGCGTCCAGCCGCAAACGCTGCGTTTCAATGTTGATGCCTTCCGGATTAGATAGATAGAGCACGGGATCCGCGCCGCTGCGGAACAGCACGCCGCGATAGTTCGAAGGCAGGAAGCCACTGGACCAGTTGGAAGAGCCACCCTCGATTCCCTTGCCGGAAGTGGAAGTCATCACCACGAAACCGGGCAGGCTTTGGGATTCGCTGCCAAGACCATAGGTTACCCAGGACCCCATGGAAGGACGGCCGACCAGGTTGGTCCCGCAGTTCATAATCATCTGCGCCGGATGGTGATTGCTGATGTCCGTATGCATGGAACGGATCATGCAGATGTCGGCGGCGCAGGTAGCGATGTGGGGGATGTAATCAGAGAACTCCATTCCGGCATTTCCGGAGGGTTTGAACTCGCGAGGGCTGGCCATCACTCGCGCCGCGCCACGGATCAGGTCGTCATTCAGATCTTTCATCAGCGAATCCGGCACCGGTTCCCCATGCAACCGGCGCATGACAGGCTTGGGCTCATAGAGATCCAGCTGGCTGGGGGCACCAGCCATGAACAGGAAGATGACGTTCTTGGCCTTCGGCTGGAAATGCGGCTTCCTGGGGACTAGCGGGTTTACGGCCTGCGCCGTTTCGGCGGTGCGGCCCTCCACCGCCATAAGGTTCGCTATCGCAGCAGTGCCGATACCGTACCCGAAATCCCGGAAGAACCTGCGCCGGCTTTGAATTTTTAGAAAATCAACCCAATCCATAGTTCAAGGCTCCCTAGTCCCTCGTGATGAACTCATCCAGGTTGAGCAGCACACTGCTCAAGCCGGTCCACGCCCCGGCGTCTACCGGATCGACACCTTCAACCCGGTTCGGAAATAGCGATAGCGCGGGCTTTGGATCCCGGCGCAGAATGTCCCGTTGTGTCTCGAAATAACGGGTCAGCCGCGATAGTTCGTCAGAATCGGGCTCACGCATGAGGCACAATTCGAAGGCGTAACGGATACGGCCGGCCAGATCGGCCTGTCTTTCGTTAAGGACTCGCATCGCCAGCGCCTGCGCTGCCTCAAAGAAGACCGGATCGTTCAGCAGATTGAGCGCCTGCAGCGGCGTATCCGAGCGCTCCCGGCGGCTGCAGGCGCGCACCGGGTCGGGCGCGTCGAAATTAATGAGTTGAGCGTACGGCGCGGTGCGTTGCAGCCAGATATACAAACCCCTCCGGTAGCGGTCCGGACCCTTGCTTTCCGGCCAAGGCATCTCGAATGCCTGCTTGGTCACCGATTCGGGCTGGGGCGGGTATACACTAGGCCCGCCGATCTTGCCACTCAAAAGACCGCTGACCGCCAGTGTGCTATCGCGGATCAACTCAGCGGGAAGGCGCAGACGCGACTGGCGGGCCAGTAGCCGGTTGCCCGGATCGCGCGATTCAACGTCTTTCCGCGACTGCGACAACTGCCGATATGTGGCGCTGGTCACCATCAGACGGATCATGTACTTCGTGTCCCACCTGCGGTCCATGTACTCCGAAGCGAGCCAGTCGAGGAACTCCGGGTGAGCCAGATGGGCCCCCTGCGCGCCGAAGTCCTCGGAGGTCTGCACGATTCCAGTGCCGAACAGCTCCTGCCAGAGGCGATTCACAGCAACACGCGCAGTTAGGGGATTCTGCCGGGACACCAGCCAGCGTGCCAACGCCAGCCGCGAAGGCCTGCCATCGGCTGGGAACGGCGGCAACACCGCGGGGACGCCAGGCTGCACATCCACACCTTTCGAACGGAAGTCGCCGCGCATGTGAATGTAGGATGTGCGCGGGCGCGGATTCTCGAACAGTGTGGGGGCGAGCGTCAGGCCTCTATAGGATTTTTCCAGCTCGTCGAGTTTCTTGAGGACCTCCTTGACATTGAGCTCCTTGAATCTGGCTTCATCAATCAACTGCCCCCGCCGGAGAAAATATTCAAACAGCCGATCCTTTTGCTGCGCGGTTCGCTGTTCGGGAGGCGTCTCTAGAATGAACCGCCCCTCGATCTGGCCGCCTCCCTTGCCTCCTTCCCAAATGAGGCCAAGCAGCTCCCACTGGCGATCCCAGCGGTAATCTTTGCCGGGATTGACAGCAGCATCAAGCGTCTTCTTTTCCCAGGCGGCCTGCTGTGCCGCAAGCTCAGCGGCGAGATTCCCAAGGATTTCCCTGCGTTTTTTCTCGTAGTCCGGCTGGGTGCGCAGGTATTCGCCCATTTCGCCTGGGAGGGGTGCCGGGATATTGATCTCATCGGCGTTGTTGAAAAACGCGTAGAGCTGATAAAACTCCTTCTGGCTGATGGGGTCATACTTATGGTCGTGGCAGCGCGCGCAGCCGACGGTCAGCCCCAGCCACACTGTTCCGATCGTGCTGGCGCGGTCCACGATCTGCTCCACACGGTATTCCTCCACGTCCGCGCCACCCTCCCGATTGCTGAGCGTATTCCGGTTGAACCCGGTAGCTACTTTCTGATCGATAGTGGGGTTGGCCAGCAGATCTCCGGCGAGTTGCTCGATCGTGAACTCATCGTAAGGCATATTGCGATTGAGCGCGTCGATGACCCAGTTTCGATAGCGCCACGCATAGGGCCGGAGCTGATCGGTCTCGTAACCATCGCTATCCGCATAGCGGGCCAGATCCAGCCAGTGCCGCGCCCATTTTTCACCATAATGAGGAGAGGCAAGCAACCGGTCTGCGAGCCGTTCGTATGCATCCGGACGGTTGTCCGCCAGGAACTCAGCAAGTTCCTGGGGACCCGGGGGAATTCCCACGAGATCTAGGCTCAGCCGCCGGATCAGGGTGCGGCGATCGGCTTCCGCAGCCGGCGCAATGCCTTCGGATTCCAGGCGCGCCAGAATGAACGTATCGATCGGATTGCGGATCCAGTCGCGCTTGCGAACAGAAGGAACCTCGGGCCGGCGAATCGGCTGGAACGACCAGTGCTTGCTCCGCGAGCCTCGGTTGGCCGCGGAAACCCCAGATTCCGGCCACGAAGCGCCCTGATCGATCCAGGCCCGCAGCATGCCTATCTGTCCGGCCGTGAGATGCGGACCCACCGGCGGCATCGCGATCGTCCTCGTGCCGGAAACCAGTTGGATCAGCTTGCTCCCGGCGCTGTTTCCAGGCTTGATTACCGGGCCCGAATCACCGCCGGCGAGCGCAGCCGCTTTCTGATCCAGCCTCAAGCCGTTGGTCTGCTTTGTAGGACCGTGGCAGCCGTAACACCGGCTCTCAAAGAGAGGGGCGATGTCGCGCTGGAAATCGACCTTGGCTTTTGGCGCCTGACCCGCGGTTTGAGCGAACAGTGAGAGCGAACCCAGCAGGCCGGTAATTGCCGGCCGAAAAGTGGAAGTCATCGGCTCCTCTCAACCAAAACCGAGTTTATTTTCTCATCAAGGTATCTCGTTATTCAAGTGGCGGGCGCATCTTAAAACTCGAGGCGGAGCCGCACCTCCATGCGCCGGTTGGCTGCTTTCTCCAGATTGAAATCATCGCCGCCGCCGTAGGTGGTGTCGATCACCCCGGCCTGGCCGGGCGCGGAGATGTTGGCATGCGGGAAATGGAAGTTGGAGTGATTCAATACATCCGACGCCGCAAGCATGGTCTGGAGCTTCAGCCGCTCCGTGATGCTGAAGCGTTTGGAAATAGTCAAGTGATGGACCTGAAGACCGGGGCCCTCGAGGATATTCACTCCGGAGTTGCCGAACCGGCCGGTGGGAGGCGACGCGAAGGCGGAGGGATCGAACCAACGGTTGATGTTGCGCTGACTGGTCGGCAGATTTCCATCGCGTATGCGGTCAGGAAGGCCGCCAACGGTATTTGTGTTCGAAGGATCGGCACCGTCGTACTGCGGCGTAAACCAGGACCCGGTCTGGAAGTAAGCCAGATAATACAAGGTCCAGCCCCCGAAAGCTTCATCCAGCAGCTTGGGCGCGCTTGATCCGTAGCGCTTTCCGTGCCCGAATGGCAAGTTCCACGTGGCATTCACCGAAACCCGGTGATGAGGCGTGTACTGATCGCGGTTCCAAAGCAGGCTGGTGTACGGATTTTCCAGGTTCAGGTAGTTGGCCATATTGGAGGACCAGTCCCAATGGCCCGAGAAAGTCACATCTCTCGCGAATTTACGCGTCACCTCGAAGCTCATGGCGTTGTAGTTGGCGGAGCCATCCGAGCGGAAAAACGCGGTGGAAACGAACTGCGGGTAGGGGTTGCGATCTGGTGAGAACGGAATCAGGCTGGGCCTAGGCTTGTTTATGTTCAACGAATAATTTAGGCCGCGCGACCGGGAACCGACGTAGGACAGCCGTACGCCGATATCGTGAACTTGCTGCTCCAGAGTGAGGTTGAATTGATGGATTCTGCCGTTGTCGGCATCCACCGGATATCCCGCAATGCTCTGAGAAGGGATTCGCCCGGAACCGGTAGCCGGGAACGGGTTCGGAAACGCGAACAGAGGCTGCCCGTTCACTAACGAATTCGTGAAGGTCTCGCTGAGCTGAAAGGGGCCGGCGCCTTGCAGCCGCTGGTAGGGATTCTGCGAGAAGTTCTCGGTGAAGATTCCATAGCCGCCGCGCAGCACCGTGGTGGAGCGGAGGCGATAGGCGAATCCGGTTCGCGGGGCGAAGTTGGCGCGCTTCGGGTTGAAGACCGCTTGCCCGACGACCACGTGGATCGTATTCACGGGATAGAGTGGGCTGATTCTGGAAATAGCCGCTTGTGGCACGATCACGTTGCCCGTTGCAGGATCCCAGTTATATTCCAAACCGTCGGCGAAAGTGGGCGCGCCGAAATAATCCCAGCGCAAACCGTAATCCAGTGTGAGACGCGAAGTTGCTTTGAAAGTGTCCTGAACAAAAAATCCCAGCTCATAGGTGCTTTTATCGCGATTAGTCAGCGGGTCGAGTCTCTGGCTGGTCTGAGGATATCCGAGTAGGAAATCGGCATATCCGTTTCCGGTGAAGAAGCCGTTGAAGGTGAACACGCCGTAGGTGCCTTCCGGTACGGACCCGTCGAAGTTCGTGAAGCGCCGGCCTTCCATGCCGAAGCGCATCACATGACTGGCTTTCGTCCACGTCAGCGAATCGGCATACGACCAGATCTTGTCGTTGCGGATAAAGCCCCCCGGCCTGACTTGCAGAGCGCTGTATCCGGTGACATTCATCCTGGGGAAGCCTTGCGCGCTCAGATTTTTCGGGTTGACGCCTTGAATCCCGAGATCTTTCACGACGGCGTCCCCCTTTTGGGGTGTAAAGCCGCTCACCGTATCGCCGTCATGGATTCTTTCGTTGTAGAAGCCGAAGCGCGCCGTATTCACAAGGCCGGGCGAGAAGATGTGAGTATCCTCGAGCACCAGATGATGGTTGCGGCGCAGCCTGGTCCAGTCCAGCCCAGGATAGCTTCCTGGTAGGACGTAGAAGAACCAGTTGGTAACGTAGCGGCCATACAGGGTGTTCCTGTCTGAGAACTTATGATCGATCCGGCCAAGAATATATTCGGCGCGGTACAGGTCCTGAGGGTGATTGAATCGAAACCCGAAATTGCTTGTCAGCGCGTCCGCCGAACCAAGATTCGGTTTCGGGAAGTACTTGTCCTGTACCTTGAGGGCGACCGGATTCAAGCGGCTGGACGGTACGATATTGTTTGGGAATGGCTGGCCGGTCGACGGGTCCTTAATTGTCACGGGACTCCTGCCGTTCAGTAACTGAGAAAAATCGCCGGCCCGCAGGTTATTGTTCGGGACAGCGCGCAGGAAAAACGAGGAACTCGGTACGCGCATGCTGCTCCACGATCCGTAATAGAAGGTCTTGTTCTTTTTGATCGGTCCGGCAAGGTTGCCGCCGAAGGTGTGGGCCAGGGTCTTCGCGCGCTCGGGGTCGAAAGTATTTCTCGCGTTCAGAAAGGAATTTTCCTGGTAGTAGTATCCGCGGCCGTGCATTTCGTTAGTGCCGCTCCTGGTAATGAGATTGAAAAACCCTACGCGGCTGTATTCGGCGGAGTTGTTAACCATAACGGCCTGCAGCTCCTGCGTGTCCTCCATATTGTTGATTTGGTTCACAATGCCGTCATTAACAACACCGTCCATGCCTTCCTGGATTTGGTTGGGTCCCTGTCCGGCGAACTGCAGGTTGTAGCTACCCATCTGACTCTGCACGCTGGCCAAGGTGGCGAGCGTAGTGTTCGGATCGAAGTACACGCCGACAATTGGGAAATTATCATATCGCTCGTGCGTGAATCCTTGCTGGATTTTAGCGCTGTCAGTCTCGATGACTGCGGCGTTGGCGCTGACACGGATCTCGGATTCGATCTGCCCAACCTCCAGGCCAGCGTCGACCCGACGGATTTGATTGCTCTCCAGAATGATGTTATCAGCGATGAAGCTCTTGAAACCAGGACTCGAGACCTGCAGCTTATAGGTGCCGCGTTTTAAATCCGGGAATTCGAATGTGCCTGTAACGCTTGTGACGGCCTGCCGCTCGAGTCCCGTCTGCACGTTCGTGAGATTGACCTTTGCCCCGGCGATCGCCGCCCCGGTCGTGTCATTCACGTTTCCGCGAATCGTGGAAAGGTCTGTCTGGGCCAATGCCGGAGCCAACAAAGCGAGCAGGGTCGCAAGAAAGGAACAGAGATGCTTTTTGTTTGGAATGCACATGGAGATTCCCCCTTTCAATTAGAGAATCAGGTTGCTGAGGGCAGATGTTGTCACAAACCGGTCTTCGTGTCAACTCGGAAAACATTGGATCAACATTGGATCCGATGCGAGGCGTCGTGGATTTTTAGTAAACGTCTTTAAAATCAGCAGCATAGGCTCGAAATAGCTGAGGCTGGCGTAGACCGGCTCTTCAGTCCCCCGCGGGATCCACGTCCTGCCGGGCAAGCGACCCCAATACTACGCGCCCGCCGTGCGATTACCAGACTCGCCCCGGTGATAAACGACGGTTGATCAAGGCCGTGTTCTCTGGCTATTTGATTAGGGCATTCGAAAATGACACGTATCGCCTCGATGTAAGAAATGGTGAGAAATTTCAATATTACCCGTAACATGTAAGGAGGGCAGTTGTACTTATGACATAAACAGCAGACTGCCACCTAACCCATGCATGAAACCTGATGGCCTTTTGAGGACGTGAAAAGGCCGACCATTTGGGACCCCTGAGAATCCTGCGTTAAAACAGTAGAGCCGCGAGTTCATAGCTTGCGAGCCCGATTCCCAGGAGCCACCCAAATGGTGACAAACAAAAACGAGCATACCCAGAAAACGCCCGGCAAACAAGCGCCCGACGCAGTTATTCGCCAGCCTATGAAAATCGGGGCTTCCACGCCCTATGACTTCCAAGGTTCGAATATGACAGCATACGGTGGCTTGTTACCCCTGGCCACAATGCTGGAGAAGCTGCAATTCCAGGAACTGATCGAACAGCATGTGACGATCAAACGGCTGACCACATCGATGCCTGGCTTTCGGTTTGTGTTGGCGATGATCCTGGCATTGTACGTGGGCTTCTCGCGGTTGAACCATCTGCAGTTCCTAGGACGGGAGCCGATGCTCACCGGCATTCTGGAGGTAGGGGAGTTGCCGGTGCAGAGCACCTTTTGGCGATTCTTGGCGTCGCTGCATCTGGTAGTAGCGCGGCAACTGCTGGAGGTGGGGCGGCAGATGCGGCAGCGGGTGTGGGACGCGGCCCATGTGGAATTGAAAGAAGTCACGCTCGACACCGACACGACGGTGCAGACGGTGTACGGCCGACAGATGGGAGCGCGCAAGGGGTATAACCCGAAACACCGCGGGAAGAAGAGCTATCAGCCGATCCTGACGTTTCTGGCGGAG
>Ga0137390_10003606_pt1 | contig 12685 bp, 11 predicted proteins | sample 15con2h24AmetaG_FD_104937 | JGI IMG/M metagenome (GOLD analysis project Ga0137390, IMG submission 104937) | Vadose zone soil microbial communities from Angelo Coast Range Reserve, California, USA - 15con2h2.4A metaG | ecosystem: Environmental > Terrestrial > Soil > Vadose zone > Saprolite... | reverse complement strand
CATCGCCAAGCGTTTCCCCACCGTGACCCTGTGCCAGTACGACGCTCGAGCGTTCTGGGGCGAGGTGTTGTTCCAGGCGCTCCGGGCGCACCCTGACCTCTACACCCTGGGAATCGCGAGCTTCCTGAACTAGTGAGTGAGGAATTGCTGAACACCGCCGAGGCGGCGCGGTTCCTCCGCGTCAGCCAGGCCTCGGTGAGGAGATGGAGCGACAGCGGCCTGCTCCAGGCTCGGCGGGTCGGGCGGCGCAGAGAGCGGCGCTTCACCGAGGCGGACCTGAAACGATTCCTCGCGCCGGCAAGCAAGGCTCCGAACCCAAACCGGGGCGTCCCGAACGCCGTGTTCATCGGCGGCATCGCTGTTCCTCTCCACAGCCACATCGCCACCTTCTATGACACCGACGAGGCGCGCCTGCGGCTCACCGTTCCTTACCTGCGCGAAGGCCTGATCGCCCGCCAGCCCTGCTTTCTCATCGCCGAGGGCGAGGTTCTCGATGCCTACGTCCACGCATTGCGGGGCCAGGATGGCGCCGACGTCGATGCGGCGATTCGGGACCGCAGGCTCGTTACGGCGCCTGGACCCGGCAGCACAGTGGAGGGCGCCTTGCGTTTCTGGGAGGAAGCCCTGACCGGCGCCCTCGTGGGCGGCCCCAACCTGCTCCGGGTGGTCGGTGAGATGAGCTCGGCCCGCAAAGGCTTCGAGTCCGACGCTGAGATGGTCGAGTTCGAGGTTGCTTTCAACACGATCGGCAAACGCCTGCCTGCGGTCTCCGTGTGCCAGTACGACGTCCGTGAATTCAGCGGCGAAACGATCCTCGAGGCCATCAAGGCCCACCCCGATCTGTACACGCTCGGGATCGCCCGCTTCCTGAACTAGGAGGCGACCGTATCCTCGGGAGTCGAGGCCTCGGCGACGGCTGCCTTGGACCCCGGGTTCGTCATGAGCTGGGTGGTCATGTCCGCCTCGGTCACCGGCCGGCCGAACAGGAAGCCCTGGGCCGCGTCACATCCGGCCTCGATGAGGACAGCCTCGGCCATCCGGTCCTGCAGACCCTCGGCGACCACGCGCAGCCCCAGGTTGTGGCCCAGCCCGACCGCCGATCGCACGATCGCGCCGGAGTCGGGCTCGGTTCCGAGGCCGCTCACGAAGGAACGGTCGATCTTGATCTCGTGGACCGGCAGCCGCATGAGGTACAGAAGGGACGAGTAGCCGGTCCCGAAGTCGTCGAGCGATAGGCGGACACCCATCTCGTTCAGCGTGTGCAGCGCCTTGGCCGCTGCCGCCGCCATGGCCACGCCTTCGGTGATCTCGAGCGTGAGCCGGCGAGGCTCCACCTTGGTCGCGGCAAGCGCCTGCGCCACCATCTCCTCGAGCGAGTGGTCCTCGATGATGCGGGGGGAGACGTTCAGCGCCACCGACACGTCGATGCCGGCGGCAAGCCATTTGCAGAGCTGATTCAGCGCGGAGTCGAGCGCCCACGCCGTCAATGGATGGATGACCCCCGTCTCTTCGGTCATCGGGATGAAACGGTCCGGCGGCATGAGGCCCTCGCGCGGATGGTTCCAGCGCACCAGCGCCTCCACGGAGTACACCGTGCCGCTGCCGAGCAGGACCTGCGGTTGGTAATGCAGCACCATCTCGCCCTGCGGGATGGAGCGGCGCAGCTCGCCCGCCAGGCCCGAGCGGCGCAGGCTCTGCGCCTCCTGCTCCGGCGCGTACAGCGAGCATCCGCCGCCCGAGCGCTTGGCCACGTACATGGCCACATCCGCGCGGCGCAGCAGCGTGCCCGGGTCGTCGCCGTGCACGGGGTACAGCGCGATGCCGATCGATGCGCCCGTCTCGACCATATGGTCGCCGATCGCGAACGGGCCGTCCAGCGCGGCCAGGATCTTGCGCGCGGTCGAGACGACGTCATCGGGGTGCTTGGCGTCGGTGGTCAGAACCGCGAACTCGTCCCCGCCAAGGCGCGCGATGGTGTCGGTGGCTCGCAGCACGCCGCGCAGCCTGGCCGTGACCTCCTGGAGCAGGCTGTCGCCGCGATCGTGGCCCAGGGCGTCGTTGATGTCCTTGAACCGGTCGAGGTCGAGCAGCAGCACGCCGAACATGCGCTGGTTGCGCCGCGCGGCCAGCAGAGCCTGGCGCAGGCGGTCGCCGAACAGGCTCCGGTTCGGAAGGCCTGTGAGCGCATCGTGGAGCGCCTGGTACTCGAGCGCGTCGGTGTGGGCCTTGCGCTCGGAGATGTCGCGCATCGTGGCAATGAACAGGTGCCGCGTGCCGACATGCATCGAGCTGACGACGAACTCGAGCGGAAACAGGCTGCCGTTCTTGCGCTTGCCCATGGTCTCGTGGGCGCCGCTCGACGGGAGGTCCAGCTTGAGGCGCCGCTGCAGGTAGTTGACGAATCCGCTCCGGTGCGTGGTGGCGATCAAAGTGTCGACCGGCTGGCCCACCAGCTCTTCTTCGAGGTAGCCGAACAGCTTTACGACGGCCGGGTTGGCCGACTCGATCACGCTGGAGCTGTCGAGGGTGGCGAGGCCGTCCGACACGTTGTCCAGGACGGAGCGCATCCGCTTCTCGCTGTCCTGCAGCGCTCCCTCGGCGCGCTTCCGCTCGACGAACTCGCCGATCTGCGAGCCGATGTCGTTCATGACCGCCACGAGGCCGTCGTCCAGGTGGCGCGGCGCCCAGGTGTGGAGCGAGATCATGCCCACGACCCGGCGCCCACTCCTAACGGGGAAGCCCACGATCCCCTTCAGACCTGCTGCCGCTGCGGCCGCGGAGCGCATCGCGCCGTCAGCCGCGACGTCCGTGATGGCGACGGGGGCGCCCGACTCCCACACCTTCCCGGCCAGGCCTTCGCCACGCCGGAACGAAACGGTGTGAGCCGTTGCTTCGTAGGCGGACGTGTCGCGCCCCGGCCGCTTCCATGACGTGACGAAATGCATTGCCTCGCGCTCGAGGTCGACCTCCCAGTACTCCGCGAGCTCCCAGTCCAGTGCCTGGCACAGCCCTTCGAGGACGTGCGGCGCGGCCCGGTCCCATCCAGGCGACGTGAGGAGCGCCTGCGTCACCGCGAATCGAGCGGACTGCAGGACCTCCGCGCGCTTGCGACCTCGGATATCGATGATCACGGTCTGGAAATACATCGGCTTGTCGTCCGTGTCGCGCACGAGGCGCACGGCGACATCCGCCCACACGACGTCCCCATCCTTACGAAGGAATCGCTTCTCGAACCGGTAATCCGGCACTTCGCCGGCGGTCATCCGGCGCTGCGCCTCCCGCGTCGTGTCCACGTCCTCCGGGAAGGTGACGTCATACACCGACATGGTCTTGAGCTCGTCGGCGTCGTAGCCCAGCAGCTCGCAATAGGCGGGGTTCACCGACAGGATATTTCCGTCGAGCCCCGCGAATGACATGCCCGCCTGCGCCTGCTCGAAAAGCGTCCTGAAGCGAACCTCACCCTGCCGCTCCGCCTGCTCGGCACGGTATCGCTCGGTGATGTCGCTGACGAGCGCGAGCAGACGCTGCGGGCCCTCGGCGGTGATGCGGTGGACCGCCACCTCCACCCGCAGCCGGCGCCCATCTTTGGTGAGAAGCCCGGCCTGGTAGCGGACCGGCGACTCATCCCCGACAAACCGTTTCGAGAGGCATGAGGTGAGCATCTCGCGGTCCTCTTCCGGCGCGAGCTCGATCAAGGTCGGCAGCGCGCGCAGCTCCTCTTGCGAGTAGCCGGTGAGCTTCAGATATGCGTCGTTACTGGCGACATAGCGACCGGCCTCCGTGATCAAAAGGCCCTCGCCGAGGTCGCTGATCGACATGAGGAGTGATGACTGGCGATCGACCTGCACCCTCACGTCGCGATCGACCGAGCGTCGGGTGAGGAACGCCAGCAGGCCCAGCCCCAACAGCACCAACGTCCAGATCGCGATCGCCGCGAACGACACCATCAGCGCGGTGAGCGAGTAGATCCAGAGCACCCCTACGCCCGCGAGGGCGATCGCGAACAGGTACGCGAAGTGCCGCGCGTGGAGGCCGAGCTCGAAGTGGAGAAGGATGGTCGCGAACGCGGCCACCGCCAGCGGGGGCAGGTCGTCTCCGAGCCACGGGCCCGCCACTCCGAACACCAGCACCGTGAGGACGGCGCTTACGGTCATGAGCAGGAGCTGGATGAACAGGCTGGTCATCATCCGGGATGCCCGAACCACGACCGCGATCGCGGCGAACAGCACGCCGGCGCCGATCAGGACCATCTCCTGCTCGACCGCGTAGGCGGGCAGGTGGGCCTCGTAAAGGCGGAAGCCGACCGCGCCGATGATGGCCGCGGCGGCGATGCCGTTGATGATGGCCAGCCGCCAGGATCGCAGCGGGTCGGCGCCGGCCGCGGCGCCGGGGATCAGGCTGAACGGGTTGCCCGCGGGCTTTCCCGCAGACTGACTCCTCTCAGCCGACACGTACCGGCGTGCCGGCCCTTTCGGGACCGTCGGCCACTTTCACCACGTCGAACGATAACGTTCGGGACCCAAACCTGTTGCGCTACCGCAACAAGGTGACTTAACAGACGATCGGCGCCTACTTGGCCGAGTCCGTCTTCGGACGCTGGGGAACCGACCGCTTCAGTGGCGGCCGCCGGGTGGCGTGTAGGGGCAGTGGCTCCTCCGCGGTCGAGGCGCCCCGATGGGGCTTGCCGGCGGCGGCATGCTGCGTGCGCAGCTTAGCCAGCCGCTCCTTCTTGGCCGCCAGGGCTGCCTTGAGGGCGTCGGACAGCTGGGTGTCGTTCATGGGGACGACCCGGAGTCGCGCCTCCAGCTCGATCACCTCCACCTCAGCCCGGGTCAACTCCAGATCGATCGTTTTCGCCACTTTCCTTCCCCTAATACGTTACGGGGCTACAGCCCTTTCAGTTAACTACCCGGAAATAACTACCCAAGGAGGGCCCAGGTTATGCCTGGAGCCTTAAAGATGGCTGAGAGCCAGGTCGCCTAAGTGGGATACATCCAGATGTTGACGGTGGCCCCAGGCGAAATGCAGTATGTGTTCGCCGCACAGAGGGTGTGATCGGTCAGCACCAGGGTCCAGACGCCCACGTAGCCGTTGCCCGGGCGCGGAATGTACAGATTCACGTAGCCGCCGCTCGCCGTGAGGGTGTAACCAGCCGGAAGAGGGGCCGCGGACGCGACCGAGGCTAAACCTACCGATGGCCTACCCTGCGGAACTCCGCCAGAAATCCTTAGCCGAAGCGAACAATCTGTAAAGATCTTGACGCACGTTGTGTTGTCGCTGGCGAGGGAGATGTGCTGGTACATCCAGAACAGCGGTGCGACCGTAGCTGTGGCTCCCAGGACGTCAGTGACCTGCACTGAGAACTGCAGGTAGCCGCTCAATCCGCTGAAGGTGCCGGTCAGCGAGAGGCCCGAGAGGCTTGTACCAGACGGTAGCTGGCCGGACGTGTGCGTGTAGGAGTAGGGTCCCACTCCGCCGCTGACCTGACCGAAGGCGCCGCAAACGCTGACGCAGCCGATCTCTACTGAGCACTGGGTGGCACAAGCAGCAATCAGGCCCGCCGAGAGGTGGGCCGCGATACCAATCTTCCCCGGCACCGTGGCCGTGCTTCCGCCGCCATCCGCAACCTGGACCGTGAAGTGAAACGAGCCGGAGGTGGTCGGCGTGCCGGTGACATTGCCGTCGGAGCTCAGCGACAGGCCGCCCGGCAGAGCGCCGCCGCTGATCGACCATGTGTATGGCTGCACGCCCCCGGTTGCCGATAGGGCGACCGCCGCGTACGACGCCCCGACCTCGCCGGCGTGGAAGGGCGCTGTGGTCGCCTGGAGCGGAGCGGTCGGAGTGGGCGACGGCGATGGCGTTGGGGTCGGCGTCGGCGGGGCCAGCTGGACAGTGTTGTTCGGGCGGGCGCAAGCGACCACCAGAACCATCACCAGCGCGCCCACGAGCGCGCTGCGCACCATCCTCCCTTCCTTTCCGATACGCACGAACGCGACGCGAATTGTATCGCCGGAGTTGCGAGTTTCTTATCCGTCTAATGAGATCGCGTCGCGCAATTTTTCGAAAAAGCCCTTGGAGACTTTCTCCGGCTTGCCGGTGAGGCCGCCGACCTGGCGCAGAAGAACCTTCTGCTCGGCGGTCAGGTCCTTGGGGACGACGAGCTGCACGAGCACGTACTGGTCGCCGCGGCGGCCGCCGCGGACGTCGGGCATGCCCTTGCCGGCGAGCCGGAAAGACTGGCCGTGTTGGGTGCCCGCGGGAATGGCGATCTCCACAGGTCCGTCCAGCGTCGGGATCTCGATGCGGTCGCCGATCGCCGCCTGCACGATGTTCACGCGCAGCTCATAGATGACGCTCTGGTCGCGCCGCTCCAGCTGCGGGTGTGCCTTGACGCGCAGGACGACGTAGAGATCGCCTGGAGGGCCGCCGCGGATGCCGGCCTCGCCCTCGCCGCTGAGCCGGATCTGCGAGCCCGTGTCGACGCCCGCCGGAATCCGCACCGCGAGCCTCTTGGTCAGGGTGGTGCGGCCCTGCCCGCGGCACTGGGTGCAGGGGCTCTGGAGGAGACGGCCCGCCCCACGGCAGGTGGGGCACGTCGTCTGAGTGACGACGGAGCCGAAGATCGACTGCTGAGCGCGGCGAATGGTTCCCGAGCCGCGGCACCCGGGGCAGGTCTCGGTTCCGGTGCCGGGCTCGGCGCCGCCGCCGGAGCAGCGGTCGCACGTGGCCAGCCGCGGCACGTCGATCTGCTTCTCGACCCCGGTGAAGGCCTCCTCGAAGGTGATGGTCATGTCGTAGCGGAGGTCGTCGCCACGATCGGGGCGCTGCCGGCGCGACCGCGAGCCGGCGCCGCCGCCGAAGAACGTGTCGAAGATGTCCGCAAACGGCATGTCGGAGAAATCGACCGCGGGCCCGCCGCCCATGTCGACCGCCGCGTGGCCGAACATGTCGTAGCTGCGACGCCGGCCTGCATCCGAGAGCACCGCATACGCCTCGCTCGCCTCTTTGAACCGCGCCGCCGCCACCGGGTCGTCCGGATTGCGGTCGGGGTGAGACTCCATCGCGATCTTGCGAAAGGCGCGCTTGAGCTCGTCAGGCGACGCTTGCCTGCCGCAACCCAGGACCTCGTAGTAGTCGCGCTTGACCGCCACTACCTGAATTGTCTCAGGCCGGGTCGGGTGAGCCGTCGACGTCGGAACCGGTCTCGTCGGGGAGCTCGGGCCGCCGTGCCAGCTTGACGAGGGCAGGCCGCACGACGCGGTCGCGAATGCGATAGCCGCGCCGGAGCTCGGAGACCACGGTGTCCTCCGGGTGCTCGCGGGATTCCTCGTGGCCGACCGCTTCGTGGAGCTTGGGGTCGAAGGGCTTGCCTACCGCGTTGATGGCCTCCAGGCCGTGGGCGCTGAGGGCCTCCTCCAGCTTGCGGACGCTGAGCTCCACACCCTTGAGCCATGAGGGATCGATGCCCTTGGGACGGTGCTCCAGCGCCTTGTGCAGGTCGTCGAGGCCCGGCAGCAGCCGGTTGATGAGCTCGGCCGATGCGTGCTGGATCGTCTCCAGCTGTTCCTGGCGAGCCCGCTTCTTGTAGTTCTCGAAGTCCGCCGCCAGCCGCATGTGGCGATCCTTCGCCTCGGCGGCAGCCGACTCCAGCTCGGCGATCTTGCCCTCGAGCTTCGCCACCTCGGCGTTGGCAGCGGCGTCCACGGTTTCGCGGCCGCGCTCGCTCTCGTGCGGTTCCTGCGGGTACTTCCGGGTGGTCATGACTGGTGGATAAATACCTCGCGAGGCCCGGGTATCAAACCCCGAGCTCGGCCATGCGCTCGCTCGCGCCCCGCGCGACCGCCCTCAGGCGGGCCACCGTCTGGCTGTAGGCCATCCGGGTCGGGCCGATTACGCCGAGCACGCCCTTGAGCTGGTTCGACGGGCCGTAGGTGGTCAGCACGACGGCGCAGCCCTGCAGCTGGCTGGATGCGTTCTCGGAGCCGATGACGATCTGGAGGTCGGAGTTGCCGATGAGCTGGCGCAGGAGGACCGTCAGGTAGCGCGTTTCCTCCAGGACTTCGAGCACCTGCTGCACCCGCGACGATTCCGCGAACTCCGGGTGCCGCAGCAGGTTGCGTACGCCGTCGTGCACGACCAGGTTCTCGGCGCCGTGCTCGTACTGGTCGAGGGCGGCGACGAGACGGCCGAGCAGCTCCTTCTCCATACCGAGCGCCGCGTTTTCATAGTGCCTGCGGACGGCCTCGCCCCCCTTGCCTCCAAGGTTGTCGTTGAGCCTGGCCGCGAGCGCGGTGAGCTCGGGCTGGCCCGCGGCGTCCGTCACCTGGACGACCTGCTGGCGCAGCAGGTTCCCCTCCAGCAGGAGGATCAGGAGCACCTCCTTCGGCTCGAGCGAAACGAGGTCCACGTGCTTGATTCGTCCCTGTGAACCGTGCGGGGCGCTCGCCACCGAAGCGTTTTGCGTCACGGCCGCGGTGGTCATCGCGACCCGCTCGACGAGGCCCTGGATGTCGGCGGTGGTCTGGCGGAGCTCGTCGTCGATGAACAGCTGCACGCGCTCCGGCACCTCCTCGAGGTCCATGAGGAAGTCGACGAAGTACCGGTAGCCGGAGTCGGTCGGGATGCGGCCCGCCGAAGTGTGCGGCTGGGTCAGGTAGCCGAGGTCGGCCAGCTCCGCCAGCTCGCTGCGGATCGTGGCCGACGACAGGTTGACGAAGTACCGGCTGTGCAGCGCCTGCGAGCCCACCGGGACGGCGCTGGTCGTGAACTCGTGCACCACCGCCCGCAGGATCGCCTGCTTTCTGTTTTCCATCGTGTTTGGCACTCTCGACGCGAGAGTGCTGACTACAGTACCGCGAGCGCGATCTGGTTGTGCAGGTCCATCCCGCGCCGGGTGGGCGCGACCCGGCCGTCGATACGCTCGATCAGGCCCGCCGAAGCGAGGCGGGTGAGCTCGTCGTCGAATCCGGCGGGCGGCGCCATCCCCTCGGCGGTGCGGAGGCCCAGCATCAACGCTTCGGCGCCGGCCTTGTGCTCTTCGAGCTCCTCCCCATCCGCCACCGGAGCCGGGCAGGCGGCGATGTACTCGCGCGGCCTGGCCACGTTCCACCAGCGCCAGGCGCGAGCTCCGTCAGTCGAATACGAGTGCGCGCCGGCGCCCGCGCCGTAGACCGGGCGGCAGCGCCAGTACGCCTGGTTGTGGTGCGACTCGTAGCCGGGCCTCGCCCAGTTCGAAACCTCGTAGCGCCGGAACCCGGCGGCTTCCAGGTCGGTGCAGGCGGCGTCGAGCTGGTCCCACTGGAGGTCGGGCTCGAGCTCGGGCAGCTTGCCCGCCGCGCGCCGGCGCCACAGCAGAGTTCCCTCCTCGAAGGTGAGGCAGTAGGTCGAAACGTGGTCGGGGCCGAGCGCAAGCCCCCGTCGCAGCGTCTCCACCCACGACTCCAGGCTTTGGTGCGGCACGGCGTAAATGAGATCGATGCTGATGTTCTTCATGCCCATCGCACGCGCCAGGTTGAATGCGCGCGTCGCCTGCGCGGCGTCGGTCTTCCGCTCCAGCACGGCCAATGCGCGCGGCTCGAAGCCCTGGACGCCAAGGCTCAGGCGATTGACGCCGCCTTCCAGCCACGCGGCCAGACGGGGTTCGTCGGTGCTGGCGGGGTTCGCTTCGAGCGTCACCTCGGCGCCGGGCGCCACGTCAAAGGTGGCGCGGATGAACCGCAGCAGCCGGGTGATGAGCTCCGCCGGCAGGAGGCTCGGCGTGCCGCCGCCGAGGTAGACCGTCTGGAGGTCGGCGAAAGCCCGCCGCTCACGAGCGGCCGCCAGCTCCTTTTCGAGCGCATCAACGTAATCGGGCATCAGCCGGTCCATGCCCGCGTAGGCGTTGAAGTCGCAGTAGCCGCACTTGTGCTTGCAGAAAGGGAGGTGGACGTAGAGATTCCGGATCGGGAGCAACGGTCACACGCCTTTGATCGTGTAGCGCTGCCCGCGGGCGGACTCGAGCTCCTTGCGGAGGTAGTCGGTCGCCTCGCGGTCGTTGGATACGAGCTCCTTGATGCGCTGCGCCATGCGGTCCTCGAGTCGAGCGATCTGGCGCCCGATCTGCTCGACGTTGGCGTTCTGGCTTCGATAGCGCTCGCGCTTTCGCCACAGCCTGGCGTGCTCGTTGCGCAGGTCGGCGACCGAGCGCCGCACGCGGCAGTCGAGGCAAAGGCCCTCGCGCGTCTGCGAGCTCGGGACCTGCTTGCCGCAATCGCGGCAGAAGATGAGGATGCTGCTCATGCTTGTTCGTCTCCCCGCTTGGCGGGGAGGCTCAGATCAGTCACCACAGCACTACTGAGCTCCCGAAGACGCTCGGGATCGATCTCGAAAACCGAGTCTGGCACTCCCGCCGCGGCCCACACCACTGAATGACCGAGCAGATCGCGGTCCATGAAAACCGGCACCTTGGTGATGTGGCCGAACGGCGGCACGCCGCCGATGGAGTAGCCAGTCGCGGACCTCGCGACCTCGGCGTCGGCCTTCGTCACCGGTTCGCCTGCCGCGGCGGCCAACCGTTTCTCGTCCAGTCGATTCGCGCCGCTCACGAGCGCGACCACCGGGCGTCCGGCGGCCACGAACACGAGCGACTTGACGATCTGGCCGACGTCACAGCCGACCGCGCGCGCGGCGTCGGCGGCCGTGCGCGTGCCCGCCGGGAACTGCTTCACCGACAGTCCTATACCCGATTCATCGAGCCATGACTCGAATCGCGACATGACCTAGATGGTAGGTTGCGAACATGAAGGCGGTCGTCACCGGCGCGGCCGGTTTCATCGGCTCGCACCTCAGCGAGCGGCTGCTGGCCGACGGCCACGAGGTCGTTGGCATCGACTGCTTCACCGACTACTACCGGCGGGCCGGCAAGGAGCAAAACCTCGAGGTCGCGCGGAGCAACCGCAACTTCTCGTTCGAGGAGCTCGACCTCGTCGACGCCGACCTCACGGCCGCGCTGGAAGGCGTGGACGTCGTCTACCACCTCGCGGGCCAGGAAGGCGATCGGCCCAGCTGGGGTCACCAGTTCGACCGCTACGCGCGCGACAACATCATCGCCACCCAGCGGCTGCTCGAGCACCTCAAGGGAAGCCGCCTCAAGCGCATCGTGTTTGCGGGCAGCTCGTCCGTGTACGGCGACGCCGAGGCTTTCCCGACGCGGGAATCGGCGCTGCCGCGCCCCGTCTCGCCGTACGGCGTGACCAAGCTCGCCGCCGAGCACCTGGCGTTTCTGTACACACGCAACTTCGGCATCCCGGTGGTCGCGGTTCGCTACTTCACCGTGTATGGCCCGAGACAGCGGCCGGACATGGCGTTTGCGCGATTCATGCAAGCGCTGGCCGGCGGCGAGCCCATCGAGGTGTACGGCGACGGCGAGCAGACGCGGGAGTTCACCTACATATCGGATGCGGTCGAGGGGACGATCAAGGCCGCGGCCGCGGACGTCGTGGGCATGGTGTTCAACCTCGGCGGCGGCAGCCGGGTCACGGTGAACAAGGTTTTGGCGACCCTCGAGGAGATCAGCGGCCTCACCGTCCGGCGCGAAAGCCTGCCCGCCGCGCCAGGTGACCCACGCCACACAGGGGCCTCGATCAATATGGCCCGCGAAAGGCTGGGTTGGGAGCCTCGGGTCGCGCTGCGCGAGGGCCTGGCCAGTCAGTGGGAGTGGTTCCAGGCGGCGCGGCGCGGCCGCGTCCGCGACTAGGAAGGGGTCCCGCGAACTCACGGCGAAGCCGCCGAGTTCGTGGGGCTTACTAGCCGCGCAGCGCGATCTTCCACGCGAGGGCGGTGCGTTCCATCGGCATCTCGCATTCGCGCGAGGCCGCCTCGCCGCCTATCGTCGGTTTGCAGATCAGCAGGCCGCCGAAATTGCCGGCTGTGAAGAGATAGTGGTACTCGCCCCCGGCCGGTGATCCTCCGGTCGGGATGTACCCGCTCGCGATACCCGACTGGTCCGGCGGATTGGCGCTGAAGTTCGTGAGCCACTCGATGGCGTCGACGCTGTTTGGAAATGTCAGAAAAGCCGTCTGCACCTCCATGTGCGTGTCGTTGTTGAGGGCGTAGTCGCCGTACGCGAAATCCTTCACCGCGTCGGTCTGGAGCAATGACAGCACGGCCTCCGGCATGGCCACGCTCAGCATCACCGGCAGCGACTCGACGGCAAGTTGAGCCGAGCCGAGATTCGTGATGTCGAGGCCAGGTGGGGGCAGCTGCTCCTGCGCGACCGGCTGCAATTTTCCATGCACCTTGCCCGAGACCACCGGCTGCAGGCCGTCGATCACCTTTTTGGCGACCTTCACTCTCCGCTGCAACGTCGGTGGCCCGTCCTTGCTGAGCCAGGCGATCTCGACCATGATCGAGGCCAACCGCACGTAAGTCCGGGCGACGTATGGCGCGCCGCCGCCGGCATTGCCATTGAGGTAGAGAGTGTCGTCACCCACTTTCTGAGGAGGGGCACCGGCGCCGTACTGGTTCTTCAAGTTGGTCATGACCGTGGTCGCCGCGCTCACCGTGTTGTATGCGGTGTAGATGACGATGAACGCCTCGGCGCTGCCGACGTGGATGAAAGTCCGGGTCAGCCCGAAAAGCTCCGTTTCGGGCATGGTCCCCGAGTCCAGGGGCCGCACCTGGAAGGTCGGCGGTCCGGCCCACCAGT
>Ga0137390_10003597_pt1 | contig 12694 bp, 11 predicted proteins | sample 15con2h24AmetaG_FD_104937 | JGI IMG/M metagenome (GOLD analysis project Ga0137390, IMG submission 104937) | Vadose zone soil microbial communities from Angelo Coast Range Reserve, California, USA - 15con2h2.4A metaG | ecosystem: Environmental > Terrestrial > Soil > Vadose zone > Saprolite... | reverse complement strand
CCTAACGTGAAGCGAGCCGTCGACGAAACTCGCTTGGCGGTGGGCCTGCTATTCGCTTGAATGTGCGTGAGAGGGTTGCTGCATCTCGAAACCCCCAGCGCTCTATGATGGCTGCGGTTGGGGAAAGAGGGTATGGCAACGATTTCGCGGAAAAATGCGCCATTTGGGCTACGTGGGTCCAATTCTCCATTACTGGAAGTGATTCCGTATATTTGGGGGGGCTCTCAAGGCCTTGCGGTCGTGCAACACCGCCGCACCCGCGAGCTCAGCGAGCAATTGATGGGCCTCCCGGTAGAGAATGCGGTGCCCTGGCTGGATGACGGCGTGGCTGATCGCCTCCGGCAGCTCTCTCCCTCGATGGCGATGATTTCCGACTTGGATGACTCGATCGATCAATGCGATCGCCGATGCCGCGTTGGGGAAAACTCTCGGCCAGTCTGAGAAAGCGAGGTTGGTAGAGAGCACCAGGCTCTTGCTCTCGTAGCGACGGCTGATGACTTGGTAAAGCAAGTCGGCGCTTCGGTTCTCGTAGGAGAGGTAGCCGACCTCGTCGATGAGCAGCGGGTTTCACGTTGCTGGCGTAGTATTTGAGGCGCCGATCGAGCGCTCGTGCTGAGCCCATTCTTGAGATCGTGGCCCGATGGACCTCCAAAGGGTGTGTCGCGGCCCGATCGAGCGACGTGTCCGAGGGTGGATCGATCACCCGCGGCTCTTTGCGAGTCCCACGAGCCTTGCCTTGGGGTGGTGCTAAAACGGGGTCCACTCATGGTAAAGGAAACAACTCGAGTTTACCCTGAGGGGAGGTCACTTATGCGCAGAATCTCATTGCTTGGCCGACTTGGAATTTTGATCGTCTCGATGGGAAGCGCGCTCCCGGTCTGGGGCCAATCGGTGTGCGTCGTTGATCGGCTGACCGACACCGGGGATGGGTCTGGGCTGCGGGGCGACCTGCGCTACTGTCTCTCGCAGTTCCTCGCAGGTGAGAATCGCATCACGTTCGAGGTGCGGGGTACGATCGATCTGACCCGCGCCCTGCCGGACTTGACCGCGAGCGTCACCATCGAGGGTCCAGGGAGAGACAATCTGACGCTGCGGCGAGCCTCGGGTGACAATTACCGTATCTTCACCATCATCGGCGAACCGGTGATCGGGATTTTCGGCATGACGATCTCGGACGGTCGAGCCCTCCAGATCGACGGCGAAGCGCAGGGGGGAGGCATTTACGTCGAAGGGGGCGTTCTGATTCTGGTCGATATCACCCTGTCCCAAAACGTCGCTGTGGGCGCGGATGGCGTTACCGGTCACCCAGGTTCCCCTGGCGGACGGGGAGCCGGCGGAGGCCTGTATGTCGCCGATGGTCAGGTAGAAATCTATCAAAGTACGTTCTCCAACAATCAGGCAAGCGGCGGCAATGGCGGCGCCGGACGCTTTTGGGATGACCCAGGCTCGGATGGCGGCGACGGCGGCAATGGCGCCGGTGGTGCCATTTATGTGGCCGGCGGCAGCGTGGGGATCCACGGCAGTGTGTTATCTGAAAATCGGGCGAGCGGCGGCAATGGCGGCCAGGGCGGCATGAGCAGGGTTGGTGGCACTGGCGGGAGGGGCGGGCTGGGCGGAGGTGCTGGCTTCTATCTCGCCAGTGGCACGGTATTCGTTCGCGTCAGCATGCTTTTCGACAACGAAGCCGGCGGCGGCGCCGGCGGCCGCGGCGGAGTCGGCTATACATCAACGGGAAGCGGCGTCGGCGGCCCCGGCGGCGGTGGGGGGCTGGGTGGAGGTGGTGGCCTCTACGTGGCCGATGGCACCGGGTCCGTGAGTGAGAGCACGCTGTCCGACAACCAAGCCAACGGCGGCGGAGGCGGCTCCGGCGGTGGGGCGGGTCCCAAAGGGGGCGGCGGCGGTCTGGGCGGAGGTGCTGGCCTCTACGTGGCTGTTGGCACCGGGTCCGTTCGCGTGAGCACCCTGTCCGGGAACCGGGCCGGCGGCGGTCGAGGAGGCCAAGGTGGCTCGGGTTTCTACGGTGCCCGCGGTGGCAGCGGGGATCTGGGCGGAGGGGCTGGCGTATTCGTGGCCGAAGGCACCGCATTCGTTACGGACACGACGCTGGCCGACAATGATGCCAGCGGGGGCGGCGGAGGACCCGGCGGCTTCGGCACTAGCCATCCTGCTAGTATGGGCGCGGTCGGGGGCCAAGGTGGCCCGGGCGCTGGCGGAGGCTTCTATTCGACCGGTACGGCAACTCTTAATCAAAACACACTCGCTGCCAATCAAGCAGGGGGCGGCGGCGGAGGCAACGGCGGCAGCGGCCGCTATAGCGGCGGAAACGGGGGCGACGGTGGCGCAGGCATGGGCGGCGGTCTGTCGGTCTCGAGCGGTGCCTTGGCACTCGATCACAGTACCCTTACCGCCAACGTCAGCCGCGGCAGCGACGGGGGCGCGGGCGGCTCCGCTCCCCGACCCGGGATGCCCGGCAGCCCGGGCGAGGGCGACGGCGGCGGTATCCACACAAATGGGGGCACTCTCCAATCACGCAACACGGTCATCGCCCAGAATGAGGCCTCGCCGGAGCGGCCGCCGGATCTTTCAGGGAACCTGGGCTCTCTGGGCTACAAGTTGATCGGAGACTCCACCGGTGGGATTGGCTTCGCGGACACCGATCTTCTCGACGTTGATCCGCGACTCGGTCCCTTGCAGGACAACGGCGGGCCCACGCTCACCCACGCGTTGCTGGAAGGTAGCCCGGCCATTGATGCCGGCGACAACCTCGAAGCCCCGGACTACGACCAGCGCGGCAAAGGCTATCCCCGCATCGTGGGCGGCCGGATCGACATCGGCTCCTTTGAAGTGCAAGAAAACCGCTGACGCTACCGCGGTCGGCGCTCGGATTGGCGATCATTCGTCGCGCTCCAGCCAGCGCAGGAGGTCCAAGAGCGCACCCCGCAGGTTCTTCTCATCGGGTAAGTCCCGCGATCGCTACGACATCCTGAGGATCGTCCAGTTTTGTACCGAGCGGTACATAATGTTGCGCAATCGGCAACGCAGAGTTCGCGGAACTGATCGTGCGCGCCCGAATCGAATTGCGTAGTTGTTGATCCCGAGCGCGGCGCTGCAAACGTCGAGTGCTCTAGGGACTTAAGGACAGGGAGCATCTGGCCATGACGGCCGAGAGTAATTTCAACGGAGAAAGACAGTCATGAAATCGTTACGAAGCAAATTAGTCGGTGCGTTAGTAGGAGTTGCGGGTTTTATCGGAGTGGCAAACGCCGAGCAGGTAATTGTTTACGAGGCGGTGGGTGGTTCGAGCCAGCGAGTCTCAGCGGGCTTTGCGGTGAACCGTGAGCTGGGCCGGGCCTGGGTTGATGTTCAAGTCCAGTCCGGTGCAAGCAGTAGTGAGCCGGCATTTGATCCTCCGATCGAGAAGCAGGTTGATGGCCTCTATTATGATTCTGCTCGAAAGCAGGTGCTCTATCGGACTGCTACTGGACCCATCGTCTGCGCTGAAGACGCGACCGCTCTTTGGGCGACTTATTTGAAGAGCACCGGGAATTGTCGGCTGATCCCAATCACTGAACAAGCCAAGATCGACGATGGATTCGATGTCCGCGAACAAACCGTAGCCAGTGTTGTTTTCGACGTTCAGGCCACCGGCGCTCAGCACGCCGCAACTGCCCGGTAATGCTCGGCCCTCGGTGCGAAGACGGTGAACGCCATCACCGCGATTTTCGTCGCATTGGGCGCCGGTCCCAACCTGCTTCAAGGGCATAGGGACCGCGCGCAACTCGCAAGAGATCGCCGGTCCGTCACGGGCGGATCCACACCTCGTAGGCGTGCTGCGTGTCGAGGTACTCTCGCACGGCGGCGATCTTCCCATCGCGAAACTCGAGGACAAAGTGGTACTGCTGACGGTACTGGCGACCGTTCTGAAGGTCGCCGCTGGATTGGACCTCGGCGGCGACCTTGTCGCCTTCGGCGATCAGTCCCGTTCCAAACGTCGACTCGGGCATTCATTCGTGTGACTTGCGCCGCAATCCCTCCATCACTCATCCTCAGCAAACGCCGAGCAATCGCCGAGCAATCGCCGAGCAGCGGCAAGCAGCGGCAAGCAGAGGCAAGCAGAGGTACGCTCCCTCCGAGTGCGAGCGCGGTGGCCCGCCGCTTGCTTGGCAAAGGTCAGCAAATGAACCAGGCGGCGCGGGTTTCTGATTCGTGCCGATAAAGGAGAGCAATATGGCAACGCCGACAAAAGCGAGCATCGTATTCGCCCACGGACTCTGGGCCGACGGCTCGTGCTTTAGCAAGGTAATCCCCGCGCTTCAGGCAGAAGGGCACGAGGTGGTGTCCACTCAGAATAGCCTCGACACACTTGCAGGCGACGTCGCCGCGGTCAGGCGCGCGCTGGGGCCGGGTCAGCAGCCCGGCCATCCTCGTCGGCCACTCTTACGGTGGAACCGTCATCACAGCCGCGGGAACCGACGACCGCGTTGCCGGGCTGGTCTACATCGCCGCACTCGCCCCGGACGAAGATGAGACGTCGCAGAGCCTGCAGAAAAAGTTCCCCACCACAGACGTATTCTCGCACATCGAGATCGTGGAGGGGCGCATTTGGCTGCGCCCGGACGGGATCGAGTGCTTCGCGGGAGACCTGTCCGAGCAGGAGCAGAAGGTCGTCTGGGCGACCCAGGGGGTGCCAGCCACGGACCTGTTCGACCAGAAGGTTAAAGGCACCGCCTGGAAGTCGAAGCCGAGCTGGTACATCGTGGGTAAGAACGACCGGACCGTCCAACCCGAGCTGGAGCGCTTCTGTGCGAAGCGCATGGGGGCCACGACCTATGAGGCGGACAGCAGCCACGTCCCGATGCTCTCCAAACCCAGCCTCGTGATCGAGGTGATCCTTACGGCCGCGAAATCGGTGAGAAATCAGCGAAGGCCTGGTGCGTGAAGAGCCTCACGCGGCACGGCGTCGTTGCCGGGGGCAGGACACTTGGGTCGGTAATGTCGGTCTTAGCAGAGCCCACCGTCAGCGGCGTGAACGGCACGGGCCGCGCCAAGTCCGCGGGCAGGGGAGTTTTCATGTTGCCCCAGTGCTGCCCTCCAGCGCGGTTTTGGCTCGGAAGCGGTGGTACTGGTTCGGACGGGGCGGGATGAAAACTCCTGTAAGAAAGAGGCGATGTGGGGTAACCGCACGACCTGACAGAAGTTTTTATCGCCTCAAATTGGGTTCGAGTCCCGCCCTGGGCACTCAGATTGGCCCCCAGAATCAGGGGCTTACTTTGGACACTCCCTCATGTTGCCCTCTTGCTGCCTTCGCGAGTCGAGGACCATCACAGCGTTCGCGCTGATCTCGAGGCCTCAGGTGTGAGTACCGCATCGTCATCTCGAGGGTGGCGTGTCCGAGCAGCTCTTGAACGACCTTGAGTGGTCTACCCTTCATGACCAAGTGACTGGCTCGGCATAATGCCGCAGCGTGTGCCATCCGATGGAGCGAAGGCCTGCACGGCGGCATTGGCGGGCGATCGCGTTCTGACCTTATCTGTGCCTTTGGCAGTTCCCGGGTTGCAGCGGGCGCGGCGAGCTTTGCCGTCAGCCTTGCTGACGTGCTTTATGCAGGCAGGCGGTCAGATCCCAGCATGGGCGGCTCGAATGCTCTTTGTTTCAAGACGTCGAACGCTTTGCAACAACGCGATGGGGAGAGGAGCGGTGTGCCACACGCGGCCTCATCACCACCGAGAGGTTCGGCCCTGCTAGCCCGCGATCGACGGCTGGTGTTTGGTGAGCAGTTCTGTCTCATCCTTGCCCGCTGCCTGCTAACGGTCTTTCGGATTGCGGCTTCGGCATTTTTGAAAGTCCTCCCTCGAACTTTGCGATCAATGCAGCCAAGGCCTCCGGCTGCTCATTCGTGGTGAGGTGACCGCCGGGCAAACGCTCGATCCGGAGCCCCTGCTTTCCCAGTCGTTCTTGCGCGAGGTCGACCTGCCGATGTTCAAAGGGATCTTCGTCGCTGCCGCCGACGAGGAACGGGAATTGATCTCGATAAGCTTTGAAGAGGCGGCCGAAGTCGAGCCGGTCGCCTTGCACTTTGTGATCTGCCACGAAGCCTGCTGCGGCCGCGAGGTAGAACAAGCCATCGTGGCGGTCGATGGCGGTATGGAGCTCGCTGACCTCGGCATCCGTAACCTGATAGCCTTTGGACCACATCACCCCCGCCAGCATCTTGAACAGCGTGAAGGAGGCCCCAAGGCGTCGACGGGCCCGGTTGGGGAGGTGGCGCAAAATCGGCGTGGTGTACCATGGGTGGGAGTGCCCGTCCGTGAAGAGCCCGCCATTGAAGATGAAAACACCGCGTATGTCCGGCCCGCCCATAGGTTCGCCCCGCTCGGAGCGCTCAAGCCTGCGTCGCAGATGCTCCAGACGACAAGCGATGAAAAGTCGAAGGCAACCAGCGTTGTCGACTGGATGGAGAGATCCCGCCAGATCGTTTCGACGAGATCGGTGCGTTCGGCGGTGGAATACGCATAGTCCTTGGGCTTGTCGCTATCGCCCATGCCGAGCGCTTGCCTCGCCAGGCGACGATGACCGGCTTGCCCCGCAGTTGCGGATCGTCTCGCTGTTCAACGGACGCATAGAAGGCGGCGATGTCGATGTGGACGATTTTTCCGAGAGGTCATCGCGCGGTCATCTTAGTCCCGGGCTCCCGGTCGACGCGACGGGAGATCTCGGCGTCCTCCGCTCTTTCGGCGCGCGTCGTCGGCACGCGAATCAGAAGCCGTTGACGATTCGCTGCTTCCAATCAGCCGGCCTTACCGGGCGGTGCATGGAGATTCAGCAGAGCTGTCGTCGCCGCGCGTGCCTGGGCGCGAGCCTCTTGGGGCGATGGAGCTTTCTCCGTCCCCAAGAGGAGGGACAGCATCGTGTCTCCCCACAGAAGTCTGAAGAATTCACGCGTCATCGCTTCCACGTCTCCCGGTGCCAGGAGCTTGGCGCGCTGAGCCTGGCGAAGAAATTCGCTGAGCCTCTTCCTGTTCGCCTCCCTGCCCAACGTATTCAACGTGCGGACCACCTGCGGGGACTTCTGCGCCTCCATGACAGCCAGTCGGAACACAGCTACGACGTTCGGTTGGCTCAGCTCCAAAACAAAGGAGGTGCCGAATTCCTCCAGAGCCGACTTCAGCCCGCCCGCCTCCGATACCGACCGCAACTCGAGCGGGCGACGGGCGCGCTCCGCCTTGACCTTGATGCAGTCCGCCAGCATCGCCTGCTTGTCCGGGTACAGCTCGTACAGCTTCTGCTTCGATACTTTCGCACGTGCGGCGATCTCGCGCGTGTTCGTGCCCGCGTAGCCCTTCTCCACGAAGGCTGAGAAAGCTGCCGCTCGGATGCGGTCTCGTACGGCTCGGACGGGATTTGCGGCGCGTGGCATGTGTCAAACCTTAATTCGTTGCAAACGGTACCGCATGGTACTTATACCAGTACCACATGGTACTGAATCAAGTCCAACAGCCGCATCGGCCCGGCGCCGCCAGGTGAGAGCGGCAAGAAGGAGGGAAGGACCCAACATGACGCTGTCGAATGACATCGTATCCGTCGTGCGGTTGCGCGACGTGGCGAAGACCTACCGCGTGGGGACGGTCGACGTCGAGGCCCTTCGGGGCGTCACCCTCGACATCCACCAGAGCCGCTTCTCAGTGGTGATTGGGCCATCGGGCAGCGGCAAAACGACGCTGCTCAACCTCATCGGGGCCATCGACGCACCCACCGCGGGCTCGGTTGAGCTGTGCGGCCAGGACTTGGCAATCTTGAAGGACGACGCGCTCTCCGAGTTCCGGGCCCGCCACATCGGCTTCGTCTTCCAGGGCTTCAGCCTGATGCCCGTGCTCTCCGCGTTCGAGAACGTGGAGTACCCACTCCTGCTCGTGGGTATGCCTGCCTCAGAGCGGAAGGACCGGACGATGGCGATGCTGGAGGCAGTGGGCCTCGCCGAGCAGCGTTACCGCCGGCCGAACGAGCTGTCCGGCGGACAAAAGCAGCGGGTCGCTATCGCCCGCGCGCTCGTCAAGCAACCCGACGTCGTCCTGGCGGACGAGCCGACCGCCAACCTGGATACCAAGACGGGAGCTTCGATCATCGAGCTGATGCGGAACGTTCAGACCCAGTTCCGCACCACTTTCATCTTCTCCACGCACGACCCGCAACTCATGTCCCACTCGGACGAGACCTTCGCGGTGAGGGATGGCCGCCTGGTGTCGCCCCAAATGAAGGAGCTCGCCTCATGATGATCTTCCGCATTGGATACCGGAACATTCTTCGAAACCGGCGCCGCTCTGCGATGACCGGTTTGGCCGTCGCCGTTGGCACGCTGGCGGTCCTGCTCTTCGGCGGGTTCCAGCGAAATGTCTTCGCCGGGTTGGAGACGGGGGCCGTGCAGCGCAGCGGTCACCTGACGGCCTTCCGGCAAGGGTACTTTCTTTACGGCGCCGGCAACCCCAGTGCCTACGGAATTGACGACTCCCGAAACATCGTCGAGCTGCTGCAAAACGACCCGGTCCTGCAGCCGCTGGTCAACGTCGTCACCCCGACGCTGTCCCTGGTTGGAATCGCCGGCAACTACTCGGGCCAAAGCTCGGCCGCCAAGACATTTCTAGGCATTGGCTTCGTTCCGTCCGACCACGCTCGCATGCGCCAATGGAATGAGCACCACGTCAGGCTAGCCACTGGGATCGAGCCGGTCTTGAAAGACGACGAGCCCTCGGTAGGTTTCGTGGGCTTGGGCTTGGGTCGCATCTTGGGTTTGTGCGGGCCCTTGAGGATCTCCAATTGCCCGCCTCCACAGGAGCTTGCCTCTGAACGTCCCGCCGTCGATGCGCCGGCCGAGGACTTCAAGGAACTTCACGAGCCCGACCTGGATAAGACCTCGACGGACTCGCACGCGGGCATGCCGCGCTTGGATCTGTTGGGCGCGACGGCCGCCGGGGCTCCGAACGTCGTCGGTTTCTACGTAGCGTCCGCCACGCCCCAAGGCGTCAAGGAGCTCGACGAGAACGTCATCGGCATGCCCCTTCCGTTGGCACAGCAGCTGGTCTACGGGCGCCAGAAGCCCAGGGTCACCGGCATCACTGTTCAATTGCACCGGACTGAAGACTTGGAGAAGGCGCGCGAGCGGCTGACGGGCCTCTTTCACGAGAGAGGAATCAACCTGGAGGTTCACGACTTCGCCGACCTGAATCCCTTCTACGTCCAGGTCAAGGCCTTCTTCGGCTCTCTGTTTTTGTTCATCGCCGCGATCATGGGCGTGATTGTCCTGTTCACCATCGTCAACACCATGACGATGGCCGTGCTCGAGCGAACGACGGAGATCGGCACGACCCGCGCCCTGGGAGTCAAAAGGGGCGGCGTGCGGCGGCAGTTCCTTCTCGAAGGGGGACTGTTGGGGGCGCTCGGGGCGACGGTGGGTGTGGCGGTGGCGGCCCTCGCTACTTTCGCGATCAACCATGCGGGCCTTGAGTGGACGCCTCCCGCGAACGCCCAGGCCACTCCTTTTCAGGTCGAGCTGTGGGGGCGGACCGCATTCATCCTGTCGACGTGGATCGCCTTGACCTTGATCGCCACACTCGCCGCGTGGTTCCCCGCGAACCGAGCGGCCAAACTCCAGATTGTGGACGCGCTCCGCCATGTCTAGTCCAACGAACCGAATGGCTTTTGCTGCGGCGGCCATCGCGGCCTTGGTGTCAGTCACTGCTGACGCGCAGACGGCGGCGGAGATCGTCGTGCGCGCAGATCAGATTCGGAATCCGGACCAACCTTTTCGATTCGTCTCGACTCTGACCGAGTACGTCTCCAGCAAGCCCCAGGCGCAGAACGTCCTTGCCATCTTCTCGAAGAAGGATCCGCGCACCCACCAATTCCGCAACCTTGTCCGGTATGTCGAGCCTCCGCGCGACGCTGGCAAGGCCGTGCTTCTCGACGGGCGCACTTTCTGGTTCTACGACCCGGCCTCCAAATCGAGCGTGCGCATCTCGCCCCAGCAGCGGCTCATCGGCCAGGCAGCCATCGGCGACGTGCTCACCGTCACCATGTCCATCGACTACGTCCCGACCCTGGTGTCGACCGAGTCGATCCAGGACGCGAACCGCCAGGCTCGCGAGTCCTGGCACCTGGACTTGAAGTCGGCCAACGACCTTTCCACGTATGCCCGCATCGAATACTGGGTGGAACAGCAGACATTCCGCCCCGTCAAGGCGAAGTTCTATTCTGACAGCGGTCGGCTCCTGAAAATCCTGTTCTACCGTAGCTTCGAGAACACCCTGGGAGAAGAGCGGCCCACCGAAGCTGTCATACTCGACGCCGTCGACAGCTCGCGGGTAACGACCATCAAGGCGAGCGGGCACAAGCCGGCAGATATCCCTGAGACCTGGTTCCAGCGCGAGTACCTTCCGCGCTTGCAGACGGAATGAGACGATGGCCTTCCGCGCGTGCGCGCTGGTGCTGGCTCTTCTGTGGGCGTCGGCTGCCGGTGCCCAGTCCCCACCCAACCCAGACGACGAGCTCAGCCGCATTCCGGCGGAAGAGCCGAAGCCGCCCCCGGCAGCGCCTCCCGGTGAGTCCCGGCTTGGGCAGCTCCACCGCAAGCTGTATGTAGAGAGCGCGACGGAAACGGCGCTGTTGCGATCCAGCCTGGACGTTCCCCTTCCGTCGCCCAACCCGCCAACCATCGAAGCGCGCCTCTTCGCCGATGCGCTCCTCGAGTGGATTCCACGCCGTGACTTGAGCGTCCACTTCAGCGCGCGCGCAGGCCTTAGGGCTGGGGACGATATCCCATTTGCGACGCACGAGAACATTCGCGTCGACTTCCGAGAATTGTACTTGAGCTGGCAACCGCTCGGCGGGGCCTTCCTTGACGTCGGTCGAATCAACCTGAAGAGCGGGGTCGCGCTTGGCTTCAATCCCACGGATTTTTTCAAGACGCGCGCGGTGGTCGAGCCGTTGTCCGTGGACCCTGCGGTCTTGCGGGAAGACCGTCTGGGCTCGCTCATGTTGCGCGGCCAGTACACGTGGAGCTTTGGATCCATCAGCGCGGCGTACGCCCCGCGGCTGACCTCCGTCACGCCGGTCTACACGAATTCCAACCTGCCCAGCGTAGACCCGATGTTCGACCGGACGAATGCCCACCATCGGCTCTTGGTCAAAGGCAACGTGGATCTGATCGCGGATTTCAGCCCGGAGGTGCTCTTTTACGACGAAGACGGCAACGTGCGCGTCGGCGCCAACATTGCCCAGAGCTTGGGTAAGAAGGTAGTGGCCTACGCCGAGTGGGCGGGCGGGAAAGAGCCGAGGCTTGCGAACGAAGCGCTTTCCTACGGCGTGCGAACCGGCAGTCTTCCTTCCGCGGCGGCCTCCGCCCTTGGGGCGACCTCCAGCGAGCAATTTCAGAACGACGTGTCCGCAGGGCTGTCCTATGCGAACGAATCCAAGATGACCTTCTGGCTGGAGTACCACCTGCACCAGGCGGCATTCTCGCGCCAGGATTGGAGCACATGGTTCGCGGACGGGAACGGCCTTGCCGGATCCTTTCTGGCTTCGACGCTGTGGTACATCCGGGGGTACGCGCAAGAACAGCAGGCACCCATGTCCAAGCACGCACTCTTTCTTCGCGCGGACTGGACTGACGCTTTCGTTTTCAATCTGGAGCTGACGGCGTTTGCCAACATCAACCTGTACGACGGCTCGACGCTCGCTCAGGTGACGGCCTCCTATTCAGTAACGGACTTCTGGAGCGTGGCGGCGATCGGCGCGGCGTACATCGGCACGCGTCAATCGGAGTTCGGAAGCCTTCCCAGTGTGCTTTCGGGGCTATTCACCGTGAGACGCCATTTCTAACGCGTTGTGCGGTGTTCCCTATTCCTCGACACGGACGAGCTCGTCATGTTGGTAGGTGGCGAGGTCGAGCTCGATGCTCTGCTCTAGCAGGTGATCGCCATGGGGCCGACGATGCCGAAGACGCGCAGTATCCTCTGCACGCTATCGGAATCTGCTGCCGTGAGGAACTCCAAATAGGAGAGGCGACTTTTTGCGAGCTTTGGCAACGCGGTCTTCCTGCGAGTCCGAGTGCGGCGCTCAGTCTCATCAATCCAGTTCTCGATCAAGCTTGTATCGCTCCGGTCAAAGAGCTTCGGCGGCACGACCCCGAGCTTGTCGTGATAGCGCCGCACGAGATCGAGACTGAAGGCATGGAATCGACCGAAGATTACCGCAGTTGTTGGTTTAGAAACTCGCTTGTCCGCCCGTTGGCGAGCGCTGCCGCCACGGCATTGTAGTGTGCTCCATTATGCCGCGTGAAGGCGTGACACTGACCCGGATAGCTGTAGACGGACGCGTTGGGCTTGCTGGCGAGTGCCGCCTTGATCTCGGCTTGTGCAGACTTGGGAATGAACTCGTCCTCCTCGGCCAGATGCATCAGGAGGGGCGCATGGAGGCCGTCGACCTCGGCCAGATACTTCTCAGTGTCACCACCGTGATAGGCGACCGCAGCGTCGACGCCGTAGCGCACAGCCGTCAAGAAGGTCATCAGCGCCCCGAGGCAGTAGCCAAGTACGGCAACCTTGCCGGTGCACTCGGGCAGCTTGGCCACGGTTTCGGCGGTGTCCTTGACATCCCTGGCACCGGCATCTCGGTCATAGGCTTGATAGAGGCGGAGACCGTG
>Ga0137390_10003596_pt1 | contig 12695 bp, 16 predicted proteins | sample 15con2h24AmetaG_FD_104937 | JGI IMG/M metagenome (GOLD analysis project Ga0137390, IMG submission 104937) | Vadose zone soil microbial communities from Angelo Coast Range Reserve, California, USA - 15con2h2.4A metaG | ecosystem: Environmental > Terrestrial > Soil > Vadose zone > Saprolite... | reverse complement strand
TATGGCGTTGCATTTGTGCTCATCCTGGTACACAGATCAGGTGAGCAGATGGCCGAGATGGCCAGATTATTCGACGCCGGTCAGCTCAAAGTGCATCTTGACGCCGTCTTCCCGCTCAAGGACACGGCCCAGGCCCACAAGCTGAGCGAGGGTGGACATGTGCGCGGCAAGATTGTGCTGGCAGTTGCATAATCCTACCATCTCTCCTTATGGGCAGGTCAATCCTTCCCCACATCCAGTGGTCGACGACGGTGAGCCAGCCAGTTCCTACCAGCAGGCTGACTCCCACCCAGGACGACAGTGCGCGTGCTTGCGCTGCAATCTCCCAAAGCTCCCGCCAGAAGACGGTGAGATGGCGTTTAGCCGGTGGCGAGGTGAGCACGACGAGTGACACATAGCACACAGCGGAGACAAGCAAATCGTTCATACGTCATGCTCCCATCGTGAGAAACCAGGGTGCCACCAGGCGCCGGGCGCTATACTCAGCAACGATGATGAGGAGCACGAGGCCCAACGCTTGCAGCAGCGCAAAGCCAGTGTGCGGTCGCCCCTCGACGCCTCGCCCGTATGGTGCTTGAAAAGGGCAGAACTCAGGCGTCTGTGCTGAGCTGGCCCAAGGAGATCATGTTGCCCTCCAGATCGGTCATCACCGCTTTCCGGTAGAGCCCTGGCACAGTCTCGATCGAGGAGGGTTCAAGCCCGCGTTGCCCAAGCTCAGCAACAAGGTCCTCCAGGTTGTTCACAAAGATCCATCTTTCTTTTCTCCTCTTCTTTGCTGGTGTCGTAGAGAGTGTGAGGGTTAGCGGATCGATGGGTCAGAGTGTTCAATAGCTTCAAGTACCTGGCCGTTCTCAGTGTATTTGTCACCGCCTACTGCACGAGCGAATGCAGCAGCACACAGGCTCAGCACGACGACAAAGCCAAGAGCGATGCGCAGGCTCAGGACATCCGCGACGAACCCAATGACAGGTGGCCCGACAAGCAAGCCAACATATCCGCAGGTCGCGACCGCTGCAATCGCCGTACCAGCAGCCTGCTTGGAGGTGTGGCCAGCAGCGCTCAGCGTGAGGGGGAACACCACAGAAAACCCTGCGCCAACCAGGCCAAAACCCAGAATAGCGATCGGAATCCAGGTGACAACGAGAGCGAGCGTGAGTCCCAGGGCAGCCACGAGTCCTCCCAATCGCACCATGGTCCTTGGTCCAAGACGAGCCGTGAGTGGATCTCCTACCCCTCTACCCACAGCCATCACCACGGAGAAGGCAGCATACCCAGATGCGGCGAGTCCTGCCCCTGTGCGAAGGGTTCCGTTGAGATAGATGGCGCTCCAGTCGGCTATTGCCCCTTCACCAAGCACCACACAGAAAGCCACCAGACCCAGGGCAAGTATTGCACGCGTGGGACGGGCAAACGCGACTCCCGTTTTCTGTATATCTGCATGTGCTGGCAACAGGGAACGAGCAGCGGAGAGTATCAGGATGGCACAGAGGAAGGCGACGCCAAGAAAGTGCGGCAAGGGAGCAATGCCGTGAGAGGCCACAAGCCCACCGGCAAGCGCACCGGCGAGGCCGCCGAGGCTATAGCAAGCGTGAAACGAATTGAGGATAGGTCGGCCGTACAGTCGCTCGACAGCTACCCCTTGCGTATTCATCGCCACATCCATCGATCCGGTGCTCGCACCAAAGAGCACAAGTGTTGTTACCAGGGCCGGAAGGGTTGGTGCGAGTGCGAGCAGGGGAAGCATCAGACAGAAACTCAAGGCCGCAATCGTGGTCACAGACCGACTGCCGAAGCGAGCGGCGAGATAGCCAGACAGATTCATCGCTACGAGCGCACCAGCAGCCGTTCCAAACAGAGCGAGTCCGAGCTCGCCTGGGCTAAGCGCAAGTCTGGCTTGCACGGCCGGAATGCGTGTCGCCCACGTGGCAAAAATCATCCCATTGAGAAAAAAAAGGATGGCCACGCCAACCCGGGCTGATTGCGGCACCAATGCCCCTGCCTGAATATGGTCTTTTGACATAGTAGTTCTCCATCATGGCTGCATTTGACATTTCTTGAAAACACGCGTAAACTTGCATTATACACGGAGGATACACGCATAAACACGCAAAGTCAAGTGAGGAAAATGCGTGTTTATGCAGAATGAGGAGGAATATGCTGAAAGAGGAACGTCAACAGGCGATCATTGAGCTGCTGCGCCGGGATGGCAAGGTTCTGGCTGCCGATCTGATCACCCGCCTGAAAGTCTCGGAGGATACGATCCGGCGCGATCTGAACGATCTGGCCGAGGCTGGAATACTCCAACGGGTCCATGGGGGAGCCTTTCCTCGTTCCCCATCGCTTCCCTATGAGCAGCGAGTGCGAGAAACGGATGCAGCCAAGAGGGCGATGGCTGAGACGGCGGCTCGGCTCATCCATGAGAGACAGGTGGTCTTCATGGATAGTGGAAGTACCGTCCTTGAGGTAGTTGCCCATCTGCCCACGAGTTTACGTGCAACTATCGTGACCAATAGCCTGCCAGTGGCTGCGGCCCTCATCCATCACACAGAGATCGAGGTGCAGGTCCTTGGAGGACGACTCAAGAAAGATGCCCAGGCAATGGTAGGCGTTCCCGTGGTAGAAGCCTTGCGACATCTGCGTGCCGATCTGTGTTTGCTCGGCGTCTGCAGCCTGCACCCTGACATTGGGATCAGCATGCTGGACGCAGAGGAGGCCTATGTCAAGCGGGCGATGATCGAGCAAGCAGCGGAGGTGGTAGCGGTGGCAGGCGCGGCAAAACTGGGAACGGCCGCCCCTTACGTGATTGGCCCAATAACAGCGCTAACTTATTTAGTGACGGATGCTTCTATTGAGCAACGAGTGCTTGTGCCGTATCAAGAGCGAGGGATTATCGTTGTGCGCAATGAGACCTGAAAGCCTTCCCGTTCATGTTTCACGATTCGCTACACTGCCACTTTATACTCTCTATTGGGATCAGCCTGGTCACTGAGCGCCTTCTCGAGTAAATTTTTCGTACTCAGCCGGCAGAGCGATGCCAAATCGCTCACACAGTGCAGAAACATCACGATAATCATCTGCATCAAGTTCATAGCCAGAATGAAACTCCACCATCCACTCAGGTGAAATGCACCGCACCGGGTATCCCTGTATGAACCCGGTACCAGTCAATGAATCAAACGGATACTCAACTCCAAAAACAAGCTTTCCGTGAGCATCATACGTGTACGAGTGAACATCTACCTCATGCCCCTTGTCATCACCCATGACAAAGTTACATTCCCAAGAATCATTCCGGGGAACATCTTTGTACCCACGTGCTTCGAGCAGCTCACGGAGTTTCGGGACATCTTTGCGCTGTAAAGCGATATCTACATCTTTGTGTGAGCGCGTTTGTTCACCCAATAGCGCATCTACGCCCCAGCCACCATCCACAACGACATCAATACCATTCTGGTCAAAAAGTTGCATGAGCTGAACGACAACATCTCCACTCATTTCCGCGTGGCTTTTTTGCTCAAAACTTTCTGATGGTTTCATATCTCCCCGGCGTACCTCAACTTCTGAACAGAACAATCTTCCCAATCTATCACATGTGGGTGTATGAAATACTTGTAGGAATCCAGTGTAGGGGCCGATTTATCGCGCCCACCGCCGATTTATCGGCCCCTGATCCCGCTCGTTTGCTACAACTTTTTCATACACCCATCACATGTGATATTGCCTTGCTATTCATCTGGCACATCTTCAATAAGTTCCGATGATGGTACTTTGAGTGCACGTGCTATCTTCTCCAATGTCTTGATCGATATCTCCCGGTAGGGGTCACGCCACACACCCTGTATTGTTTTGTAGTTAATATCCGCAATGCGAGAGAGCCGCAATCTGCTCACTCCCTTTGCTTCTGCTACTTCCCTGATCCGAAGCCGTATCATCGCCTGTCCTCTCTTGCGTATTGGCAGGATTGTAGCAGAAGGGTAGCATTGACAGAACTATGCTTGTAATGATAATCTGTTACATATCACCCTTCTAAGGGTACTCTCTCAGAACAATCGGCAAGTAGAGGTGATTTCACAATGACACTCTGGATACTGTTTTGCCGCATGACCAAAGAGGTTGATACGCTCTTCACCTTCTACGCCAAAGACCGGGAGCAGGCAGAGCAGAGAGCAGAAGAGATACTACAAGAGCACCCCTACAAGCGACTCGACCTCAAAGCATACCCCTGTGGTTTCAGGATGGTTTTTACGCACATCCCAGGCACAATGGAAGTGGGTGCATAGGAGTGGCACTGGCCTGCCTTTACCAGGAGGACGTGTGACAAGTCGAGTGCCACGAGATGAGATGCCTTAGAGTCATAACTGTCACATTCATTTGAACCTTGCCTAAGCATAACTATCCTTATTGCCAGATTCAAGTTCACACTTGGGGAATTTTCGACTCTACTTCTTTTATTCCTGTATTCGTGAGTTCATACGTTAATACCCCGTCCCCGGATCTGCCATCCGAAAGTAGAAGTCCCTTAGCCACAAGACTACCGAGATCCCGTCGTATATTAGCGGGAGCAGGCTCTTTGATCTCCTTGTACCTAGTCAAAATGTCATCCGAGGTGAAGTGGGGTTGGCCTTGCTTAATCTCACACCAGTATCCCAAAACCAGAATTTTATCCAAATGAGTTTGGAGTTTGAATTGCCGATAGAACTCGTTTAGGGTTTGCGGCTTGATATATCTAGACTGACCATCTAATGGAGTAGTTGCCCTATCTTGAGGTGTTTCCACTTCCTTCATATAGACTGCGGTGATATTGAGCATAAATTTCTCAATGAGACGGTCACTTTCATCTCTTACAAAGTCTTTCTCTGGGGCGGAAACTGCGACTTCCCAATCACCCCTACGTACCCTGATGCAATAGTGCCCAGGCGTTTCTAATTCATTTTCTTCCACGTTTGACTCCTTTGCTATCTAGTATCTTTGCAATTTCTGCTTCCGCATCGTGTACTCCAGACTGTGTTAATTTCCAGCCAGTCTCATTTTCATGGACAAGGCCTTTTATCATCATATTACGCAGAGTAGTTCGTACATTGTTATCACTTTGGTAACGAACCCAGCGTATCAAGTCTTTCATTGTGCAGCGGTTCGGATAGCAATAATAGAGAAGTATCTCTAACTGTACCCTAGCAGACAGTCCAAGCTTCAAAATCATAGGGTCGCCATCAATCTCTTCAACAAGAGGGATATGTTTGACCAAGAGATTTTCTACTAATGCTTGGGCAGTAAACGGGTCATTGATTAGATACAGCCGAGTAAGTTCTTCCATCACCCAACTTGATGCTGCTACTACGAATGCACAATCCATTTTGGTCGGATCGAAGGAAGAATTATGTGCCCCACCACGCTTATTACGATGCTCGTAAATTATCCTTAGGGTTCTCGGTATGGTCATTCTCTCAGACTCACTTAGAGAGAAAGCGCTCTCTAATAGCCTGATTTCTTCATCTACTCTTACTGAATCCACCTCGTCCCTAGTACGTCGATAGTGGAGGCACTTTAAAACTGCTTCGACAAACTTACCTCCGTTAACGAGACAAGACTCATAGCGATCTAATTGAGCTTCTCTACTAAGGATCTCATAGTGTAGCAGAATCTCATCGACCTTTCTAGCTGGGAAACTTGCTAGCAAAGCTATACGTAGTTTATCCAAAGGATTATTTGTTGCCAGTTGTGTTCCCATTCAATAAATCCTCGACGTATTTCTCCCCACTGGGGGTAATTACCCAGCTTTTCTGCCCTTTTGTTGATGCATCTGCATCGATGATATGCGCCTTTCTGATGCACTGATTCATCACATCTGCCGGGTTCTTCGGCTTAGGTTCTCGTAACTTTCCATAGATTTCGAGGATATCCGCCTGTGTGAACTGCTCTGCTTTACCTGTATGCAGAAGGTAATAGGCCGCACATACAAAACGCCCTGGGTGGCTATCTGGTGCTGCTTTACGGAAGAACTCATTGGCCGATACGGAGGATGATAGTCGTAAATCCGTCAAGCTGTGCTTATCATCTACCCGTATTGGTATGCTGTTCGCACGAACCACTGACGTTGTCTTTATGAGAGCCTCCAAAATGACTGGAAAGGCTACATTGCGATATCGTTCTTCAACATTGTCCACTATGGCAACTGTCTTTCGTAATGCATCAGCTAAAATTTGATCTTGCTCGTTCATTCTTCTTACTGCCTCCAATGGGAAGTGACTTCGATAGTGGTTGAAAGCTTTACCCCATCGAGAAACATCACATGGGAGACTGTTAGTAGTAACTGGACTACTAACAGCCTCTCAATCCTGGACATATAGGCTAGCAGTCCAGTCTTATGACATCGATTGTGAGAGCCAACTCGAAATGGCCAAGCTTAACACTCACATGAAAACGAAAAGGGCGCATTCGCACCTCCTTCCTTAGGAACACTTCCTTTGGAGGCAGAATCTGCTGGTTTCTCCTCTGACTTTGCCATTTTAGACTTTGCGTGGTACAATAACTGAGAAAGCAAAGGAAAAACAGCAGGTTCTATACCTCTGGAAGTTTGCAATCAAAGCGCTGCCACCCCGCCAAAAGGAACGGCAGCGTCTCCCCTTCGTCTAGAGCACCTAGACGAGTGTCCTTACGGTATCATACATCGCTCGTCGTGTCAAGTGGGTTCTCTAGCAATTCTTCAGCGATTCTTCTCTCCAACGGAAAGCAAGTCAAACTGATCCTCATATCCTTTTTGGGCAGGCTATAAAGATAATACCTCGTCATCCAAAAATTACAATGTGCGATCCGCGTCGTTGGAGGCGGCAACAGGTGGTAAAACTTAAGAAAAAGAGCAATAATAATTGGTTTTCATGCTTTTTTGTACACAAACATCGCTCAAATGTATCTATTTAGTATTTGCCACCTGACCATGTGTATGTACGCCAAGCATCCATTTGTGTATTCGTCAAATTTTGCATTTATTCTCTTATGATGAGCCATAATGTAATCAATCATATTGAGTCATAGCAACCTCTGAAATTTACCAATGCTTTGGTTAGTTCGTCACAATTCAGTAAAATCTCAACTATTAAGTAAAAAACATATAAAAGCCGTGACTTTCAATAATTTTGTGTCAGAAAATGATGATTTATGTATCTGCTACGTATGGTCCCCCTTGTATTGCGTATATACGATACGATACATTAACAGAACAGAATAGTTGAATGGCGAAGATATTTTCCAAATAACATATTTTAATCGCGCTATCCCCTTTATCTAAAGAAACAAAGAAATTGAGATTAACACCCTAATTTCACTTGTACCAATAATTCCTACTATTATCTTTTCTACCAATCAGATGACAAACCAGGAAAATTTCTCATCAACCAATGGGCCTTGGCAATCAAACAAGCCCAGACAAGCTTTAAGTATTTGGTATATCTATTGTAGTAAATCAAGATGAGTGCGTATGGCTTTTACCAATCTTCAAACTTATTCGTATTTAGTTATAATTTGAACTTATCCATAATTACGACTATGTGCTAGAAACCGTCTTCGTCATACAAAGTGATTAATTTATTATCTGATTAAGTGTCTAACCAAAAGATCAGATTCAACATTAGGAAATTCATTTCGCAGGTAGGCGCGAAAAGCAGATGTGTATCTATACCCACTCTTACCACGAATGCGTGTAACCAATTTCATATTAATTAAGTCATGAGGTGGTCTATTTCGAATAGTACTTTCCTTTAAAGAAAGCCACGTAGCAATCATAGGTACAGTCATTGCCGTACCGTCGTGTTCAGCAAGAAGGCGTAGTATAGAGCGTTGCAACTTTGGAAGCTTTTGCACACGCTGAATTAGTGAGTCTAGCTTGCGCTGCTCTATTGGTGTGAGGGATGGTTCAGTCTGTAGTGGCTGTCTCAAAACCGATATAGGTTCTGTAATAGGTGAAGAGGTTACTCCGCCTCCTTCCCCGCCAGCAACGACCTGTCGTATTATCGCTTGATCGACCTCTAGAGTTTGAGGACTAGGAACATGAATGCCTTTAAGCGCTCCCTCTATCGAGATACTGAGCTTACTTAGTAGATCAACTTGGCTCTGCAACCGCTGTATTTCAGCATCTTTTTCCGTTACTGCCTTTTCAAGTTCCTTTACTCGCCTGGCCAGCTTCATTTGCCCACTACTATCGGTAGTTTCCCTGTTAGCACTGGTCATTAAGGTGCGCAGTTCTTTCAATACAGCTTCACTGAGCTTTCGCAATTTTGGCTGGAGGGTAGGAATAAGTGTTGGTGTCGAGCCAGCATGGAATGTGTAGCGATGTCTAAGCTGTACAACACTGGTAAGGTGATTATAAACCACAATTGCCTCACCAAGGCGTAACTTCCTTACCAAATCTTCTACCTGAGTTGATGGAAGTGGAATCAAATCCTTGTATACCTTCAAGTCGATTGGATGCACAACCTTGTGGAGGAAAAGGAGCGATGTCTGAGTGAGAACATCCTTCTCAACTTTGGCTGACCTTTGACTTATCAAGATAATGCCCAAGCCGCGTTTGCGGCCTCGCAAAGCAATTCGTGTTAGCATCTGTTTGAGGGGTGTATTTACGCCTTGAGGTACAAACTCGTGGGCCTCTTCAAGTACTATTTGATAAGGCTGCTTGGCTGAAGAACAAGCTGTCCATAAGCTTGTGAAGTACTGCGCTAGAAGCTCATATCCTTCATCCTGGGTGAAATCACTCAAGTCGAGGATGACGGAGATGCCTCGCTTCACTGAAAACTCAGCCAACTGACCAGCATTCTCTGGACCTACCTCCAACTCAGTATGCTGAGAACGTCCAGCCACAAGAACTTCAAATCTTTCCTTTAGGCCCCAATATTCTCCTTCGATGTCTACGATTGTCAAAGGTAGCCCACTCGAAAGCAATTCTTCAATTAAAACTGCGGCAGTATTGGTCTTGCCAGAGCCAGTAATCCCCAGCACAGCTATACTTCTACCGACTAAGGTTTGAGTTTGAAGTTGAAGCTCACTTGAGCTACCGATGCTTAATACGGACATAGAACATTTTTTCCTTTCCACAGCAATTGTACCACTTCTGGCAACTGGATTAAAGCCATTCTAGCCATATTAATAATCGCTTACAAAAGGATTACTTACCCCTACGATCCTCACATATGTGGTATCCTACCCATAGAACAAAGCAAACCCTTGCGCCCGATTCCCATTAATTCTTACACCACGTTCAAAAAGGACGGTCATGTAGAAACTCATGTCAACCACCCCGCCAGCCAACCCAGACATCAAACGCGAACTCAAAGATCAGTTACTGACCATGTCGCCTCGCGCCTTCGAACTCTTCGCGGGCGAATTCCTGGTCTACGTAGGACTGGAGAAAGTCTCAGTCACCCGTTACATCGGCGACGGCGGCATCGACGCCCAGGGAGACCTCATCGCAGGCACATTTCGTCTGCCCGTGGGAGTCCAGGTAAAGCGTTATCGCAACAACGTGCAGCGCACCGACATCGACAAATTCATAGGCGCACTCTCAGGCCGCTTCCCGCAGGGCATTTTCGTCACCACTTCCGGCTACGGCTCGACCGCCCAACAAAAAGGCCACCACCTCCATCCCCAGGATACTCACCTTGAGCGGCAGCGAAGTCATATCCATCATGCTGCAAAATAGCCTGGGCTTAAGACCAGCGCAGAGCAGCTCGCAAAAGCTCACCATCGATCCCGACTACTTTGCAAACTTCGAAGCCCAGAGACAACTGCTGCTCCGCAAAATCAGCGAATCGCGCCAGCATTACACTCCAGGCTCATCCCAGGAAACACATGAAGAGACTATCGACCTCGAGCCAGCAGAAGACCTGATCTCGCTGAACGCCCTCGGGTATGCCTTACGGGTCGACCCCAACAGGCTGCGCCGCTGGCTCGAAAGCGGCAAACTGCAAGCCGACGGCGACCAAAAAGTCGGTGAGCGTCACAACTACTATTTCAGGCGCGACCGCGTTGAGCAGATTCGCACCGACCTTAACCTCCAGGCCAAACCGCTTGCCAGCGACGAGTGGCGGCAAGAATTCCTCGACTTCGCCAAAAGCCGCAACCTCTCCAGGTCCTACAAGCCCGTACTGGTAAAGGCCCTGTTCAAACTCATTGACCGGGAAGGCAAAGTAAAAATGGACGACCTGGTGAGAGAATTCAGAGACTTTTACACGCAACGCGCCAATCAAGGCCTGCCGGTAGAAACCGGCGCTACTCTTCTCAACGACCCTACCACGGCCAGCGATAACGAGCTTAGAAGACTGATCATCACCAACCCCTTGCAGCGCTTTTTGATCAAAAATTACCTTGAATACCACCAGGATGAGGATATCGTACAGATCGCCCCGCAGCTCTGGCACGACCTGCGCTACTATGAAATGATGGACGTACTCAAAAGCGCAGACGAACAAATCACGTACTATTACAGTCGCAGCGCCAAAGCAGAGCAATAGAAACTCCCATGCTCACCTTCCCCCACCACTACATCCGCTTCAACTACCGCTGGCGCAACCAAAAAGAGTTCGGCAGCATCACTCTGCCGAACTCTTGAGAAACCAGGTTGATCTACCCTGCGGATGGCCCCTGGTACGTGAGACTCCCAGCCTTGCGCATCGCCTCCATCGTCTCCTCCACGGTGAATAACTTGGTCGTCTTGATCGCTTTGACGTGCCCTGGGGAAACCGCCGCCAGGCTTGTTGCTATAGCAGAGATGTCGTCGGGAATTTCAGCGAGCACGACCCCGTCGTACTCTCCAAAGCAGTAGTAGAGACCGACCAGGCGCCCACCGAGCTTCTGCGCCAGTTCCCTGATGGGTACGCTCCGGTCTTGTGGGTTTTTTGCCAGCGTTGCCCACGCCTCGGCGGTGTAAGCAAATTGAATCATGTAGAGTGCCATGATGTTCATCTCCTTTGCCGGTATTGCTTCTGTGCAGGTGGAAACAGTCGGACGGAACGAGAGTTGCTGCCTGTACTTACATGAAAACGACACGATGTTCGCAAAGAGAGGGTACCCAGGCTAGTATAACTGAAAGACACAATAAATACAACAAAAGAAGACGACTTACCTCCTCCACCTACAGGAGGCTGGCAGTCTTAGGTTAGTGCCTTTTAAAGAGAGTGGAAACCGGCACACGACTGCTTGAGCGCTCACTTCCAGCAGTGGCACAGCAGTATATGGTGACTGAATGCCAATACACAAGGCCCCAGCCGCGACCGTCGCCTTCACGCCGCTGATTGCATCCCCAAAAACACCATTGGCATTACTGCCAGCCAAAATGTTTTTTAATGTCATGAAACATCGCTGCCGGTTTATACTCATTTGGTATTGTCGGATCCTGATCATATTTCAGGAAACTGTAGCCACTCAAGAATAATCCAGTAGTGGCTGCCAATTCAGCTAGAACAGGAGAAAGCAGTGGTGCGGCCAGACCAAATATGCCTGGAGCTATGACAGTTAAAATGAATTTCTTTTGCCTATACTCATACTTCTTTTCGACGAGATCATTATATTTCTGAAGTAGTTCGTGCATTCTGTGTATCGCATCCTCGCCTGGGATTTCATACTTGATGATGTGATCTTGCCACTCATAGAGCGCAGTTCGGTATCCCAGGAACTCGTCTGTGGCGGAAAGTTTGATGGCTTCATTCAGAAGGTAAAAATCGTTCCTTGGTTCACCATCTGGCACCAGGAAACTATGGCCAAGAAGCCAGCAGAGTTCTTCTAGTCGTACCTGTTTGGCAACTCTGTCATCAGATGCAGGTTTCTGTGTGTTCTCAGATTCACCCTTTTCTGTGAGTTCGTTGTCTACTGACGCAAACTCCTCAGAAAATTGCTTTTTGGAGGGATAGGCAACTACAGCCCATACATCCTTAGGAATGTCTTCCTCCATTCTGAGAATGGAGCGTGTGGTATACATCGCATCGCGCGCGACTTGTTGTGTGATTTCGTAGTGACTTCTAAAAAGTGCCTGCTTGTTTTCTGTCCAATCTACTGGCTTGGCCAGGTCGCCCAAAGTTTCAAGGCAATCTTCAAGCAAACCCGGCGCCCATTTGTTGCCTCTCCACCTCTTTCGCTCATCATCATTAGGAGGATAAGGAATAACCAAGCGTTCGTAGAGAAATACATCTGTAACAAATGCATGTGGCAGTAGATGGTCTGTAACGGAGAATGTTCCCCAGCGTCGTCGAGTCATCGTATCCCTCCTGGTGTGTAGTTATATTTCGTGCATCATCCTCACTTTTTCTTGCAGAGGTTTATCCAACACTCACCATGGCACGCTCTTCTAGTGTGTTAGTGGGAAGACTTTCATATTGTTGACACACAGCTTTAAGTGGCTTAATGAGCCCACACAACTTCTGGTAATCCGGATCGCCTATATCCCGTTTAAGTTTAAGATCATCCAGAGACGTCCTCACTTTTTCGTAGTGACTGAGCAGCGAGCCTTCTTTTTTGATCTTGACAATCGGGTCTTCGATCTTATTATTCGGATTAGTTTCTGTCGAATAGCCTGCATGCACCACTTGTGACTCTGCGAGATGTCTTAGTTGTTGATCTTCCAGGCCAATAAACATATTGGCTGCTGTCTGGATAAAGTAAAGGCTCCGCTCGATTTTATCTTTGTATTTGTCGTTGAATATCTTGCAGATACC
>Ga0137390_10003595_pt1 | contig 12695 bp, 10 predicted proteins | sample 15con2h24AmetaG_FD_104937 | JGI IMG/M metagenome (GOLD analysis project Ga0137390, IMG submission 104937) | Vadose zone soil microbial communities from Angelo Coast Range Reserve, California, USA - 15con2h2.4A metaG | ecosystem: Environmental > Terrestrial > Soil > Vadose zone > Saprolite... | reverse complement strand
GGCGCAGCCCTATCCGATGAAGCCCATCCACATCGTGGTGCCGTTTGCGCCCGGCGGGATCACCGACGTGATCGGCCGCGCGCTCGGCCAGCGATTGGCCGAAGCCTGGGGCCAGCAGGTCGTGATCGAGAACAGGCCGGGCGGCGGCACCGGCCAGGTCGGCACCGATTACGTCGCGAAATCGGCGCCCGACGGCCACACGCTGCTGGTGACCGCGGACGCGACCTTCGTCACGGCCCCGCATGCCTACGGCAAGCTGCCCTATGACGCCCTCAACGATTTTGTTCCGATCACCGGTCTCGGCATCAGCCCACAGGCGCTAGTGGTGCATCCGTCGCTGCCGGTGGGCACGGTCGACGAGCTCGTCGCCTTCGCCAAGCAAAAGCCGGGCGAGATCAACTACGGGACGTTCGGCATCGGATCGAGCGGGCATCTCAACATCATCCTGATCGAGGGTATGACCGGCACAAAATTCACGCCGGTGCATTATCGCGGCGCCGCCCCCGGCATCACCGACCTGATCGGCGGCCACATCCAGATGATGATCGTCAGCATCGGGCTCATCGCGCAGCCATGGCAGGCGGGACAGCTCAAGGTGCTCGGCTTCGGCAGCGCCGCGCGGCTCCCGCAATATCCGGACGTGCCGACCCTCTCCGAGAGCGGGCTTCCCGGCTACGAGGCCGGCTCCTGGTACGGATTGGCCGCGCCCAAGGGCACGCCGCGCGACATCGTGATGAAGCTCAACAAAGAGACGCGGCGCATCTTCGACGATCCCGCGTTCCAGGCGAAATTTCTTGCGCCGAGCTTCATCTTTTCGATCGCGACCCCGCCGGAGGCGTTCGCCGAGCGCATCCGCAGCGAATCCGCGAAATGGGGAAAGGTCATCCGCGACGCGAACATCAAGGTGGAGTGATCCCTTCTCCGTCTCGGGGCGCGAAGTCGACCGCGGTGGTGTTGGCGCCGCTCACGAGAACGCCGACGCATTCTTGCGGTCGCGGCCGATATCGGCCGGACAGGAGCGCGGCGAACGCCGCGGCCCCGCCCGGCTCGGCCACGATCCTTGCAACGTTCCAAAGCGTTTCCTGGGCCTTTCGGATCGCATCGTCGGTGACCAGCACGACGCGATCGACGTAGCCTTTTGCGATCGGAAAGACGCATTCGCCGACGCGACGCGGAGCGAGCGAATCGGCGGCGATGCCTCCCGTTTCCGCATCGACCGGTCGGCCGGCCTCGAGCGCTTTCGAGAGCGTCGGCGACGCTTCCGGCTCGACGCCGACCATTCTGACCCTGCCGGCAAACCAAGCGGCAATTCCGCCGATCAGCCCGCCGCCGCCGACGGCGACCAAGAGCGTGTCGAGGCCCGGCGCCTGCTCTTCCAGCTCGAGGCCCAGCGTGCCCTGGCCCAGCAGCGTTTCAGCCTGGTCGAAGGCGTGGACCGGCAGCGCCTTCGATCGGGCGGCCCAGGCCTCGCTCGCGGCGAGCGCGTCCGCGTAGCGCTCGCCACCGACGACCAGGTCTGCGCCATAATCGCGGATGCGCTGAATTTTTGCCGGCGAGGAGATGCTCGGCACGAAGATCCTGGCGGCCAGGCCGAGCTTCATCGCCGCATAGGCAACCGCGGCGCCATGATTCCCGCCGGAAGCCGCCACGACGCCGGCTTCCGGAATCGTTCGCATGAGCAGGTTTGCGAAGGCTCCCCGGGTCTTGAACGAACCGGAGTGCTGGAGTTGCTCCAACTTCAAGCAGACCTGGATCGAATCGAGGCCGAGATCGGGACCGCCGATCTCGACCACCGGCGTGCGCCGGATGTAGGGCCTGATCAAGCGCTCGGCGATTTTTATCCGTTCTCGGTTGATCGCGTCCACGGAGACTTCCGTCGTTTGCCGGCTCACGTCGAACGATCGAGACTCGCGTTAGACGGCACGCAAGGTTTCCCGATCGCGCAATCGCCCGACGATAATCCGTTTTAGAAACGCGATGGGACCAATATCAAGGAAATCAAGAACGAAATCTCGAAGAAATTGGGAAATGGCGTTGACCGCAGCGAAAAGTCCGAGAAAAATTCGTCGCATCGAAGCTTCGCACCCGGGGGCAACGTGACCAGTCCGTCAAGGGACCGTCGCATCGCGCTGTCGGTCGCGCGTCGGCTGGTGGCGGACTACATGTGGGCGGCCTCGGGCGTAGCGAGGGTCGACGTCACCCGTCGCGTGGCGTTCCACGAGCTGATCAGCGTCCGCGGCGAGCTTCGAGATCCTCCGTCGTGGACCGCGATATTCGTCAAGGCCTTCGCGATCGTCGCCGCCGAGACGCCCGAGCTGCGCCGCGTCTACATGAAGCTTCCCTGGCCGCATCTTTACGAATACGCCGACAGCACGGCGAGCGTCCTGCAGGAGCGCCGGATCATGGGCGATACCGGGCTGCTGCCGCTGCGATTCCGCCAGCCGGACGCCGTTGCGCTCGGGGAGCTCAGCGAGATGATACGCCGCGGGGCCGATGCGCCGATCGAGGAATCGAGATTCTACCGCACCCTGATCGTGCTTGCTCGGCTCCCGCTCGTTCTTCGTCGCCTCCTCTGGGGCTTGGGCTTGAATATTCCGCGGCTGCGGAGGAATGCGCTCGGAACCTACGGCATCTCTTCGGTGGCCCGATGGGAAACCGAGCTCGGCACCACACGCTCGCCGCTGCCCTGCCTGCTGAGCTACGGACCGGCGGATCCGCACGGCAAGGTCGACGTGCGCCTGAACTTCGATCATCGCATATTCGACGGCGCCTTCGCGGGCCGCGTGCTGACGCGGCTCGAGGCGGTCTTGAATTCCTCGATCCTCGAGGAGCTGCGCGAGCTTGCCGGCTTGCAAGCGCGCGCTCGGCCCGCGGCCACGGCGTCGCGATCGTTCGAGGCCAAGTCGTCGTAGAGCCGCCGGCGGAGCATCCGGCCGACCTCCCGCGGCGCATGTTTCGCGGACGATAAAAGCGGCCCGTGCATCCGTCGGACGTCACCGCTCCGTTCGCCGCTCCTTCGCGAGGGTGACGAGATCCACCGTCTCGTCCGCCTCCTCTTCGCCTTCCACTTCCAGGAACGAGAACGCCCGCATCGGCTTGCGGGTGCCGCGCGGGCGCAGGGTCCGGAACGCCTCGCGGATCGCGCCGTTCTCGAAGCTGCGGCGCACCGCGATCAGCGTATCGCGCGGATGCTCGCAGAGCGAGGCCGCGAACGCGACCTCCTCGTCCGCCGCCGCGCGCGCCGTCACAAGATCGGGCGCGCCGAGCCGCCGATGCATCTCGCCCGCCAGCAGCTCGACCAGGGCGGCGCGGTCCTCGTCGCTCGCCTCCACGATCTGCGTGAGCGTCGACCAGCCGAGCGACGGCACGCCGAGAAATCCGCCACGGAAGGCGGCGCGCGGCTTGCCGTCGAGCGTCTCCGGATCGACGCCGGCGAACATGAACGCGCCCGACACCGCCCATTCCCCCGGCTCGGCCGCGCGCTCGAACACGAAGGTATCCGACGGATCGAGCCTGATGGTGCGCAAGAGCTTCACCTCCGCGGCCCTCCGGTTGCGGGATCGAGCCATGCCGGACTGGCGAGCGCGCGCAGCAGCGGGCGGCGCTCGGGGGCCCCCTGCCCCGTGCGCCGCACCAGCAAATCGCCGTTGTCGTCGATGTCACGGCGCACGCCCGGCTCGGGGACCAGTCGCGCCAGATAGCCCTTGGCGACCTCGCCGAATCCCTTCTCCTGCCAGGCGTCGATCGTCACCATCAGATGCCGCGCGAAGCTCTCGACCAGGCGGCCGGAGCCGAGATCGTCGAAACCTTCCTCCTCGAGCGCGGCCGAGAGCGGGCGCAGGCCCGGCTCGGCGTCGCCCATCGCGACGGTGCGGATCACGGCGCCGAAGACCAGCCACGGCGGCGGCTCGCTCTCCTCGGCACGCTGCGGCCAGCCGAGACGCGCGCCGCCCACGAGCCCGCCATCGACGCGCACCGCGGCGGGCCAATCGAAGGTGATCGGCCGCTCCGGCGGAGCGTGCACCGCAAGCGCGTCGGCAAGCGCGGCGAGCCCGGCATAGAGCGCGCGGCGCGCGGTCGCGAGCGGTTCCTCCGGCTCGAGCACCACCGCGAATTCCACGAGATCGAAGCGGCCCACATGGATGAGCGTGCCGGCCCCTTCCACGGCCGCCACCTTGACGGCATGGGCAAAGGCATCGCCCACTTCGCGCAGCGTGATCAGCCGGAACGGCGGCGGCAGATCGAGCGCGGGTTTTGGGCGCGTGCGCCGGTCGAGCGGCATTCCCGGGTCCTATGAGCTGCGGGGCTCGCGAAGGTTGTTTGTAGTGATTATAACCTGATATAGGCCGTGACCAGTGCCGCGCCGTAACGCGGTGTGCTTGTCGTCATTGCCGGGCTCGGCAATCCATCCGGTTCGCGAAGAATCTTTTTTGCGAACAGGATGGATGTCCGGATCAAGCCTGGGCATGACGACCCAGCCAAGCCGCTTACCCCAGCGCCTGTCGGGTCAAGCCGGCGCAAAACGGCCGCGAGATCGGCCGCGTAGGGCCCACGAAAAACGGGAGACGAGATGGCCGACCGGCCGATCATCCTCTGCTCGTGCGAAGACACGATGCCGCTCGACGGCGCCGCGGTGAAGCGCGGCTGTCGCGGCGCCGACGTCCTGACTGCGCGCCAGCTCTGCCGGGCCGAACTCGAGAAGTTCCGCGCCGCCGTGGCGAAAGGCGAGCCGTTGATCGTCGGCTGCACCCAGGAGGCGCCGCTGTTCTCCGAGGTCGCCGAGGAGCTCGCCCGGGAGCAGGCGGGCGGAGCCGACATCCGCTACGCCAATATCCGCGAGACCGCCGGCTGGTCGAAGGATGCCGCCGCGGCAGGGCCCAAGATGGCGGCGCTGCTCGCGGCCGCCGCCGAGCCCGCGCCCGAGATTCCCTTCGTCAGCTTCACGAGCGAGGGCGTGGTCCTGATATATGGGCGCGACGAGCAGGCGATCGAGGCCGGCAACCTGCTCAAGGACCACCTCGACGTCACCGTGCTGATCAAGCCGCCCGCCAAGGTGGCGCCGCCGCGGGTGACCGATTTCCCGGTGGTGAAGGGGACGCTCCGTTCCGCGCGCGGCCATCTCGGCGCGTTCGAGCTCACCGTCGACGACTACGCGCAGCCGGCGCCGTCGTCGCGCGACGCGCTGCGCTTCGCTCCGCCCCGCGACGGCGCGGTGTCGCGCTGCGACCTCGTGCTCGATTTTTCCGGCGGCCCGCCGCTCTTTACCGCCGCCGATCTGCGCGATGGCTATCTGCGCGCCGATCCCGGCGATCCCGCCGCCGTGCTGCGCACCGTGCTGAAGGCGCGCGACCTCGTCGGCACCTTCGACAAGCCGCGCTATGTCGCCTTCAGCGAGGATCTGTGCGCCCATTCGCGCTCGGGAATAGTCGGCTGCACGCGCTGCCTCGATCTCTGCCCGACCGGTGCGATCGCGCCGGCGGGCGATCATGTCGCGATCGATGCCCATATCTGCGCGGGCTGCGGCCAGTGCGCCGCCGTCTGTCCGACCGGGGCGGCCTCCTATGCGCTGCCGCCAGCGGACGCGCTGATGCGCAAGCTGCGGGCGCTGCTCTCGACCTATCGCGAGGCCGGCGGCGAACGGCCGGTCGTTCTCTTCCACGACGACGCCCACGGCACGGCGCTGATCGACGCGCTCGCGCGCTTCGGCGACGGACTGCCCGCCCATGTCCTGCCGCTCGCGGTCAACGAGGTGACGCAGGTGGGGCTCGAAGCGATCGCGGCCGCCTTCGCCTATGGCGCCTCGGCCATTCGGTTCCTGCTGCGCGGGAAGCCGCGCCACGATGTCGCAGGTCTGGTGCGGACGCTGGCGCTGGCGGAGCCGATCCTCGCCGGCCTCGGCTTCGGCGGCGGCCGCGTCGCGACGATCGAGACCGACGACCCCGACGCGCTCGGAGCGACGCTGCGCGCGGTCGAGGCGGGAGCGGGAGCCCCGCGGCCGGCGAGCTTCCTCCCCGCCGGCCCGAAGCGCGACGTCATGCGGCTTGCGCTGCGCGAGCTGCACCACGCCGCGCCCGCACCCGTCGACGTCGTCGCGCTGCCGGCGGGCGCCCCGTTCGGCGTGGTCGAGGTCAACGTCGAGGGCTGCACGCTCTGTCTCGCCTGCGTGTCGGCCTGCCCGACCGGCGCGCTGCGCGACAATCCGGAGCGGCCGATGCTGCGATTCGCCGAGGATGCCTGCGTGCAGTGCGGGCTGTGCAAGGCGACCTGCCCCGAGAAGGTGATCACGCTTCGCCCGCAGCTCGATTTCCGCGCAGCCACCGCCGAGGCGCGCGTGCTCAAGGAGGAGGAGCCGTTCCACTGCGTGCGATGCGGCAAGCCGTTCGGCGTCAAGAGCACGATCGAACGGGTCGCCGCCAAGCTCGAAGGTCGGCACTGGATGTTCCAGAACTCCGCGGCGCGGCTCGAGGTGATCAAGATGTGCGAGGACTGCCGGGTGGTTTCGATCACCGAGCAGGAATTCGATCCCTACGGCGCCCCGCCGCGGCCGCGCCTGCGCACCACCGAGGATTATCTGCGCGAGCGCGAGGAAGAGGAGTCCGCGCGCAAGCCGGATGCCTGAGGCGCGCGACATGGCACCGGCGCTCAAGCGTGTCCGCACCAGCGTGCTGGACGTCGCCTATGAGGAAAGCGGTCCCTCGGGCGGCACCGCGGTCTTCCTCATGCACGGCTTTCCCTACGATCCGCGCACCTACGACGAGGTGGCGCCGCGGCTCGCCGCGGCCGGATGCCGGGCGATCGTTCCCTACCTGCGCGGCTACGGCCCGACCCGCTTTCTCTCGGATGATACGCCGCGCTCCGGGGAGCAGGCCGCGCTCGGCAACGATCTCAAGGAGCTGATGGACGCGCTCGCCATCGAGCGCGCCGTGCTCGCCGGCTACGATTGGGGCGGGCGCGCCGCCTGCGTGGTCGCCGCGCTGTGGCCGCAGCGCGTGCACGGGCTCGTTTCGGCCAACGGTTACAACATTCACGACGTCGCCGCCGCCGCCAAGCCGGCGCCGCCCGAGCAGGAGCAGCGGCTCTGGTACCAGTACTATTTCCACACCGAGCGCGGCCGCGCCGGACTGGCGGCCAATCGGCGCGAGCTCTGCAAGCTGCTGTGGCGGCTGTGGTCGCCGAACTGGCAATTCGACGACGCGACCTTCGAGCGGACCGCCGCTTCCTTCGACAATCCCGACTTCGTCAACGTCGTGATCCACTCCTACCGCTGCCGCTACGGCTACGCGCCCGGCGATCCACAGCTCGCGGCGATCGAGCAGCAGCTGGCGGCGAAGCCGCGCATCACGGTGCCCACCATCGTGCTGCACGGCGAGGGCAGCGGGCTGTCGGCGCCGGAAAGCTCGCTGCGGCAGGCGCCGTTCTTCACCGGCCCCTATCGGCATCAGGTGATCCCGGTCGCCGGCCACAACCTGCCGCAAGAGGTGCCCGCGGTGTTCGCCGACGCGGTGCTGGAGCTGGTCCGGGGAAGGAGCCGGTCGTAGCCGCATGAAGCGAAGCGAAATGCGGGGACGGTCCGTCACGCGAAGAAGAGTCCCGGATTTCGCTGCGCTTCATCCGGGCTACAGGCGACGCCTCAATTCCTCTTCGTCGCCTTTTCCAGAAACCGCACCAGCGCGGCGCGATCCTCGGGCGAGCCGATCTTCTGCTCCGGCATCTTGGTGCCCGGCGTGTAGGTCATGGGCCCGAGCTCGAACAGTTTCGACACCGTCTCCGGCGTCCACACGATGTCGAGCTTCTTGAGCGCCTCGGAGAAATTGTAGCCCGGCAGTGTCGCGATCCGGCGCCCGAACAGGCCGGCGAGCGTCGGGCCGGCGCGCACGCCGTCGGCGGCGTCCAAGGTGTGGCAGGCGACGCAGGCGCGAAAGACCTCGGCCCCGGGATCGCCGGCAAAGGCCGCGAGCGGATCTTCCGGCGCGCCGGTCACCACGTTGCCGATCGGCTCGCCGGTCGTCGCGTCCCAGCGGCGGATCATGCGGTCGGTCCCGCCGGAGAGGAGCGTGCGGCCGTCGGGGAAGAAGGCGACCGACCAGACCGGCAGCCCCGGCCCCACCAAGGTGCGCTCGGGCCTGCGCGCGACGCGGTCGATGATGGCGACCGAGCCGCGCGTGCCGGCGGCGGCGATCAGCTTGCCGTCGCCCGCGACGGCAAGCGCGATGATCGGCACCGGCGCAGCCTCGATCGTGCCCTCGAGCTCGCCCGCCGCCGAGAGCAGATAGACCTTGCCGTCCGCGCCGGCGGCGACGATCTCGCCGTCGGGCGCGACCGCGACCGCGTTGAGCGGCGTGGGCAGCGTCGCGACGGTCGGCGCGCCGCCCGCGAGCGGGGAGATGCGCAAGGTCGCGTCGTAGCCGGCGCTGATGAGCGCGCGGCCGTCGGGCGCGAACGCGACGCCGTTGACGTTCTGGGCATGGCCCTCGAGCACGCGCGGCGCCCCGCCGGAAACGGGCCACACCCTCGCGGTATGGTCCCAGGAGGCGGAAGCGAGCAATTTTCCATCGCCCGAGACCGCGAGCGCGACGACCGGCGCTTGATGCCCTTCCAGCACCGTCGACGGCCGCGGCTCGCCGGGCCGCCAGATCGCAATGCGGGCGTCCTCGCCGCTCGTGGCGATGCGGCCGTCGGGCAGGAAGGCGACCGCGTTGACGGCCCCGTCATGGAAGCGCAGCACCTGCTCGGCGGCGTTGCGCTCGAGCGACCAGCGGATCGCCGAGGTGTCGAAGCTGCCGGAGATCGCCTCTCGGCCGTCGGGCGAGATCGCGAGCGCGCGGACCGGCCCGCCATGGCCGCGCAATTGCGCCTGCGCCGCCTCGAATACCGCCGATGACAGCAATGCAAGGACAACAAGCAAGCGGAGCATCATCACGCGCTCAACCCGGGAGTCTCACGCTTCCGCCGGGCGCATGCCGAGCGCCCGGATCCGGCGGCGCACCGTCTCGTCGCGCAACGCAGCCAGGAACGCCTGCACCGCCGGCCGCTCGCGGCGGCTTTCGACCAGCAGAAAGTCGTAGTCCTCGGGCGCGATCGCAATGAACCCGAGGCCATAGAGCTTCGCGACCGATTCGATCGCGATCCCCCAGTCCGCCCGGCCCTGCGCCACCGCGGCGGCGACCGCGTTGTGCGAGCGCGGCTGGTTGCTGTAGCCCGCAGGGCGGGCGCCCGCCAGCAAGCGGTCGATCAGCGCGCGGGTCCCCGAGCCGGCGTTGCGGTTGACCATCAGGCCGTGGGGGTCGGCGAGCGCCGCCGCCAGCGCGTCGGCGGCGCCGCGGCCGGCGAAGCGGAGGTCGTCCGGCCGGTGGACGAAGCCCTGCATGCGCTGCCAGCCCTTCACCAGCGCGAGCCCGTCCCGCAGCAGATGGGCGTTGTAGATGCCGCTGCCGGAATCGACGAGATGCACCGGCGCGAGGTCGCATTCGCCGCGCTCGGCTGCCGCCACGCCGCCCAGGCTGCCGACCGCGATGGTGCGCGCGGAAAAGCCACGCTCCGCGAGCGCGCCGAGCACGGCGTCGAGCGCCACGCAATGGCTGCCCATGACCACGAGATCGGGCAGCGCAGAGGCGTCTCCGATCAGCGTCACGCGGGCGCGGCTGCCGGCGTCGAGCGCGGGCGCGAGCGCGTCGATCTCGAGGAAGCCGTCGGCCTGGGAGAAGCTCGTCACCGCGCCGGAACCCTTGGCGGTCGGGAACGCGATCGGCCCCGCTTCGCCGGCAACGAGCGCGACCAGCACGAACTCCTTGCGGCCGAGCTCGGAGGCGATGCGCACCGGCACCTCGGCCTCGACCGTGCGCGCGGCCTCCGGCGGCAGGCCGGCGCGGGCGCGGATCAGCGGTGCGACGAAGGCGTGGAAGGTGAAGATCGCCGAGGTGGGAAATCCCGGCAACACGGCGACCGGCTTGCCCTCCGCGACGGCGAAGCAGAACGGCTTGCCCGGCTTGAGCGCGACGCCATGGACGAGGGGCTCGCCGAGCTTCGACACGATTCGGTGAGAGAGATCGCCGGCGCCTTTCGAGGTGCCGCCGGAGAGCACGACCAGATCGCAGGCCTTAAGCGCGGCGCGGATGGCGCGCTCGAGCGCCGGCTCGTCGTCCGGGAATGCGCCGAAGGAAACCGCCTCGCCGCCCGCCTCGGCGACCGCGGCGGCGATGATCGCGCCGTTGCTGTCATAGACGCGCGCCGGCGTCAGCGCGCCGCCCGGCGCCGTGAGCTCGTCGCCGGTCGAGAGCACCGCCACTTTCGGCCTGCGGACCGCCTCGACCTCGGCGATGCCGCAGGCCGCGAGCATGCCGACCTCGCGCGAGGAGAGGCGCGCGCCCCGCCGCAGCGCCACCTCGCCGCGGGCGATGTCGGAGCCGGCATAGGAGACGAACTGCCCGGGGGCCACCGCGCGGCGCACGTCGATCGCAGCCTCGTCGTCGAGAAGCTCGGTGTGCTCGATCATCACCACCGCATCGGCGCCACGCGGCAGCACGCCGCCGGTCGCGATCGTGGTGGCGGAGCCCGGCGTCACCTCGAGCGCCGGCGGGTGGCCGCAGACGATGACCTCGCCGTTGAGCTGAAAGCGGCGCGGCGCGGTGTCGCCGGCGCCGGCGGTCTCCGCCGAACGCAGCGCAAAGCCGTCGACATTGGCGCGGTCGAACGGCGGCACGTCGATCGGCGCGGTCACGTCGCGCGCGAGCACGCGGCCGAGCGCCGCCGCGAGCATCACCGTCTCGCCCGGCAGCGGCGACTGATCGACGTGCCGCGCGATGCGCGCGCGCGCCGCCTCGGCCGAGACGACTTCCAAAAATTGCTCCTGCCGCGCGGCGCGGCGGATGGCGGCGATCAGATCATGCTCGGACGTCGGTTCGAAACGCGCGGTCATGACCACGGTCTTATCACGACCTCGGCGCCCGGCGGATATCCCTCGCTGTCGGCGGGAACCAGAATCCAGCCGTCGGCTTGCGCAAGCGCGGAGAACGGCACATAGCCCGAGGCTATGGGTTCCGCCGCGCCCGCGCGCATGCGCACCGGAATCACCTCCGCCAGCCCGAGACTCGAGGCGACCTTGCGCGCGAGCGTGGCTTTGCCCGCAGGTTCCTCTTCGCCGCAACCGGAGAGCCGCGCCAGGAGGCGCCGTCCGAGCACGAGCCAAACCGCGAGCGCGGCGTCGAGACGGCCGGGCAACAGCAGAACCGGCCGCGACCCGACGAAACCGAACGCCGCGGTCTCGCCGGGCGCGAGCGCGATCCCGTGCACCTCGAGGCGACCGACGCGCGCCAGCGTGCGCACGCCCGCGTCGGTGCGGCCGCTGCCGGTGCCGCCGACGGCAATGACGGCATCGGCGGTATCGTCGGCGAACGCGGCCTCGAGCGGCGAGCCCGCGCCCGCGGCGGCTTCGCCCGACACGCGGCCGCCGACAGCCGCGATCTCGCCGGCGATCAATTCCATGGCCGCATCGATCACGGCATCGCCGCCGGCCCGGTTGCGCACCAGCCACACGCGCGGGGCGCGCACGGACGCGCGCTCGAGCCCGGCGGCGGCAAGGACCGCGGCCCTGATGCGCGTGAGGCGCCCGCCGGCCGGCAGCAATCGACCATCGGTATCGGCCCCCGCCTGCAGCACGCCTTCGCCGGCGCCGACCGGGGCGATGATCTCCATTCGGCCGGCCCGTACCGCGACGACATCGAGCGGCGCGACCGCGTCGGCGCCGGCCGGAACGGGCTCGCCCGCATCGATGCGCGCGGCCGCCGGCAGCGGCGCCGGCGCATAGGAGCTGGCGTCGCTGGTCAACTCCGCGCGCACCGCCCAGCCGTCACGCAGGGCGAGCGGCGCGCGCGGATGCGGACCCGCGGCCACGTCGCCGGCGAGGACCTGGCCGATCGCGTCGGCGACCGCGCGCTCGCGCGACTCGACCGGCGCGACGAGCGCATCGATGCGCGCGAGCACGTCGTCAAGCGGCATCAGCCGGTCGATGCGTTGCGTCGGGGCGTTGTCGATCATTCACCTGACCCAATACTATATTGTCATGCCCGCGAAAGCGGGCATCCAGTAATTCTCGGTCATCGAGATGAAACTCCGTGCCTGTGTTTACTGGATCATCCGCTTTCGCGGATGATGACGGCGGGAATCGATATGGCCGAGAAGACCCTCAATCTGCGCGGCCTCAAATGTCCGCTCCCGGCGCTGCGGGCGCGCAAGGCTCTGACCGGGCTGAAAGCGGGCGACGTGCTGGTCGCGGAATGCACGGACCCGCTCACCGCCATCGACATCCCGAACCTGTTGCGGGAAACCGGCGACGCGCTCGAATCGAGCGCGCGCGACGGCGAGCTGTTCGTGTTCCGGATCAGGAAAAAATGACCTGCGGTAGGGTGGGCAAAGGCGCGGACGGCACCCTCACGTCTCGCCACCCGATTGGCGCAGCGCCGTGCCCACGCGTGTCATCGAGCGTCGTCGGTCACGCGTGGGCACGGCGCTGCCGTTTTCGCGTGGAGCGTCATGAGATGTCGGCCGCGCCTTTGCCCACCCTACGCTTCAGAGCTCGTCAAATCCTGAATTCGTCGCGCTTGCGGCCCTCGGAGACATTGAGGAACAGCTCGTCGAGCGACAGCCGCCGGCCGATCAGGCCCTGCTCGTGCGAATAGGTCACGAGCCGCTCGAAATTC
>Ga0137390_10003587_pt1 | contig 12702 bp, 8 predicted proteins | sample 15con2h24AmetaG_FD_104937 | JGI IMG/M metagenome (GOLD analysis project Ga0137390, IMG submission 104937) | Vadose zone soil microbial communities from Angelo Coast Range Reserve, California, USA - 15con2h2.4A metaG | ecosystem: Environmental > Terrestrial > Soil > Vadose zone > Saprolite... | reverse complement strand
GTATCGCTGGCATCCACGAATATCCATAAAATCGCTCCAATCGCGGTCAGCATTGCGGCGAAATCCAGAGCCTTCGTCCATCCAAAATGCGTCGCAATATATGCTGTGGCGATTGGCGCGAGCCATGCGCCTGAGAAAGTATTCATCAAACCAGAGAGGGATCCGGAATATGTCGGTGTGAGATCAATGCAAGTCGCCCACCAGCTCGATGCAGCAAAAAAGTTAAAGCCGGCAGCGAGCGCCAACATTAAAATAGCTCCAACATTACTGACCATGTGACTGCCAGTCCAGAGCAGAATAGCCGAGCATCCCATCCCTATCCAAACCGTGGTCTGTCGCCCTCGACGCTTTCCAAACTTGGCAACTGCGAAGTCGGAGAACCAACCGCCCAGCGGCGCAAGCAACATGATGGCGATGAAGGGTGTTGAACCCCAGAAACCTCCTTGCAGCATAGTAAGCCCTCGCACCCGAACGAGATATATGAAGAACCAGGTGACATAAATATATGGCATATAACCTTGGCAAAAAAAACTCAGCAACATTGCCCAGACCGAGACGCTGGTTAACATTCTGCCCCATGGCGGCCGGCCACGAGGCCGCCAGTTTGGCGAGTTCGAGGAACTAGATTCCATTCTGGAAGGACGAATGAGAGCGAGTTCCGCAGCATTAACGCCGCCATGATGTTCAGGGAAGTCGCTGGTGTAAAACCACCATAACAGAGCGACGAGAACCCCGAGTAAGCTCGATAAGTAAAAGCACGTTCGCCAGCCTCTTTGTTGTGCCAGCCAGGTCACAAACACAGGCGCAAACGTCCCCCCCAGTCCTATGCCTACAATGTGAAAGCTCACGCCGAGGCCGCGTCGTACAGGTCCCATCCAAGAAGCTACGACCTTCGCAGTGTTCGGACTCGCCGGTGCCTCTCCCATACCTATCAGGAAGCGCAATGTCGCGAATGACCATGCTAGTCCCAGCCATCGGCTAATCGCCAAGACCGGCAAGAGTGCGATCGCGGCTGTAGCCGCCGCCCATAACAAAATACTGAATGTCAGTATCCTACGAGGACCGAAACGGTCGCCGGCCCAACCACCTGGGATCTGAAAAGGATGGTAAGCAAGTGAAAAGGCGGTAAAAATCCACCCCATGGTTTGCGCACCAAACGCAAATTCATCCTGGATGTACTTTGCGAGAATTCCAAGGTTGAGCCGGCCCAAAGTAGCTACAGCTAATGTAAGGATAACTATAGTCATTATTCGCCAACGCACACGCGTCGGCCGAGAGGACGAGATATCCTTATCGAGTCTCGCGGATCCGCAACGATCGCGATCCATAGGACGTTCTCCGGAACACGACTGTTGAAGGACCAAAGCTCGTTACTTTCCACATTGTGATTTTCAGCATACGAGCCCACAATCAAGAGAGAACCAACACCCGTCAGCACGGTGTCGCGCTCAGGCCATTCAGGGCGGGTACGAGAGGCACTAAAGCAGTAGCTTATACACTCGCACCTCTGCATCTTTGTCGTCATGCGGTGCACCCTGTTTAGCCCGAACGGCAGCCGTCAAAATAATGATCAGGGTGGGGACTACGATCGCTGCCCCCAACCTAATCATCTAGCCTCCTAGTTAGAATGCTCTCTGTGTAAGTAGTCAGAAGGTATTTCAAAATTGGGATTCCTCGGTAGAGCCGCTCAGAGCGGCCGTGGAGAGGGTATCACCAGCAATAGTTCTGGCTACCTTGTCAAAATATCCCGCCCCCGCAAATCTTTGATGCGTCGCGGCTCTGTAACCTGTCTTTTGCGCCTCAAACTCGGCCTGTTGGAGACGGGCATAAGCGCTCATTCCAGTCTCTCGGTAAGCGCGTGCTAAATCAAACATGCCCAAGTTTAGCGAGTGAAATCCCCCGAGAGAGCAGTTCAGAAACTTGTATCCCATTTTGGCGATGTCGGGCTGGAACCGGGCTATAGTCTTATCATCCAGCAATTTCTTCCAATTAAAGGAGGATGAGCAGTTGTAATAGAAAAGCTTCTCGGGGAATCTCGCATGGATAGCCTCCGCAAATGAACGGGCCTCATCCAGGTCGGGCTCAGACGTTTCGTACCAAAGGAGATCGGCAAATGGGGCAAAGGCAAGACCGCGAGAGATTGCCGCATCAAGGCTCGCTTTGGTCCGGAAAAAACCTTCGGCTGTTCTTTCGTCGGTCAAAAAGGGCTGATCTCTGGGATCGATATTGGTGGTAATTAAGCCGGCATCACGAGCGTCCGTGCGTGCAATTAGAATAGTGGGAACGCCCAATACGTCCGCCGCCAGCCGAGCAGCAATGAGCTTCAGAATGAATTCCGCAGTGGGGACAATGACCTTCCCGCCCAAGTGCCCACACTTCTTGGCCGAGGGCAATTGATCTTCAAAGCTCACTGCGGCCGCTCCAGCCCCGATCATCGCTTTCATCAATTCGAACACATTCAGGGGCCCCCCAAAGCCCGCCTCGCCATCAGCCTTGATGGGTGCAAGCCAATAGATCTCGTCTCGACCTTCCAAATGGGAAATTTGATCGGCCCTTCTAAGAGCATTATTGATTCTTTGGACGAGTCTAGTAGCGCTAGTCACCGGGTATAAATCTTCATCGGGATACATCTCGTAGGCATCATTGGCGTCGGCCGATATCTGCCAGCCGCTTACCGTGATGGCCTTGATTCCCGCCTGGACTTGTTGGACTGCCTGATTCCCAGTAACAACTGCCATGGTTTGCACATATGGCTCCGTGCGGAGCAAATTCCACAGACGATCCGCACCCATCCGAGCTAGCGTGTGCTCCACTTGTATGGTCCCACGAAGGCTAATAACGTCTTCCGCCGAGTAAGGGCGTTTAATCCCGGTCCACCGTATGTCTGATGACCAGGCCCCCGAAATCTCTGTTGCGGAGCGAATGTCAACCATCCGTTCCTCCTAGTAACAATCGTCTCTGTTCCATGGTCCTCCCGCATAGCAGAGGGGAGTAGTCACTACCAAATGAACTTTACCGCGAGTTGGATCTGCCGTGCCGTAGTCGTAGTCGACGTTAGCAAACCCGCACCTGCAGTCGGTGCTCCGCCGGAGTCGAAAATTTGCGTATTGTCGGGCGTAATTGGAACAGCGAAATTCGCTCGGTTTAAGATATTGAAAACCTCTGCACGGAATTGCACGTTGAATGTTTCGGAGATTCTTCTGACAGGGTTGTTCTTGAATACTGAAAGATCAAGGTTCACGAGGCCCGGGCCGATCAAGGTGTTGCGCCCGGCGTTGCCCCGAAGATTGAAACATTGCGGGAAAGTACCCATCGTGGGATCACAATGCGCCGAGTAAAAAGCAGCGGATGGCGCGGTTGGGACTGCGAAACATTGGGTTTTGATATACCCCCCCGGATTTCCGGGGTTGACTAGGGATGAACACCCGGGGCCGTGCAGACGATCGGGAAAATCCCAGGGATCGCTACTGTTTAATCCTAGCGGGTCCCCATCGCTGCCGAAAGTAACTGAAAATGGCACGCCATCGTTGGCCTTGAAAATCACTCCTAACTCCCAACCGTTAATGCTCCAGCCCGCGAGCCCAGAAACAGAGTTTCGAATGGGCGCCTGCCAGGTCCCGCTGATCACTAGAGTCCGGCCCACATTGAAATCGGATACGCTGCGACTCAGTCTTAAATCAAACCAAGGCAAGCTCGTGATCCCGTTCGAAAGCGTGTCTCCGGCTATAGCTCCAGAGCTCGTATCGATGCTCTTGCCCCATGTGTAAGATCCCTGGATCTCCAGGCCGTGACTCATGTTTTTAGTAACGCCTACTTCAAGAGCGTCGTAATAGGAGTCACCGCGCCAGTTAAGATACTCGATTGCGCCGGCACCCGGATTGATCGTTGTTCCGCTGCCGATCGGCGACGGCCATACGTAGCCGCGTGGGGTCAAATTGGGAAGGACGATATCGGCATCATCAAAATGCACTGGCTGATGGACCCCGCGTGAGCCAACGTATCCAATGAATGCGGTCACATGCTGCGCCAATTCACGTTGGGCGTTGACATTCCATTGCATAATATAGTTTCGCCGGGGCTTATGTTCGATTGAAACGTACTGGAAAGAGGAGGGGCCGAGCTGTGCAAAGGCTCCAACAGGAAATGACCCAGCTGGTAAACTGTTCGTATTGCCGATCTGAAAGAATGGGGCAGCTCTGCCGTTCAGAAGGATGAATTCATATGGGAGAGGAAGCCCATCATAAATCCCAAATGCTCCACGAATCGCAGTCCTACCGTCGTGGAACGGATCCCAGACAATGCCCACCCTGGGTTCGAAATTCCGTAATGTCGGGTTCAGAAAATATGGGTCGCCCAGATGAGGAGTCGCATCCGTCAGATTGTAGAGATTTGAGAGTTTGCCTTTAACTTCCGTTGGTACGGTTGCGATCTCATAACGCAAACCCAAGTTCACAGCAACATTAGGACGCCAGTGCCAGTCGTCCTGAACATACAAACCAAAAATGGTCTGCCGAATGCCCCGCTCAGGCGTTAGTCCCGGAAACGCTCCGGTAAAGCGCTGAGGTTTGCCCACGAGAAAGTCAGCTAGCGAGCCGAAATGAAACGTTCCTGCGGGTTCGGTAATTGTTAGTTGGTTAAGTTGCTCCCGCTCAACGGCAACGCCGAACTTCAAAGAGTGCAGTCCTATTGTAATAAAAGCGTCATCGTATGCTTGAAAGGAATTCCATCGGTAAAAATAAGACGATCCCGAGCCGACCCCTCCATCGAGCGTTGAAAGCTCCGGCACATCAATCGAGGCTGCGTTATGTCCAGGGATGGCGGCGAGAGACCCATCCGATGCTGCTGGATTGATCGCGCTCACCCCCTGACTAGAGTTTGCGAAGTCGCGATTGAAGCCAAACCGAAGCGAATTGACCAAGTGAGAATTAAACGTATGGTTCTCCTCAAGAATGAGGAACTGGCGCTTAGTCAGATAGCCTATCAAGACATCATTGAAGTTATCGGGCGTGGTTAGGGGAGTATTATCGAATACGTACGTTCCAAAAACATGATCTTTCTCTGAGAGCTTGTGATCGACACGGATTGTGAAGTAATTGGCGTTCACAATCTGCTGCTCTTGGGTGGCGAAGATGCCTGTATCACCCGGGGTCAGCAGGCCGCCATTGGGCAGACCATAAAGAGCCAGATACTTCCGCACCCCAGGAGCCACAGTGACAGTGCCTGTCGAAAGAATTCCGGCCCTAGCTGCCGGTGATGGAACGGTGACAACCGATGTGAGGCCCAATGATTGCCGTATTCCTTCATAAGCCCCGAAAATGAAGGAACGATTTTTGTTAAGTGGCCCTCCGGCTGATGCGCCAAATTGATTGCGCTTAAAAGGCGGAATGGCCGAAGGATCAAAATAATTGCGCGCGTCGAGAACACTGTTCCGCAGAAACTCGTAAGCACTTCCGTGAAAATCATTTGTTCCAGAGCGGGTAATGGCGTTCACCACCCCTCCAGAGGACTTGCCGTACTCAGCCGAGTAATTGCTGGTAAGGACAGAGAATTCTTGAATGGCATCCACTCCCAGATTCTCGCCGAGCACATTGCCTGGGCCTCCGTTTGCGTAATCATTGAGACTCACTCCATCGAGCCGGTAGTTATTCTGCTGCGGCCGAGCGCCGGAGACTTCAACTTGCGCTCCGAATCCACGGTTACCTCTGCCGTGAAGGAGGGCTGGCTGGGTCTGAATGGGAGCAATTCCTGGCTGAAGGGCAGCGAGGTCTGTCCACGAGCGGCCATTGAGGGGGAGCTCCCGGACTGTTCTAGAATCGACCACAGCGCCAATGGTTGACGATCCCAGCTGCACACTCGGAGCTTCGGTCGTGACTTCGATTTGCGCAGTCACTTTCCCGACCGCCATCCTTACATTCAGAACTTGTTCACCACCCACGGTAAGCGTGATGTCAGTTCGTATCTGGGTCTCAAATCCAGTTGCCGCGACGGTGATCTTATACTCTCCAATCAAGAGATTCGGTGCTGCGTAAAAGCCAGCTGCATCCGTTGTGACATTTGCGGTGAATCCGGTTGCGAGGTTTTCCATGTAGACCCGCGCATTGGGAATCACAGCACCCGACCGATCTGTAATCGTCCCTAGAACTGTTGCCCCAGCTACCTGCGCGGGTAGTCGAAGGGACGTAAGAATGCCAAATACCAGTGCAAGGGCAGCTAAACAAGGGGAGGAGATCCATCCAGGCCCAATCCGAGAAGCTTTCATAGAGTCCTCCATCGCCGAACCCGGCGCTTTGAATCAAACGCACCTGAGTTTCACATCAGTTCGCTTGCTCAAACTAAGGCTTCATGTATGTACCAATGAAGCTGTAGCATCGCCAGGCTGCTGAAATTACAGCGAAACTATTAAATCCCGCTGAACTGAACATTAAATTTTGTTCATATTAGGGATCGCTGCTACAGAAGAACTTCAGCATCTATATCTGCCGGTACGGAGACATGGCCATTGGCCAACTGCTAGCTTCGTGGCATGGAAGCTAGCTGATCCAAGTCATCGCGATAGCTTCATTCTGTGGCATGTCCTTGAAATCGTGGACCTGATTATGGTGGTGTGTCTCGGCACGACCGCCCGTTTCTTGACCCGCACGGCGCTTCGATGGTGGCCATGACGGTGCTTCCGCTGAGTGTAGTGCCGAGGTTCCTAGTGCCACTACTTGTGATAAGACACGTACCGTGGTAGCGACGAGAAGATTTGGTATAGCTTAATGGAGTATAGGAAATGCCGACGCGAGTTCTCCCATCATCCGATAGGCGGGATGCCGCCGGTTTGGAGCAAGAGTCGGGATTTGGGCAGGTTCCCCTCCCAGTAACTAGCTCACGCTGCCGACACGGCAAATGGCTTCGGGCGTCGCTTTCTTTGGGTCTACTTTCGGTGAGCGAAAGAATTTGTGAAAGGAAACGTACGGGAGCTCTCAGGTTGGAATAACCAAATGGATTTACGTGGTGACAATACAGCGCGGTTCACTGACCGCGTTAATGCATACCGCCGTTACCGTTCTCGTTACCCGCGCGAGATTCTCGGTCTGTTGCGAGAATACTGCAGGCTGACGCCAACGTCCGTAATCGCGGACATTGGCTCAGGTACAGGAATGCTTGCCGAGGTGTTCCTGGAGAATGGCAACAAGGTATTCGCGATAGAACCCAACTCTGCCATGCGAAGCGCCTGCAAGGAACTCGAAGCCTCGCATTCGAATCTTTGCTGTATCGAGGGAACCGCCGAAGCGACTACTCTTCCTGCGCGAAGCGTTGATTTTGTGACGGCAGGCAGGGCATTTCACTGGTTCAAACATGAAGAATGTAGATCGGAGTTCATGCGCATCCTCCGCCCAGGCGGATGGGTTATGTTTGCGAGTCTTGGCCGCCGGAAAGGAACCGAGCCGCTTTTGCAAGATTTCGACAATCTACTTATGAAATACCCGGATTATGCTTCCATTCGTGCGCATTTCGACATGGAGGAAGCTTGTCGAAAGTTCTTCGTAAACTGTGAGATTCATCGTGCCGAGTTTCCTGACATCCAGAATCTGAATTACGAGGAGTTGGAGGGACAAACCCTTTCGTTCTCTATGGTACCCCTGCCCGAGGATGCGGGTTTCCCGGCGCTGAGGCGTGCGCTACAAGATTACTTTTCCCGATATCAATCGGGGGGTAGAGTGCCGGTTCCGACAGACTGCAGAATATACGTCGGGCAGCTACGAAGCTAAGTAAAGCAATCAAAGGATTTTATCGGAGGAAAGATGAGCGCAGCCGCAGTAGGGAGCGACTGAATTCTTGCATCGAATCAGGCATCGAAGGTGCGCGCCTTCGCGGAAAGGGTCGTGGTGGGTCGAGCGTTGCTGTGGCCCTTCTGCCCTGACGTAGTCAATTTTTCGGAAGTTGTCGGTTCCGTTTCAACAGCCGCCATCAAGGGCAGCTCAACAAAAAAGCTGCTACCAAGACCCTCAGTACTGAGAACTCTGATCTCACCCTTATGCGCCTCGCAGGTAGCTCGTACAATTGCCAGGCCTAAACCGGCGCCTTTAGAATTGCGGGACCGTGACTTGTCGGCACGATAGAAACGTTCAAAGATGTGAGGAAGGGCTCGAGACGAAATTCCAACGCCGGTGTCGACGACTTCGAGAGTCGCAGAACGATCGCCACCGGCTACCCGGATGGTTATCTGGCCGCCAGCCGGAGTATATTTTATGGCGTTATCGACCAAGTTAAGGATAAGCTGCTTGAGATGCAACTGATCTCCCTCGACGCAAACGTTTGAGCTTACCTCACAACGCAACGAAACTCGTTTTTCTTCTGCAAGAACTTGCATCGGTTCGACTACGGAAGCCACCAAGTCGCCCAAATTTAGCGGTGCTCTTTCGATGGGTATAGTACCGGAATCCAACCGCGCGATGACCAGCAGATTTTCAACAATTCTAGATAGGTGCTGAGCCTCTTCCAAGGCGCTTTCGATCTGATCGACAAGCTGTGGGGCGAGTTCACGATGCTGCACAATTCCCTCAAGTTCCAACCGGAGTATGGTTAAGGGCGTGCGCAATTCATGGGACGCATCGGCGGTGAAGCGGGCGATGTTCTGAAATGCGTCATCCAGTCTGGTGATCATTTCATTAAGCGCCCTCGACAAACGTTCAATCTCGTCGCCCGTACTAATCAATGGCAATCGATCGCCCAGGTTGGTGCAGGTTATTGCTCTCGCGCTCTTAGTGATCTCGTCGACGGGCCTGAGAGCCTGTCTCATCAGCCAATAACCCACCACGATTATCACTAAGACTACAAACGGTACTAAGATAGCAAACATCAATAATAATTCGTCTAGAACCTCGTCAACTCGCCGATAGGACGCTCCACTCTCGACCAAAAACCGGCTGCCATCAGGGTTAGAAAATACTATCCCTTCAATGAGCACTCGGTGCCCGTCTTTCATTTCGACCTTTGTCGAAGTGTTGTCCCGCCTTACTCTGGTCGGCAATGGGATCTGAGATGGCTCGAAACTGTGATCCTTAGGCAGGCCTGAGGCGTATACAATCCCTCCCTCGATTCGACTAATACGAATGAAGTACCCATTGAGTTCGGGCTGGTAACTCTCATCTATTTCAGAGGCCAGCCATTCCAGGCCCTTTGTCGGGAATCCAGGTAACTCGCCTCCGATCGACTGAGATCGTTCAATCAGGGTTCTCTGCAGATTCGAATCGAGGTATCGTTTTAGACCAATATAGATGGCAGTCGCGAAAACCAGCAATATGCTCGCGAGGATAGCGGCGCACGAGGCGGCCAAACGAAAGCGGACAGAGCGTGTGTTTACCAACACGTGTTGCCTCTTATCGTATAGCCCACGCCGCGAACCGTCTGAATTAATTTTTGATCATGCGCATCATCTACTTTATCGCGAAGACGTTTGACAAAGACGTCGACGACGTTGTTCAGCCCATCAAACTTTTGATCCCAAACGTGTTCGATAATCATAGCCCGAGAAAGAACCCTGTCGGCGTTTGCCATCAAATACTCCAACAACGAATATTCCTTCAAGGTGAGATCAATCCGTTTGCCTTGCCTTCTGACCCGTTGTGAAAGGCGATCAAGCTCCAAATCCGCCACTTTAATGGTGCTACTTTGGTTCGCTGTGCCCCGCCGCAATAGTGCTTTTGTTCGCACCAAGAGCTCGGCGAATGCGAACGGTTTAGTCAGATAGTCATCTGCTCCTGCTTCAAAATTACGAACCTTGTCGGATACCGTATCTATGGCGGTTAGAATGAGAATTGGAACACCGGAATTTCGCCGCCGAATATGGCGCAGAACCGCGGTGCCATCGATGTTTGGCAGCATCAGATCGAGGATCACTAGGTCGTAATCGTAGGTGTCTGCTAGCTCTATGGCATTCTGCCCTTCGCTGGCCACATCCACCGCAAAGTGCTCAGCCATCAACCCGCGAGCCACTGCTCGCGACACTTTGGGTTCATCTTCAACTAGCAAGACACGCACAATCACCTCTCACCGATTTCAATGATGATCGGAGCACGAACTTATATCGCTGAACCTCGAATTGTACCATTTGGTTTTAGGTTAGAATCGGGGCTCCACAACACAATGTTTTGGCTAAGAGGGCCAGTGAAAATACCGCTCCGTGGAAAGGTCCGGGACTTTCCCAGTGCGTTCGGAAGCCGCGACTGCGCCGGGATTTCCACTTTTGCCACCGCGGCTACGACGGGTTAACTTTCCGATTCCACCAGAGAAAAGTTCTACTCTTCGCTTTCGCGATGTGCGCGCAAGTAGCGGTCTCCGAATAACGGGCTACGGGCTAATCCAGATTCATGGTGGGACGTATCGGTATCGGCGGTTGCCGGAGGACGGCCAGCTGCGAGTGCGGCTGCGCCAACTGGCCGAAGACGGCGCTGGTTCGGCTACCGCCGGTTGCAGGTGCTACTGGCGCGCGAAGGGTGGGTGGTAAACCACAACCAGGTGTAGCGGTTGCACTTGGGGTGAAGCGGGGCCTTCGCCCCAAGCAAGGACGCCGACGGGCCCCGCCCCATCGCGAGTGCCGCTGGCGACCGTTTCCTGCGTGAAGTCCATCCATACCCGGACGGCAATATCTTAGATGATGAACAACTGTTCATTTTCGACTCAGAGAGCCGTCATCTTTTACGGGTATCAGTCATAAACGATACGGTCGATAGGTTTCACAGAAAACGATGTACAAAAACTAATGGCATCCATGAGGTTTCGGACGGTCTCAGCCGGAAGGTTCTTGATGTTGACATCTGCGTTGGTTATTCAGCGTACTTGGTCTCCTGGGAGGTCCCCAACTTTCCGGAGCGGTTATCGCATAATCGGAATTAAGCATGGTTCTACAACCGTAGACCCTTATAAGAAATGGTCGAACAAAATCTACTTCGGAGACTAAGGTGACTAAATTGATGGCAATTAGTGTGTTTACCGTATTCATTCTTTTGACAATCGGCATGTGGGCTCAGGAGAACGCGCCACTCGAGCTCCTGCAAAAGATTCCGATACCTGGTCTTAAGGATGGTGATTTTGACCACTTTGCCGTGGACCTTCCGGGCCACCGGCTGTTCCTAACCGCAGAAATGAACGCGGCCGTCGAGGTCTTCGACCTGGACACAAACAAACTGATTCATGTCATTTCTGACGTCAAGACGCCACACTCGATGGTTTATCGGGACGACTTAAAGAAGCTCTTCGTAGTGGATGGTGGTGCGCCCGGAGTGAAAATCTATGAGGGTGACTCTTACAAACCTATCGAAACGATAGACCTGTTACCGGACGCAGACTCCATGGCCTACGATTCCGCCACCAAATACATGTATATCGTTAACGGTGGTGACGACGCACATCTAACATATTCCAATATAAGTATCGTCGATACTACAGCGGCGAAAAAGCTGGGTGATATCAAAATCAATTCGGATAAGGTTGAGGCGCTGGCGCTCGAAAAGTCCGGGCCGCGGTTGTTCGTCGATATCACCGGTAAAGACGCTGTCGGGGTAATCGACCGGGAAAAACGTACGGTGATTACAACATGGCCCACATCGAAGGCGGCGAAGCACCTCGTCGCGATGGCATATGATGAACCCGATCATCGCCTATTTGTCACCACTCGTGATCCCGGCAAGCTCGTTGTCCTGGATTCTGATTCCGGCAAGATTGTGACGAGCGTTTCCTGTGTGGGGACGAACGATGATATGGCCTACGATTCTGGAAGCAAACGGATCTACATCGCTGGATCCGGGTTTGTCGATGTGTTTCAACAGAACGACCCTGACCACTACGCACTGGTCGGACACATTCCGGGCGCTTTCCGGGCCAAGACTGCGATCCTGGTGCCCGAACTCAAACGATACTATCTCGCCGTACCCCACCATGGTAGCGACGAGGCAGAAGTGCGAGTTTATAAAATCTTACCTTAGCCTACCTAGATATCGCCTTCCTTGGAGAGAACAATGGATCAAAGCTGGCGCTGGATCTTGCGAAATCTAACGGACCTAAATCTTGTCAGTAGACGGGCGTGAAACGCGTATACCCAACGGGTATAGAAGTGAAATTCAAATGCCGCGCGGGGTTCTCGAAAGCCAGATTCCAGACAACTAACGCGTACGGATTTGCGCCGCAACGCCCATGACGCTGAGTTTCGAATAAGGTGAGGTGGTCTATGATGGGTGCATCACATTTGAAATGGCTTGGTGCGTCTCTACTAGATTTGGTCCTTATCTTCGACGCCTTCCCAATGGTGCAAGTTCAAGCTCAAGTGTCGGGCGCAACCATCTCTGGGCGGATCTTGGATAGCACCAGCGCCGCCATTCCTGCTGCGAAGATCTCCATCAAGAATGCCGTCAGGGGCATTGTCCGAAACGTCTACACGAACTCCGACGGTTTCTACACCGCGCCAAACTTGCTGCCGGCGACCTATGAGATAACGGTTTCGGCGCCGGGATTCAATACCGAGGTGATGAGAGGCATCGAGTTAGCGGTAGGAGCTCAACAGACTATTGATCTCACGATGCCGGTCGGTACGGTTGCGATCAAAGTTGAGGTGACCACCGAAGCTCCCACTGTGCAGCTTTCCACCTCGGATATCAGCGCGGTGGTCTCCGCCAACACCATCCGTGAGTTGCCTCTCAACGGCCGCAGTTGGACGGACCT
>Ga0137390_10003581_pt1 | contig 12711 bp, 14 predicted proteins | sample 15con2h24AmetaG_FD_104937 | JGI IMG/M metagenome (GOLD analysis project Ga0137390, IMG submission 104937) | Vadose zone soil microbial communities from Angelo Coast Range Reserve, California, USA - 15con2h2.4A metaG | ecosystem: Environmental > Terrestrial > Soil > Vadose zone > Saprolite... | reverse complement strand
CTGCTCCTCCAGACTCCCCCGTGATGAGGAGGAAAAGACCCGCAGATGATCTTGCGGCAGAGGGCCATAGAGCCGAAGAATTTGAAACAGGGCCTGCAGTGAACTGAGGACCGTTGATTTCCAATGCCAACTCGGCGGTTGATTGAGTTGATCTCCCTCCCATCGGATTGCTATACGATAATACATGTTCTGTCACCTTCCATTCTGCGCTCAAGATGATCCCTGAAGCGATAATTGTCTCTTTGTTCGCAACTTCATATCAGTCGGTATGCGGTATTGCGGCATCATCAAGGGCGGAGGCAAGGGCAGCGCGGGTCTGGGGGCCTACAAGACCATCAGCGGTCAGGCCAACTGAGTCTTGAAATGCTTTGACTGCCTCTCGTGTCTGGGGGCCTACAATGCCGTCAACGGGACCCGGATCAAACCCTAATGCAAGCAGAGCTCGCTGCACGCCTTGGACCGTTTGCAGATCAATTGTCTCGTCAGTGGGCGTGCCGTTGAGTCGGGAGACGATCTCCTGCCATCTCGGACCACTCGTTCTACGGTCAATGAAGGCCTGCAACTCGCCAACGGTAATCAGGCCATCGCTGTTCTGATCGAAACCCTTGTTGGGTGCATAGGCAAATGCGTTAATTCCTCCTTGCTGACAGATGACCGTATCGGGGTCCGAACCCAGATCCAGCGTGGCGGGAAGGAAGGTGGCCTGGTAGAGCCGTGCGGCAGGGGAGAGCCCTTTGCTTGCAAAGGGCGCAAAAAACTTTTCCACAAAGGGAAGTTGCTCTTGCGCACTGAGTTGGCGAAAGGCAGTCGGCCCGTTCGTCCAGCCGAGACCAACCAGGATGTTGGGCATGAATTGGATCAGCCCACTGGCGTCACCGTTGGGGTTATGGGCCGTCGCTCTCACCCCACTCTCGCTCATCATCACTGACAACAAGTCTATGGGTTCGCATCCCAGCCTGGCACAGATATCTTTCAATGTATCGAAAAAACCGTCGGAGAGATCCGATGTGAGTGACATGCGTTTCGACCTCCTTTTCATCAGGTGCTGAGAGACGCCCGCTGCAAGGTGAGAGTGGAGCACAAGCATCCTTCTCATGCCATGCAGAGGTATGCACGCACCAGCAATCTACACTTGGGGCATGAATTGAGCCTGAACCTCGAATACCGCTTCCATACCCGAAAATGTGCTCTGTTCGCCCTCTATCATGAGGGAGGCCGAGGGGTGGATACCATCACTTGCCTTTGTCCCCCCGGCCCCATTCCTCAACCACTTCATTGCGATTCATTTCCATGACTTTGTGTACTAAGCCTCCCTCCCGCTCCCTCCAAATAGCGTAGGTTGACTTGTGCTATGAGTAACACTTTTCGCTCACGGATGCTACATGGGTGTTGCCGTAACCACATATCGCACTTGAGCATTGTTGCCGACACTGCCAATCACTTCGACACTGAAATTGGCGAGGGTATTTCCTATGACATCCACGCTCTGCTCATAGTGGTCAGAGCCAATGAAGGGGTCGGCAAAGTTGAGATGGATCATCACGCCCGCATCATTTCCGTCGCTATCCGTAGCTGTATAGTGGATGGCTCCAACAACTCCCGTGGCCGGAGCGGTGTTTGTTGTGCCGAACACATCTGCAGTCTGCGGATCAATGGACAGACTGGGAAGATTCCCCGCCTGGTACCCTCCGCTGGAGAAATTCGAGCTGCCGTCAGATTGCGTGAGGTTCAGCGTGTAGTCCGTGTTATTCACGACCTCAACCGCAATGGAGCGGTCAAACGTGCCAAGCAATTGTCGTAACTGTGCCAGTGCGTCTGTGACATCGCTAATTGGAGAGAAAGCCATGATCAGTCACGTCCTTTCTTTTTTCAGATGCTTACTTATCCGTCCACCTCGGGTGCAAGAACGGCGGGATAGTAGAGGGTCTCGTCCCATGGATCGTCTGTACTGCCATCTGCGACACGAACCGCATTCGTGCACGCAAGAGCCTCAATTTGCCGCCACAGAGCGATCACATTTACAAACAGGTCGGATGTATAGATCGCACATCAAAGTACGAGCGCTATGGCAGCCGCTCCAGCAGCCGTTCCCAACTCACTGGCCGCTTTCTTCAACAGCTCTTCCAAGCCTCCAACAAGCTTGTCTGTGCCCCCGATACTAGCAACGAGCCTGGCGTTAGCCAGGCTCCCAAACTCGCTCTCAATCCTCGGGTCGTTGCCTCCAGTGGTGAAGTCATCATTCCGTTTTGGGGTGCCAAGGGGAATCCCTGCGCTGGTACCTTCCACGTGGCCTGAATGCTGGAAGGTAAAGGGCTGTCCAGAAGGTACCAAGAGCACCGCTGAGACAACGTAGTCGATATTATCGAAACCGCTGTCGTGGGCGTGACAACTAAATGTGAAGTCCCCATTCCTTCTCATCTCAAGATGGACAGAGCCACCCAGCGGAAGATTGCTGGTGAGGGGGCCGGAGTCGAAGGTCGCGATCTCCGGTAGATCATGTGGGAGGACGAAGACAAATCCCTGGGCTTGGTGGCCGCCGCCCGCTGGACAGCTGCCCTTGGTTGGGAAACCATCGAAGAACATCACTTCACACTTCTGGCAGAAGCGCCAGGCTCCTTGCGCAGTCGGTGTTTCCGGTACATCGAACGGGAGGACGAAGACAAACCCCTGGGCCTGGTGGGGACCACCCGCTGCACAGACGCCCTTGTTTGGGAAACCGTCGAAGAACATCACTTCACACTTCTGGCAAAAGCGCCAGGCTCCTTGTTCTGGCATTTTCGTTCCTTCTTTCTTTGACAAAATTGATAACACTACATCCGAAGTTGCAAACCAATGGGCAATCTTGGCGTGACGTCTGGGGCACACGGCAAGTACGGCCTAGGGCTGTACCTCCCCACGATGGACCTTGGCCAGCAGCCCCATCCAGGCAAGAACTTGCGGCAGACAGGCAGGCAGGGCGAAGCGGTAGGGGACATCATGATCGCCACCCGGACCACGCTCGAGCTCGAGCCGTCTCCTCTCTAGAACACTCGCCCCTGGTGCAACCAAGCCGTTTCCTTCTTTGCCGTTCTCCTTCACCGATGGCTGGCTGCGAGCCGCGATGGCACCCATCAGCGATGGCTGCCATCGGCGGTCCGCGCCTTCATCGCGTGCTGGCGTTCCCCGTGTCACCTCTGGGGAACGGATCAGTCTCTCTTGAAGAAAGTGGGCTGCCGTGACCGAAGGGGACCCCAGTCCCGTGTTCTGCTGCACCAGCTGCTCCTGCAGGCCCTCCCGTGAGGAGGAGGAGAAGACCAGCAGGCATTCCTGCGACAGGGCGCCATAGAGCCGAAGGAAGCGAAACAGGGTAGAAAGCTCACTCAGGACCGTCGATTTCCATTGCCAGGTGGGTACTGAATCCACCTGGATCGCGACACGATAATACATCTTTTTCCTCCATCTCCCGGGAAGGTCAAGACACTTCCCACAACCCAGGATGATCTCCCTGCCCACAACGCGCGTTTAACATCGCGTTTTTCGTCCAACGGATTGGACAGATATCTGTCCAAATAGGTCGTGGGGAGGTTTCGTAGATCGGTGTTTTCCCGCGCATCGCAGGTGCAAACCAGATCTCCACAGAGAGGTTGCTCTCTGCTCTACATTGAACCTTACAGATGAGAGTGTACCTTCTCAGAAACTCTAGCGTATCCTGGAAACTACGGCTGTGGAATACGTATTTTCTCTCCTCAGGCGGGGGAGATGTGTTGCTAGAGGATTTCCACCTGAAAAGTTTCTCCGCTGCGATGAGTGGAGGTATGACAATGCCTCGCAACTCTTCACTTTACTTTCACATGCTCTCGACAGGGTTACCTAACGCGTGATATATTACAAGAAGTTACCTAACGCCTTCTCTGTAGTGGGTTGCCCATACCAGGAGTACACCATGACCCAGAAGCCTCTACCAGTGGTTTCTAATCATCTCTTACACGTGCCCGATGGGGGAGCGAATGCGTACACTCCTGTCGTCGTTGGCTCGGACAGTTGGTACGTGTGGTTGGCCGATGAACAGAATCGATCCTTTTCGTTCAGGAACCATCTAGGAACGTTCACGGTTCGGCGTGAGCGTATACGGCGTGGCTGGTACTGGTATATCTATCGCAAGTCAGGCGGCAAGCTGCGCAAAGCGTATCTTGGGAAAACAGAAGAGGTCACCTTCGAACGGCTCAGTCTGGTGGCAGCGACGCTGGTTGCCCAACCAGATGGGAGCGATACCTTGGATGACGACTTGCGCAGAGCTGACAAACAGGCGTTTATTGGACACGCAGACCCACTCAATGGGAGTCAGGCGTCCTCACCGGCTCCACCCATCACATCCCAGATCCAACCTGAAGTGGTCAAGAGATATAGCCTTCCTGCGCCACTCACCCCACTGCTTGGCCGGAAAGCTGAGGTCGTCACTACCTGCGCCTTGTTGCGGCGCACTGAGGTGCGCTTGCTGGTGGTCACAGGTCCTGGCGGCATCGGCAAAACACGGCTGGCACTCAAAATCGCGACAGAGCTGCGTGAGGACTTCTCCGCCGGAGCCTGCTTCATCGCCCTGGATGCGCTGCGTGATCCAGCCCTGGTGGCCCCCACCATCCTGCACACTCTCGGCCTGCACGAAAGCGCTAGCGCGTCCGTGATCGAACAACTCAAAAGCTACCTGCGCGAGCAACACCTCCTGCTCCTGCTCGATAATTTTGAGCAGGTCGCGCCTGCCGCACCGTTGCTCACGGAACTGCTCTCAGCCTGCCCGAAGCTGAAGCTCCTGGTGACCAGCCGTGCTCGCCTGCGGGTGCGGGGGGAACATACCCTGGTCGTACCGCCTTTAGCCGTTCCCGATCTGGAGCATCTTCCCGAGCGAGAAATACTGACGCAGTATGCCTCCGTAGCTCTCTTCCTCCAGCGCGCGCAAGCACTCCTGGTAAATTGGATGAATATTCGGACGCAAATACTGGCTTGAGACCCCCTTGTCCGAATATTCACCCGAAAAACATTTGAGCCAAGGTTCGGACAAATTTCCAGAGCCAGATGTACTTCTGTACAATACGACATTTTTCATGCTATAAGATGCAATTCCTATTTCCATCAATTGCATGGAAGCTTCGGCTCTGGATGCAGCATCAGCCACGTCGTTTTCTGTTTTGTCCGAATATTCGGCCAGATTTCCGATCATTGAGCCTGATTTGTCCGAATATTCACCCAATTTACCAACTCCAGCCAACGTTTCAGATGAGCCAGACCAACGCGGGCGCCATCGCTGAAATCTGTGTGCGTCTCGAAGGGATACCGCTGGCTCTCGAACTGGCCGCGGCCAGAATCACCCACTTACCGCCAGAGGTGCTGCTTTCCCGGCTCGCCCAGCGTCTGGAGGTCTTAACCAGCGGGCCACAGGATGCCCCGGTCCGCCAGCAGACGCTGCGGAATATGCTGGCCTGGTCGTATTCCCTGCTGTCCCCGGCTGAACAGTGGCTGTTCCGCCACCTCGCCATCTTCGCGCGCGGCTGTACGCTGGAGGCAGTTGAGGCCGTCTGTGCCGTCTCTGGCGATGGACAGAACGAAACTGCCGCTGGCGTCTTGGAGGGGATGGCTTCGCTCATCGATAAAAACCTCCTGTACCAGGCGGAGCTGCAAGGCGGGGAGCCGCACTTTGGCATGCTGGAGACCACACGTGAATATGGGCGCGAGCTGCTGGCGCGCTGTGGGGAACTGGAAGCGACCCGCCAGAGTCATGCTCGCTACTATCTGGCGCTGGCCGAGCGCGCCGCCCTGGCATGGGAAGGGCCACAGTTTGCGTTGTGGCTGGGGCGGATCGAGCGAAATCATGAGAACCTGCGGGCGGCCATGCAGTGGGCACTCGAAGCAGACGGGGATCAAGCGCGCCTGGAGGTAGCGCTCCGTTTGGGAAGCGCGATGCGCAGCTTCTGGCAGGTCCGAGGGTACTTTCGTGAGGGGCGCGGCTTCCTGGAGCAAGCGCTGGCGCAAAGCCTGGGCAGCCACGCCCGCCTGCGAGCAAAGGTCCTCAACGAAGCCGTTCACCTGGCCCTCTCCCAGGGCGACTTTGCGTGGGGGGAAGCGTTGTGCCAGGAGAACCTGGCACGGTGCCGCGAACTGGGGGACAGTTCTGCCATCGCGCGCGCGCTCTATCTTCTGGGACTCAGTGCCTGCTGGCAAGGCAACCTGACCAGGGCCTCGTCCCTCCTCTTGGAGAGCGTGGCCCTCTCGCAAGAGGTGGGCGATCAGGGGGGAACCCTGATGGCGCTCCATGTTGGAGGATTCGTTGCCAACCACCAGGGCGAGTATGCCAGGGCGCAGGCGGTGCTTGAGCAGATCCTGGCGATCCAGCGGAAGATGGCGAACAAGCGCGGGATCGCCTGGTCGTCCGCCGTTCTGGCCGATACGCTCTTTCTTTCGCAACAAGACGCGACGATGGCAGAGGCCTCCCTGACCGAAGCCGAAGCGCTGTTCCAGGAACTGGGCGACAAGTGGGGGATCGCGGAATGTACCTGGCGCCAGGGACGCATCGCGCTCGCACAAGCCGACATAGTCATGGCCCGCACGCTCGTGGAGCAGAGTGTGGCGCTCTCGCGTGAACTGGGCAATCGGAGAAGCCTAGCCTCTGCGCTCTGTCTGCTGGGGAGCGTGGCAGCGGCACAGCAGGACTGGGCCAGCGCGCGAGCGTGCAGTGAAGAGAGCCTGGCCGAGGCGCAGGCGGTCCATGACGCGGTGCAGATCGCCTCCTCGCTGGAAGGACTGGCAGGCGTCCTCGCCGCAGAACGCGCGTCGCTTGCCAATGTCTTGTGGGCCGCACAACTCTGGGGAGCGGCAGAGGCCTTGCGAGAGACGATGGGAGCACCTCTGCCACCTGTTGAGTGCGACACCTATGAAGAGAGGGTGGCTGCTGCACGCAGTTCCATTGGCAAGCGGATCTTTTCCGCCTATTGGGCGCAGGGGCGCACCATGACTCCTGAACAGGCGCTCGCCGCACAGGGGAAAGCAGCCACGCCCTCCCAGCGCTCCACGGAACCGGCATTGATCTCTACGAAGAGTACAGCGGTCAATCCGGTGGGGCTGACGGCGCGGGAGGTGGAGGTGCTGCGCTGGGTGGCCCGCGGATTGACCGACGCTCAGGTAGCGGAGCACCTCGTCATCAGCCCGCGGACCGTCACCAGCCATCTGAGTACGATCTACAATAAGCTCGGTGTCTCTTCACGGAGCGCAGCCACGCGCTTTGCCGTGGAGCATCAACTCGTCTGAACGCACCCGCTCGTCGAGACATCGACTTCCTCACTGCTCCTTTGGACGCAGATCGACGACCCTGGTCGACTTCAATGCCTTCTCTGGATCGAACAGCTCGCTCTCGCTGCCCACAAACTCGATGGTCGGGCGAATCGACACGGCGGAGATCACCGCCGTAGTCAGGTCCGCTCGTATTCGCTCCTGCTCGGCTTCCTGCGCGGCGATGCGCACCAGCAAACGATCGGTGGAAGAAGGATCGCCTCCCGACTGCCCGGTGAAGACAATCTGGTACTCTTCGACGCCCTCGACAGAAGCGATGGCCTCCTTGATGACGTCGGGATGGAGCAGGGTGCCGTTGAACAGCACGCGTTCAAAGAGGCGCACGGTATTGCCGATGAGGCGTGGTCCTTGCCGTCCACAATGCGGGCACACTTGGTGGCTGATCGCCGTCAAATCGCCGCTGGCATAGCGCAGCACGACCGTACCGCGCCGGTCAAGATGAGTGATCACGAAGAGGCCAGGCGTCCCGTCCGGCAGCGGGGTATGGCTCTGCTCATCGAGGACTTCTAAGTAACTCTGGTCAGGCGTCAGATGGTGGCTGCCGCTCAACTCGACACATTCCCCCGTGGCTGCTTGCAGTTCGGTTGAGCCAAACCCACTCTTGATCGCGAGGTCATGGGGGTTGGCTCCCAGTCGTAGCAAGCGCTGCCGCATCTCCTCCCTGGTGCCGGCAGGACAGGGTTCCCCAACAGCCTGCACCAGACGCACCCGCGAGAAGTCAGCGCCTAACTGCTCGGCCTGCATCAGGAGACGGCGAATGTAGCTTGCGATGCCAATCAGGACCGTCCCCTGGTGCCGTTCGATCATGCGCACGGCCTCATCCAGGCTCCGCTGCCCTGAGGAGGTGAGAGCGGACGTATCGGTGAGTGGACTGACGACCGAGGCGCCAAGTGCCATGAGAGTGTAGGGAAGGCGCAAAGTGAGATGGGGAAAAAGCGTCAGCGGATAGAGATTGACCACCGTATCGTTGGCGGTGATGCCGAGAAAAAGGCAAAATCGCTGGAGAGCTTCCAGGGTCGCAAAAAAATCATGGGTAGTGTTGAAAAACGGGACAGGGATGCCCGTAGTTGTTCCAGTCGTGTAGCTCACATCCCAGAGGATGCGCTCCTGGGGAAGAAAGTCTGACTGCGGGATCAAGCGAAATGCCTTCGGGTTGCGCAGCATGTCCTGTTTGGTGGTGACCGGCAACTTCTGCACATCTTCAATGGTCTGAAAATCGGCTGGCGTGAGTTTAAGACGGTTGAAAACATCCTGGTAGTAGGGATGCGCCCTGAAGCAGAGGGCCACCTGGTGCCGGAACCGCCGATTCTGAATCGCTCGGATCTCCTCGTGACTGCGGTAGAGGAGATCGGTGTGGGCCAACGGTGGTGTTTCTTGCATGGAAGGGTTCCTTTCTGGGAAGAAGTCACTTCAACACAGGGTTGGTGCAAGTTAGCAACAGACTAGAGAGTAAGCAGGCACTGGTCGCTTCAGCTTGAAGATGGCCTGTAGCATGGCTCCGGTCTCACTGTGCGTAAGGTGCGTGAGCGCGATTTCGTGAGCCAGGCGTTCGCGATCCATGTGTGCCAGCCAGTGTCTCAGACTTGGGCCTATCTCATCACTGCGGTAGGTCAGCAGAACAGTGAGCGGCTGACGAGCATAGTGCCGCCCTAGATACTGCACAAATTCCAGACTGGTATCATCGCTCCAATGCATAGTGGGATTGTTGCGCTGCCAGTTGTGCGAGCTGCTGCTTGTACGCATCGATCTGTACTGACCTATTGCTCTGTCAACATGACTTCGATGAGTGAAATGGAGCGAGGTCGCCGGGGGAACATCAAGCAGCCCTGGTACCCCCGTTGCCGCTGCCAGGCTACACCGGTGCAATCGTTTTGTTCACCCGTTTGCACGTGCAAACATGGAACTCCTACTCGTCATCTCCTTCGCACTCGCTCCAGGAGCTTGAGCGCCCGAAGCGCTTTGCGTATTCGATTGCACCACGGTAGGTATTTTTGTGGATGTCCCAGTGGACCTCGTCATCTGCCGGTACTCGTGTCCCGACCAGCATCAGCGAACGCTTCGTGCGATAGACAGGATCAAAGGGGCACTCACCCCACGAGAGGACGCGCATGGCATCGCCGCGTTCCACAGCGGCTTGCATCTCATCAAGGAATTGCAGTGTTTCAGCCGAGAGCACTCCACGCATCTTGCCAAGAAGTTCGTTCATCTCTGCTGCAAGATTGACCTCTCCTCCAGGCATGAGCTCCTGATAAGGGGTAATGCCACGGAGTTGTTGATCGCGCACATCGGCGCGGGCCGAGTCTGTGGCAAGCAGTTCCCAGAGATTCTCTACCGAGACGTGCATATCGTGGTACTGCTGACGCGGCATCGTCCGTGTTCGAAGCTGTTGCCTGGGAGTAAGGAATGCCGGGTTCGCTACTGTCTGGCTGATGAGGAAAAAGCCTTGCATGGCTTTCCAGAGACTATCTTCAGCCTTTTCATGTAATTCGGGAGTGGTGCCTTCCTGAGAAATCTGCCCCACCAGGTCGATACCGGCGCGCAACTGAACGTCTGCCAGAGCGAGCTTGCCCTTGAGTTGCTCGATATGTGCGGTGATAGTGGCTGGCACAGGTACCTTTGCGCCCGACAGCGTATTTTCGTACTGAGCCAGCAGTCCTGCTGCCCAGTCACGTGTCTCGCGCGCAGCAGCAATCATGCCTTGCAGGTGCGGTAGTGGACACGGAGCACGTTCACTTTCGATGCGCGGCCCCAGCTGCATAGGGAGCATCACATCTGAGTCGTAGTTGGGGTCGCCCAGAGCCATTACAGCCCGCTCCAGGTTTGATTGAATCTGCGTACATAGGACCTCAGCTTGCTCATAGGTAACGTGGGGAAGGAAACCAGTTGTGGATGGATCAGCCGCCGCGTCGGCTGCGAGCAGCTCCTGCACAAAGACCGTGTGGGTACGAGCGGCACGCACAAACGTGAGTGCGTAGGCGACTTGCGCGTACGCATCCCATGGATTGGCACCCTGGGCAATGAGCGTAGCGACTTTTTGCTCAACCTGGTTCCAGATATCTTCGATCTGGCTGGTCATGCGCAGATAGCCGCGCACATTAGCATCGCTGACTTCATGACGCACTACTGAAGCATAGAACCCACGAGCGGATTCCCTTGCTGACTCGAAGAAACTTTTCGCTGGCATTGGAGCCTTCCTTTCACTCAAAAGATGGTTTACATATCTTATTACAACGCACCGACGAACGGTATATCCAGTTATGTGTGGGAGACTTTAGTTTCGCTTTCAGCAGGTAGTGGTACAACTGTTAAAAGTCAACCACATTATCTGGTGGAGAGCTCAAAAAATCACCTAAAAATGAACACGTCACCACCACTTCATGTGGCTGCCGCAGGTAGTCGTTCATGAGTAAAACGTGAGAAAGGTGGATATTTACTATGTAGTTTCTTCATCTAGCAGCTTGTCGGAGAGAAGGGAGCATCGGTCACATCTACTGTTTTGTCAGCGCGTGCGTTCTTCATAGCACAGGCGGAAGCGGCTCAATGGAACATGGTCACCGACAGAAAATGGCTGCTGATTGAGAGCAAGCGGGCTACACACATGTCGTTGCTTCTGCGTTACACTCCAGATAAGGTATGGAAGCGCTTGAGATTGAAAGCCAAACAGACCAGGCACCATTCGAAAGCCTCGGCCAGTTCCCCGCGCAAGGAGAACTGGCGGAAGCCCAGCACCTCCTTGATGATGCCGATCACCGGTTCAACGGTGCATTTGCGTGCCCCGTAGATCGCTTTGCCCAGCACGGTCTTGAGCTTGTTGGCCATCTTGAGCCTTCGAACTCGCGTCCTGGGGTGGTGGATCGAGCAGGGGCGCGAACTGTTGCTGCCAGCTTGGATGATGGGGATCACGCCCCGTCGCGATATACGGCTCGATACCGCGCTTCTCACACGCCAGCAGGGTGGCGGGGCCAAAATACCCGGCATCCAGTGCCGCCGCCTCTGGCGTGCCAATCGCCGAGGGAAGAGCAGCAAGGGTAGGTTCGGCCTCCTGACAGTCGTTGGGATGATTGGAGAGAGCCCATGCTACGATGAGCAGGCAGGCCCACGCTGTCTACCACAAAGCGGGCCAGATGCGGAGGCGGGCAGACAGTCGCCCAGCCGCACGGTCAGATTCAGTGCTTGATCATAGTCCACTTTTTTGAAGGTTCTACTCATACCCATCAGTATAGCATGGCTGACGAGAGGCACTTGAAACCTGCTCTGCACTTTGTGGACATTGATGATCCATCCCTCTTGGACGAAAACCCTTGCGTGACTTATCGAGGCTCGCGTAATATAGATATAGATCTCCTTTCAGCTGGAGAGCACACATCTGTTCTTTTTGCTCTGGAGAAAAATAATGAAGGTGAAGCAGCACCTCGCACGTCTCTGGAATCAGCAGTACCGCTCTCCAAGCGGAATCGTGGGATGGTTGGCCGGCGAGCGGATGGTGCGCCAGCATAGGCCAGAGACTGCCTGGACTATGAACCTGCTGGAGATACAGCCAACCGATACTGTCCTGGAGGTGGGGTTCGGTGCAGGCCAGGGCATCAAGCTGGCTGCCGAGAAAGCCAGTGACGGGCGCGTCATGGGGATTGACCTTTCAGCGGTGATGGTGCGGGTAGCGACCAGGCGAAATGCACAGACCGTGAAGGCAGGACGTGTGGCGTTAGCGCAGGGAAACTTGACGGCTCTGCCCTTTGAGGATCAGCGCTTCGACAAGATCATGACGATCCACACCTTCTATTTCTGGTCAGAGCCTTCCCAGGCGCTGCGTGAACTGTACCGCGTCCTCAAACCCAGTGGCAGGGTAGTCATTACGCTTTCTACAGGAAAAATTAATGCACAGGGAGAAGTAGAGGTGTGGTCGCCACTTCAGTCAGCCTTGGAGGAGCAGGTGCTGCCAGGGATGCAGCGGGAAGGTTTTCAGGTCGTGCGTTTAGAGCGGGGTCCAACCTCCCGGCAGTACACGAGCGTGGCAGTCATTGGCGAGAAGTAGCTCTCATCCGTCTTTTTCTTGACGTTCTCCTGAGAGGCCTGTGCATCCCACCCTGAAAAACGCGCAGGGCTGGATACACCAACCCCAACTCCATCTTTTGCCCTCATTCTCATCCGTAACCAGCTGACCATTTTCGTCTAAGCAATGTGAATCACCTCTGTCCACCAGGTGGTTGAGCAGGTTTCAGGCACCTGTTTCTCTCCGACAAGCTGCTAGTGGTTTGTCAATCAGGAATTGAAGGGTAAAGACGCTTGAGCTTGATGCGAGCATCAGCGGTGGTGAAGCGCCAGTTGATGCCCACCGCATTCGCATTGCCTCTGGCTTGCCAAGCAGCCACCTCTCGTTCCAGTTCCGCGAGTGTG